>Ga0268299_1000779_pt1 | contig 80326 bp, 65 predicted proteins | sample NOBtaG_FD_193484 | JGI IMG/M metagenome (GOLD analysis project Ga0268299, IMG submission 193484) | Activated sludge microbial communities from bioreactor in Nijmegen, Gelderland, Netherland - NOB reactor | ecosystem: Engineered > Bioreactor > Aerobic > Activated sludge | place: Netherlands... | reverse complement strand
CACGCCGTCGCAAGCAGATCGTTATTGGAATCGCATCTCGGGCCCCCTGCTCGACCGAATCGATTTGCATGTCGAAGTTGCCCGTTTGAGTGAAGGAGAACTTTCAACTTATTCGGAGGGCTCGACATCGGAAGAGATAAGAGTTCGCGTTTTAAAAGCCGTGGACAGACAGAGGGAAAGGCTCATCGACGAACCTTTTCAATATAACGGCCAGCTCAATCAAAAGCAGTTGGCCAGACATTGCCGCATCGACGAACAGAGCCGCTTCATTCTGGCGCGGGCAGTAACTCAACTTGGACTTTCGGCACGCGCGCACGATCGTATTTTGAGAATTGCGCGCACGATTGCCGATCTGTCCGGCAGCGAAAGAATTTCATCTGAGCATGTCCTGGAGGCGATTCGTTATCGCTCGCAATGCAGGGCCGGTTGATTATTTTGCCGAGAAGAAGTGCTTGTGCAACTGCTTGATCGACTTGTCGGCGTCCTCGTTGCTGACCACAAAACTCAAGTTGATATCGGAAGCACCGCCGGAAATCATTATGACATTGACATTGGTGAGTGCACTGAATACTTCGCCGGCAATTCCACTCTGTTCTCTAAATTGGCGACCGACAACCGAGACGATAGACACATCAGTGAGAATCCTGACGTCGCCTAATTCTTTCAAGTCTCTGATAATCGAATCCAGTTGATCGGTATTGTCGAGCGTCAGTGAAACGGACACCTCGGAGGTGGCAATCAAATCTATGGAGGTTGAATGACGATCGAAAATTGCGAAGACTTTTGAGAGGAAGCCGTGCGCCATAAGCATTTTGAAAGAGCTTATGAACAGCGCAGTAATGCCTTTCTTGGCAGCAATTGCGCAAATCGGCCGTGAATCTGCATCGGAGCGATCGAGATCTTCGTCCGCTTTGATTATGGTGCCCGGGTTGTCGGGACGCATCGTGTTGAGAATGCGAACAGGAATGCCCTGCTCGATGGCAGGCTTGATTGTGAGCGGGTGCAAGACCTTAGCGCCGAAGTAAGCCAGCTCGGCGGCTTCCTGGAAGCCGACTTCGCTTATCACTTCCGCTTCAGGAACCAATCTTGGATCCGATGTCATCATTCCATCGACATCGGTCCATATTTGAATTTCATCTGCTTTCAACGCCGCACCAAATATGGCGGCACTGTAATCGGACCCGCCGCGTCCCAATGTCGTGGTTATGCCCTTTTCCGTGGCGCCGATGAAACCTTGAGTGATGACGACTTTGCCGTCCTTTGACGCCTTCGCGATTTTTTCACCGGCCTTTTTTTCTATGTCGTCGGTGAGAGGCGTTGCCTTGCCGAAGGTGTCATCGGTGATCATGACGTCGCGAGCATCCACCCAGACGCTTGCCGTGCCTTCGTGCTCAGCAATTGCGGCTACAACTTTGGACGACAGCAACTCACCCATACCGGAAATCGCATCGACCGAGCGCTTCGAAAGCTCGCCCAGATAGCTTACTCCCTTGAGAATAATTTCCAATTCCTCGAAGTGAGGATCGAGGCTTTGCTTTACCTTTTGAGCGGCGGCAGCGTCGCTGCTCAATGCTTGATCGATCGCCTCGTCATGTTTTTTTCTTATCGATTGAACTTCTGCCAGCGCGGACTTGAGGTCGCGCGCGACGGCTCTTTCTCCAGCCTTAATGAGAGAATTCGTCACGCCGGACATTGCCGACAGCACTACCAGCGGTGCGGCACCTTTGTGATTCGACTTGGCTTTCTCGACTATGGACAGCACGTCTTTCATGCGCTCGGCAGAGCCGACCGACGTGCCGCCGAATTTCATGACCAGCATTTTTCACTCCTGCCAGCTAAGAATGGCGACAAGAGTTACTTTAGCGGGTTGAGCTGTTGCCTTGTATTACCTGCGATAAATGTGTTACCGGCGGTAAATATCAGCACCCAAACCACGGAATTTATCTTCGAGATTTTCGTAGCCGCGGTCCATGTGACGCAGTCCGGTGACTTCCGTAATGCCTTCAGCGCCCAAACCAGCAATAACCAGAGCTGCAGCAGCTCTCAAGTCACTGGATTTTACTTCCGCGCCGGTCAATTTCGGCACGCCTTTGATTACGGCAGCATTGCCGGTCAGCGAAATATCGGCGCCCATGCGTCTCAATTCGCCAACTTGCATGAAGCGATTTTCGTAAATCGTTTCAGTAATTATTGAGGTGCCTTCTGCAACTGCCAGTACCGACATGAGCGGTGCTTGCAAGTCTGTCGGATAACCCGGATACGGCAAGGTCGTGCAATCTACGGGCTTGATCAATTTACCGGACTTAACTTTGATGATGTCCGGAGAGTAGATCGATACTTCAGCACCCATCTCTTGCATTTTGCTGATGACTGAATAAAGGTGGTGCGGATTGCAGTTTTTGAGGACGATTTCACCGGTTGTTGCCATGACGGCGAACAGGAACGTGCCGGCTTCCAGGCGATCCGGAATGGTGTCAATCGTGGCACCGTGCATTTCGGAGAGCTTCACGCCATCAATAACGATTTGATATGTACCGGCTCCGGTAATCTTGGCGCCCATCGCGTTGCAGAAGTCGGCCAAGTTGGCGATTTCCGGATCTTGAGCAGCGTTTTCGATAATGGTTTGACCTTCAGCCAGCACCGCTGCCAGCATGATGTTTTCCGTGGCGCCGTTGGACGGACGGTCGAGGTAAATTCTGGTTCCGACGAGCTTGTCGGTGGTTGCATGCACATAGCCATGCTCGCACCAGATCTCGGCGCCCAGAGATTTGAGACCGCGCTCGTGCAAATCAATTCTTCTTTCGCCGATGGCGCAACCACCGGGAAGAGAGACTTTAGCTTGGTGGCATCTTGCTACCAGAGGGCCAAGTACTACGAAAGAAGCTCTCAGTTGGCTGACCAACTCATAGGGAGCTTCGAAATCTGTGATATCGGAGGCATCGATGATCACTTCATCTTTGCCGATAGTGACTTTTGCACCAAGGGTGCGAATGACGTCAGCCATCATGTGGACGTCAGTCAGATTAGGCACGTTGCGAAGGACGGATACACCAGGAGCCAAAAGGGCTGCTGCCATCATTTTGAGCACTGAATTTTTCGCGCCTGAGATGGTCACTTCGCCGTTCAACGGCTTGCCACCACGTATGATGATGCGCTCTTCGGACTCTTGCGGACCTTGTTTGGTCGGAGGATCTACTCTGGAAATTTGTGGTGTCATTTATTTCGCCGCTTCTAGGGAGTTGCCGGGATTTAGGGCTCGTACTCTCGATCTTTTGCACTCTACTAGCGAGAAGCAAACGATCAATTCGATATGTAACGTAGGTGCCGAGTTGCGAATGGATATTTGCGAGGGTGCCAGTTGTGTATTTTGCAAATATCTGTCGGTCACCGGTGCGCGACAATGCGCCTCTATACTTACTTTACACCGCTCAAGTAAGCCGGATGTTAACCTCATGGCTAAATTGTATTTGGTATAAAAGTTCGTTAGTGTCCGCGTTTTTCTGGCATGCTGTCTGACTTGGATACTGAAGAGCGTGTTCTCATCGTTATTTTTATGGATGTTAAACGGGTGTTAATTTATTTTGTCAAGCGAGCTTACAAGATTGCGCAGTCGGGCTTTTACGGCTCCCTGACAAGCTTCGCGATAGTGATTTTTTCTCTTTGTCTCTTGTCAGCCTGCTCGATGGGCGAAGAGGTGAGGCGAATCAAGGCCGTCAATGAATTGGAAAAAGAGCGCGCCCAGTCTCAGTCCACAGACTTGACCGGTGAACAGGTTTTTATTCGCAGTTGTAACACTTGCCATCCTCGCGGCAGGGCCGGCATGGGTCCGGCGCTGGATGCGCTGGATGCGCATTTCCCTGACGACCAGCAATTGAAGCGCTTTATTCGCATGGGCAAGGGTGTCATGCCGGCTCAAACCAAAGATTTGCTCAATGATGTCGAACTCGACAATCTCGTCAAATATTTGCGCACAATGCCGAAGCCATAGAGCGCCTCGCTTTGAATCAACCTGAGCTGACCAGCATTTCCAGCACCCAAATGAGAGTAATGGAAAAGAGAACCACGATGGCGATGCGGGAAATCAAATGCGGTCCCGACATAATCACCGGCTCAATTGGACAATACTTGATGAATGAACTCGGAATCTTTTCGCGTTCTGCCAGATATAGAGACGAAATCAGCATCGGCCAGACGCGCTTTCCGTCCTGCGTCAATTTATAGATGACGATGACGAGTTCCGGACTTATATACAACTGGACCACTTGATCCCAGTTGACCGTTTTGCGCTGCGGCCAGTAAGTGCCGCGATACTTGATGCCGTGCCGGCTGAGCTGCAAGCTGGAAGGGCTTATGTAAGGACGCAGCCCAACGCATATCGCCACAAGGGCAATAGTGATGAAGAAACCTTCAATGTTGAAGAGCATTTTCCAGTTGCCGGCGGCGTACAGCTTCGACCAGAGAAACTTAGCCAGACCCAGATATGCGGCTGCCAGGATAACGCACATTGCCAGCTCCGTAGGATCGCGATTTTCTACGTAGTTGTCTTGTGAATCTTCTACTTGATCCTGTTGTGGTGCGTTCGACATGCCGGTATTCTAGCAAGCGCAGACGCGTGCGCGCAGGTTCAGGCTCCGAACAGCTCTTCGCGCGCCTGTTTGGCTTTTTCTTGTAAAACCTTTGGGCTGGCCGTGGCAATCTGCTCGCTCATCGGCGCTACTGCCCGATAAAACTCCTGATCGAATGCCCGCGTGCGGACGACGACAGGCATAGGCACTGCATATCCCAGCACCAGGGCCTGCTGCTTGGGGTCGAGTTGAGAAAGGACCGTCCTCAATGTCTGGCTGCCGGAAACACCGGTGAATACAGCATCGATATCTTTGTCATCGTTGAGCAAAGCTGTGACGCGCGTGCCTATCTGACTGAGGATTTCAGGATCGATGCCGGATGGTCGCTGATCGACGATGAGCAGAGTTACCGAATACTTGCGCATCTCGCGCGCGATAATACCGAATATGGTTTGTTTGGCGACGGCCGGTGCCAAAAACTTGTGGGCTTCTTCAATGACTATCATCAGCTTGCGCGGTGCCTCCACGTGCTCCGGATCGGCCTGATAGACTTCCGAGCGGCGAACATATTCAGCGTGTATGCGTCGGGTGATGATGTTGGTGGCGAGCATGTAAGACAAAAGGTTGTTTTGCCTGCCGAATTCCAGCACCACATGCTTGCCGGCTTGAATATATGAAAGGATCTCGTCGATGTAGTTGTGGGAGACGCGCGGTTTCAAATACGGTGTCTTTTGCACCACGGTATTGAGTCGTCTTTGCAGTGTCTTGAGCGCGGTCGGATGGCCTTTGTGGAATTGGCAGAACTCCTCGATCTCCTCTCCGGACATATCGAGCAGAGTAGCTATCCAGTCATTGCCCATCTTTTCGCGGGCAATATAGGCGTTTTCCACGGTTGCTTCCGAAAGCGCCAGCTCCACTTTCAATAGATCGAGATCCTCGATTTCGATCTGGTTGTAGCCGATATAGAGCTCGTGTACATCAGGCAGTCCGCGAGCTCTGGACGATTCCTTGTCGAGGCTGAAGACAATCACGTCGCTGCCGAAAAGTTGTTTCAGTCCTTTTACTCTCGGCGCCGATTTGTTTTCCGACATGGCTTGCCAGCCGTATTCGTTGTGCATGTCGAAAACCAGCACGGATGCTATGTCTTTGCTCATCACCCCGCACAAGAAAATGCGCGTCAGGAATGACTTGCCGGTTCCAGATTTGCCGAAAATTCCGTTGGAGCGCTCGATAAATCGTTCGAGATTGACGCAAATGGGCGTCTCCATATTGAGCGGTTTGCCTACATTGAAGTAAGAATTGTTTCTGTCGTTCTCGTCTTCTTCTCCGAAGACGAGCGCAAAGTCGTTTTTGGTCGCCTCGTAAACCGGCGAGAAGTGGCTGGGAATGGTTTTCACAGGACGCAGACCGGATTCTCCCGAAACATCTTCGGCAGCGGTGTCCGAGTCCAGCATCAGCATCGGCTGCACTTTGACGGTTCCGAATGTGGAGAAGCCGGACAGAACTTCGAGCACGAACTCGTCGTCGCCGGGTGGGCTGTTGAGAATATTGGGATTGGAAGTGGAAAGAGCGACGTCGGTCAGCATGCTGAAAAATCGCGTGCGTTTGCCTTCGACGACGACAAAGCGCCCGACTCTCAGATCTTCTACGGAATGACTCTTGTCGAGCCGCATTTCCAGACCCGTAGAGAGCGAGCCTTGCGTAATCATTCCGAGGTAGTGGGAACGTTTTGGCATGTTTACCGTTAGTCTGTTTAGAGACTATACGGTGAAGCCGATTGCCTTGGCAAATGCTTTAACAGCAGCGTCTTTGGCGGAGGCGTCGAAGGTCTCTTTGTTCAAAACTTCGCTTTCCTCATTGCCGCGATATTCCGACAATGTGTAAATCAAGGGCTCGTGCAGGCTTCTCTCCAGTCGAAAAAGATTGCCGTTTTCTCCCGTTGCTCCGACAAGCCCCCAAACGCCATCTAAGGATTTGAGGATGTCTTCCACCGTATGCGGCCACTGCGGTCTCATTAGAACGCCCATTGTGTAACCTCCTCAGAGTGCCGGCTGTGTTGCCGCCGCTCTTTCGACACTGCTCTCGGAAAGTTGCCTGAACGAAAAGCCATTGCTTTAACCGGGGGATTTATGTGACCGCGGACTTACTGCAATGGCTGCTTACTTGAGGCAATCGAAAAATCTGTCCGGAGAGGGACTTGAACCCTCACGGTTGCCCACACGCCCCTCAAACGTGCGCGTCTACCAATTCCGCCACCCGGACTTGAGGTCTGATTTTAGCCCATTTCGATATCGTCTTGCCGCAACGTGACAATACTTTATTACGAAAAGCTCGCAGGCTGTCAATAGAACAGGGTTTTCGGATTTGCCGGCGACTGCCCGCTTGCGCCCGAGAGCGGGGAACCTTATGCTTGATGAAAGCGTCTTTTACTCTTATATTTACGGCGATTGCACAAAGAAACCGGCGCCACAACTGGCTTTCCGTCAACCAGTTCCAATCAGTTTTGGAGAATGAACGGCAAAAACTGGCAAAAGGAGCCGTTTTCGATAGGCACCAGATGTGCGGATGAACAAAAATTTTATCTTCTAAGCAAATAAAATCAAGGATCTTGGGAATAATCAGATCAGATCTACAGAAGGAAACAAGGTGGACAAAGGGGACAATTCCGAGTTTTTGATGGTCGAGATGTTCGTTGCCGGCATCGCACTTGATGCGCGCAGCGGGCAGCCTATTGTTGTTTTGAATGACCAGACGAAGCGACGCGCATTGCCCATTTGGATAGGCATGGCGGAAGCCAGCGCTATCAGCCGGGCGCTTGATAACTACAAGCCCGAACGCCCGATGACGCACGACCTACTTCTTAATGTGATTACGTCCCTCGGCTATAAGGTCAAGCAAGTAGAAATCAATGAGTTGTCGTCCAATACTTATTTCGCGACGATACAGCTACAGTTGAACGATCCCGGCACTCCGGCCGGTTCTATCGAAACGCTCAAGCCAATCGATTCTCGCCCCTCTGACGCCATTGCTCTGGCCTTGAGAGCCAAGGCACCAATATTTGTTTCCGCGCAGGTTGTAGCGGATGGAACCATCCCTGCAGACTTCGAGAAAGACGAAGCGGAAGCGCAAGAATTCAAGAAATTCATTGAAGGACTGAAGGCATCGGACTTCAAATTGTCCGGCGGCGAATAGTCTTATTTCTTTTTCAAACTTTGCTTGAGCGCTGCATCCAGCGTCTGGATTTTGGCTTCCAGAAGCTTGATTTTGTCATTGGTCAGCTCTTCTTTCAGCTTTTCATCTTGCTGCTGCCAGTTCATTTGAATCTGCTCGCTTTTTACATCTTTGGCTTTAGTAAGCAGTGCCGGCAATGTGCTCAGGGCGCCGCAAGCGAACATCGCAAATGCAATAACGCAGAAGGAAACCGGCATCATGTTGCCGAAAAATTTGACGTCGACAGTCTGGCAGTTTTGCCCGGCGACGGCAACAGCGATTGCGATTGCCAGAATGGAGATTGCAAGGAAGATTGGTTTTTTGTTCATGTCGTGCCTAAGCCTGCAAAAATCAGACCAGCCGCACTAGAGGCGATCGATCAAAGACTGCATGTCCTGTGGAACAGCAGTTTGAAATTCTAGCAGCTCACCGGTGACTGGATGGGTGAAAGCTAGTTGAGCTGCATGCAGGGCGTGCCCTGAAAGCCCCAATTTGTGCCGGGCCGGCAGCGTGCCGGTTGTTTTACGGTTGTATACGATGTCGCCGGCCACGGGAAATCCACTGTAAGAAGCGTGCACTCTTATTTGATGCGTGCGTCCTGTTTCCAGAGTCAATTTCAAAAGCGTGTATTTTGCCGCGCGCTTCACGACTTCAAAATGCGTGACGGCTCTGCGTCCGTTTTCGACCACCCACATTTCCTTGCGTTTGTTCGGATGTCTGCCGATCGGCAAATCAATCGTGCCGCTGTCCGACTCGACGTTTCCTTCGACTACAGCCAGGTAAGAGCGCAACGCCTTGCGTTCCTTGATCTCTTTTTGCAGGTGATGGAGAGCCGTTTGGCTTTTTGCCACCACCAGCAGGCCTGATGTGTCTTTGTCCAGTCTGTGGACAATGCCCGGACGAAGAGTGCCGTTTATGCCTTTTAGCGAGGGGCCGATGCGGCTAAGCAGCGCATTGACGAGCGTGCCTGTATAAACACCGGCGCCGGGATGAGTGACCATGCCTGCGCGTTTGTTCACGACGACAAGCTCTTCGTCTTCGTAAATGATCTCGACTGCAATATCTTCGGGCTCCAGCATGAGAGGCTGTGGCGCATCAATTGCTATGGTCAGCTCTTCTCCGCCCTTTACTTTCTGCCCGGGTTTGAAAGTTTTGCCATTGACGAGCACTTTGCCTTCATCAATCAATTGTTGAATGCGGCTGCGCGACCAGCCGGGCATTCTGGCGAGCAAATAATGGTCGAGGCGAGCCGGCAATTGCGGTTCATCTAATGTTGTTTCAGCTATTCCGGTGGATTCGGTTGGCTCGCTGCCGGCTTCTCCTTCCAATGCCAGAAGTTCATCACCTTCTTCTGCGATTTCCGATTGCGATAAACCGGAGCCGGGTTTTTCAACAATCAGCCTTATGGTATTGCCTGCGGTGTCGTCGTTCATAAGTATGCGGCTACTGCTGTTCGCTTTTTTCGGGAGGCTTTTCGGCTTCTTTATTGGCTTCGCCACTCGAATCCGGCTCGCTGTCGCTTCCGGCGCGATCTTCTAAAAGTCGCGATATGAGCACAAGGCCCAATCCTATATTTATGAATGTATCGGCGACGTTGAAGACGGGAAAGGAGAAGAACGAAAATTCCAAAAAATCGGTGACATGTCCCTGGGAAAATCGGTCGGTGAGATTGCCGAGCGAGCCGCCGATGATGCAGCTCAGTCCGATCATTTCCATAATGGGAATGGTCTGTCCACGGGCGATTCTAGAGCCCAGCCAGAATGCAAGCGCGGACGTTAAGACCACCGCGGTGATGGTCATGAAGCTGCTGTTGTTCGCGCCCAGGCTGAAGGCGGCACCAGTATTGGTTGTAAGCGTAAGTTTCAAAAACCCGTCAATGAAGGTCTGCGAGTTGTGCATCTGCAAGTTTGCCAGCGCCCACGCTTTGCTGGCTCGGTCTAAGGCGAATGTGGCGGCGACTGTGACCAGCGCCGTTCCTACTGCCATCGCGCTGATTGTCTTTGCACTCTGGCCGACCGGGCTGGTTTGATTTTCACCTGTCATTTGTATCCGAATCGCGCTTCAAACTATTTCTTGTCGGTGCCGGATTTTTCATGGCTGTCTTTTTTGGAATCATCTTTTTTCGACTCTTTGTTTTTTGCGTCGGAAGATTCGGATGATGCGCCGGTTTTGCTCTTACTGTCAGCGGAGCTGTCGCTCTTCTTGGCGGCAGTTCCGTCCGACTTGTCGGCGATGTCTTCAATCTTGTCGGTCTCATCCGGCAAGTTGGGAACGACGTTGACGCGTCTTGTCAGAACGGTGATGCCTAGAATATGCCGAGCCGAGTTCATAATGCCGACGGTTGCCATAATCAGCTCGTTGCGGTTTTCTTTGTTGGCGATCATAATCCGCTCGAGCGCATTATTGTCCAGCCCTCTAAGCAGTTTTTCGCTGGACTCTTTTTCTTCCGGTTGCGGATAGCGAAGTGCCTGGCTTGTAATGGTACCCAGCGCGCTCAAACCAATGGGCAGAGACAATTCGATCTTGGCTGAAAATTGTTTTCCCGACCGTACTTGCTCGGGGGCGGTGAAGTTGCTGTTCAACTGTTTTCCGAGCCCGAAGGAAACTCTTACTTTTTCGAAATCGATGCGATCGCCGATGATCTTCCAGGAATTTCCCTGTTTCTTCAGATAAACCTGACCTTCCGAAACTGATTCGAGATCGCCCTTTGTGCCAATCATCTGATTTTCTTTATCGGTGGTGCCGGTGGCGACATCTTTGGATTCGACGGTTGCGAAAGCGCCATCAACGCGAATCTGTTTTATCTTGGAAGTAGATTTGCTGTCCGGATACTGCGACCAGAATCTTTGCGTGATGAGACGCACCGCTTTCTTGTTGAGTCCGTCGTTGTTCGTGTATTCCTCTGAATAATTGCTCATCAGCCCGTCCAGGTCGTGAGCATTCCACTGGGTTTCAAGTGTATTCAGCAGTGCCGTAATTTCGGTGCGTTCTGCCTGATGTGCCTTAGCATCCGGCTCGAGGGCATAGTCATTGCCGGCGGCTGTAGTCGCTGCCGGTGAAGTTTCGAGAGCGAGTGCTTTTGGATTGAGCCCGGCACTGGCAAAAAGCGATAGGGTGAGTGCCACCATAAGTGGTGTTATTGATTTTCTTCTGGCGTCTGTTTTTCTTGTCATTATCTTGTTTTTTTGATGCATGGCCGGCTCTGTCCGAGACCACATTATAACAACCCGGAAGAAAACCTGTTGGGGCGCTCCTGGATAGGGATGTCCGCCCCTTACCACTTCTCAAGCAAAAGGGTGGACATTTCTATCCACCCTTCAGAATGCTCTTGGCTGGCGTGCCGTTTAAACAGCGGCAGTGAGAAGATCGTTCATCAGCTTGATGTTTTCTTTGATCGACTCTGCCGATTTCTTGAGCATTGCCGATTCGTCATCAGTGAGCTTGAGCTCGATAATCTTGTCCAGACCCTTGCGGTTGAGAACTGCAGGCAGTCCGATGTAGACATCTTTGAGACCGTACTCGCCCTTGGTGGGGAGCACTGCGCAGGGCAGAAGGCGGTTCTTGTCGAGCAGAATCGCTTCGACCATTTGCGAAACCGACGAGCCCGGCGCGTAGTAGGCGCTTCCGGTGCCGAGCAGTTTGACGATTTCGGCACCGCCGTCACGGGTGCGGACGCTCAATGCTTCAATGCGTTCTTTCGAGATCAATTCGGTAATCGGAATTCCGTTTACCGATGAATAACGCGGCAATGGAACCATAAGGTCGCCGTGTCCGCCCAGAACCATCGCTCTTACATCCTGGCAGGAAACGTTCAATTCCATGCCGATGAAAGTTTGGAATCTGGCGCTGTCAAGAACGCCTGCCATACCAATTACTCTTGTTGAATCGAGTTTGGTGGTCTCTCTTACAAGGTAGGTCATCACGTCGAGCGGGTTGGTTACGACGATGAAAATAGCGTTGGGTGATTGCTTGACAGCTTTCTCGGCTACCTCTTTGACGATCTTGGCATTGGTGCGCAAGAGATCTTCGCGGGTCATGCCCGGCTTGCGGGCGATGCCGGCGGTGATGACGACAATGTCGGAATCCTTGGAGTGGGCATAGTCGGAGGTGCCCATCAACGAACGGGAGTGCCAGCCGCTCACAGGAGCTGCCTGCATCAGGTCGAGCGCCTTTCCTTGCGCTACTCCTTCGAGGTTCGGAATGTCAATCAAAACGACATCGGCCAGGTCTTTCTCTGCGACGTACTGGGCGACGGTGCTGCCGACAAAACCGGCTCCCACAACTGTTACTTTGCTCACGGCTCAAACCTCCAACCTGTCAAAACAGGCTGCCAGATTAGCATGAGCTCGATTGAGACCGGCTCAGCTTAAGCAAAGGTTTTGATTGGGCGCAACAAAGTGCCGGGAACACCCCTCCTCCACTTGTCGTCTTGTCCTTTACTTGAATTTGGTGGAGTTCAAAATAAACGGAAGCGAGCAGGGGTTTACCCACTTTTAAATAGGATGCCCCGGAGTTATTCTAGATAATGCAAAGGGGCTGAGATGCAAGTCGGTTCTAGCATGAAACTAAAAGAGTACGCTGCAAGTTCAATTGAATTTCTCACCCCGCGCCCATTTGTGGGCTCGGCGGCAATGGCGATTGGACTGGCGCTGCAAGCCGCCCTTGTGTTCTCGCCCGTATCTGCTGCGGCTGCCGACGATGTGCTTCTCAAGCCGGACGTTCCCAAAATGGACACCCCGGTCGAAGCGCCGCCGAAGACCTTGAAAGGCAATATTCAGCACAGTCATACGCAAGGCGAACCGGCGCGCAAACCGCAGTCTACCGGCGCCAATCGCACCGGCAGCACGCTCGGGCTGCCCGGGCTGGGCAAGTTCGGCTCGCGCGCGCCAATGAAAGCGCAGGCGCGCAATAATCCTCTGGACGCCAGCATACTGGCCGGAATCGGTATTATCGGCGTCAAGTTCGAAATGGCAATGGGACGCCCCCCGACTATCAAGTTGGTGTTCACAGGCACTCCTGCTTCCGATCAAGGCATCCAGGTGGACGATGTCATTGTTGCCGTGGACGGCATTCCCACTTATGGGCTGACCAAGGAAGAGGTTTACGACTTGATCGTGGGCACGCCGCACACGCCAGTGACGTTGTCTCTGCAGCGCGGCGGGGATTTCTCAGTCAAGCGGCTGACGCGCATGGATTTTAATGAAATTACCGATCCCAAGGTGAAAGCCGACTACTTGCGCAATTTATAAACTGGAGCTGTGACTTAACCCATCGGGGTTTTAAAAGATCAGCGCCTTAGAATCTGGTAAACTTTGGGGCATGCGACTTTGTTTTGATGCCACCAGATTTGGTTGCGGTTTGGACGGTGCTGTAGAGCTCGCCGCTCAGCGCGGGCTGACTGCTGTCGAGTATTCTTTTCAGCCTTTCGAAGTGACGCAAAAGGCGCCCAGCCTGGATAAATCCGAAAAGGCATATTTGGCAGAGGTCAAGAAGGCTTGCCGCGAGACCGGAGTGGAAATCACCTGTCTCAATCTCGATTATGCGGTCGATCCCGAAGACAAAAAAGAAGCCAAAAAATTTTTGCAGATGTTGGCAAAACTGGTTCTGGTGGCTGATGCCGCCGGTTGCGCAAGAATTTCAGTGGCGGTGAGCGTTGGAGCGAACGGCTCCTGGAGAGATTCAGTTTCAGATCTCTTGGGCCAGGCGCAGAAGATAATGGCGAAGAAAAATTTGCGTTTGACTTTGCGGTTGTCGACGCCGCAAGAATTTCGCGGTCACTCTTTGAAGAGCTGGCGGGCGATGGAACCGCAGGATTGGCGCGAGATTCTTTCATCCTGCCCCGACCTCAGTCTCAGTTTTTCACCGGCCGATTGTGTCTGGCTCGGCATTGATTATTTGAAAATTCTCTCCGGTCTGGTGGCGGCAATTGATCACGTGGAAGCGCACGACATCGAGATCAACCGCACGATGCTCAATGACAGCGGCATGTATGGACCGCTCTGGTGGCGTTATCGAATGCCTGGAAAAGGACAGGTCGACTGGCGTCAACTGATAGAGTTATTAAAGTTGTACGATTTTGCCGGTACTGTTTCTATCCATCTCGATGATGAGTTTATCGGCGAAGAAGAGGAAGACCTGGGTAATGCACTCTCCGGCAGCGTGAAGGTGCTCGCTCCGCTTGTAAGAGATTGAGGAGGCCGATGGCTCAATCAGTAAAAGAGCTCAATTTCTACCTGCATACTCACTGGGACAGAGAGTGGTATCTGCCGTATGAAACATTCAGGACGCAATTAGTCAGCGTCGTGCGCAGCGTGCTCGATCTTATCGAAAGCGGAGCGATTCCCAATTTTCTTCTCGATGGACAATCGCTTGCTTTAGAAGATGCAGTCGAGATCGATCCGAGCATAAAGGAACGGCTCACAAAGCAAATGAAGAGCGGCAAGCTGGGCGCCGGTCCATGGATGGTGCTTGCCGATCAAATGCTTGTCGGTGGAGAGAGTTTGATCCGCAATTTGAAAATCGGCATGAGCGCATGCGAGAAGTTCGGACCGGCGGCTCGCGTCGGATATTGCCCCGATACGTTTGGGCATTCTCAAGATTTGCCGCGCATTCTTGCCGGATTCGGAATCAAGAACGCTTTTGTCTGGCGAGGCGTCCCGGGCGGGCTGGACAATACATGTTTCCAGTGGACCAGTCCGGACGGCAGCTATGTGAATGCTTATCACCTCTGTTTCGGTTACTACCAGACGATGTTTCATGGACAGGCGCCGGATGATGCGGGAAAGATCGCAGAGCGGCTGCAAATGTGGGCCGGTTTGAATGGACCGAAACTCATTCCAGTGGGTGGGGACCACTTGCGCGCTCCGGAGCACTTTATGCAAGCTCTCAAAGAAGCGGAGAAACTTCTGTCCGACAAGGAAAGCGCCGGGCAAAAAGGGCAACGCGTCAAATTTTTGACGCCGCCTCTGGCCAAATTCGCCGCCGATGTCGAAGCTCTGGAAAAACTGCCTGAGGTTAAAGGCGAATTGCGTGAGAATGCTTTTGCGTCTCAGTTCGAGAGAGCCTACATGCTGCAGGGAGTGCTTTCCTCGAGACTGTATTTGAAGCGAGCCAACCGCATTCAGGAACATCGCCTGGCCAGCATCATCGAACCCCTGCTTACCCTGATTTCGATGAATCGCTCGCTGCCTTATCCGAACTGGGAGTTGGAACACGCCTGGCGCCTGCTTATTGCCAATCACCCGCACGACAGTATTTGCGGGTGCAGCGTCGATCAAGTGCATGATGAAATGGTGATTCGCACCAATCGTTTTCACCAGGCTCTTGATGCAGTCGAGAAAAAAGCAGCGCAAGCAGTTTTTTCCCCGGTGGCAAACGGGCCGGTCGCGCGTTTCTCTCGCGCACTGAATATGGTGGCTGACCCGGTGCTCGACCCTTCCCGCCTCATGGCTTGCAATTTGAGTCAGGATGAGGTTTCTGCACCTGTGCGATTCCAGTGGGCGGAAGAAATGCTTTCCAGGGAAACCGAGAAAGCGGAAGCTGCTTCACCCAGCATGCAAATCAGATCATCGCCCGCACTCGCCGTTGCCGGTCTGGCAGCCGCTAAAGACACAGGTCCACGAATTCTCGATCAACCGGCGCTCTCACTTTCCGAGACGTTGCAGATCGTATCGATGAGAGAAGAATCGCAGGTCTTTACCGCTGTTGGTGAAGAGCCTGTGGAGAAGCGGATCAAGCTCTATGACGGATGGGTCTGGGTGGACAAATTGCCGCCGTTCTCGATGCGCTCGACCGATTGGAAGACCATCGGTGGTGGTGGCAATGGCAAGTCTTTAAGAGCCGCGCCGGAGCCCGTCACTTTAGAGCCGCGTGCTGTCAGCAATGGGCTTTTGCGGCTGGAAATCACTGATGCCGGCAATCTTGTCGTCGAAGCCAATGCGGGTCAGGGCAAATCGGTGCGCTATGAATTGGGGCATGCTTTTCGTGACGTCGCCGATGCCGGAGACACTTACAATCATGATCCGATTGTTGCCGACGTGCCGGTTGTATCCAAAGTGCTGACCGTATCGCAAAGACAGAGAGGTCCTCTGGTTGGCTCGCTCTCAGTCACGTATGAACTCGAGATTCCGCTGCGCGTTATCGAAATGGAAAGTGAAGATGCCATTCCCTTCGAGAAGCCGGGAGTGCCGGAAAGAGCGGTCAAGTATGTTCGCTCAGTGGAACTTGTGAAACACGAAGTGACGACCGAAATTCTTTTAAAGAAGGGTGTTCCTATCGTTTTCTTCGAGACTAAGTGGAACAACCGGTCTGAAGATCATCGCCTGGAAGTCGTTTTTTCCACCGCCAAAAAGGTCGAGAAAACACTTTCGGAAAATCACTTCAGTGTAGTTAAGCGGCGCCATACATCAGAGCCCGCCGCTTTGCCTGTGGCCGCCGGGCACGAGGCCGCACTGGACAGGTTCCCTTGCCAGCGCTTCTTTCTTGCCGAACAACAAGCGTTTTTCAATCAGGGATTGCCTGAATATGGAACGCAGGACAACAGCGTCTCCATCACGCTCTTAAGGGCAGTGTCGAAACTGTCCCGCCCGCGCTTGCGCACGCGGGGCGGCGGTGCCGGACCTTCTTTGCCCACGCCCGGCGCCAACTCGCTTGGTGATAACATCGTCAATTACGGCTGGGCCCCGCTCGGTGTTTTCGCGCGTCCGAAACCCGACGGCAAGCCGCAATCCGGTCCCGGCGATCTTGCCGAAGCGTATGCGCTTGCCGATCAATATGAAGGCACGACCTGGCTGCTTCTTTGCGGCGGCGATAGTGCCGAGGCGGAAGGGTCTTTTCTCACCTTGGACAATGACTCCGTGCGGGTTCGCTCGATGCACATGGACCAGAGCGGTAAATCCGTCCTGATTCGTCTTTTGAATGTCACTCTCGATACACAGAAAGTGACTTGTTCGCTGGCTGGCAGCGTCAAGAAAGCCGGACTGGTGAAGCTCGACGGCACGCTCATCTCATCTCTGGAATGCGCGGATGGCAGTAATGGCAAGCAGGTGACGCTGGACCTCGGGCATAATGAATTGACCACTCTCAAGCTAGATCTTTAGAGATTTGGGGAACACTAGCTGGGAAGACTTCCTGTAGAATGGGCCCCAGTAAGGCTGAAGCGGCTTTATTCGCGGGCAGAAGTGAGGAGTTGACGAGGAGTTGACAGTGAAACCTAGTTTTTCATCTCGAGCCGGATTGAGGACGCTTGCTCTGGCGCTCATAGGTGGCGGATTTTTTCTCACCGTCAGCCAGTCCGCGCTGGCTGCTCACAAGCCATGGCCGGGCTCGCCGCTTACCGATGAGGCGCAAATCGAGCTGGAGCGCGCTGCCAAATATATGAAGCGGCAACCGGCAAAGGCAACTCCTATGATTATGAATGCGCTCGCCACCGCCAACGACATCCCGAAGTGTTTGGCTATAGCCGCTTACACCGAGGCTTACGGTCATCCCATGCTGGAAGTGCGGCGAGCCTGCCTTTCCAAAGCTCTTACCTTTTGCCAGACACGCGAGGATTTCATTCAGCTCGCCGTGAAGGCTCGACATTATGGCTGTTTTGAAGTGACGCGCGAGGCGGTGAATAATCTGGTTGGCACATCCAACAGCGTCGATGAATTACTGGATCTGGCGCACAAAGCGCAAGAAGTAGCACTCAATGACATAAGCCACCTGGCCATGGAGAAAGCGTACAACAAGGCTGATTCCGTTGAAGAAGCGCTCAAATTCAGCCGCGAGGCCAAGGTGCTGGGTATGGATGATTTGAGCAGAAAAGCCGTCAAAGAAATGATTGACGATGAACCGGTGACGCATGAACTCTGTTTGCTGTTGCGCAGCATCGAGCCGCTAGATTTCAAGGATCTCAATCGTTACTTGCTCAAAAAGGCGATCGATGAAGCCAGAACTATCAACGATATGCGTGATGTGTACGACGGCGCGCGCCGCCAGGGGCAGAACGACATCATGAAGCTGGCTGAATTTCGCGGCAAGAAAATGCAGATCTTGGAAAAGTACAAAGCCAGCCGCGCCGATTATCAACAAAAGGTCGATGCCTACAAACAACAGCAGCAAGGCGCTGCTCAGCAACAAGCACAACCACAGGGCTTGCCGACGGGCTTCTAGTTTTGCCGATTTATTTTTCTTGCCGGCATTAGCGTCTGAGGAAGTGAATTATTCTGGCGTCGTTGTCGATCGTGTATTGCCATTCGCCTAAAAACGATCTGCCAATCAGCGGATTGCCTGTCGCCATCCCGTTAATGACGCTGATGTGAAAATTGGGACGATCGATCGGTCCAAGAGTCATTCTTTGAATTTCGAAACCGACTCCTCTGGTATCACCGGCAATGCCCTGGTGAACTTCAGGTTCTGCATCGGGAGGTATTTCAATACCGAGCGCTTTTATGTCTCCTGGCGCGAACACAGTCCCTGTCGCGCCCGTATCGAAAATCATTTTGCACGACCGTCCATTTACCATGGCGGTTACCATAATTGAATTGCCGAATTTTTCGAACGGCACGGAATTTCTGTCCAATGCGCCGCCTCCACCGCGCGATGAACCCGCGATTGCTCTTTGCTTGCGGTTAAATTGAATCGAGCTGCTGCCTTTATCGATCGTGTACGTGAAGGCATTGAAGAAATTCTGACCTAAAAGCGGCTCACCGGGCAGATTCTCCTGCACTCCAATCATGATTTTGCGTTCTATGATTCCGACTCTTACCGTGGCTGGAACCTCCCAGGTGTCTTGCGTGCCTCCGTCTCCGACACCCTGTGATTTGTATGCCGCTTTGCCCGTCGGCATCGGCATGCCCAGTTCGCGAAGATGATTTTTGCCGAAGGCGCAACCATCGGCGCCCGTATCGAATAGCATTTTTATGGGGCGATTGTTGACGTAGGCATCGACAATCATCTGGTTTGCGCTGTCCGGCTTAAAGTAGATCTTGGCTGATTCAGGCAGATTTTCATTGCCGCCGCCTGCCGCGCCGTAGCCGCCACCTCTGTAGCCTCCGCCGATACCGGTGCCGCCGCCCATGCTGCTTCCCGAGCTGACGCGACCGGGAGTTTGAAATGCAGACAGTGCCTGGCTCGCCAGTCTTCCGGCTGGAGAAGAAGGATATTGCTGCGCGCATCGTTGATAGGCGCGTCTGGCTTTTTCGAAACTGCCGGATTGATGAAGGCTAAGCGCATAATAGTAGAGAGTATTCGGGTCCGCCGATGGACTTTGGCATACAGCTTCGAAGACGCGAGCGGCCTCTGCGTATTTGCCTTGCTTATATAGAACAGATCCCTGAGATCTGCTGTCTGCGGTCTGTCCCGGCAATGATGATGCCATGAAAAAACAGCATGAAAGCGTGACGGCGGAGAATTTGATCGTCGAAGAAACAAGGCGCATGTTGATAACTCCGGGTGGCGATATCACGATATCAAATGAATCAAATAAATATGGTATCGCTCCGGCAAATTCAAAACCTTAAGCGCGAATGTCTAATAGAAAACAGCCAGTGCCACAAGGCAGAAGAGTTCCGATATCTCTACTGTGGCCCCGTATGTGTCTCCGGTCTGCCCGCCCAGTTTGCGGTTCATGAATCCGCTGAATACAAGGCCTGAAAGAATGCAAAAGAACATCGCCGCCCAGACCATCGGGTAGCCGGCAAGTCCAAAAGCTCCTGTCACCGCTAGTGGTGGCAAAGCGCCTTTGATCAGATCGCCGGGGTGCTTAGTAGTGTCGTGCCAGATTTTTCCTTTGCCTTCTTCTTTTGCATATTTGAATTTGGCAATGGCATACAGCTCGCACCAGCGTGCCCAGGCCGGTACGATGAGAAGGCAGGCGCCAAGCGCTGCGCCGGTCAATGAATAAACTGCCACGAACTTGCCGAGCAGAGTGATAAATCCGGTTATCGCACCAAAATTTCCCACCCTGCTGTCTGACATTATGGTCAGCATTTTCTCTTTGCTTTGGTGGGAGAAGATACCATCGGCGGTGTCCATCAACCCGTCGAAATGAAGACCGTTGGTGATAATAAGCCAGGCTATCGTCAGTAAAAACGCCGTCACCAGCGGTTCCGCTTTGGAAATGGAAAGGATGCTGTTGAGGGTGAAGAGCAATGTGCCGATGATCAAACCGGCGCAAGGCAAATATTTTGAAAGTCCGTGCAAGAGTTCGGGTTCGTTCCAATCCAAACGAGTGAGCGGCAGACAAGTCACATAAGAGACCGTGATTTTAAGCCGCTTCAAATGGTTACGCACTGGGAATCTCCAGGCTCACACTTTCATGCACTTCGGCGGAATATTCAGGACGTTCCGGAAAAACCGCATTGTTCCCAAGGACGAGAAACTCGCGGCGCTCGTCGTAATAAGTGACGATTTCTTCTACCTGATTGATGAAATCCACATCGGTTTCAAGCGAGAGAGCTTTGTCCAGAATGCTGTCGGAAATAGAATCCGTGCTCGTTCCTCTTTGCACGTTTTCGGACCAGGGCATGAAAAGCTCTTCCATGAATGAGCCCACTACATCCGGTGTCACTGGCAACGGTTCTTTCATGGGCAGACCGTAAGAAAAAATTACGCGCTGATAATTGTTTTCCATAAAAGCGCGATGCGGCCCGATGATGTCCGATGCCCACGTCATCACCAGAAGCGATCTCTCCGGACGGTTGGGACCTTTATAGCTGTCGCAATTGATGGAGAGAAGATCGGAAATCGTCTTTGCCAGGGGGCGCGAATAGGTGCTGTAATACTCGACTACTTCCAGGTCGATACGCAGTCCTTGAAACAGACCTTTCAAAAGTGCCAGAGTCATGGCAATCTTTTGCGGACCTTCTACTGTTTTTCCTCTTTCAATTTGAGGTCTCAAGAGAACCGAGCCATACAAGATGTAAAGCCAGTCGCGGTGCGTGAAAATTGACTTGGTTTGCATTCTTTCCAAACGTTTGAGAACAATTTTCCTGTGGCTCAGCTCTTTTTTCTCATCCTCCTCTTGCGCGAGATCTTCGAGATCTCCAAGCAGAGTTTTTGCTTCATCAATTCGCCTTGTCAGGCTGTAGCAGACCGCTAGATTGAGAGATGTATCGAAGTCTTTCTCTTTTTTTGCAGCCGTTTCAAAGTATTTCGTCGCCTCATGAAAGCGACCCAAAGACATGAGAGAGAATCCCAATTCATAGTTGATCGTGGGCTCAAACGGATGAACTTGGCGGCAGCGCTCCAGGAGCATTGCCGCCAGATCGTGCTGGCGAACGTCAATCAGTCCGTGACCGGATTCGAATAAGTCTGTCGTCAATTCGCGATCGCTGGAAAGTTGTTCGCTGCCGGCAGTTTTCGCGGATGCGGCCGCCAGTGACTCAGCCAGTCGCGCCAGCTTCTCGTATAAATCGGCACGCCCCGCTTCATTCATAACGCGCGCCAGCATCAATGCCGCTTTGGCATCATCGGGGTTTTTTAACCAATAAGCTTTCACGGCCGCCAGGCTTTCTTCCAGCCGTCCGTCGTCGAGCAATTTTTGCGCTGCCAGCAGTTCGTGCAAATCGCCGGAGCTTTTATCTTCTTCGCTCACTGCACCTCACAAAATCTAGTTGGCTGCGCGGGCAATCTCTTCGGCGTGATAAGAACTTCTCACCAGGGGACCGGAATGGACGGTTTTAAAACCCAGTGATAGTGCGATATTGCCCAGCCGATCGAATTCTTCCGGCGTGTAGTATTTCACCACTTGAAGCTGATCGCGGGTCGGTCGAAGATATTGACCCATGGTCATAATATCGATCTCGTGCTCGCGCATATCGCGCATGACGCCTATGATTTCCTCTTCTGTTTCGCCCAGACCAAGCATGATTCCCGACTTGGTCGGTATGTAATCGCAGATTTCTTTTGCTGCTTTCAAAACTTCAAGAGAACGCTGATATTTAGAACCGGGGCGGACTTTGCGGTAGAGCCTGGGAATAGTTTCGATGTTGTGATTGAAAACTACGGGCTCGGCCTGCAAAACAATTTCGATGCAATCGCGCCGACCTTGAAAGTCGGGAGTAAGAACTTCCACAGCCACTCCCGGTATGGCTTCCTTGAGCGCGCGGATGGTGGCGGCAAAATGCGAGGCGCCTTGATCGGGCAGGTCGTCTCGATTGACCGAAGTTAAAACGACATGGCGCAGACCCATTTGGCGGGAAGCTTCGGCAACACGCGCCGGTTCGCTCGGATCGGGCGCGTCGGGCAGACCTTTGTTGACCGAGCAGAATTTGCAGGTGCGGGTGCAGAGGGGGCCCATGAGCAAATAAGTAGCGGTGCCTTTCGACCAGCACTCGCCTTTATTCGGGCAACGCCCGCTTTCGCAAATGGTGTTCAGCCCCTGCTCTTTGAGAATTTTGCGGGTGCCGCGATTCTCGTCGGTATTGAGAACTGTGCGCTTTACCCATTCCGGCAGCCTCAAGGGCGGCGCCTGCGGACCCAACTCCAGGAGTGCCTGGTCGGATTTTGTTTTGTTGTCAGGCATTTTTGTTCTTCTTGAGGAAGCGGAAAGGGTATTGATTGTACCTAATTCGCCCCGGCCCGATGCCCATCAAAGCGGGGACGTGTCCGGCCGTTCTTTAATAGGACTTCTAGAATAGGTCTTCTAGGTTGCAAGTTCGGCAACACTTGCCTTCTTTCCCCTTGAAAAAGAGTAGAATTTGCACTCTGGCGGACGCTTCTCATATTTAAGAGGCGTCACTGGCGCTCCTGAATAAGCGCCTTTCGAAAACATGCCGCGTAATTACCAGTCTGAGTGGGAGACGGAACCGTGACTAAACGCAAAACGATCATTGCCGGCAACTGGAAGATGTTCAAGACTCGCAAAGAAGCTGCAGAACTCGCATCTGCGGTTGCCGCCGGAGTCAAAGGCGAAAAAGACCTTCCTGAAGTTGTTCTAATCCCGCCCTTCACTTCCATCGAATCAGCAATCAATAATGTGAAAGGTTCGCCGGTTGCCGTCGGCGCGCAAAATATGGACTGGCGCGAGAACGGTGCTTTCACAGGCGAAGTTTCGCCGGTGATGTTGACGGAGCTGGGCGTCACCTATGTGTTGATTGGGCATTCTGAAAGACGCCAGTTTTTCGGAGAAACCAATGGGACCGTCAATAACCGCTTGAAAGCCGCTCTCGAGCACAAGCTGACTCCTATTGTTTGCGTCGGCGAAACATTGGACGAGCGCGAATCGGGACTGACCGATTCGGTAGTCAGACGTCAAGTCGCAGCAGCGCTTGCCGACATCCCCGCCGAGGCGCTCGCTGTCATTGTTGTCGCATACGAGCCGGTCTGGGCGATCGGCACGGGCAAAGTTTGTGAAGCAGATGAAGCCAATCGCGTGTTGGGCCAAATTCGCGCCACAATTGCCGACCTCTACAAAGAAGGCGGCAATTCCGAACTTGCCGAGAATGTACCGCTTTTGTACGGCGGTTCTGTAAAACCTTCCAATATCGAAGAGCAAATGGCTAAGCCGGAAATCGATGGAGCTCTCGTTGGCGGCGCCAGTTTGAAAGCCGAGGAATTCCTGCCGCTTATCAAAGCCGGTCAAAAGCGCGTCAAAGATTCGCTTTCCAAAGTTTAAATTCGCTGCGCTTTCTGGCGAGAAGTCATCCGCGCCTATCGGATATAATGCCCTTCGGATCACCTGGAGAGGTGTCGGAGTGGTCTATCGTGCAGTCCTGGAAAGACTGTCTGTGTCAAAAGCGCAGCGAGGGTTCGAATCCCTCCCTCTCCGAGTTTTATTTAGCTGACGGCAGTTTGTGCAAGCGCTGAGCGACGAGTTAAGTCATGCTCATTCGTGACGGTTTCTTAGCGCGCCTGTGGCACCGCCTGAAAACCTGTCGTACAATCCTTTTCAAATAGCACGTCTCATCAGGGCAGGAAAAATGTTGTAGCAAGTCCATGTTGTTCGCCAATCGCCGTTTTGTGCGTTCTTCCGTAAGTTCAAGGAAGCCAAAATCGGTCGGGTGCTGCGTGCGTGGACAAGCGAGCCGATAGAGAACCGGTCGGTTCTTGAATTGCCTGATTGAAAACGCTTATTCGCACATCAATAAAAGCTTGATGAAAAGACACTCTTGATTGGCCTTTTGTTTGACTCTCAAAAACATCAGGTGATGATATGGAATCGCATTTTGTTGAAAAACTTGAAGAAATAGAAAAGGTGTACAACGAGCTGCAGGAAAAGCTCGCTGCCAACCCCGGTACGACCGCGGATTACCGCACCTTGAGAAATCTCGAGAAAACGGTTTCGCTCTTTCATGACTACCAGCGCACGGAAAAGGATATGAAGGGCGCCGAAGAAATGGTGCGGACGGAATCCGATAAAGAACTGAAAGAAATGGCCGAGAGCGAATTGGCCAGCCTGCGCGAGAAAGAAGAAGATCTGGCTCAGCGATTGAAAATCCAGCTCCTTCCAAAAGACGCCAACGATGATAAGGACATCATGGTGGAAATTCGCGCCGGTGCCGGTGGCGATGAAGCCTCGATTTTTGCCGGCGATTTATTGCGTATGTATTTGCGCTACGCCGACAAAATGGGCTGGACGCCAGAGGTTGCATCTTCCAATGAAGGCGAGGTGGGCGGCTACAAAGAAGTGATCATCGCTTTCAAAGGTGATGGTGCTTACAGCCGCATGAAATTCGAATCGGGCGTTCATCGCGTTCAACGTGTGCCGGCAACGGAAGCGTCCGGTCGGGTGCACACTTCGACAGCCACTGTGGCAGTCATGCCGGAAGCCGATGAAATCGATGTTCAGCTCAATGACAATGATCTGGACATTACAACGATGCGTTCGGGCGGCGCCGGCGGTCAGAACGTTAACAAGGTGGAAACGGCAGTGCGCATCGTGCACAAGCCGAGCGGCTTGATGGTCGCTTGCTCGGAAGAAAGAAGTCAATTGCAAAATAAAGAGCGCGCCAAGCAGATTTTGCGCGCCAAGTTGTACAAGTTGGAATTGGAAGCGCAGCAAAAATCTCTCATGGAAGAGAAACGCGCGCAGGTGGGCTCGGGTGACCGCTCCGAGAAAATTCGCACTTACAACTTCAAAGACAATCGCATCACCGACCACCGCATCAATCAGAACTTCAACTTGCAGTATGTTCTGGAAGGCGATCTCGAAAAAGTCATCGACGCCAACATCATGGCCGACAACGAGCGCAAGTTGAAGGAGTCGCTCTAGTTGTCGTTCGACTCAAATAGCGGCAAGGCGATTTCGTTTGCCGAGTGCCGCACTATTCGCCAGGCTCGCGATCAAGTCGCGAAAGTCCTCAAGGAAATCGGCATCGAGCGCGTGGAAGTGCGCCGCGAAGCAGATTTGATAATCGAGCACGTCACCGGCATGGATGCGGTGGCTCGCGAGTTGAAGGCGGACGAGCCTTTGGAGCCCGGTGCTTGCGAAGAGCTGGAAACTATTTTGACAAAGCGTTCCAGCCGAGAGCCGCTGCAATATTGCCTCGGCTACGGTTGGTTTATGGGCATGCGTGTTGTAGTTCAGCCGGGAGTTTTCATTCCGCGCACTGATACCGAGACCCTGTGCGAGCTTACGATTAAACGGTTGGCTGCCATGGGTAATTTGAAAGAATTGCGTGTTCTTGAAATAGGCGTCGGCAGCGGTTGTATCGCGGTTGCCATGCTGAGAGAAATTCCTCATTTGCATGTGGTCGGAGTAGATGTTTCTCAAGACGCCCTCGATGCCACCAGGCTGAATGCGCGCACTTATGAAGTTTCCTCCCGGCTGACTTTGAGCAAATGCGACTTTCGCGAATTCACTTTGAGCGGATTCGACGCCATTATTTCCAATCCGCCTTACATTCCCAGAGCGGTGTTTGAAACGCTGGAGCCCGAGGTTCGGCAGTTCGAGCCCGGCGTAGCGCTGATTGGCTGGGGCGAAGATGGTCTGGATTTTTATCGCCAGTTCGCTAAATTTGCGCTGCCGAAATTGGTCCCGCCTTTAGGATTTGCCGCTGTGGAAGTCGGAGACGGGCAGTCGGAACCGGTCATGCAGATCATGCGCAATGCCGGAATGAATAAGATCGAGTGCGTCAACGATGTAAATGGCTTGCCGCGAGTGATTGTCGCTGGTATCGCCTGAGAAATTTCGCAAGCGCCGGCAGCTTGCCAAGTCCGTCCCGGGGTGAGGGCGGGCAATCTCGAAGCGTAAAGAGATGTAAAAAATCGGGTTTTACTGCTAGAATATTTTTGAAAAGCTCTTCTCTGGTGATGTCTATGCAGGATGGCATACTCAAGGCGATATCTAACGATGGCACCATAAGAGCAGTAATTGCCACCACGACAAATCTCGTAGAGGAAGCCCGGCAGCGGCACAACCTCTCCTTCACGGCGACTGCCGCCCTGGGCAGAGCGATGACCGCGGGTGTACTTCTCACCCCCGTTGTTGCGCGTGAGGGCCAGGTGACATTGAAGTTCCAGGGCAACGGACCCCTGGGCAAGGTGATGGTCGATGCGTCACCGAAAGGCACAGTAAGAGGCTTTGTTGAAAATCCCCAGGTCGAGTTGCCGTTAAACTCCCTGGGGAATTTTGATGTTGGGGCTGCAATCGGCTCGACCGGATACTTGCATGTGACTATCGATCACGGTTTTGGGCGCGCCCATACGTCCACGGTCGAGCTTGAATCGGGTGAAGTAGGAGAGGATATCAATCGGTATTTGGTCTGCTCCGATCAGACCGGCTCCATTGTGGTTGTCGGAACACACATGAACGCGCGCGGCGTGGAAGCGGCCGGCGGGCTTATCGTGCAGCTTTTGCCCGATCATACTGAAGAGACGATCTGCCGCATCGAGAACAACATCACCACTTTTGGTACGTTCACTTTCCTCATGCGCCGAGGCATGAGTCTCGAGCAAATTCTCGAGCGCATTCTGAGCGGTTTTGAAGTGGTGCCGATTGCCGGCGCCAAGCCTCTTAAGTTCTACTGCAAGTGCTCCAACGAGCGTTTTGTCGAGGCTTTGCGCTGGATGGGTTCCAAGGAGCTTCTTTCCATGGCTGAGGAAGACGGTCAAGCGGAAGGACGTTGTCATTTCTGCAATGCCGTGTATCACGTCGGCAAAGACCGGCTGCTCGATCTGGCCAGAGGCAGCAAATAGCCGCTCGGCCGGCGCGTAGCAAAATTACAGCCACTAGCGTATTCTTTTGAAGAATGGCACTAGTCAACTACCAGAAGCACGAGATCATTTACAAGGTCGTTTATTACGGCACCGGACTTGGTGGCAAGACGACAAATTTGCGCTATCTGCATGCCAATCTCGACAAGTCTGTCAGAGGCGAATTGGTGACTGTCGCCACAGAAACCGAGCGCACACTCTTTTTTGACTTCATGCCGCTTGACCTTGGCGACGTGGAAGGCTTTAAAACCCGTTTTGCTCTTTATACAGTTCCCGGGCAAACAGAGTACGGGGAAAGCAGGCGGATGATTCTCAAGGGTGCCGACGGCATTATTTTCGTGGCTGACTCGAGCGCCGTGCGCAGGCGCGCCAATATCGACGCGCTTGCCGGCATGATGGATAACTTAAAAGAACACAAGCTAAATCTTGGACAGGTGCCCTGGGTTCTTCAGTACAACAAGCGTGATTTGACCGACGCTCTGCCCGTAGAGACCCTGGAAAAGGACCTGAACGAGTCTGGAGTGCCTTCATTCGAAGCGATAGCCACCGAAGGCAAGGCAGTGTTTGCTACGCTGAAGTCCTTGAGTCATCTGGTCGTTCAGCGCCAGTAAAAATTTTCGAGCAGTTCGAAATATTCGAAAATAAGTGAGTGCTCTCCCGGTGAACTGTTTCTTACCTGTTGCGGAATTGTTCTGCACGGGACAAAACATTTCTTGCCGGGCTGATAAAACTGCGAACTTCGGGGCGATTTAACCCGCAAACAAAGACAGGCGCACATTGTGCGCCTGAAGGACCTTATAGGTCACTGAATACTCACTGATTGAACGCCTGGAGGCTCCGATTAGAGCGCCCGCTGGACTTTTCCGGCTTTCAGGCAAGAGGTGCAAACCTTCATCTTTTTGACGGAGTTTTGCAATTTAACTCTGACCGGTTGCAGGTTTGGCAGCCAGCGTCTTTTGTTGTGTGGGTTCCAGTGAGAACGCAAAAAGGTATAGCTGCGCCCGGTTGTGGGGCCCTTTTCGCACACATCGCAACGTTTTGCCATTTCCCTAATTCCCAATATTGGTTTGTTTGCCAGTTCAACCCATCAGCCGATAGCTTCAGAGATTGAAGCCGTCGCCGTCGGCGTTTTCAGCCGAAGTGATGAGCGAACCGTTGATTTTACCACGAAAGGCTTTTCAGGCGTAGTAGTAAAGCTATTACTAAGCTCTAAGACCGAAAGGAACATTTACACTAAACCACTCCAAGGCCGGCCTTCGACGTGGTAGTCTGTTTTTGGGGTTACAGCTTTGGCTGGCGTTGTCAGGCAAATCAACCTAACCGGGAAATCAAGCAGCCATTTCTTGACTGTTTTGACTGTTTTGAATCAAACTGTGTCCCCCCCTTCCCCTGTATCGAGATCAATTCTCGTAAGATCACTTCTAATGCTGTCCCAATCGTGGTATCAATTCCTGTTGTCGCCCCATCAAGCGCTTGAAATCCTTGAGCGCCGGTGCGGTTTGGCGACGTTGGGGTAGGAAGGCAAGGATGGCTTTAGTAAATTACGCGGCGCGTGAAATCAACTGCAAAATCGTCTACTACGGCACCGGTCTTGGTGGCAAGACGACGAATCTCAAATATATTCACAGCCAGTTGGCACCGACGACCAGGGGCGAACTGATCTCACTGGCAACAGAAACGGAAAGAACCTTGTTCTTCGACTTCCTGCCTTTGGACCTGGGCTCTGTGCAAGGTTTCAAAACCAGATTCTCTCTTTATACCGTGCCTGGTCAGGTTGAATACAACGCGTCCAGAAAGCTGATTTTGAACGGCGTCGACGGCATCATCTTCGTTGCCGATTCCGATGTAATGCGCTCGAAAGACAATGTCGAGTCGCTTCAAAACATGATTGAAAACCTGGCCGAGTACAGCCTGACACTGGACAACATCCCGTGGGTCCTCCAATACAACAAACGCGACCTGGCAAATGCCATGCCTATCGAGCGTATGGAAAAAGAACTGAATATCCGCGGCGTCCCGAGTTTCGAAGCGGTTGCTTCCGAAGGGCTCGGCGTATTCGCTACCCTCAAGGCAATCTCTAAACTGATTCTCAACAGACTGCAATAGCGGTTTGAATCTCGAAATTCTTTTGGGCGGCGCAGAGCGTCGCCCGTTTTTTTGCACCTCATTTTAGATACGCGCTGCATATAAGCGAAATTTTTCACTGGCGGTTCGTGCCTCGATCTTTTAGTCTTATTGGCAGAGGGACTAGTTTTAAGACCAAGGTCTCCCTTTTGCCAACGACGACGAGCAACACTCCACAAACAAGGGAATCTGAACTTTCCGCATTACGGAGAGCGGTTCTTGTCGAGAGGCGTTCGCGTTACGCTGACTTTCAAGGCAGGCGCACGACCTTTTCCAAGTTCATGCGCACGACGGCCGAAAGACTGGCGCGCCGCTTCCCGATGGAGCCTGTTTGGGTGACTATACGGGCGCTTTTCCGCCAGTATCCAAATGTCGATGTCGCCACACGAATTTCCATAATCAGGCGCACCGAAGAGCTCATAGGACCGCTTCTGGAGATGGCTGAGGAGCGGCAGGCGGCGTCTTTGAGCAGCCCGGAGAGTGACGACAGTGATGTGGCGATTACAGGCGGCAGTGATTCAATTGCTGTCTTGCCGGAAAGCGAATTGCCTAAAACAACAAGAGAGCAAGAAAGCGTTTCTCGAAGCGAGCCGAAGTCGTCTCAGCCTTATCAAAAGCGGCAGGGTTCAGTTTCCAAACCACAAAATCCAGTTTCGAGCACTCAGCCGCACAGCACCGACCCGAATGAAGTTGGCGTTCAGTATGTGAAGGGTGTCGGTCCGAAAATTGCCGCGTTGCTCCAAAATCTCGGCATCGAAACTGCGGGTGATTTGCTGCGGCACTATCCGCGCAAGCATCTGGATTTTCAAAATCGGCTGCCGATAAGACAGTTGAAAATCGGCATGGAAGCTACTGTTTTTGCTCAGATTCGAACGGTCTCCGCGTATCAGTCTAAGCGCAGCAATATCTCAATCGTCAATGTTTTGCTTTCGGATGGAACCGGCAGTTTATCGATCACACGTTTTATCGGCGGAAAGGGAAATAAATATCTTCTCGACCGATACAAAGATCAATTTCCGAAAGGCGCAACAGTAATAGCTTCCGGAGTGGTCGAACGCGATAAGTATTCGAACAAGCTCGCTTTGAAAAATGCGGAAGTGGAAATTCTCGGCGTGCTCGATGAAGGTGGCGGCATAGAAGATCTGCAGTCGCAAAGCATCCACCTTGGCCGTCTTGTGCCAGTCTATGCACTCACCGAAGGGCTCAGCCTGCGCTATTTGCGCAATATCATCAAAAATGCGCTGGATGCGTATGGCGACCACCTGGAAGATCCGATTCCAAAAGATATAAGAGAGAGATTGGGATTGATGGATTTGCGCACCGCCCTTAGTGCGATGCATTTTCCGGAAGAGCCGGAGAGCAAAGATGCGGCGCGGCGGCGGCTTGTCTTTGACGAGCTGTTCTACATACAACTGCTCCTGGCGCGTCGCCGTTATAAATTCGAGCAAACTGAAGGCGCGCTTTCAATTGAATTGATTGAAAACGGACTGGTGAAACGTTTAGTAGAATCATTGCCTTTCCGTTTGACGAAAGCGCAAAACCGCGTGTTTGGCGAGATTGCACGCGATCTGGCTTCGGCAAAACCGATGCATCGTCTGGTGCAGGGTGATGTCGGATCGGGTAAAACAATCGTTGCCCTGATGGCATGCCTTGTTGCTGTGGACAATAAATTCCAAGCTGTGGTCATGGCCCCTACTGAAATTCTTGCCGAGCAGCATTACAAACAATTCTCGCGTCTTCTGGCACCGCTTGGTCTGCGAGCTGGTTTTGTCGTAGGCAAACAAGGCGCCAAAGAAAGACGTCAGGTTTTGCAAGACATTCGCTCCGGTCAGGTTCATGTCGCTGTCGGCACTCACGCATTGTTGGAAGATGCGGTCGATTTCCCCAATCTCGGTTTGATCGTCATTGACGAACAACATCGATTTGGAGTGAAACAGCGGGCCCGGTTGAAAGCAAAGAGCATGACTCCCGAACTTCTGACCATGACTGCCACGCCCATTCCCAGAACTCTGGCATTGACTATGCACGGCGATCTTGATGTTTCCGAAATTGACGAATTGCCGCCCGGCAGAAAACCGGTCGAGACCAAATTGCTCAGACCGTCAGAGAAAAAACAAGTCTGGGCACTCATGAAAGAACAGATTGCAAAAGGCAGACAAGCTTATATCGTCTTTCCGCTTATCGAAGAATCGGAAACTCTATCTGCCAAAGCGGCGACGCAGGAATACGAAAAGTTGCGCACTACCATCTTTCCTGAACCGCAATACAAGCTCGGCTTGATGCATGGAAAGTTGAAGCCGCAAGAGAAAGACGAGATTATGGAGCGCTTCCGGCAGGGCGAATTCAACATTCTTGTTTCGACGACGGTCATTGAGGTCGGTGTCGATGTTCCGAATTCCACGGTCATGGTGATTGAAAACGCCGACCGCTTCGGTCTGGCTCAATTGCACCAGTTGAGAGGTCGCGTCGGGCGAGGCGCCGAGCAGTCTTTCTGCTTCTTGATCGCCGACATGAAATCAGAGCAGACCCGTCACCGCCTGGAAATTATGGAGCAGACCAACGATGGCTTCGTCGTAGCCGAGCGTGATCTGGAAATTCGTGGACCGGGCGAATTTACAGGATACCGGCAAAGTGGGCTGCCCGACATGATTTTGGCTGACCTTGTGCACGATACTCCTATTTTGGAGGATGCTCGCAATGCCGCCATCGAATTGATCAAGCGCGATCCGGAATTGTCCGGCTCTCCGAAGCTGCTTCAGTATGTGGAGAGAAAATTACAGTCTATTGAAGGCGATCTGGTTCGTTCGGGCTAATTGCATTTGCTAGTGAAACTTATCACGCAGGCGATTGAGTAATTCTTGGGCGCCCGGATGCTCCTTAATCCTTCGCGTCAATCCGTTTACCTCATCGCGCACGGACTGATCCGTCACTCCGGAAAGCGCGCATGTCATCAATGAATGGATTTGATATTCATAGTCTTCCCCGAGAGCCATCATCAGCTCGGGAACGTTCGAAACGCGAAAAATACACCAATCACCAAACATGTTTCGCTGATACATCGCCAGTTGAACCGTGATTTCCTTGCCTGCTTTCGGGCTCAAGAATTTGAGACCGACTTCGGCGCGATTGTATCCTTGTGAGTCCTTTGTGTATTTGATGTCGGTCAGGCCTCTGAAATTGTCTTTGGTAAATCCATATTCATCCACAAGCAGTTTGGCTTGAAATGCGATTACCTGCGGCGGAGAGCCAAGCAGCTTTCCGGTAATGGTTTTCGGTTGCTGGCGCGCGCAGGCGACAAGACGCATATGCGTTTCATTCTTCAACTTTTGCGCCTGGCGCCCCAGTTCATTCCCTGCCGCGCGGTATAAATCGGAAACTTCTCGAGAGCCGGCAAGCGGGGCCGCAATCGCCGCGTCGGCACCGTATATGGTTCTATGCCCGGTGTATCGACCCTGCTGGTTCTGACCACCCCCAATTGCTTTCCTCACCATGTTTATCAATTGCATCTGCAAGGCGGCTTTGGTCGCCGACACAATTTGATTGCCGGTTTCCCTTTGAATTCCCGATAGCCCCGGTGTAGTTTTCGATGGCTTGACGATTAGATCATCGAGCAGATTGCTCACCAATTCTTCGATGTTTACGTAGCGCTCGAAACCTTCGAGATCGTGACGAGTTGCTGCCAACCCTGCTGATTGCAAGGAATAAAGTGGCGTCGTAATCCAGTAAAGATAGCCGCTCAGAGCGAGGATGATTAAAACGAGTGCGCCAATGAATACGAATCGCACGGCTTAATTTCTGACTGCCTCGCCTTCCGAGACGCGCTCAACAGAAGGCGCAACGGATGGTCCAAGCGCCTGCTTCAATTTGTCGAGCGAATCTTTGGTTTGCTGTGCGTAAGCGCCCGTGGGATCCAACTGCAAATACTTTTCGTAAGCAGTTACGGCATCTTGCTGATCGCCTTTGGCTTGATGGATCATGCCCAGTGCGTAATACGCATTGGCATAATTAGGATCGACTTTGATCGCTCTGTTGTACTCGATGACGGCGTCATCCGATCGATCCTGTCCCATTAGCGACACGCCCAAATTGTAGTGGGCAAGCGCATTGTCGGGCTGCATCTGAATTGCTTTCACGTATGCATCTTGTGCTTGCTGATAGCTCTTTTGATTGAGGAAAATGTTTCCGATGTTGATATATGCTTCAACGAGATTCGGGTTCATTTCCAGCGCTTTTTTGTATTGCGTGAGAGCGGCTGTCAATTCTCGGTTGCGTTCAAGCGCCAGACCAAGGTCGTTGTACGCATCGGCAGAACGCGGATTGTACTGCACGATCTGCTGATAGGCTTCAATAGATTGTGCGCGTTTTCCTTGCATCTCCAAATTTTCAGCCAGCAATTCCAAGACTTTCACGTCTTCCGGTGTTCTTTGCAAAAGCTGGCGGTAAGTGATTTCTGCCTTGTCTGCCGCGCCGGTCAACTGATTCAGATTAGCCATCGCCAGAATGGTATTTCTGTCGGTAGGTGAGAGTCCGAGCGCAGAGTCGAGCGCAGAACGCGCGCCCGGATAGTCTTTCAACTTGATGAGCAAATTGCCCAGTTCGAGAAATGCAGCCGGATCCGATCCGTCAATGCTCAAGCCCTGACGGTAAAGTTCAACAGCCTGATTGAAATTTCCGCCCAGCAAATAGTTTCTTCCCAGGTTGATCATGGCAGTGCCGTCATTTGGATTGGCCGCAATTACGGCTTTGAATTCGTTTTCCGCATCAGTCAATTTGCCTTGCCTTTGCCTGATGATGCCCAGGTTGTAGTGGGCATTTACAAAGTCCGGCTTGATGCGAACGACCTGAGTGAATGATTCGGCGGCTCCATCGAGATCACCGGTCAGTTGCAACAGGTAGCCCATGCTGTAGGCGCTGTCCGAATCTTGAGGATTGAGCCTGAGGGCGGTGCGGTAACAATCGACAGCCTTGGAATACTCTTTTGTTTTTGTGAGAACATCGCCGAGCTGGGCGTGCCACTCGCTCTTGTCGTTTTTGAGGCGCAGCGCTTCGCGAAGCTGGCTGGCCGCATCCGTGTATTTGCCCTTCATGGACAAAGTGGTGGCGAGCAGTGCGTGCACTTCCGGCACATTAGGATCTATTCTTGCCGCGCGCGCAAATGCTTCACCTGCTCCATCGATATCTTTCTGCGAAAGCAAGCAATTTGCAAGGTTGTACTGCATTGAGAAGTTGTTGGGCTCGTGCGCCAGAATGCGCTTGTACTCCTGAGTGGCTGCGGCATACTGACCTTTGTCTTGCAGAGTCGCTGCCAACTGCGAACGTGCTCTTAAATGATCGGGATAATTTTCGACTACGCGGCGAAGTTCTGAAATTGCGCTTTCCAGGTTACCTTGGATGCGGTGCGCGATACCTAAGTTGAGGTAGAACAGCGGGATATCGGGGCGCAGTTTGATGGCTTCTTCGTACTGTTGTATGGCTTCTTCCAACTCTCCTTCGCTTTGCAAAAGAGTGCCGAGCGACTCGCGCGCGAATGCATCATAAGGACGAAGCGAAATTGCTCTTCTGTATTCGGCGATTGCGTCGTCTACATCGCCGTGCTGGTGAAGAACCGCAGCCAGACTCAAGTGCACCAGGGGATCTTGCGGGCAATTGAGGGCGAGCGACTTGAAGGCGCTGAGAGCGCTGTCCAGGTCACCTTTCTTGAATAGGGTCACGCCTTGATAGTACTGATCGAGCAGCGCCTTGGGCATGCCGGGACTGTCTTTCTCCGCAGCCAGTGCTGCATTGCATCCTATTGCTATCGAGATTGCCAGTAGAACGGATAACTGCCTCACCTTTTCTCTCCTTAGCGCCATTTGACAACGCCCAGCACAATTGAAATCAATCGGAACGCACTCAGGGTCACAAGCTCACTATTATGACCGATGCTACTTGGCTAGGGAACCTACCATCTTTATATAGAAGAGTTTCTACATATTGTCGGGCGTGACAATATGCTTCTAAAAACTCATTAGTAAAAACTGCCCTGAGCCGCCCGCCGACCCACCTGCATAGGTTTGGCTGAGACGCGGTTTTCCTTATTGGACACTTTGTCGATTCGGGCGGTGTAAAAGTCAAGATGTGCTTTCTAGTAATAGCCCACAATCAAGTAATGATGGCTTTTGCGGCGGTTTGTTCCCACTAAAAACATGCAAAAGGCAGATTTTATGTGGCTTTCCAAAAAAAGATTTTGTTTTTTGTCGCCTGAATGGGCTCAAAATCGATCTCCCAAAAATGCGCCTGTATATCTTGGATATCCTGCGCTGGGCAAGGCTTTGCAGGCGCCGGTTGTCAAGGTTTCGTAATCTTTCTTAGACAAGTTGGCTAATAACAGGCATCGTTTTTTGGACAGGTTGCACATTGTCTGGAATGCGCCATCGGGTGTACATTTAGAGTAGATAACGGAAGTGAACCGGCATCCCGAGCGCAGATCGCTGCGTCCGCATGCGCGCTCACGTATTTTGACCCGTTTTCTGGACCCATCCTAAGTATCCTAAGTAGGAAGCAGTCCTTTTATGCGTAAGCTACGTAAAATCAAAACACCATTCAGTTAGCGTAGCCCAATTTGGCGGGGCGGCATATCTGCGCCCAACTTGGATTTGAACATAACCAGGGAGAGAGAGCTCAAAGAGGCTTTCTCCAGGGTGTCATGCACTAAATACGGTAGCAAGCTCAGTCTTGCGCCAAAATTTCAGGAAGGTTTTTATGGCTCTGTATCAGAAAGACACCACCGTGAAGAGATTTCCGGTTGTCGATCGTGGCCCCAGTCACTACGAAGAAATCGCAGGACGAGCACTCGAGAATTCGATCAATCACTTGAACCCATACTTCGCCAACAAGCTTTGCGGCTCGGAAGGCGCAGTTGAGTTCAGAGATGGCGGCGTTTATACCTACGACACTCACGGCAAGCGTTACCTCGACTGCCTGGGCGGCTACGGTATCTTCAACGTCGGTCACCGTCACCCGAAAGTAATCGCCGCTGTCAAGGCACAACTCGATCAAGTCTGCTTGCACAGTCAAGACTTGCTCAACCCATGGGCAGCGCATCTTGCAAGCCAATTGGCAGCGATTGCTCCCGGCGATATTCAATATGCTTTCTTCTGCAATAGCGGAACCGAGGCTGTTGAAGGCGCTCTTAAATTGGCTCGCCTCTACACGGGCAAGTCGGAAATCATCTCCACCCGCAACGCTTATCACGGCGTCAGCATGGGCGCTCTCTCGGCTACCGGCCGCGATTGCTTCCGCAAACCGTTCGAGCCCCTGCTCAACGGTTTCACTCACGTGCCGTTCGGCGACATCAAGGCGCTGGAAAAAGCGATCAACAAAAACACCGCGGCAGTAATTCTTGAACCCATCCAAGGTGAAGGTGGCATCAACGTTCCCTCGGAAGGCTATCTGCGCAAGGTTCGCCAACTGACCAAGAAGAAAGGCGTGCTCCTCATTCTTGACGAAGTGCAAACCGGCATGGGCAGAACCGGCCGCATGTTCGCTTGCGATCACGAAGGCGTTGTTCCGGACATCATCTGTCTGGCCAAGGCTCTCGGCGGCGGCGTTATGCCCATCGGCGCATTCATGGCGTCGGCGAAAGTTTGGAAAGTGCTCGAGCCGAACCCGAGCATTCACAACTCCACATTTGGTGGCAACCCGCTGGCATGTACTGCAGCATCCGCCACTATCGAAGTTCTCATGGAAGAACACCTTCCGGCTCGCGCCGCTGTTATGGGCAACCACTTCATGCGCCGCTTGCAAGAACTGAAGGCGAAGTATCCGAAGCACATCATGGAAGCTCGCGGACGTGGTCTTTTGATCGGCTTGGAATTCACCTCGCAAGCTCTGCGTTGTGATGTTCAAACCGAACTGTTCCACCGCGGCGTTCTGGTTGCTGCAACGATGAACTCGAACCGCACCATCCGGATTGAGCCGCCGCTGATCATCACTGAATCTCAAATCAATTTCATGATTGACACTCTTGAATCGATTCTCTCCGAGATCACTGAAGTTCCGCAGGACGAACCGGAAGTTACCGTGATGCCGGTCAAGAAGCTGGTCAAAAAGCTGGTTAAGAAGACAGTCAAGAAAGCTGTCAGAAAACCGGCGAAGAAAGCAGCGAAGAAACCGGTCAAAGGCAAAGCTTCTGTCAAGAAGACGGCATCGAAGAAGAATGCTGCCAAGGCCAAGTCGGCGCCCAAAGCCAAAGCTAAAAAGGCAAAGAAAGCTAAGCAGAGCCGAGGAGCGAAAAAACAATGATTATTGCCAATAGTTCGAGCCTGCTCCGGTCTCAAATTGCCAGACTGCAAGAGCTTGGTAAGCATGAAGAAGCGATGAACGTGCTGCAACGTTTTCTAGAATTGGAACGCGAAGCGCACGCAGCGAGTATTGCGGACAGCGAAGCGACCGAGCCGATGGCAAAGGTTGTCAGCTTCCCGCGGTTGAGACCAGTTTCCTGACCACCTGAAACATCACACCTTCGAAAAGTAAATGGACCGGCGATTAATCGTCGGTCTTTTGCTATGCGGCGTGATGGATAATGGTGGACTCAAAGCCGCTTCATTCTTAGCTGAAGCTCATCTGCTCCGTGGATTTCAAAAAGCCGTCCTAATAAAAGAAACAAATGAAGAAACAAGTGAAGAAACAAACAATCGCGACCAATGGGCTAACACTGCTGGCGGCAATTTTGCTGGCATCTTGCACTTCGGAATCGCCGCTTTTGGACGAGAGCCGAAACTCGACCTACGTAGCGATGCCGACTCGGTGGAGCACCGCTGATGCAAAGTATCCGCGCGAAGTAAGGCTCAAGGAAAAGACGCTCAAATATATCGATGAGTTCTGGAGCAAGTTCAAACAGCAGGAGTCGCAACTGACTCTCGCTCTCGAAAATCTAAGGAGCGAGAGTGGAGCCGCGAATCGCGACATCCTCACTAATTTCATGAAGGATAATCTCTCTGCTGTGGATCCGGCAATCATGTATGAGTTTGGACCAATTCCCGGACAAGCCGGACACAAGCTGGATTTCTCAACTGATGGTCATGCCGAAATCAGGCAGATTGTTGATGCGCTTGTTGCGAAGGCGCCGAAACTTCCAAAATGGAAGTTCGGCGGTCACCGGCAGCCTGTGCCACTGGCTACGGTGGCAGCAGGTTTTAAGGGACGTTCTGGAATTGATGTATTGCCTTTTGAAACACAGGTGGATATTTCTCCAAGCAACAGGCTCGACGTGACATTTACATCGCCGAACTTCTCCAAAGACGAAGCCGACAATGCAAAGGTTTGTTTGATTCTCACTGATTTAATTCTTGGTGAAGACAACTCGCACAACTGGCTGGGAGAGATAGATGCCAAACAAGGCGCATTGGGTGGACCGTTTGACGTCGGTGCAAACGCCAAACTTTACGGCGATTTGTTCAACGCGAAGAAGAAAGAATTGATTGCTTCTTTGCCTGCCGCCCCTTACTTCAAAACTGCTGATCTGGGCAAGCCGGAAGTATTGCACTTCCATACTGTTCGACCAACCATGAATACGCCGCTTAAGAAAATTGGTGAGACTCTCGGCTCCGGCAAGAATTTCCAGTCGGAGCAATTTTCAAAGCTGGGTGAAAAATTCGTTTATTTAAAACTGGCGAATTCCAAAGATCTAGTCCCTCCCGAGAAGCATGAACCGATCGCAAAGGAGCTTGATGCCCTGTTGCGTAAAGCAGGCCTTGGCTGCGTGATTGGCACCGGGTCTGATACCAAGGATGCAGTGTACTTCGATGTGTGCCTTGTGAATGTCGATAAAGCAATTCCGGAATTGAAGAAATTTTGTCAAGCACACAATTTCTCGCACGAAGCAGCTTTGCGCTTCTATGATGCCGATCTCCTTCATGAATGGGTGGGCATGTACGACGACACTTCCGAGCCGAAAGATATGGCAAAGCCGTGGTTTTTGGCGCGCACTGAAGACTGAGGTTTTCAAACTGAGAACGTCATGAGAATCGAGCGAGCCAAAACCATTACATACCTTTGTGCGATTGCCGCGTTCACGCTTGCGCTTCAATTTGTCTGTTCGAACACCGCATGTTTTGCGGATCCCAAACCTGTAGCGCGTGCGCTGCCTCCGCCGACACCATTGACCATAATTGATTGGAATATTCAGGTCGGATCAGACGAGGGTTTGTTCAGAAACGGCTGGAAACAGCGAAAGCACGCTTTGATAGCAATATTGAAACGCGAACGACCGGACATTCTTTGTGTTCAGGAAGCAATGAGAGATCAGATTGCTTACATCTTGAAGGAAGTTCCGGGCTATTCATTTGTAGGAGTAGGTCGTGATGACGGCAAAGAGAAAGGCGAGCACTGCGCAATTTTTTATACTAAACGCATTGAGCTTCTCGACAAAGGAACATTCTGGTTGAGCGAAACGCCCGACAGCCCAAAGAAAACGTGGGATGGGATTTTCAGGCGGATTTGCACATGGGCACGCGTAAGAGACAGTGTGACCGCCAGGAAATTCTGTATTTTCAATACGCATTTTCCAGTGCTGTCTTCCTCAGCGCGTGACAAAGCGACTGATGTATTGATGCAAAAGGTTCTGAGAATCTGCCCGCGCGGCAGGTTCCTTCTCGCCGGTGATTTCAATTGCGGACCTGGAAGCGGACCGTGGAAGGAGATTCACAAGTCCGGCTTTACAGACGCCGAATGGTTGTACTCGCACCGAGATAAGCGCTCGAAAACGTTCCACGATTTCGGCAAAGGTCGTGATTGCCTCGATGCGATATTCGTTTCCAAAGATATTCACGTGTTGAAGCACGACATCATTGACGACCGCGTCGGTGGAGTTTATCCATCAGACCATTTTGGCACCAAGGTCAGATTCGAGTTTTTTAGCCGGGATTGAAGTTAACAGGCAACCTCCTTCATCAACAATTTTGGAACTGTTGCTCGCTTAGTTTGTTTTGTCGCGATAACAACTACGCTTGATGTGTTTGGACCACCAGGCAACGGTTATGTACAACAAAACACTCGGCGCATTTTTGCGGTATAGCTTTGTTTTTGCGCTAATCATCATTCTTGGCGTGTGGGGAATGAGGTTGGCGAATATAGATTCAGCGCAATTGATCGACTGGATTGCAGGAATGCTCTCATTCTGGTGGATGCTCGTTATTACGACTGTGCCCTGGAATGTTTATTTCGAGGCGAAAAGTGTCATTCACGAATTTCAACTTTCGCAGAGTATTGGAATCGAGGTCAGCGAAAAGAAGAAACAATATGTACAGAAGGTTGCATTCTGGGGGCTTTGGCTGGCCATCGGACTGCATATCATCACTGCTGTAGCGCTGTTTGAACTCTCGGCGATGGGCATCTCTCGCATCGGATATATCGGTTGTGTCGTTGCTTTGCTTCTGACTATCTTGCGACCGGCAATTCGTGCATACGAATTTATTTGGAGCCAACTCAATTTGATAAAGGAGACGGTGAAGTATCCGCGACAGGATGTTGTAGAACTCAGAAACAGAGTGGAAAAACTCGAGTTTGCGGTAGAAGCCATTGAAACCAGCATGAAGCCTGATGTTGCAGGCACATTTGCATATGAGTTGCACAACACGGATAAAGATCTTGTGAGAAAGTATGAGCGGCTGGTTGCGGAGCAGGCGCGACTCAACGATCAGAATGTGGCGGAGCATGAATCTTTAAAACGCGACGGGCAAGCTGCAATTGCAAAAATTTCGTCCGACACGCAATTTTTGGACCATGTGCGCGAGATCATCAGGCTCGTGAAAAGCGCCTAGATTTTGATGGTTTATAAGCCTCTACCGGGTACAAGATCTACGTCTCTATACAAGGTCGAAATCCCGATTTTGCGATGGCTGCGACCGTAAACGTCGACTACAACTACAATTTCGCTTCCGTGCTGCTTTCTGAGGCGTCGTCCAAACGGCAGTTGCGGCTGGCAACGTCCGGCGGGGCGGAGAGAAACCCTCATTTTTTCACCGGGCGTTTTCGAAGCCCGAAGCAATCTGCCGATTTGCTGATTGCGCTTTCAGCAATCAGCAGAACGCGCTTCTTTTCTCCCAGCGAATTGCAGCAGCGTTTGCTGGCGGCTGCGGATCCGGTGGTTACCTGCGACGGCGATCAATTGCGGTTCGAGGTTTTCTCTGTCTGTTGCGGAACATATGCCAGGCTTGATTTGCGCGGCAAAGGCCTGGATGGAGATTGGATTGGCAAGGGAACCACCAATGTCGATTTCAATCCGCCCATGCGCGCGGCGCTCAGCAGCGTAATGAATTCGGAGGCGGTCGGGCTGCGAATCGGCAGCGATGGAGTGGAGCTGGAGCGCAATGCAGGAACGGTAGTCGAGCGCAAAGTAAAGCTGCCAGTGCGTTGGTTGAAAGGTTTTGTCGAGGTTCAGGTGTATCAGTCCGGGCTCCGTCCTGTGCTTGAACTGCCTGCTCTGGAATTGGCGAAGATCGTTCGCACTCTGCCGAAACAGAATTTCCTGCAAGCCGGCACCATCACTTATCTGGTTCCTTCCGGAAAGAGTTTGCGCCTCAGTCAGCGTGTTGCTTCTGGTGCCATCGCCGTTGGTGCTATCAGCAGATTGAAAATCCTGGAGCCCATTCTGCGTTATGCAAAGACTGTTCGCATTTACAATAGCGATGAAGCCGTGAGCGCCTTCGAATTGACCTTCGGTGAAGGCAGTTTTTTCTTTGTCATGAGCCCTAATGCGGCACGTGGATTTTCAGGAGAGGGGCAGGCGCTTGCCGGCCTTGCGCAGAATAATTCATCTGATGTTCTTGCTCGCGTGAAGAGCGCGCTTGCCTGGCAGCAAAAAATAGATCCACAAAGCTTGAGCGCGTCTTTAAATGTTGAAGCTGATGCCGTCCGCACAGCGCTGCAGGTTTTGGGAAGTCGTGGATTAGTCGGCTACGACCTATCGGCCGGTGCTTTTTTTCATCGAGAGTTGCCATTTGATTTGAGTTTGGTAGAAGAATTGCACCCTCGCATGAAGAAGGCGCGCCAACTGGTTGATGAAGGCGGCGTGCGAATCGTGCCAGGAAAAGACGGTGAGTACGAAGCATATGTCAAAGGAACGAAAGGCGATCATTTCGTGCAGGTAGCGCTCGAAAGTTGCAGATGCACGTGCGATTGGTTCGCAAAGAATCAAGGCGATCGAGGGCCTTGCAGTCATGTTTTAGCAGCGGAAATTGTGATGCAAGCGGAGGAAGCGAAATGATAATGAGCGCGCTCGACGAAATCATCATTGCAGCGGACGAGGCACGCTGTGAGGAGTTCTTTCGAGGCATGAAAGAAACGCAGCGCAAAGAACTCGCTCCCCGCGCTCTGCAATGGGCAAGCGCGCTCAATGGTTTCGTCAACCGCCAGCGCCAGCAGTTTCTCGTATTCGATAAAAATGCAGGCGGTGATATTGAGTTTTATCGCAGTATCGAGCTTGGTAAATTGGAGTTTCCCAAGGATTTCAAAGAAGAATCTTTTCCGATTGCACGCATGGCAGTGCTCGCGACTTCTAATTTCCCCGAGCTGAAGAAAGTCGGACTGAAAGCCATTCCTGCTCCTCGTGTAGCGGCGCGCATCTTAATTGAACGCAAGCCGTCGTGGATTGATAAGTGGTGCGCATATATTCTAAAAGAAGCGAACGGCACGCATTGGTTGTCGCTCTATCTTTTGGAGAAGGAAGGCTTGTGCAAATTGGAGCACAGTTCTTCTTACTGGCTCTCGATGCTGTGCGGGCTTTCGCTCGAACCTGAGATGATGAGCGAGCTGCTCGCCGCCGACCCCGGTTTGGCTGAAGATGTATGGACGATGCTCGAAGACGCGTCGGTTGCGCGCGCACTGGCGGAGCCTGAGCAGATTGCGCATGAGATTTTTCGCAAGCGCTGGACAAGCGGCGGCAACATCTTTGCCGCGATGGAGGGCGCCACGCGCCAGGGCAACAATACATTTCACCAGTCTCTCATTCAGATGGCTGAGAAAAGTTTGCTGGACAGAAACAGATTGATCGACTATTCGTTCAACTCGCTTTCGAATATTGGTGAACGGGAGGCGAAAAGATCGCCCTATCAAACTGTTTCCGAAGCCGATTTCTCGATGCGCTTGAACACTGAATTATTGAATGGAAAAACGGAGCCGTATGCCAATCGTTTTGCCTCATTGCTGAAAGCTGCGCACAAAGATGTTTCCTCTTTTGCGTCGCATGCACTTAATGGTATGTCAGATCAAGCTCTCAATGTTGAAGATATTTGCGCGGAAATTGCACCGGCATTTCTGAATAAAAGCAAGGAGCCGGCGGACGCCGCATTGAAGTTGCTGAGCCGCCTGGCGAAGACGTTTCCCAGCAGGCAAGAATGTTACGGACCCGCTATTCTGAGCGCCTTTTCTCACACCAGCAAAGACATTCATAAGAAGGCTCTGGCGTTAATCGAGTCGACCAAGATGCTGGAGAATTCTGACCTGGCCAATGAGTTCTCTCAGCGAATAGATATGCTGGGCGGCATGGAAAGAGCAAGCGCTGCGAAGCTCGTGGCGAAGTTTCACAAAACGGAGACAAGCAGTCTACCCTCTCCGGCAACTAATTCGGCCGGCGCCGTAAGTACGGACGGCACCACAATTGCAGTGGACATCGATAGTTTGGAAACACGACTGGCAGAGCTCGAAGCGAATCTAGTCAAATGTTCCGGCGCAGATAGAGCATTGGAGTCATGCAAGTCTTCGACGGTATGCGATTCGGCAGTCGATTTGAACACCTTTGACTTTCCCAGGCTCGATCCTCAGAAAGCCGTCAAGCCGATTGCAAATGTGGACGACCTTATTTATATGTACATGAAAGTTTGGTCCGGCAAGTGCACGCCGATGGATCTGGAATTAGTGCTCGATGGTGTTGCCAGACTCTGCAACGAACGCCCCGATGATTTCCGTCAAAAGACTGATGCTCTGCGGCAGAAGGCGGAGAAAACCAGTGATGAGTATTCGATGTTTTCTTGGGCTGGTCCGATTGCGCACCTGGCGTTTTCCTGGCTAGGGGAGCCAAGCAATGAAGCACGGGTAGTTGCAGACCTTGCTTCTTTCTTTGCAAGGCGCTGCCTTGCGCTTTCCAAGAGAGTCGTTGCCCGGCAGGCTGCGCCGCTTCTGGCTGCCCCTACCCATGCAGGCGGATGGATTGATCCACTGATTTTAGTGAAGCGAGTCGGCGAGTATTTCTGGCTTAAGCTCGAGCCTGATCGCGCAGACTTCATTCAGGCACTATTGCGTCTTGCGCCGGAAAATCGAGCTGCAGCGCTCGAGACTGCCGCGGCAATCAAAGGCGAAGTCGGAGAAGCTTTGCGGTATGCGCTCGGAAGCGCAAACATGGGACGCGTTGTGACGCCTGAGTTTTGGGTGGCTGCCTACCGCGCGCGCGAGCCCAGAGGCACGAATGAAGAACTTAGAAAGATTCTGCCGAAGTGTGGACCTGATGGTGTCGAAGCTGCTGTTTACGGATTGAATCTCAAAGAGGTTGCCGAAATGGCTGATGAACGTTTTCGATTCGGTAAGTTTGGCTTGCCCAATTTCTTGCCGGTAGCAAGCGACGATCCCAACTTTCCGATACTTTCCTCATCCTCCGACAAGTTCGGGGATTTCGCAGCCGCGCAACAAAATTATTGGACTGCACGAAGTAAGTATTCGTTTTACCCAACCGTGTTGTTGCACGACAATGCCGCCAGTTGGTACGGAGGCTCGGAGCCGCTAAATTGGCTGCACAATCGAGAGTCGCTTCTGGCTCTGTATGCAAAACGCATGCTTTTGAACATTGAGAGTACCGGCACATATTGGCATGGCGACTTCGAATTTCTATTCGATCCTGATGTCAGCCTGGCTGAGAATGGTCGTTATTTTTTGTGTTTTGCAATGTCCTCGAAAAACAATGAGCTTTCGCGACTGGCTGTTGATGCACTGATTGCTGCCGTTGCAGAACGGAGAATCACGGCGGAAGGGTATGGCGAGGCAATGGCGCAAATTTTGCCGAGTGGAGTTATCACCGCTGTGCGCTGGGTGCGCGGACTGAGGGATGCCTCGAAGTCCTCGACTTTGCATGCGTGGTTCGTGTGGAAAGCGGTCAGCCGGATGATTCGCACCGCGGAGATCAGCGCAACGCAGCAAATTCCTTTTGTAGAGCTGCTCGCAGAAATTCAAATCGATTGCTCGTTTGCAGTTGATGAGGATTTGAAAGAAACACTCTCGGGCATTACCGGCGGTGGCAAGGCGGCAAAGCTGGCAAAAACTTTGCTGACGTTCAAACATGACGCCCAACAGGACAAAACCAGAGAAGTGTCTATGCAATGCGCTGATGCGCGAGTCGCGAGGGCAGAGCGCTGGCAAGCCTGGCTTAACGAAAAGAAAGTCGAAGCTCTTGCGTAGGCTTCGACTTTCAAGTTTCTAATTAGCTTGGTCTGTCCAGTGAAGGCCGCGTTCTAGCGGCGTCTTCTTTCGTAACGAGCGACTCTGACCGGATCGGTTTTCTCCAGCAGATTTTCAAGTCTCCAGATATTTGTTCTGGCGCTTGCCGTCATTGGCACTGGCCTGTGCGTCTTCTCGTAGTTCAAGCAAATTTTTGCCAGCGTGCGAAGAGCGTATCTGTGTTGTCTTACCGTCTGCGGGGAGTTGATCTCGTCAGCGAGCCTGTAGGTTTCAATCGTTAGCTCACGCACGATCTCGTTGTGGTCTCTGGCGTAATCTGCCAGATACTTCGTATTGGTTGAAAGGAAGTTGGCAATGAGATTCAGCTTGTCCTGGCGGCGGTTGTCCGTAGCGTAGCACTCGCCCAGAAAGCTCACCATATAAGGATCGAGCGGATCGTTTTCCAATTCGCGGCGGGCGGCACTGGTTACTTCTCTCAACGTTTTTGTTGCCGAGAAATCTAATGCCACCGCATGTGGTTCAAATGTGTTTAAACCCAATTTCGGTTTGTCATTGTCGTAGAGGTTCTCGAAATGCCAGCGCACTTTCGAACGGTCGGAAGCAATGTGGCGGGCAGCAATGATGACGTTTTCCTTCGTATAAGGTCTGTGGAATTTCGCCGTTACATCAGCCTTTCCGATCGGTCCTTTCCAGATGTCTTTGCTGTACATCACATACTGGATGTGCCGCAAATCATTGTCTTCGATGAAGCGGTTGTATTTCGGATCTTCAATCTCACCCAAGCCATAGTTCAATGCCGTTGCTTTCGCCGGTTTTGTTTCGTAGGCAACGTCGATGTATTGCGTTTGCCCGAACGGGAAATGAACCGACCAGACGATCCAGCCCGGACCTCTTCGGTGCGGAGGAACGTCTGTCCAGCGCGGCGCAAAAGCTTTGCGCTGCGACCTCATTCCTTTGCTGTTCAACCAGCCTTCGACTTTATAAAAATCCGAGCCGCCCAGATCTTTGGTTGGAAAACCGATATCCAGGGTAGTCGGTCGCGACAAATTGACTATGTTAAATCTTGCGGTCGTGATGCAGCGCTCAGGGAAAATGTCCATGGTGACGGTTTCCTGATTCAGCGTCAGCATGGACCGGGTTGCACCATTCGGGATATCGATGGTGATGCCGCCGCTCATTGGAGCAGAAATATTATCAGCAATCGAAGGCTGAGAGCACGTGCCGATGGACAAGCCCACCATGGCGGCTGCGCACACTAATTTTCGATACAACATAAATTCGGCTCCTTCTGATTATGTGGGCGATTGCTGTTTTGATTCTTCGTACTGCAGTTTGAAATTATTCATCAAAATAGGGAGTTTTTGCGCCAGCGCGTTGTTAATCGGATACTGGAATATGAAAGCGATAAACCCTGTGGCAGAAATTGTGAAACGCATTGCAATCGTGCCGGGCGCCTTTTCTTTCAGTTCGTGATAAAAAACGAAGGTCGAGCCCATAATTTTGGCTTCGTCGCTGTAGTCGCTCAGCGGCGTCAGTTTGGTCACGACCAGGTCGTAAACGTGACCGTCGCGCGATTTCATGGTCCCTCGCGCGCCGTTTTTTAATGGACCGTCAAACTGAATCTCGTCAATGAAGATGTCCCAGGAGGGCATCGTTTTCCAATCGACGAGCTTATCCCAGGCGCTTTGCAAATCGCCCTCGAATTCCACCGTGTGTTCGACAAAAATCATAATCTAATACCAATAGGGAGTCTGTTTCGTCCAGGTATTTCCTTTGTACTTGCTGTGGAGAATCTGGAACATCTGTTTCGAGAATTTAGTTGTGTTGTCGTCCGTCACGCCATATCGAGTGGATTTGACGGCGTAGTGAAGTGCTTCCGGCACTCTAGGATCGGCAGGGTGTTTTTGCGCATAGGCAAGAACGATCTTGGCAAAGTAATTGGGTGCACCTTCCACCTTGGCTAGCTTTGCCATTTGCTGGGCAGCTTGCGCCTTTTGTGCCTGAGTGAGGAAAAGTGGATCGAACGGCTCCGCTTCTTCTTCCTCGTTCATTGAAGATGGCTTGTAGACAGGATTATTGCCCCACCACCAGCCGCTAGCGTCACCATAATCATCTTCGTTTTGCTGTCCAATAGTGGTATTGGGTTCCGCCGACGAAAAATGGAGCATCAGCAGTGCTGCGGCGAATTTACGCTCTTCCGGTGTGGCTGCCGATAGATAGGATGCGAACAGTTTTGACTTCGCTTTATTGAACGGCTGTGCCAAAATCGCCAACTGTTTCGCTTCGGCATCGTCGCCGATCAATACCGCGCGCACCCATGAAGTCCAGGCGACATTGTTGCGCAAATCGGCGGGCAATTGTTTGTTTAAAACTACCTGCCTGAGAACGCTGAGCGGCAGTTTTGTATTGAGGACGGAACCCGCATCCGGAGCAAATTCAGGTTTGGAGATGCTCTTTCCTTCAAGCTCGACCTTTTCATCCGGGACTTCCGGCATCATTCCGTCGCTGCATATTGCCAGCGGTTTTCTGATGCCGAAGCGGAGAAACTCATCGAGAGTGGAAACAACCGGCAGTCTGAGCAGCTTTAAATAGTTGAGTGAGCCCAGGGGAAGATCCGCCGGAGGCGCGTTAAAAACTTTATCCAGTGAGGCTTTCACTTCCTTCGTTTTACCTGAATCAGACTCGAGGCGATTGATGTGATAGAACAGTGTCCATTTCGCATACGGAGACTTATCGGCTTTTGCTGCCGCAAGCAGTGCGCCCGCGTTGTGGTCCTCTGAATCAATCCCGGTGATGGCTGCCACCAGCCAGGCAGTCGATTTCGTCTTTTTCCACTGGTCGATGGCGTGCTTGGTGCTGGCTTCATCCGTCGATTGGAAGCTCAGCACCCAATCGATCATTTCATTCTTTTTCAAGTTAGCCGAAACGCTGCCGTAAGTGACAGCGGTTGCAGAGTTGTCCGGGTCAAGGTAATTGTCGAGAGTTTTGGTCAGCTCTTCCAGGTTTGCTTTGTCGAGCTTTTCTGAAGCCAGCCGCTCGAGATGCGTATCCGGAGATATTCTTACTGCGACGAAGTTGCTCAGCTCGCTGAGATCTTCTTTCAGCGTTGCATACGTAGGATTAGCGATCAGTTGCTTGATTTTCTGCGCTGCTGTTTCCAGCAATTTCTTATTCATCTCTTTTGCAAGAGTCGCCTGGCGGATCATTGTACGAACAGCCAAATAGCCGGCAGTTTCCTTCCATCTCGAATCTGCATCGGAAGCTATGCTTTCAAACTGCTTGAGCGCCGCGTCGAAATTTTGCGCGTAGAAATTCGCTGCCGCGATTTGATATGCACGCTCACGCTTTAAATTTGCATCGGCGGTATCAGGCAGGGGCGCGGGAATAGTCGAAGTCGGAATTTTGTCGGAATATCGAGGCGATCCGCAATTGGAGAAAACCTCATCCTGCGCTTTAACCCACTCTTTTACTTGCGCCGAACCGATACCGTACTTATCGATCATCATTTTGAGCGATTTCGCGGCGGTTTCAAAAGCACTCGTCTGCGCATTGCAGTAAGTCTCATACGAATTCTCTTTGCTAACCGGGCGTTCCGTGTCTATGGTTTCAATCTTGCTGACACCAGGTACGGTGGCGCGCAATTTGATCCAGCTTTCGGCATTCCCGGCGCAAGAATAGGAAGTCATCTCGAGCCGTTCATTCCAGAGCGCATCAACACCCTCTTGTTCTTCTTTCGCCAAAGGTTTGTTGCTCAGGTAGCGGTAGGCAACCATCAGGTACGAGCGAGCATAAGTGTGTTGCAAAATGCCAAGCTGCCCCCCGGCGAATTTTGAAAACGGAAAGTCCGGGTGCAATGTATAGGTGAAGTAAGGAGCGCTTCCGAAGGCGCATGCCTCACCGGGCGGCGCGCAGACGTTAAAGAGGAACGCGAGCGAGAGGGCTATTGCAATGGGCTTTTTCATAAGTGGTTCAACATCGAGCGAGTTGCTTGGAACTTCCTTTCGGTCCATGCTGTTTTGGTGAAAACATAGACACGAACAGGAATTTTACGCTTCTGCACGATGGGAATCATTAGTTGGTTAACCGGCGTATCTTCAAGTGACAAGCCAAGAGATCGCCTGGCGCGAGGGTCTATAAAGTCACGCCCCTGCCGGAAATAGCGCAGCACTTTGTCGCGTTCCCGCCCCAGGCTGAACATCATGGGGACTGACTCGGCAACCGGCAAGTCCTTGATCCAGTTGTCAAAAAGACACCATGAGGCAAGGGCGGTTATTGAAATCGGGGTCGACTCAGGAAGCGTTTTTCTCAACCGTTGCAGCAGGGAGATGTAAAACGGTCTTTCTGACTCGAGGGCGTCGAAGTCGATTTGGATTTGTGCAGCATTCGGTGCGCGAGAGCAAATTTCGATCTGATGAACGATTTTTTCAATCTGTTTTTCCGAGAAAGCCGGTTGTTCGCTTCTGTCGACATCAATTCGAATGGTTGGCTCAACGATTGTGTTTGGAGGAACTTTCAATGGCTGGTTTCGCGATTGCCATTTGATGTTTCCCCCCTGAATGAAAATGTGGCAGGCTAAATAAGCCACACCGAATTCGCGTGGATTTATATGGGACAAATCCTCAGCGCGCTTCCACGCCCAGAGGACTTTGTCGGGCAGAACGGCATTCTTGCAAGGTCTTGCCTCGTCGTCGGCCGGGGCTGCAAGCAGTTTGCTAGCGGCCGCCGCTTGCAGCAGAACCGAACAAACTATTGCAATGAAGCCAATCCAGCGCATGCTCCGACTCCGACCAGAATCGCAATATCATGGCATATGCTGGGCGTCGGCGCTCTTGTGATAGGCTGGAATTAGAACGGAATGAACGCCTGAGGGGTGTCGCGCCATGCACATCGCTGAGCCGGAGGAGCCTTTCAAACCAAAACTTCAGTTGGAATCCTCCGGTGGAGGGTCCGACTTTAGCGGGCGAACTGCGCTCGGATTCGAGGACGGCGGGCAGTCGTTGGACCGAACTCGATTGCCGAATGCCCCCTGGTGGACGTTCCTTAATGTGAAATGGAAAGCCCGGGACTACCGAAAGCACTTCGCAAGATACGACCTTCGCAAGGCGATGTTCATTCTCAAAACTTATGGCGTTCCGCCGCTGTACCGGCTTGGCGTCGGGCTGCGCTGGGGTGTCATTGACCCGGAGCGCGATGGTTTTTCTGTAGCTGACTTCGACGCGCTGCTAGCCGACGATCCGAATTTGGACTATCCGAATGGTTATAGCTTGAAGGAAGAACTGGACAGAATCGAACTTGCAGTGATCTATCAGTTGAATTCCAGATGCGGAAACTTTTGCAAATTCATGGGTGAGCAAAACGACGAGCGGTTAGCCCTGGAGTGGGGAATTGCACAAGGTGAGTAGCCGCGCTTGCCAAGATAACGAGGTAATGCTTGTGACGGCGGGACTTTCAGGCGTCAGCTAGCTTCAAAAATCTAAAATCTCGCTCACCCTTTTGCGGGATTGCCTGTCCTAAAAAAGTGGCCGGCAGGTGGAGGTGAGCGTTCGCTCGCACACTGTGGGAAACCCTAGAGGAAATCGAGCAATTCCCTATATCCTAAATTCGCATATCTATATTATAGTTTCTTCAATGCTGCTGCCGGCAATTCCAGCAAAGTGGGTTGGGAACCGGCGCCAGGTTCGCATGGAGTTTTTCAGTGGGCATGAGAAAGAACATTGTTTGGGACCCATTGATTGATGCGGCGGTTGATGCGAGCTGGAACAATCGACACGGAAAAGCGGCCAAGGTCGTCAAAACTTTGTTGAAAGCCATGCGTGACACTCGCAACGCGACATCTTCCTACAGCGAGTTGATGAAAGCGTTCTATCGGCTTATCGATTTCTATTGCATGGAAAACGATTATGACAAAGCGCAGACGCTTTGCGAAACGCTTCTCAAAGCGCAGCAAGAAATTTACGGCATCAACGATCCGCGTTTGATGGACACTTTGATCCGCATCGCTAAGATCAGTCAATTGCGCAAGTCGGACTTCGGTCAATCTCCGAAAGTTTTTCCTATCAACGCTGACGTTCAAGCTCAGCCGTTAATGGCGTGAAAAAGTGGACTAACCTAAATAAACTAACAGTTTCTTGACCCCCACAAGCTCGTGCTGCCACCAATGGCGGTGCGAGCTTTTAATTCGTCGCCGGCTGTTTTCGATTTTTCTTCTGTAAAAGCTCGTGTGAATTTCGCTTAAGAAGTCCCCGTGACAGTTATTCCGGCGTAAACATGTGGCACTAAGCCTAAGTGACTACACAAATGCGGAGGTTTTCGCAATGCGAGCAAGCCTGTTTTCCGTGCTCCTGGGCGCTTTCATAATCTTGGCTGGGAATCCCGGATTGGCTGATAATGATGCTGCTGCTGGAAAGAACGTAAACCCACCCGGTCCTTCGACCGATCCTGCACCAATTACTACGTCCACGCCTTCGACGAGCGCAACTTCTCCAGACGCTAATCCCGCTCCTCCATCGACTCCAGCTCCGGGTGAAACCACAAGTGCAGCAGCGCCGGCTTCCGATGTTGCTGCTCTCGACCCGCACAAACGTCCAATGCCGGAAGGCTACGCTGCGGCCGTCGAGTTGTTCAAACAGCGCAAGTTTCCACAAGCACAGAAGGAATTTGAAAAAATCATTCAAAGCGGAACGGCAGACGTCAACACGCACCTTTGCCTTGCTCACTGTTTCCTTCAACAGAAGATTTATACCAAGGCGATCAAAGAATTTGATTGGTTGGCAAAGTACGCGAAGAACAGCATGACGCTGCAGAAGAATAGCGAGCACACTGCACGTTCGTTGCGCAATGCGATGAACGGCATTTGTCCAGCCAATTGCATCAAGCCTAACGACCCTCGTTGGACGATAAAGGCCGGTGCCAAAGTTATTCAGTATCCGCACTCGGGAGGTGGATACGATACTTTTACGCCGAACAACATCGGGCAACTGATTGTGTTTGAGCACGGCAATGCAGTGGTGAAGGGCACCTGTCCGGTTTGCGAAGGCACGACCCAAATTCCGGTTCTCAAGGATGGCGGAACGATGCCGCGAATCTAAAGGGCGGCAATTCGCAGTATTATTGTCGAGAAATTTCCAAAGGAGACCTGCTTTGAGATCTGGACATCTCTCGATTGCGCTGTGTTGCTTGCTGGCGCTGTCCGTTGGCGCCGGAAATTGCGAAGACACGACGTCGAAGCAAACGGCAGACAAGGGCGCAGACAAGGCGGCAGACAAGGCGGCTGACAAGGCGCAGGACCAACCGCTTGTTCCGACGCTCCCACCGCCGACCGCCGAATGGCCCGACTTTCCTGGACCGGATGCATCGAAGCCTTCTTTGACTCCAGCCCCGTCGACTGAAACGAATGCTCAGCCGCAACCGGAAGCTGTTGTTCAACCTAAAGCCGAATCTGAATCGCAGCCAATCCCCGAATTGACTCCAGCGCAAATGGAGCCTCACAAAAGACCAGTTCCACCTGGTTATGATGCGGCGGCGGCGCTCTATAAGCAAAAGAAATTTCCCCAGGCTGCAAAAGCATTTGAGGCAATAATCAAGGGCGGCGCTGCCAATGTTGATACGCATCTGTCACTTGCGTATTGCTATCTTCTGCAGCGTTTGTATTCGAAAGCCGTCAAAGAGTTTGAGTGGGTAGAGAAGTACGGCAAAAACAGCATGACACTGCAGAAGCAGGCTGGACGCACGGCTATTTCATTGCGCACGATGATTTCCGGAGTGTGCCCTGCGCCTTGCTTAAAAGCAAACGATCCACGCTGGTTTGTGAAGGATGGACGCAGATGGATCACCATTCGATACTCGTCAAAAAGGGCATGGAATATCAGTGATTATCACGTTGGCGAATACGTTGCCAACGAAAATGGTGACGCTGTTCTCAAAGGGAAGTGCCCCGTATGTGGTGGCACTGGTCAAGTTGCCCGATTGAAAGATGGCGACCCTCCGCCGCGGCTGTGATTCTTGTGTGAACCTGAGTGAGGTCTATATGAAAAGTGAAACAGCAACCAAGCCAAGCGTTCAGCACATTCCCGGATTGACGCTGCTGGGGCACAATTTTGATGTGCCGTTGGACTATGAAAAACCGAACGGCAAAAGTATCAAGATTTTCGCACGCGAAGTGCGCTCGACGGAAAATGCAAATAAAGACGACATGCCTTTCCTCATTTTTCTTCAGGGTGGGCCCGGCAATCAATCTCCAAGACCGGAAAGTAATGGTGGTTGGATCAAACGGGTTCTGAAAGACTATCGACTTCTTTTGCTCGACCAGCGCGGTACTGGTTTAAGCACACCGGTGACGCACCAGACGTTGAGCGAATTTCCCGATGTTTCCTCACAGGTCGAGTATTTGAAATATTTTCGCGCCGACAATATCGTCAGAGATTGCGAGCACATTCGCAAATCTCTTGGAAAAGGAAAAAAGTGGACCGTACTTGGACAAAGTTATGGCGGGTTCTGCATCACCACCTATCTGTCAATGCACCCGGAAGGCTTGGAAGGAGCTATTCTTACCGGTGGTTTTCCGCCTTTGGTAAACTCACCCGATGATGTTTATCGTGCTTGCTATTCCCGTCTCATTGAAAAGAACGAGGAATTTTACGCGCGTTTTCCTGATGATGCTCAAATCGTATCGCGCATCGTCAAGCATCTTCAAGCAAATGAAGTTAAGTTGCCGTGTGGTGAAACCCTGACAGCAAGACGTTTTCTGCAGTTGGGAATTTGCTTCGGTTTTAAATCTGCCGGACAATCGATGAATACGATTCACTATTTACTGGAGTCGGCGTTTGTTCCAAGCATGTCGAAACCGACGCTGTCGCACATTTTTCTGCGCGGAATAGAGAATCTTTTCGATTTCAATACCAATCCGATCTACTCGATCCTTCATGAAGCAATTTACTGTCAGGGCGAGGCTTCTAACTGGTCGGCTCAACGCGTCATGAAAGAATTTCCGCAGTTCGATTTGAAGAATGACAGAATTTTCTTCACTGGAGAAATGATTTATCCGTGGATGTTCGATGAGTACAATTGTTTGAAGTCATCAAAAGAAGTTGCGCAGAAGCTGGCTGAGTTCTCGGACTGGCCCTCGATTTATGATGCTAAGGTTCTGAAAAAGAATACGGTTCCGTGTGTAGGCACCATCTACCACGGGGACCTTTATGTCGATCGGGTTTTTGCTGAGCAAACTGCTCGCACCATCAGTGGTTGCAAGTATTGGCTGACCAATGAGTATGAGCATGACGGCATTAGGCAAGACGGAGAGAAGGTTCTCAACCACCTTATAGGTATGCTGAAAGGCGAGATTGCTTAGCTGATTCGCAGAGCAGCGCAATGCAGTAACAGCGCAGCCGTGAGTGAACCGCGAGTTTTTAGTCGAGCGGTCCAAGGACGGCTTCGACGCTTTCGAGCAGTGCGCCGCTTTCGATTATCTGTTCCGCCTTTTCAATATCGATATGAACTTCTCGATCTTCATCCATGTGCGGAATTATCTCTCTAACTAATTTATATGCGGCGTTGACGCCTTTGCCGGGAGCCAATCCAATTGATTGCTGATCGCAGGTTTCGTGAGTGATTGCATCGCCGCAATTGCCGATGCGGAAATCCAGACCCTGGCATGCGCATACGAGTTCAATCGCGAGCGACTTGCGAACGTTTTCCAATATCGTGCGCGATTTGCGAGCGGCGATGGATCCCATTGAGACATGGTCTTCCTGGTTTGCGTTCGTTGTTATGGAGTCGACGCTGGCCGGGTGAGCAAGAACTTTGTTTTCGGAAACCAGAGCTGCCGATGTGTATTGCGAGATCATCAAGCCCGAGTTCAAGCCGCCTCTGTGGGTGAGGAACGGCGGGAGTCCATCCGATAGCGCGGGATTGAGGAGGCGTTCGACGCGGCGCTCGGAAATGTTTGCCAGTTCGGCGATGGCAATCGACATGTAGTCCATCGCCAGTGCCAGCGGTTGACCGTGGAAGTTTCCACCTGAAAGTGCATAACCGTCAAACACCAGCGGGTTGTCGGTTGCGGAGTTGATCTCGATCTCGAGTACCTGGCGCACATGCTCGAAAGCCTGGCGGGAAGCGCCGTGCACTTGCGGCATGCAGCGCAGTGAATAAGCGTCTTGAACGCGAGTGCAGCCAGTGTGGCTTTTGATCAGCTCGCTCTCGGCAAGCAGGCGTCTCAAATTGGCAGCGGATTTGGCTTGCCCGCGGTGGGGGCGGACTTGCTGGATTACTTCCGCGAACGGTTTTTCCGAGCCCAGATGAGCTTCCAAGGACATGGCGCCTACGATGTCGGCGACTTTCGCCAATTTTTCCGCCATGAGAAGGGTAAGGGTTCCCACGCCGGACATCATTTGTGTTCCGTTAATGAGCGCCAGACCCTCTTTTGCCGAAAGTTCGATGGGGGTGAGTTTCGCCTTTTTGAGCGCTTCCATGCCGGACATGCGCTTTCCTTCGAAGAATGCTTCGCCTTCACCAATGAGGACGAGCGCCAAATGGGAAAGGGGGGCGAGATCTCCGGATGCTCCAAGGGAGCCTTTCTCCGGGACGACCGGATGGACGCCGCGGTTGAGCATGTCGAGCAGCAGGTCGACGACTTCGATGCGGATGCCGGAGTAACCTTTCGCCAGAGCATTGGCACGCAAAAGCATGATTGCCCGCACGGTTGCTTCGTCAAAAGGTGCGCCGACCCCGGCGGCATGGCTTAGAAGGAGGTTGCGTTGCAACTGCGACGCGTCCTCTTTCTTGATGACAACATCCTTAAATTTACCGAAGCCGGTAGTAATGCCGTAAACGACCGCTCCTTCATGAAGAAATTTCTCGACCACTTCCCTGCTCTTGGAAAGCTGCTCGGTTGCCATCGCCGAGAGTTTGACGGTGGCGGATGCCTGCGCTACGCGGAAGACGTCTTCTAAAGTCAGACGGTGGCCGTCTATCTGCAGGGTGGCGGCGGAAGGTTTTGCGGTGGTGACCATGCTTGGATGTCCTGAAAGCGCCCTATGGCAACGGTCCATAGAAAACGTTCTATGAATGTTACCAGCCCTTATGGCGCCGGACTGTCTTGCTAATGATGCTTGAATCTTGAGCTTCTTGACATCGGAACAAAACCCGACTGTTAACGTCTTTCACTGCTTAAATCCACTTTCATTTAATATGCCGCTTCCAGCAAGGGTACTGCGGCGCATTCGGCGGTAAAAGCTAGTGAAAATCAGGGTTTGTGGCACCTAACTGCATGGTAAGATGAAGTTGAAAATGTTGTCAAAGCATTGGTACGTCGGTCTTCGTGTATCCGCAGGGAAGCAGCTTCCCGGTCGCTATGAAGAGTAAAGGAATGAACTGGTTGACTCCGGCAAAGCCTAGAGACAGAAAGCTTATGCGCTTTTCTGCGCTTGCGTTTGTAGCCGCTAGCTTGTTCCTGGTTGCGCCGCCTTCCTTTGCCGTCGCCGACAATGACAGCAATTTAGCGAAGCTCGAGGAAAAGTTTTTCCAGCATACATATCCGAAAGAGTCTATCGATCAGCGTTTGGACCGCATCGAGAAAACGGTTTTCGGAGAGGCGAAAGATGGAGACGAAGGCGCGCGCTTGTCAGCTCTGGTACAAGCCGTTCCCAATCTGAACAGCGCCTCCGATGCGGCGCCCACGCAAACGGCGCGGGGCGGCGGTTCGCAAGGCGGTCGAACCGGAAGTCCTGCCGCGCCCGCAGCGGCACAGGAAGAAGAAGACGCGGAACCGGCGCCTATCGGCAACTATCCGGCCATTGATGCTATCGAAAGAAAAGCTTTCGCCGGTAAGACCTATTCCCAAGAGCCGGTCAACCAACGCCTGGCAAGATTGGAGACAAAGTATTTCGGCAAGCCTTCGGCTGGGAACGATTTAACCGATCGAACGGACAGACTGAAAGCGCAATCCGGCGTAGACGTCACCAAAAACGCTCCACTCAATGCTGATTGGGCTGATGAAGACGACGAAGATCCAACCAATATTGCGCCACCACAGCCGGTGGCAAAGCGGGGAGGCGACAGGCAAAGTTTCAGCGGACACAACTATGCCGATTCTTTCCGAAAAGCCGGTATGATCCCGCAAACGAGCATTCCCAGCAGTGGAATGTATGGCGGCATGGGTAGTTCCGGCAGCTCCGGAACCCGCATGGGAATGGGCTCTTCCAGTGGTTCTTACGCAAGCGGCTCAGGCATGTATGGTGGTTCTGCGCCTGCTCCCAGAAGTCGCCCACCCATAACATCGCAAGATTTCGAAGATGACGACGATGATGATTTCCCGCCTCAGCGAACGGCTCAGGCTCCACGTACTGCTCCGAACATAGCATCGGCTGCGCCGCGTGCTGCCGGAATGGGGCTGAATACGCAAGTGACGCTCATGGAAAATGAAGTGTTCAACAAAACGTTTCCCAAGGATCCGTTGCCCACTCGTTTGCATAGATTGGAACAGGCTCTTTATCCGCAAGAAAAACCTTGGACAGACAGATCATTGCCGGAGCGGGTCAATCGTTTGGCTGCAGTAGTCCAGATTTCACCTGCTGGTGGAGCGGCTGCCCCGCGCGTTGCGCAAAGCCCTCAACCTGCACCCAATTTCAATGATGACGACGGCTATCCTCCCACGGCTCCATCGCGTCAGCGCAGGGGCAACGGCGGCCTGGGCAAGATCATCAATTCGATCGGCAATTTGATCGGTGGCGGATTCGTGGGCGGTTATCCTGTCCAATCCGGCAACGTAGTTACCGATCCTCGCACCGGATTGTTGATGGATACAGTCACTGGCAATTTGATTGATCCTGCAACAGGAATGGTGATTGGTCAAAGAAGCGTGCAAAGATATGGCACCGGATTTGGTAGCGGCGTCGGAACATTCGGCAACGGATTTTCCACCGGCGGATTCGGCATCGGCACAGGTGGCATGCGCTTCGGCACTGGCGGAATGGGCATGCCCATGGGTGGCTACGGTTTTGGTGGAGGCATGTGGCCCTGACCACGGCTGAAAGTTAGAGGTTTTGCGTGATTCTTGTTCTTGGCGGTTCTGGTTTGCTTGGAAGCGCTATCTTGAAGCACCTCCAGCAGCAGCGATATCCAGCTCGCGTTCTGACGCGCGGAATGGGCGATTGGCAAAGTTCGAATCTGCCCAACCTGAAAGCGATGGGAGTAGAGATTGTCGTAGGCGATATGACCAATCCTGATGTGCTCGGCAAAGCAATCAATGGATGCACGGGTGTGATTCATGCCGGCGGAAGCATGCTTCAGACATCGCCGGAAGAAATGAAAAAGATTCACCTGGATGTTGTTTCGGAATTGGCAAGACTGTCCGAACTCGGTGGCGTCCAGCGTTTCATTCAGGTCAGTTGTCTTGGTTCGTCGCAATATTCCGACTGCGCGATGATGCGATACAAGTGGGAAGCGGAGCAGGTAATCAAGGAAGCCCCCTTTTACTGGACAATCTTTCGTCCTTCTTATTTCTTCGACGACACTTTTCCTTTCTTGAATATATTGATGCCGGTGCTCAAGCTGAAACCGTTCATTCCGGTTCCAGGCACAGGTCTTTCAGAAATTGAGCCCATCTGCGTGGATGATGTTGCAAATCAGATAGTGCAAAGCCTTTACAACCGGAATGCTGTCAGCAAGGTCTATGAATTGGGCGGGCCTGTCACCTACACCATGCTCGAATTTATCGATCTCGTAAAGCATTACATGAAAATCAAAACCCCGATAATGCACGTCCCCACTGAGAGCGCGGGCAAATCAGCCAAGTTTTTCGGCAAGATTCTCAAGAACATGCACACTGATTTGATCGGCTTGATGACAGTAGATTCCAGATGTTCCGAAGAGGAGCTGGAGCTGCCGGCGCCTCTTTCCGAGCGGACTCTTGAAGAGGCCCTGCCGAGAATTATCAAAAAACTTTAGTATTTGGCGGACCAACCGAAACAATGGATAAGGCACGGCTGAGCCGAATATGCTAAATTCACTGGAATCTTAGACTGGGATCTCTTAAGCGCAGGGGCGAGGAAGTTCAGATGATTAGACTCGGCAAACCGGTTCAATTGCTCGAGTGGGGACAGGGGACGAATACCACCAATCAAGTTTGGACGGTTTTCGCCGAAGGCTCGATCGAAGGAAAACCGCGCACAACGGACGGCGTTACCGACGTGGTCGTTGCCATTAACGGCAAATTCGACAAAAAGAATGGCGGCGATGACTACGTCAAAATCATGCAGCAAGGTGAAGGCATGACACCGGCTTCGCAGAAGTGGGGTGAAGTGGCGATGGGCACACTCAGCAAAGTTGATGCCAGCGGCGGAAAAACGCTGGTTCACATTGCGCTGCGCGGCGCAACCAAAGTCGGCAAGCTCGTTCAATAGTTGGAGCTGAGTTCAGTCGGAATTTGCGGAATTAGTTTTTGAGCGGGAGAGGCTGTGCTTCTCCCGTTTTTCTTCTTTCTCGATGTATTGTTTCAGTTGTCCGACCACTTCCTTTTGAACGAACTTAAGAAAGAAAGACACCATTGATGGTGGCACGATCGTGCCCGCATCTACGTGTAAAGTATAAGTCAGATTGGTTTTGCCGCCGTCAACCGCATCGAGATGCCAACTGCCGTCAACGTGTTTGAAATTGCCGTCCAACTGTTTCCAATTCAAACTCTTCGGCCCTTTGGTTATGCAACTGACAGTATGCTGCATTTGATTTTTGACGAACATTTGCGGTTTGAGGCAGGTTTCAACAAAAATGTAATCGCCTTCTTTGCGTGTCACTGCCGATGTTTTGATGCGTTTGAAGATTGCCGGATACTCTTCAAAGCTGACAATTGTTTTCCAAACTCGAGCCGGTTCTGCTGCAATCGTGATACTCACAGAAGACTCCGCCATGCCTTTGGGCATCTTCCTGCCCGGCTCATAGACGGGCATCTGCACTTCGTTGGAGTCCTTCGGCGTCTCTTCAGCAAGAACCTGTGCTTGCCATGAAAAAACGCCGGCGCAGAGAGCTGCGTTTAAAAGTGCGACTATGCAAACTGTTTTAACAGCTTTCAATAAATTCACCGGGCGACATTAGAGTCTATACCACGAAGTGAATGGGCTGATGTCGATCACTTTGCCTACCTTGCCAGTCAAGACCTGCGCTTTGCCGACGCCGCAACGTTCATTTATCCTGCCAAGCGGATCGATGATTGCCGATGGGCCGGTGTTTGCTGCGAAAACAAAAAAGCGGCGGTTCTCAACGGCGCGCATGACGGAAGTTGCGAGCATCTGCTCGCCTATCAAAGAATCGTGAAACCACGCCAGATCGCTAATATTAACGAGCGCTTCCGCGCCTTGTCTGACTGTAGACGCCACTTCTTCCGGTGCTATCGTTTCGAAACAAATCAGTGGTCCGATGCGCAGGGATGCAAAGTCGAATACTTCGGGTTGGGCGCCCGCATTAAAACCTCCTCCTGCCGGAGTGTTTGTCATGCGTCTTGCCCAGTCGGGCAGGAGTTTTAAGAACGGCGGCGCATATTCTCCAACCGGGACGAGATATCTTTTGTGGTAAATATTGCCCAGTATCTCACCACCACTGGTGATGCCATAGGCGGAGTTGTATGGGCGACCTTCTTTGTCGGAATCCATAGCGCCAACGACTATATCGGTGCTTCTGCTCGCAGCCAGATCTTTGAGAAGACGTTGCATCGCCTTTTCGCTCGAAAGGTAGATGGGAAGGGCGCTTTCCGTCCAGATGGAAATGCCTTTAGGAGCCGATGCCATCAAGTCTCTGTGAATGCGATAGAGATCTTCTGCACTGTATCGCCGTGTCGTTTTTTGCATGTCGATGTTGATGTTTTGCTGCACGACACTTACAGGAATGTCGGCGACATAGTTCAACGTAGTTGATTGATAAAAGCCAAAGGCAATCACTCCGGTCAATAGGCCTGCCACGGCAAGATACTGATAGACTGCGGTTGTACGAGAGGGCGCCTGCAGCGCTGGGGCACCTTCGATCTTCGAGAAGCTGGCAATTAAAGTGGCGAACGCCGCATTGCACATAACCATCAGGTATGACAGGCCGATACCACCGATGATACTAGCGATTTGAATCACCGAGATCATTTTGTATTGTGTGTATTCCAGCATGGCAAAGGGAACGCCCAGTGCCGGGTGCGCGTTGCCCAGTTTGTTGACGATTAGAACCCAGAGCAGAGGGATGATGAAAAACGCCGGAAGTTTGGTGAGCTTTTTAGACCCCTCGGGCAGAAAATGACCGGTTGTCGGAACCACATAGGCAGCCGCTGAGAATAAACCGACGATCAATCCCTGATGAACTGAGATGACCAGCCAGGCGAGGCCAGTCAGAAGCCAGCCCTGCCAATTGTTGAAGCCGAGCCAGTCCAACGGCTGCAGTCCGAGGTACCAGTTTTGATATACAAGGTTGTATGCGGTGCCAAATACGGTGCCGCAAGCAAATGCTTGCCAGATGCTTTTGCTGGATGCCGTAAGAAGCAGCAAAGGCGCAAGCGCGAACCAGGCTAGAAGTGAGAACGAGAAAGTGAAGCCGATGCCCGGTATTTGAGGCAGCGTAATTCCGGGCGCGGACAAACCCAGCAAAGCGCCGGACGCTATTGCCAAAACAAGATTGGAAGGCCACCTGAATTTGATCTGCATCTTCCGAATTATAGATTCTTTGGCCGCACAAACGCGTTTGCATATTTCAAAGGGAGCGACTGGCGCTCCCTTCGGATTGAGGATGTAATTCGCATCGGTTGTTAAGCCGATTGCTTTTTTAGCTGTGTCTTGCGCTTATGGCGCTTTCTTTGCCAATTCGGCTTTGACACGCTGCTCGATTTCTTTGAGCATGGCTGGATTTGCTTCCAGGAATGTTCTTGCCTGGTCGCGTCCTTGGCCAATGCGCTCTTCTTTGTAGCTGAACCAAGTTCCGGATTTCTTGACGATTTCCAGCTCGGCGGCCGTATCGAGCAAGCATCCGGCGGAGTTGATTCCGCGACCGTAAATGATGTCGAACTCAGCGATCCGGAAAGGCGGAGCCACTTTGTTCTTAACCACTTTGACTTTGACGCGGTTGCCGAATTCGACGCCGTCCTTTTTCAAGGTTTCGATCTTGCGAATATCAAGACGAACGGATGCGTAGAATTTGAGCGCGTTTCCGCCGGTGGTGGTTTCGGGGTTGCCGTACATCACGCCGATCTTTTGGCGCAATTGGTTGATGAAGATAACCATGGTGTTGGTCTTGCTGACGATAGCCGTCAACTTTCTCAACGCCTGGCTCATCAAACGAGCTTGCAAGCCGGGCAGGCTGTCACCCATTTCGCCTTCGATTTCAGCCTTGGGAACAAGAGCTGCTACCGAATCGATGATGACCAGGTCGACTGCGCCGGAGCGCACCAATTGCTCGGTGATTTCCAGAGCTTGTTCGCCGGTGTCCGGCTGCGAGATAAGCAGCTCGTCTACATTGACGCCCAGTGCTTTGGCGTATTCCGGATCCATGGCGTGCTCAGCGTCAACGATGGCTGCGATGCCGCCCATTTTTTGGATCTCGGCAGCAACGTGCTGAGCCAGGGTTGTTTTACCGGAAGATTCCGGTCCGTAGACTTCGATGATTCTGCCGCGCGGCAAGCCGCCGACGCCCAGAGCTACGTCCAGGGAAAGCGCGCCTGTCGGCACGACTTCGATAGCCTGGTGACGCGAATCGCCCAGACGCATAATCGAACCTTCGCCATAGGCTTTCTTGATTGAGTCAAGAGCCATGCCCAGTGCTTTCAATCTTTCCTGCGGTGGTGCGGAATCTTTTCCTTTGTCCTTGCCGTTTTGCTCGGCGTTGTTTTTCTTATCCATAGCCTTTTCTGTGTTTTTTTCGGGCGCGGACTTTTCTTTTTCTTTGGTCGCTACTGCCATTACTATTCTCCTTTAGATTTTGCTGTACCCGAGCATTCCACAGCCGATTGTGACGTTGGATAGACGGTCCTTGCACACGATGGGGCCGGTGCAAAACCTAATAGTCATGCGGATTGCCTTATTCACACACCAAATCAGATTATAGCCGCTACAAAGACGCGGAGCGTATTAAAAGTGGCTCCGTGACCGGATGTCGGCCGTTTTTATATGTCACTGAGATCGAGTGCGTATGCTCTGAGTGTGTTCGACGCCTGGTTTGTAACTGGGAGTTCAAAACGGATTCCTGGATTTTCGAATTGCCGGTGCCAACCAGCACCCGATTGGGCTTTTTGTTTTAAAGCCGGGTGCAAGGGTATAAAAAGGTTGGCTACCCAACAATTTATATAGGGTGCTTGTTAATTACAGACGTAATTCGTCGCCGATCAGTTCAATTTCGCCGGCACATTTTATCTGGTGAATTTTGAGGCGGACTTAGGACACCTGAATCTGGTATTTGGACTGAATTTTGGAGGCAGGTGGCAATGAAAGCTGCGCCTAAGGCGTTCTCAATCCGGCAGAGCGACTTATTCGAGTCCTTCAATCCGGTTGAGTTGGGCAGGCTGCTGGGCATTCTGGAAGAGCTCGAGCTGCCGAAGCATCACATGGTTTTTTCGCCCGGAGCTCCATCCGAGGCCATCTATTTTATAGAGAAGGGACGGGTCCGGCTGACCAGGCTGTCGCCTGAGGGCAAGACGGTCATCCTGGCGCTTTTGGGGCCTGGTGACATGATTGGCGAAGCTTCCTGGGAAGCGGGCGAACACGACAGCTATGCCGAAACGCTGGAAGAGTCGCGCATATATCAAATCAGCCGTGAGGCCTTCCAGAACTTTATTCGAGAGAACCCGGAGTTCGGCTTGCGTTTGATTCAAATCATCGGCGGCAGGCTCAAACAAGCTCAGGCGCGCATCGAAGATCTCGTCTTCCGGCAAGTCCCGAGCCGCGTGGCGCGATTGCTCGTCACGCTTGCCGAATCGCATGGCAAAGTCACTCCCAATGGCATTCGTGTCGAGTTTCCGCTCACCCATCAGGAGATTGCCGATCTGGTCGGGTCGTCAAGAGTGACGGTCACTCAAATACTCAATAAGTTCAGGTCCAGCCACTGGATTGACATAGAATCCAAGCGCGTAACCATTCACAATCTTGACGCTCTTGAGGAAATGGTCCGGCAACCCTGACCGTACGGGCTATAATGGGGCTTCATGTGCCCGTAGCTCAGCTGGATAGAGCGTCGGTCTCCGAAGCCGAAGGCCTTGGGTTCGAATCCCAACGGGCACGAATTTTTCTTACTGAGTATAAGTCTTGGGCTGGTGATACTGCATGTGGTGCAGAGCCGGAGAGTTATTCACGTTCGGCCTGTTGGATGTCTTTTTTATTTTCCAGGGAAAACCCTAGTGCTTTAACAGCGATGGAGTCGGTGTTTCTTTGTCAAAGGAAAGTTAAAATCAGCGCATCTTTCATGACTTCTTGCGGTGCGAAATATGAGTGTTTTGCATATCCAATCTGTTTCTGATGCGTGCGCAACAGCTAACAATCACTTCCAGGCGCTGCGAATTGTTGTCGTGGGGAAAAATTCTTGTGAGAGAGAAGAATCGTCGGCGATACCAGTAGATCATCTCGCGGCGCCGCTGCGCTGTGCTCTAAAGGCGCATATCAAGCGGTTTTTGAATGAGTTAGACTTTGCAATTAAAGACTCGAATTTGCGACCAAAAACGCAAGTTTCATTCGCACCCCCGGATTTTACATACTAGATTCTGCGCTCCGTTTCTGGCACCATACTAGGTGGCGTAGCGGGTGGATATATACACCGCATATGGTGCGAGTGGCAGAGGAAAGCAGTCGAGTCCATGGCAAAGCGGCAAAGTTCAGCAGTAAAGCAGAATGAAGGCATGACCACTCTCCTGACAGGAGAAGAAGCCGATGATTTTTTTGCCGGCACTCTCGAGCCGCAAAATTTTGAAAGTGAGTTCGCCAATGCCGACGCGGTAGCGGAAAGCATCGAAGGTGATCTTCCCGCCGAACCGAGAGAAGTCGAAGAAGATTCAGTGCGCATATACTTGCGCGAAATCGCCCGTCACAAACTTTTGACCGGCAGAGAAGAAATCGAGCTGGCTCGGCGCATCAAACAAGGTGATGCCGTTGCCAAACGCAAGCTGATTCAAAGCAATCTGCGCCTGGTTGTCAGTATCGCCAAGCGCTATCGCCACCATGGTCTGGGATTGCAAGACCTCGTGCAGGAAGGCAGTTTGGGTCTGATGCGCGCCGTGGAAAAATTCGATCCCGAGCGTGGAAATAAGTTTTCAACATATGCGACCTGGTGGATTCGTCAGGCGGTCACTCGTGCGATTGCAAACAAAGCCCGCACAATTCGCGTGCCCGTGCACATGAATGAAGTTTTGAACAAACTGCGCAAATCCAACACGGCGCTTTGCCAGGAATTGGGACGCGTGCCTACTCCCGATGAGCTTTCGGAAGCTTCCGGCGTCAGCCGCGAAAAAGTATTGCTGGCTTATGATTCTTCCCGGAGCCCGCTTTCACTGGACTCCGCCTGTGGCGACGATTCCGATGCCACCCTGGCCGATGTGATCCAGGACGAAGGAGCCCTGGCGCCGGACGAGGCGACAGCCGCCAATTTGCTCGTTTCTCACGTAATGGACTCCCTGGTTGTGCTCAACCCGGAAGAGCGTGAATTGCTCTCCTTCCGCTACGGGCTGACCGGCAAAACGCCCATGAGCCTTGAAGAATCGGGGCGGAATATGGGTTTGACCAAAGAGCAGGCAAGAAATCTCGAAGTGCGGGCGCTCAACAAATTGCGCCGCGGCGTCAACTCGAACATGCGAGAATATCTAAGGTAACAGGCACTTGCTGCCGGACCTGTGAACAATGCACTCCGTTAGAAATGCGGAGCATGTATCTGTTGTGCGGCTTGTTGGATATATCAGCGCGTGACGAACATCGAAGTCTTCACCGGACCATATCGCACCGGCAAGAGCGTTAAACTGCTCGAGCGGCTGCTCGACTATTTGGAGACGAACCGGCCCGGTGAGGCACTTCTGGTGGTGCCGTCCCAAAGATACCGGCGCTTGATCACAGAGAGGCTGCTTGCACTCGTGAAGAAGCGGCAGTCCGAAGGTGCCGCCGAACACCGGGACTTTCCGGGCGTATTCGGTCTCAAAATTCTTTCCTTTTATAAATTGCTAGAGGAAAATTTGCGCCGATTGGGTGTGTCGTTCCGCCTGATGCCGGAGCGCGTGCGACCTGTTCTTCTACAGCAAATTCTTTTGACGATGAAAGCCGAGGGTGCCCTAAAGGCAATCGATCCGATTGTCGAATTCAACGGCACATCCCAGCAGATAATCGAGCTTATCGACGAATTCGAGCGCGCCGCCCTGTCGCCCGAGGATGTGATCTCGCGGTTGGAGAAAAACGTCGAGTCCGGCTCCAAGTATATGGAGTTGGCGCGCATTTACGAACGATACTGGCATGAACTGGAAAAGCTCGGTTATGTCGATCAGCGTATCGTATCGTTCAAGTTGCGAGAAAAGCTTACGACAGACAGGGATGTCGAATTGAATCTCGGCTTCCTTGCCGTCGATGGATTCGACAGGTTCAATCCGTTGCAATTGCAGGCGATTCAACTTTTGTCGCCATATTGCAAAAAGGTGGAAGTGCTTTTCGATTACCTGCGCCCGGACGAAGATCCCAATAACGACTATTTGTGGAAAGACGACAGCTTTAAAGATCTGGAAAACATCCTGGCCGGCAATCTCAAGATCAATTCGTCTGTGCAGCCGGCAACGCCGATTGCTGCTCCGGATGTGCCTGTTTTAAAAACAAGAAAACGCAAGGGCGGCAGCGATAACGCGTTGCAGTTAAGCCTTTTCGCCATGGCAGATTCGCTCGGTATCACCGCCCCTGGTGATGCGCCTGCTGCCGACGGCAAGCCGCAGCGAACCTATACGGTTGAGAAATTCAGGACGATGGACCGTTATTTCGAGATGGATTTCATTGCCTCTCGCATCAAACAAAGACTTGTTACTGATGAAATCCAACCATCCGATATGCTGGTGGTCATCCGCGATTTGAAGCAATATCGCACTGCCGTTCGCAGCGCCTTCGAGTCTTCCGGAATACCGCACTACCTCGACGAATCCATCGAGCTGCTCTCATTGCCGCTTGCGCAGTGGTATCACCAACTGCTTACACTTTCGGTGGCAGGCTATCCGCGTGCCGAGACAATCAAATTCTTGCGCAGCCCATATACTTGTCTTGCCGCTTTCGGATTGACGCGCGAAGATGTGGAGTTGTTGGACAAAAAGTCAGCAAATGACTTTGCCGTCGTGGGCGGACGCGACCAGTGGGAAGATTGCGCGCGACTAATCGGCAATGTCTCACTGAAAGCGGCGCTGGGCAAATTCTTTGACGAGACAACTCCGCCCGGCGATGTTCGCCCTCACGAGCAGTGGGTGACATGGGTGGAAGACGTGTTCGAAGTCTGTTTTTCCCTGCCCGCAGATGAAGACAAGGACGACGAAATCCCGCTTAATCGCTGGCAGCGCGAGACGACTTTGTCGGCAGTTCGCCAATCGCTGGCGCTGCTGATTAAAGAGTCGATGATCATTGCCGATCAAAGTTTTACCTATTCGCAGTTCGTTCAAAAACTTGTTCATATGCTCGAGCAGTCGACATATCGCAGCCCGGGCGAAGGGCAGAATCAAGTGCGTATATGCAGCGCTGAATTGGCGCCGAACAAGACGTTTTCCGATATCTACCTTGCCGGTCTTGTGGAAGGTGAGTTTCCCCGGCGCATGTCTCGATCGGGATTTGCCAGCCCGGAGGAAATCAAAAAATGGAAATTCTTCGGCGTCGATTTGCACAACCCAAGGCATCACGCAGGCTTTGAATCGGCGCTCTTCAATTCGTTGTTGGAGCGCGCGCGCGAACGAATTGTAATCACATGCCCCCACACTGATATAGTCGATGGCGAGGAATTGATCCCGTCGTTCCTGCTCACCGGCGGGAAGGAAGAAGGTTTGCGCTCTATTCTGGCGGTGGAGCCGTTTTCCACATCGACCAACCTGCCTGTTTCCGTTAAAGATCTCGTCGCCAACAGACTCTGGCGAAATCAAAATTCAGCTATGGTGGCAATGACTCATCCTGATGTTGCCGCCTACACTGAAAAAATATCGTCACCGGTCGGAATGTTGAAAGCACGCGAGAGCGGAGCGTCGCATCTCGTTTATAACGGCTGGCTTACAGACCTTATCACCAGCGGTTCTTTGAAGGTCAACTTGCCGAGCGATTGGAGTTCGTCTCGTTTAAATGACTACGGCAAATGCCCTTTTAAATACTGGACAAATCACGTTTTAAAAATCGAACCGCATGAGGAGCCGACTCATGATCTGGTTGTCACCACCCTCGGTGAAACCTACCACAAGGCTCTCGAGCTGTTTTACATAGAATTGAAAGAGCGCGGGCTGGCATTGATGGACGTCCCCGATGAAGAGATTGAGCGCATTCTCGAGAGGGTGTCAAAGACGGCGATTGTTTCAATGAATGCAAGAGCCGATGTGAAACGCGGCGAGTTTGCAGCCTATGAAAATCAAGAAATCGTTTTTCGCTTGCGTCGTTTTATTAAGGAAGAAAAGCGCCGCGAATTGAAAGAAGGAGGTCGCTTCCGCCCTACCCTGTTCGAGCACGGCTTCGGCAGCGGCAGAGGAGGAGTCGCTCCTTCTGCGCCATTGATTCTCAAAGCGGACGGAAAAGAGATTCGCATCGTCGGGGTCATCGACCGGATTGATGTTGCCAGTGATACCACAGCCAGCGGTCACAGCAAAGTGCGCGTCGTCGATTATAAATCCGGCTCCACGCCGATAACGGAGAAGGACACTCTGGCGGGGCGTAATTTGCAGATGGCGATTTATGCAATGGCTGTTTCCCAGTCGATCATTCCGGGCGCGGAAGTGGAAGTGGGGCAATTCTTGAGCGTTTCCAAAGCAGGACCGATCGGCTCTCTGGAGTTCGTCAAAAAGAAAAAGAAGCCCAAGGATGGAGAGCCGATTGAGGATGAAGAGCCCGTGGAAAACATTCTCGACAAGTCGCGAGATTACATAATCGACTATGTGTCTCGAATTGCCGCAGGTGATTTCGAAGTAAAGCCCAATGGCGAAGTGTCTTGCCGTGGATGCCCGCATTCGATGATTTGCCGCATCACGGAAAGCCGCGGCTCGGCAGGGGAGGAAGAGTAATGTCTCAACTCACCGACCAGCAGAAGGCTGCAGTCTTCAGCATCGATAAAAATATTTTGGTCTCCGCAGGTGCCGGCTCGGGCAAAACGCACGTTCTGGTTGAGCGCTATATTGAAGTATTGCGCAGCGATAAGGAATTGACGATTGCCGACTTGGTGGCGGTCACGTTTACGAAAAAAGCCGCCAGCGAGATGCGCACGCGTTTAAAGGCCCGCTTCCAGGCTTTGAAGGATGGCTCGGACGGGGAAGAGCGGCAGCGCTGGCTTATGTGCATGGCGGATATCGACGGCGCGCGCATCGGAACAATTCACAGCTTGTGCGACAGCATCTTGAAGGCGTTTCCAGTGGAGGGCGGAGTCGATCCGAAATTCGAAGTTCTCGAGGATATCGAGAGGGCGGAATTGTGCGACGAGAGCATCAAAGAAGCTTTTAGATACGCCATCACAAGCCAGAGCCCCGAGCACGAATTACTGGATTCATTCAGCATTGATGAAGTAAAACAGTGGTTGCTCGACATTCTCAATTCTTCTCTGCAATTTTCCGAAGTGACGGAAAGCATGGGCGAAACTACCGATGAGCACTTTTCAGAACGTTTCGAGAAGCTGCTCCAGTGGGCGCGCAAGCGTGCGCTTTGTCAAATTGTTTCCAATCCTGAATGGGCTCCTTCCTTGGCGTTTGTCAAAGATAACCCGTGGAAGCCGGCAACGGAATTAGAGGAAATTCGCAACGGTTATGAGAAGTTGGCTGATGGAATCGAAACTGCCAGCCGCGCAAAAGAAGTCACCGATGCGCTCTGGTCATATGCAGATTACCTGGATAAGCACCCTTCCGTCGGCAGCAAGGGCGGCAATGATGCAAAACCTTTGCGCCACCAAATGGCAAATCTCAAGAATATCGTAAAAAAGGCATTGAAGAAAGTTCCTCAAGGACTGCGCGAGGCCGACTCTGAAGCGTTTGGCTTGATCCGGTCTTTCATCGCGCTTGCACAGCGGACAATTTCAATTTACGAGAATAAGAAACGCATTGTGCACAAACTCGACTATGACGATTTGATCCGTTTTACTTTTCGCGCATTGAATCAACCCGGATCTTTGGCAAGAGAGCACTTCAATCAATCTCTCAGAGCCATTCTCGTAGACGAGTTTCAAGATACCAATGCGGTCCAGGCGAGATTGGTGGCATCTCTGGCCGGAAAGAAAACCAGACTTTTTCTTATCGGCGACGACAAGCAGTCCATTTATAAATTTCAGGGCGCGGACGTCTCGAATTTCAACGAGTGGAAGAATGCGCTTTCTGCAATGCCGAGCAATATCGAACTGGATTTCTTGAGCGGCGAAAAGGAAGTCATCCCGCTCAATCGTTCTTTCCGCAGCCATCCCGATCTGGTGTGCGGAGTCAATGCGGTCTTTGAACATTTGCTTGATCCGGGAGAAGATCCTCAGATTTACCGAGCCGCCTTTGAAAGTCTCAACGCGCACCGGGAACGCGTCGTCGATACGGAACGCGTGGAGGTCTTGTATCTCGACACCGCGGGCACAGAAGGAACCGAGCAGAAAAAAGGCTTTGAAAGTGAACTGATCTGTCAGTGGATCGAGGAAAAGGTTCGTCTTGGACTGCCCATTCAATTGAAAGACGGCTCCGCTTCTCGCCCGGCCAAATTCGGTGACTTTGCTGTTCTTGTGCAGAAAAACGATCACTTTGCCCCCCTGGAAGAGGCATTGACCAGGCATTCGATTCCGTTCGTCACTCTTGGCGGCAAGAGCTTTTTGATGAGGCAGGAAGTATTCGACATCGAGAATCTTTTGCGTTTCCTCGATAACGAATTCGACAGTCACTCATTGCTGGGCGCCATCCGCTCTCCGCTTTTTTCTGTTTCCGACGACATCATTCATCAGCTAGTCACTGAAGCCGGCAACATGAAGAATCCGTTTCTCTGGGGACTGCTGTGCAAAGTTGCCGATGAGAAGCGCCCAGGGTTCGAAGTATGCCGCCAGGCGGTTGCCGATTTGAGAAAACTGAAAGAAAGTGCGCAAATACGACCATTGGGAGAGTTGATTCGCGAAATTCTCTCTTTGACCAATTACGATACTGTGCTTCTGTCTTCCAAGAACGGACGCCAGCGTTCTCGCAATTTGTGGAAACTTGTTCAACTCGCGACCGGCAGCGAAGATTTGTCACCGGGCGAATTTGCTCACCGGTTGTCGCTGATGCGCGAACACAGAGTGAAGCAGGCTGATGCGCCACTGCAAACTGACGATGTGGTCAAGCTCATGACCATTCACGCATCCAAGGGGCTCGAGTTTCCCGTTGTTGTTTTGCCTTTCCTGTCGTCAAAAATCGATCCCATGTACAAGAAGCTTTTATTTCACAAACAGTATGGGATTGCTTTGAATTCGGACCGCAGCGTTTCGAACAGCAAAGACAAAGAAGAGCTTACTCCCGCCTGGTTCCAGCTTGTAAAGCTGGTAGACACGGACATGGAGGCGGAGGAAAAGAAACGGTTGCTTTATGTGGCGATGACTCGCCCGCGCGATCATCTTGCATTGTTTATTGACGCCAACGATCAGGGCAGCCAGTTTAAAACCTTCAAGACCTGGTTGTTCGATCATTTTGTGCCGCAGAATTATGCAGGCGAGGAGCGGGTTTCCTTTGATCTTGCTCCAGCATCCAAAGTCGCTTTGAGGCGCTTCGAGCAGCTTGAGAAAGAGAAAATCGAATTCGAATCGGTATCCGTAATAGAGGAGCTAGATGAGACTAAGAAACATCTTCGCCTGGACTTAATCGAGCCGATACTAGATTCGGAAGCCGTCTTGCGTGCGCCGACCAGCCGAAGGATTACACCAGGCAAGCACGGAGTCAGGCTGGAAGCGACTCTGGTGGGGACGTACTTCCACTCATTGATGGAACACATGCTGACTAGGCTCGACAGACCACAGTCCTGGCTTTTGGAGGAAGTTGCTCTGTCGCAAGGCGACTGGGCAAGCCATCCGGATGTCGTGCAACATCTGATGAAGCAAGGCGATCGGTGGATGGAAAAATTCTTCGACAGCGATCTGTTTTTCTTGATGAAAAACGCGCGCCGCCGCTTGCATGAAATTCCATATTTCAGCTACGTCGACGAAGGACTACAAGACAAGCGACCGGACTTGCTCATCGAAGACAAAGATGGTGAGTGGCATTTGGTCGACTATAAGATCGATAGTTTTCCAATCGAGGACATCGAGAAAAGGGCTGCGGAGCACCTCCCGCAAATGCTGGGATATGTGCGCGACCTGCGTTCAATTACCGGCATCAACTGCGCTGCGCATTTGTTTTTCGCAAACCACGGCAAGCTGTATCGTCTCAAAGCGGAAGTGCTGTCGAATTTATTGTGATTGAAAAGAACCCCTCTTAAAGCCTCCTTAACCGGCTCCAACGAAAATGAAGGCACGTTGGGACTATAACAACTCCATAGAAAAGCGGCATCCAGTTTTTTTCTGGCAACATTCGATTTTGCGCTGTTGAGAAGATTTATCTCGGCAGCAAAACTAATTGCATCAAAAGAGGACACGTCAAATGTTTCGGCGCCTCAAAGTCTCGTGCATCTTCTTTTCCTGTATTCTTGCGATCTATATCATCTGTTGTTCGCAATCGGCACAAGCGCAAAGCTCAGAAACCGATTCGGGATATTGGGCGCCTATCTCTTTGCGCGCTCCACTTTATAAGAAGTGGCAAGCTTCTGTTGAATATCAACCGAGATGGCAAAGAGAAGCGGATCAGCATCTTACTGAATCCATAATCAGGGTTGGTGCGGGTTATGAATTTACCAAGAAATTCTCAATATTCGGCGGAGCCTATTACAGTTCTCACTTCAATGAAGATCTGGATTGGGAAAACAGGCTATGGCAACAGGCGACCTACACTTCGCGTTGGGGAAGATTGACGATTCAAAACCGCCTCCGTTTGGAGCAGATTGAAAAAGATGATTTTGTCGGCAGTTACTGGCGAATTCGGCATCTTCTTCGAGTTACCGCGCCACTTCCTAAGTATCGAAAATGGTATTTGGTCGCGCAAGAAGAGCCGTTTTTCAATCTTACAACTGCTGAGGATGGTCCTCGCCAGGGCTTCAATCAAAATAGGCTCTTCTTCGGAATTGGCAGGCAGGTAAATTCTTGGACGCGCATAGAGGTTGGATACATGCATCAATACAAAAACAACAGGGGGGCGCCCGATCTGCAAAACAATGTTCTGTTGACTACGCTGGCTTTCGACCTTACAAACTTGAAGAGAAACAAAACACAGTCAAAATTAGCCACTCTTCCTGCAGTGCACTATACTGCCCACTCTCGTCCCTAGACTAAAGATCATTTCTTGGGTGGAAGGTCTTTCGTAATCACGGGCCAATACTTGCTTCCGCCCAGGATCATTCTGACTGCTTCCGCTGCCGCGGAACCGGCGACTCCAGCTCCGGCAGAAATTGCTCCTTCTGCGGCCCGCACAGCCGCTCCGCCAGCCAGCTCTCTGGCGATTCGCTGAGCGCCGATTCCGGCTGCACCGCCGGCCACAGCGCCGGCCGCTGCAGCTCCGTCTAGGACTTTACTGCCTGCACGTTCTGCCGCACCACCGGCGATGCTACCTGCCACTCCACCAATGACGCCGGCGACAACCCCGCGCGCGACGTTTTCGGCGGTTTCCTTATCTGCCAGCTTATCGACGATGATGCTGCCTGCGCCGCCGAGGATAGCGCCACCGGCAGCCGCCGCTGCAGCTTCGCCCAACTTGCCGATGCTGACTTCGGGTAATGTTCCGGGAATTGATTTGCCTGTGCAGGTTCCCCACTCACGCGCCGCTTGCGTGAGAGGATTGACGGTCAAGTACCCTTTCGACTCTTTCAGCAAGTCGAGGGCTTGTCCTATTAATGTAGAGTCTGTTTCAGCACTGACTTTAGCGCCGTTTTTGCCTTCGACTGCGCAAACCGTAGACTCTATGGCGTTAGGTTGTCCCATATCGCATCTCCCTGTCGTGATGTACGTCACGTGTGAAGGGGGAGAATGGTCGATAAATAGGTATATGCGGTCAGAGGAGTTTTTGGACTGCCCAAAGATTAAAATCCGGGTCGGGCTATTTGAAGGGATAAGATAGATTCTGAAATTCTCAAGGAGCAAACGCCGCCATGGCAACATCGGGATGGAATGCGCTCAGTTGTTGGGGTGCCAGTGTCTCTCGCATCGAACCACTTACGGGTGGAGTGGCCAACGATGTATGGAGCGTAAACCTCGATGGGCAAATTGCGGTCGCTCGTTTGGGCAAACGCAGCGATGCGGATCTTGAATGGGAGACTAATCTGCTCTTGCATTTGGAGCGTGAAGGACTTATTGTTCCGGTCCCGCTTCCAACGACCGACGGGCGGCTCTTCGTAGATGGTCTTGTCGTGATGAAATGGAGGGAGGTCCACCCGAGACAGAATCAGACTGGTGTCGCGTTGCTGAGACTCTCAGGCAACTTCATCGATTGACTGAGGGATGGCCTCAGCGTCCAGGTTGGCGATCGTCCGGCGACCTGCTGAATTGCCAGAAAGGAACGAAAGTAATTACACGAAAAGTTCTGCTAAGCCACTTGGCTTCCCGGGAAGTGCTAACAACAAGGCGTTAGGCAGCGCTGATCGTGGCACACGGTAGGTGCCATCCTTGAGGTATTTATGAATATCCTCGACGAAGAGCACCTTTGCCCAACTAGGGCAGTCAGCCTCGAATGAGCTGCGGAAGAACTCTTCAGTCCGACAGATTTCTTTGTCCAGGCGGGTTGCGTAGTCTGGGAAGCTCATTTATATTTCCTTTCGTCTTCTATAGCCTCAGATAGCGAGCGGTAGTGATTCGACGCACCTCCAGCAACCACGTCATAGCCTGCTCGCATCTGTCGAGCGCATCGGTCATACGGCATTCTGCCAACACCGGTGCAAAGTCCGGGTATAGCAACAGATCTAATATCGCTCACGTTCTTTTGGTTGAACGCGTTTACCGCTAAGAGGGTCGCACGCATTGCAAGGAATGCGTTTACGGTATCTGATACATTCTGCGGTACACGCATCGTTGGTGCGCAGATCAAGTAAGGGAAGCGTTCGTTACCAGTGGAGACAATTTCTGCGGCGCCCACGAGTAATTCTCCTGCATGCTTGTTGCGAATAATCTTTTGGACTATCGGCTGAATTTTCCAATCAAGCATTTCACTAATGCTCCAATCAAAGCCACCGTCCATGAAGCCAAAGCTGTTTGCAGGGCTAACGAGAGCGTCTGCCTTGACCAACAGTATATTTCCGCCTCGAATTGTTATGTTGGTCACCCCGGCAAATGCTGACTCCCAAGCTTTGACCAGCTCAGGATTTTTGTCTCCCAGGATTATATGCAGGTTCATTGTTGTTGTTCCTCAAGGACGCTTCATGCGGTCGATATTGAAGCTGTACCGACCAAACGGGTTAATGTGTCTCCAGATAAGCGGCGTGACGTGGCTTAGAGCTGCGTCGCTGAATTGATGCCCGTCAGATCGCAACTTAGCCACGACAAGCGGGATCTGTTCAAGGTTCCAGGCAACAACAGCGTTGTGAAGTATTGCAAGACAGCTAAACGTGTGAAGTTGATCGTAGAACTCACGTCCAGTGTACGCGCCTTCTTTGCCAAACGCCAGGAAGCGATCAAGCTTGTGTGAGGCTTCGCCTTTGTTAAGTTCTTTCGTCTCTTGCTGCCTGAGTTGCTCACTGTCAATGCATCTGAGAATGTGGATGGTGCGGTCAATTCGACCAATCTCTCTGAGAGCTTGGTAGATGGAAGCGGCAGTCTGCTGTGATGATGAATATTCGATCAAGCGTCTTGCCGATGTAAGAACGCTTTGATTTTTTTTCGCACAGACCTGTAACAGTCATATCCATTCTTGCGCGGCAAGTGCGGACATCCCATGGCTCTTTCCGAAGGCAGCGCATCTACGTGCGGCTGGCGCCAGTGCGTGATCACTCGGCGTTCACTTTCAATTGCAAGAACAATTCTGTCTCGTATAAATTCTTCCGCATCGCGGCCGAAGTAGCCTGCTTCATGCGCTTGTTTTGCGATTTCGCGGCCGATTCTATTATTTTCCAGATCGCGGTGCCTGTCGCGCAAGTCTCTTTCTGAAACTCCGTCTTTGTCGAAAAACCATTCTGCAAATTCATTGGCTACGAAAAGTTTGTCCGCGAGAAAATCACCGAGTTCGAAGGCTGCCAGCGCCGATCCGTAAGTGTGTTGAAAACCATTGATCTTGTCGCGCCATACGTCGAATTGCATTGTTTTGTATTGCTGAACGAATGTGGCTGCCATGTAGGAATCGATCGTCGCAGGTTTGTTAAACTCTTTTTTCGAGGGGAAAATGTGCAGCATCAAATCTTTGCCCATCACCTCATGTTCCGCCGCCGAAACACGCCACAAAATCGACAACACATACAGACCCGATAAAGCGCCGCACAAGAGCACCACTGCAAATGCAAAGGCGGCAAATTTTTTTGGTTTCAATCTCAAAATGTCATCCTCATCAAAGCCTCTCGTCACGGGCTCTTTGCAAGCTTTCGTTTTGGCACGGATAAACCGACGCCCATAGAAGCATTTTGTGCCGCCGCTTTCGCTCGCTCAGATTACATTCAGGTCATTTTGCTGAAATCTCAATGAAAGAAAAAACCAGCGCGCAGGCGCTGGTTTCTCAATGGTTTAACCCATGTTGATTGGGATTGCAGCCTACTTGGTGGGCTTGGCTGTTTCTGTGGCTTTGGAAGCATCGGCAGTGGTTGCGGCATCAGCAGCAGCTTTGGCATCGGATTTTGCTTCAGCTTTTGCTTTGTCTTTGCAGCAATCTTCAGCTTGTGCTTTCTCTTTCTTGCCACCGCAGCATCCTTCGCCGGCGACTGCCGGAAGGAGCGAGGTGCCAACGAAAGCGACAGCAGCCAAACTCAAAAGGCTTACATTGAATTTCTTCATGGATTTCTCCTTAGTGGTTAACCGCAGCAAGAGCTCGATTTGTGTGTTTGACCTGTTCCTTCAACTTTGAGGTCTTTTTCGGCCCAGGTGTCGAAACCGCCGACGAGCTCTTTGACCTTGTAGCCCTTTTTAGCAAGCTCGAGAGCTGCTTTGGACGACAGGTGGCAAACGATGTCGTAGCAGTAGACCACGGTCGTTTTGTCCTTACTCAGTTTATCCAAGTTCTTGTCAAGTTCTTCAAACTTGAGGTTGATTGCGCCAGGAATGTGACCTTTCGCAAAGAGTTCGGGGGTGCGCAGGTCGACGATGGTGTAGTTTTCGCCATTTTCGATTGCCATTTTCAAGCCGATAGGACCGATTTCGTAAGCCAGTTTGGCTTCGAAATATGCTGCTGCATCAAGGATTCTGGTAGGTGATTCAACGGTCATAAACCCTCCTCACACGATGGACCGCATCGCGTTGGTGAAATAAAAAACTGCAACTGCCTACATGGTAGATTTTTACGGTGCAAAATTGCAAGTAGGCACCCAAATGTTGTGTAGTATGCAATTTGATACTGTGGATGCTTGCCCGCTAACCGGTGCCTCAGTACCAACGTTTGCCGTTGATAGTCAGTGCCGGCGTCGCCAGAGGCTCCGCTTCCAGCTTCAAATCGCTGACCGATAATGGTACAAGATCGGATGAGATTTTGATCATCGCCGTGCAAGCTCGCTTATCGATGGCATTCGTGGCGGTGATCCCTTCGAAGCTGAAACGGCGCTTTGCTGTCCCATCAATAATATGCGGCGAGACAGCGACCCGGATCGGGCATTGCATCAAACCCCAGTCAATCAGCTCAAGATCGGCTTTTGCCGGACCCGCGCAATCTATTGATCCAGAAATCTTTAAACGCAGATGTGGCTTTTGCAGATAATCCGCCTTGATGGTGGCGCCGTGATAAGCCGCGTGATCAGCTTTTAGTGGGTCGCGCGCCGGCAGTTTGTCTGTCCGTACATCTATATTGATCGGAATCGATTTCGTTTCCGGCAATGTTTTCGGTATGCCTTTATCCGCAACCAATAAGAACATGTGATATTGCCCTGTCTGATTGCCGAGCGAATTGGAAAGATCATTGTTTGAACTTTGCGAGTTGCTTGAACTTATTCCAGCATCAAAGTTTGCTCGGCGGGTGCAAACGGCATTCCTTACGGAATCCGGCATCTGCTCTTGCAGTCTTGGATCTAGAGTGCTCGGGTTGTTGCAGAGTTTGGTCGCCGAGAAAGTACGAATCGATGGTGCAAAAACCGCGCCCGTTTGTTTAGTAGTGGCATCTGTTTTTCTTGCACTGCCTGTGGTGGCGCCTGTCAGGGCTGCGTGCGTTTTGCTTTCGCTGCCGGAAAGCGAGATTGTATTCTCTTCGCCAGGCTTGAGTATGCCCGCAGGGACTATAAAAGCGCGCCACTGGTGAAGCCCGTCCGTGTCGCTGTTAAATATAAATCCGAAGGTGCGATAGTCATTGCACAGATCCGGATTGCCGGACAACTGCAAAAGTGAAATTGCCGCAGAGTCTACTTCTTTGCCATTTACTTTCAGTCTTGCTGCGCGCCAATCGCCACGAATATTCGCCAGTACCAGAGCGCTGTCCTGTGCGCTGGCTGTGCTGTCTAGCTTGACCGTACGAGTCAGTTCTTCCTTGCTGCTGAGTTTTGCCTGCCAATCGCATACGACATCTCTGCCCAATAATGAAGCTGCCAAAGTCAATGTCGTGCTCAGGTAAAAGAGCAAAAATGCCAACACTTTTGCAGTTGTGTTCGAGCGCCCGGCGCCAAGCAATGTGCGGACTGCAAGGAGCCAGCCTATAAACAGAAACAGCGCTCCCAGAGTAAGACAACTGGCTAACATTTCTGTAGAGCCGGATGCGAATAGCGATCGCCAGATTTCACCGTTCAAGCTGAATGCAATCATGATGAAACCAGCGGCAATGGCAAGTCTTAGTGTTGCGAATTTCTTGAGCTTTTGGGTTCTGCCGCCCAGGCAGAAGATGGCGAAAAGCAAGAGACAGGGAATACTGGTGAAGCCGTAGCGGCTGTCTGCAACAAACGCAATGTAAGAGGCGTGCCCGCAAATAATCGCCAGCGCTCCAGTTGCGATCGCCAGAGTATTGAGTGAGGACGGTTCCGCATCGGCTAACGCAATGCCGTGACTATCGCTGGTGGAGCGCAAAGTCAGAGGCGTAGTTATGAACGCAAGCACTCCGAAAAGACCGAACAGTACCAGCGTTTGATGCAGGAAAACTTGCAAATTGACCGGGATTCCCAGGCAATCTGTTTTGAAGTCATTCCACGGTGCCAAGAAAAGTCGCAGCGGCTTGCGCGCCATTCGTCCATAAAAATCACCCGGGTTCATTTTATAAAAAGCAGATGCAACAGCTCCCGGCCCATCGGCTTCGGAAAACATTGTCACCAAAGGCGTGTCCTGCAAAGCCCCCCAGCCATCGGTTTCCGGATTGAGCCCGGTGGCCAGGTTGAACGTCGGCAACCGGCGCGGAAGCAAACAGAATTCACCTGTTGCAGTTTTGGTAAACATCAACCACGGTGTGAAAGCTACAGCCAGACCCAATGCGGCAGCCAGCAGAGAAGCGATAAGAGTCCGCTTTTCCGCATTTGCTAAGAACAAAATTGCGAAAACGGAAATGAGAACAAGCAATGCAG
>Ga0268299_1000778_pt1 | contig 80434 bp, 79 predicted proteins | sample NOBtaG_FD_193484 | JGI IMG/M metagenome (GOLD analysis project Ga0268299, IMG submission 193484) | Activated sludge microbial communities from bioreactor in Nijmegen, Gelderland, Netherland - NOB reactor | ecosystem: Engineered > Bioreactor > Aerobic > Activated sludge | place: Netherlands... | reverse complement strand
GCCGCAGCAGCACGAAAAAAGAAGGAGTGAAACCCGCCCTTGACCCACAAATGACCAGAAATCCATAATCAAACCCGGGTCACTTCTCGATGGAAAACCCGGGTCACTTCTCAGTGGAAATCAACACGCATGTGTAGCCGCGCTCACGAAAAGCGGCAGGGCGCACCAACACCCTGCCGCTGAGAGGAAAAGAGGGACATGGACAATGTAACCGATGCTGCCGGGGGCAGCGACAACGAACTGCACCCTGATAGAGCCGCGAAAAACTCATCCACTGGGGATGCGCAACGCGCCCTCGGATTCTTCTGGGATGATGCTCCTGAGGAGGACCTTCATATCCCCGCGGGCCAGCATCCGGCCATCACCGTGGCCAGTTCGCTTCTCAAGGAGATGGCGCGCGTCGCGGAGAAGGCCAACCCGCTGAAGCTGGGCGGTCCCATCACCGCAGATGAATGGCGCCATGCACGCACTACACCGCCCGCTATCGTGGAGCACTGGTTCTACGAGGACGTTGGCGTGTTCGTCGCGCCCGGTGGAACGGGCAAGACCACGCTGCTCCTGTTTCAGGTCATTCATATCGTTCTCGGACGCGACCTGTTCGGGCACGAGGTGTTCGCGCCGGGACCGGTCGTCATCCTGACCGCCGAGGACAACCGCGAGACGCTCGTCGCCCGGCTCAGGCAGATGTGCTACGAAATGCAACTGACTGAGCGCGAGGTGAACAGCATCCGCGAGGACGTCATCATCACCGACGTTTCGGGCTTGGGGATCAAGCTGACCACGGTGACGAAGGACGTGGTGATGCCTAGCGCCCAGCTGGACCGGCTGGTCGTGGAGGTGGGCGCGCTCAGCCCGTCGCTTCTCGTGATTGACCCGATGGTCTCCTTTGGGGTGGGCGAGAGCCGCGTGAACGACGCGGAGCAAGGGTTGATCGACGCCGCGCGGCGCATCCGCAACGTGGCCAGGTGCTGCGTCCTGTATGTTCACCACACCGGGAAGCAGAACGCCCGCGACAAGACCACCGACCAGTACAGCGGGCGCGGCGGTAGCGCCCTCTCAGACGGCGCGCGCATGATCCATGTCTTGCAGCGCCTGACCCCTGACGAGTGGACCACGGCGACAGGCGATGTTCTGGAAGGCGAGGACACCGGATTTGTGCTGGCGCGACCGAAGCTGACATGGTGCCCGCCGCAGCCCGACATCTACCTGAAGCGCCACCGCTACACCTTCGCCCGGTATGACCACGTTGGCGAGACCGAGGGTGCCCGCAGGGTGAACCAGATCGCTGAAGACAAGGTCTTGCAGTTCCTGAAAGATGAATGGCAGGCAGGTCGCCGCCATACGCAGAACAGTCTTGAGGATGCGAAGGTGCTGCCGCAGAAGGCGACCCGGCAGACGGTTGGCCGCTTGCTGAAGGATAACCGTCTCGCCAAGGAACCCACAGACGGGGGCGGCAGGGGCGGAGCGCACCACTACCTGCGCCCAATTGAACTGCCTATGACCACATGACCGGGTTTGGTGCGTTGATGCGTTATTGGTGCGTTTTAGCCGCGTTAACGCACCAAAGGAGCTAGGGCACGCATAGCAACGCTTTGCTGCGTTGCTGCGTTAGCCCCTATAGGGAAACGCACCAACATGCGGCTGTTCAATTCTGCCGCTGTGTGGTTAGTACCAGACCGAAAATTAGCGATTGGTGCGTTACGGCCTTACGGGGCGCGGCTGCCCCCTTTACGCTGGCGCTCGGTCAGTTCCGCCCTGTGGTTATCGCCGTGTACCGTCGCCATGCGTACAGTTCGCACACCGCGTTGTTCACGTTCCAGCCCCGCGCCACCGCCACCTCGCGCAGCTCCTTCACCTGCGTGTCGGGGTTGGCGTCAAGGTGATCCCAGATGGCGGCGCACTTGCCGCCAGCACGGGGGCGCTTGGGTGCGGTGCGCTCGCTGTGCTGGCGCTGGGGGCGCGCCTCGGTACGCTTCGCCGCTGGGGTAGCGGCAGCGTCGCCTCGCCGCTGTGGTCGCACTGTGTCGCCGCTGCTGGGGTCCACCTCCTTCCACCCAAAGCGCACCTTGCCGTCGCTCTTGTGGACCGTGATCTTGATGCGCTCAGTGGGCACGCCCGCAGCTACCCCAGCGCGGCGCGCGTTCTCGCGGCGGGTGTATGTGGTCATCGTCGCCATGGTCGTCACTCCTGTCAAAGTTGAACGACTAGTTGCACGACGGGCCTCGGATGAAGCGCAACGACAATTTGGACCGAACACACGGCGCTAGCTTTGCAGACCTATGCCGTTTCGTATCTAAGTGCATGTAATCGTTGTGGAACTATCGCGACAACAGGTAGCCTTCCAACACATTGGTAGCCGCATCAGGCTTCGAGAGGGCAAAATGAGCATCACAGACGACATTCCGGTGGACACCCGCATCAGCGCTGCGCTGCATCCGGGGGTCGTCACCAAGATCGACGGGTACGGCGACGACACGAAAGATACGCTGGCCGACACGATGACGGCCTTTTCGGTCGCCTACGAAGGCGTGCGCGCCGTGTGGGATGCACGCGGCAAGGTGGAGATGGACACCAGCAAAACGGCGGACGCCCGCCTGCTCCAGCTGGACACCTTCGCCAAGAAGAAGCTCGACACCATCACCCGGAGCTTCGACGCCACCCGCGACCGGCTGGTGAAGGGCATCGGGTTCCTTGAGGGTGAGCTTGCGCAGCCGCTGACGGAGAAGGCGGCGAGCGCGATGGGGGCGGAGATCCGTGCCCATGTGAAGGCCCTGACCACGTCTGAGCGCGGCGCATTCATCGAACGCGCCATGAGCAACGGCGACGAGGAGACGGTCGCAGCGCTGCTTGGGGCGAAGCCGTATCTCAGCGGCATGACGCCTGAGATGCAGGTCGCCCATACGCGCCACTGGAACACCCTGCGCCAGCCCGAGAAGGCCAAGCGCCTCCACGTCCTGCAACAGGCGAAGGCCATGATCGAGCGGGACGCTGGCAAGGTCTTCAAGGCGATGGAGGACGCGGTTGGCGGCACCTCCACCAAGGCGCGGATGGTCCGCGAAGCGCAGATGGCGGCCGACAAGGCCACCTCTGCCTGACCCTGTTTCCACCTTGATAAGATCAGGACCGGACATGACCGAGCAACCAGAATGGATGAAGGGGTACAAGCCGAAGCCCGCACCTGCGAAATGGGAGCGCGGCATGGCATCACCCAACCCGCTTGGGCGACCGAGGGGCGTCCCCGACAAGCGAACCAAGGTGACGCGGGCACTGATGGACGATGCCCCCGCCGTCGCCCGAGTCGTCATTGAAAGCGCCCTGAATGGTGACATGCAGGCGGCTGGTTTGGTCCTGTCCCGCTGCGCCCCTGTCATCAAGGCACAGGCAGAGCGCGTCCAGTTCGAGTTGAGCAGCGACGCACCGCTGGCCGATCAAGCACGGCAGATCATGCAGGCGGTGGCTGACGGCCACGTTGATCCCGACACCGGGCGCACGCTCATAGGGTGCCTCAACTCGGTCGCCAGCATTCAAGCCGTTGCGAACCTTGAGGAACGCATTATCGCCCTAGAGGCGCGGGAGTTGAACTGATGCCGGTACACCACGCTGCAAATGGAGGGATGATCTGCGCCTACGAACCGCTCCCCGAGGATAGGTTTGTGGTCGTCATCCTTGGCACGCCCGCAGGGGTGCGCGAACTGCACACCACACCGATCCATCGGTACGACGCGGCGCTCGCTTTCGCCCAGAAGTATGCGCAGTTCATGGAACACCCGATCACTCTCCTGCCGATCACGGCGAAGGAATACGTCGAGCGCAATCAGGAGTCGCTGACGCGGCTGTGGGACCGGCTCACCCCCTTGGCGAGGACCAATGCCATCGCTGCCTATGAGGGTCGTTTCCAATGAGACGCGAGGAACCGGAACTGCCGTACACCGGCAGGTCGTGGGACGAACCGCCGCAACGGCGACGCATCGCGCCGCCCGACCCGGCAGTCACGACCATCGACGGGCGCGAGTTCCGCCGGGAGTCGTCTATCATCGACCCGGACACCCGCATCACGACCGACGACAGGGCGAGCGTGGCGCAGTGCAGCGCGGAGGCGGCAGAGGCTCGGCTTGCCGCCATGGACCGTCGCCTGCTCGGTGCCGTGCGTTTGGGTGCTGCGCTCCGGGCGCTGCGGGTGGGATGACCACATGCCTGCACCTCGCTCACTTATCGCCCGCGTCAAGCGGCTTGAGCGCGGACGCGAATCCCCTGCGCTCGCGTACCTGGGTGGCGACGAGTTTGAGCAGCAAGTCCGCGCTGACGTGGAGGCGGGCAAGCTCAATCGGATCGACATGCTGGGCGAGAACGGTGACGGCGGGGTGCTCGCCTGCCTCAAGCGGTGGACCCGCGAAAAGGTATGGCTGGGGCGATGACGGAGGAACCGCCGTGGTTGGTGGCGTGGAAGCGCGGCGAGACAGCACCCCCAGCCCCGGCGCAGCGCCCCGTGCAGCCGCGAACCGGGGTGGCTCAGGGGTTAGGGGGCGGCAGTACCCTCACCGGCCCCGTGCCGCCAGCTATGCCGCGCCGCAGGGGTGGCCGCTGGGACACCGGCTTTGAAGAACCGGAGCCGTGGGCATGGGACGGCGGGCACAGGCGGGAGGCGGTACTGGACACCGACCACATGCCGCCGCGCGTCGTCCGTCGCGTCGGTTGGAGGGTTTGCATGAGGTGCGGCGCACCATACTGGTCTGACGATGTGGTCAAGATCAGGATGTGCAGCGACTGCAAAGCTCCGCCTGTGGGGCTGAGACGAACACCCTAGCTGTAGCGCCAAGGACTGGCAGAGCTACAGAACGCGGCCTTGCCAGCCGCGCGAGCTACAGGGAACCGACGCTCGTTAAACCATCGGACCCAGCCGTCAGCAGTGCTCCTTCGCTGCTCGCAACGGTAGGCGCCCTCGCAGCATGGGTTGCGGGGGCGCTTTCGTGAGCGACCTATCTAGAACGTGGCAGCAATCGCATCGAGAATACCGAGGATCGTCCTGAAACGTGCTTGAGCCTGACCCACCGGCGTTGCCTTCAGCCAAGCACCGACGTTGTGGAACTTGTTACCCGCCCTACGAATGCCAGTAGGATGGAGCGCTCCAACCGCCAAGACTTCATTCATCGCGTCGTGTGAACGCTGGCTTCGGTGGGCTACATGGTTTCGCAGCGCGATGACAGCATTCACCACAGCCTTCTGTTGCGGGGTGAGACCAGCGAACTTCGCTTCATGCGCTGCGATAAGCCAGGTGCCGGCCTTGTCCTCCAGCTTGTCGAACGACGGAAAGGTGATGTTACTGCCGACGTTGTCCGCGAGTGCCTGCACGTCCGCCTTCTTAAGATGTACCGGAAAGTCCAGCGAGCCATAAGCCTCGAAGACGCGCTTGGGCTTGTCTGCTGTATGCAAATGCTCGGTGAAGGAGTCGCGCAGATGCTGCTTGAAACGGGTAGGATCGCGGTTGATGAAGGCTATGAACATGTCACTGACGAAGCCTTCCCACGCGACAGCGACTGCCAGCAGACTTTGCTCCGTCAACGTTGATCTGTGCTCATCTCCGCCAAATGCCGCAAGCCCTGCGTCATAAAACGCAGTGATAGCAGTGAGTTGGCTTCGGAAGTCATCTCTGACCCCATTTGGCGAGATCTTTCGCAAGTCTGCCCCCTCGTGCTGACGGCTGCTACAAATCTGCTACATGCAATCCACAGCGACCGATTCCCGCAACCCCAAAACGCCAGCTTTTAGCGCACTTGTAGCAGGGTTTTGCGGGCGGAACTGAACGACGCTAACCTATTGAAACTATTGGCGGATGAGGTGGGATTCGAACCCACGGAACCTTTCGGTTCGCTGGTTTTCAAGACCAGTGCCTTAAACCACTCGGCCACTCATCCGTCGTTAGTTTTCAAGACCGCTGCAATCGACCACTCTGCCACCCATCCGCACGGGCATTCCGCGCCGTGGCCGCGGGTTGCGCGCAGGCGCGGCCGCAGCCCAAGGGGGGCTTACGGCCGCGCGGGTGATTCTGAAAGGGCACGCTGCGCGGCTTTTCCGCCGATCGTGAAGCGCCAGGCCGGCCTCTGCCCTTTCCATGGCGCGCCGGCGCGGATATGATCCGGCGCAAAATACGGGCGGCATGGCCCCGGGCCGCGCGCGGCAACGGCGCGGGCGGGCGGCAGGCACCGGCATAGGGCAAAGCGCGGCAGGCAATGATCGCGCAGGAAACGAGGCGCAGGATGAAGACGGCGGCAGTCACCAAACTGGCATTCCTTGCGGCAGCGCTGGCACTTTCCGGCTGTCTTGAGGGCGCAGCCCCCAAGGACGGCGGAACCGCCGCGGCCACCGCGCCGAAGCCGGTGCGCCTTGTCGACCGCGATGTCGAGGCGCCGGCGGTCTTCCAGGTCACCGATACCGCGCTCTGGGACGGGCGGCCGTCCTTGGGCGGCGTCTGGGTCGCCTCGCCCGACACCGTCGACCCCGAGCGGGTGATCATGCGCAACCCCGCGAACGGCAAGTCGGTGATCGGCGCGCTGTTCAAGCGCGAACGCGACAATCCCGGCCCGACGCTGCAAATCTCGTCCGACGCGGCCGAGGCGCTGGGCCTGCTGGCCGGGCAGCCCGCAGCGATCGAGGTCACCGCGCTGCGGCGCGAGGAGGTTGCCGAGGAACCGGCCGCCGCACCCGCCGATGAACCCGCGCCCGGAATGGTGGACGACGGGGATACCGCGATCGCCGCCGCGGTTGCCGATGCCGCGACGGACGTCGCCGCGACTGACGCCCCCGTGGCCGATGCCGCCGCCGTGCCGGCCGCCACCGCCGCGGCCGCGCCGGAAACGGTGAAGGCGTCGAAACCCTCGTCGCTGTTCGGCGGGCGCAAGGCCGCCAGGGCGAAGGCCGGCGCGGACATCGCCGCGGAACCGGCCGCGACGCCGATGGATACCGCCGCCATCGCCACCGCCGCGCTGGACGCGGTTGACAGCACGCCCCTTGACGCCACGGCGCCGGCCGCAGCCCCTGCCCCGGCGCCCGAACCTGCGCCGGCACCCGCCGCCGCCGGTGGGCGGCCGATCCAGATCGGCTTCTTCTCGGTCGAGGCCAATGCTGACCGCGCGGTCAGGAAACTGGCCGATGCGGGCGTCACGGCCGAGGCGCGGAAGGAAAGCTCGCAGGGCAAGGATTACTGGTCGGTCATCGCCCGCGGCGATGCCGCACTTCTGAAGAAGATCAAGGATGCCGGCTTTGCCGACGCCTACCTGCTGAAATAGGCCCCCGATGCTCCAGCGCCTTTCGCTCGCCCTCGCCCTGATCCTTCTCGCGCTGCTGCCGGCCCGCGCCTTCGAAACGCAGGCCAGCGCCGCCTGGGTCTATGACGTGACGACGCATACGGTGCTGATGGACAAGAACGGTTCCGACCCGGTGCCGCCGGCCAGCATGTCCAAGCTGATGACGATCAACATGCTGTTCGAGGCGCTGCGCGACGGCCGGGTGACCATGGACACGCAATTCGCCGTCTCCTCCCGCGCCAAGGCGATGGGCGGGTCGACCATGTTCCTGCAGGAAAGCGACCGGCCGACGGTGAACGAGCTGATCCACGGCATGATCGTCAATTCCGGCAACGACGCCTGCGTCGTGGTGGCCGAGGGGCTGGCCGGCACCGAAGAAGCCTTCGCCCGCCAGATGACGGAACGCGCCCGCGCGCTGGGGATGACCGCATCGACCTTCGCCAATTCCTCGGGCTGGCCCGATCCGACGCAACGGATGTCGATGCGCGATCTGGGCATCCTGGCGGCGCGGCTGATCGAGGCGTTTCCCGAATACTACCCGATCTTTGCCGAGACCGAGTTCAACTACAAGGACCGCGCCCCCGACAACCGCTTCAACAGGAACCCGCTCCTGTCCCTTGGCATCGGGGCCGACGGGCTGAAGACCGGCCACACGTCCGAAGCGGGCTATGGGCTTGTCGGCAGCGCCAGGCAGGGCGACCGCCGGGTGATCTTCGCCATCACCGGCCTGAGTTCCGAAAAGGCCCGCGCCGAAGAGGCCGAGCGTATCGTCGCCTGGGCCTTCCGCCAGTTCGCGGAAAAGACCGTCGCCACCGCCGGCACCCGGGTCGCCGAGGCCGAGGTGCATCTGGGCGATGCGCCGACCGTCGGCCTTGTGCCCGAAACCGACCTGAAGCTCTTGGTGCCCGCGCTGGTGCAGGACAGCATCACGGCCGAGGTCATCTACAACGGTCCGCTGATCGCGCCCGTCGCCAAGGGCACGCGGGTTGCCGAACTGCTGATCCGGCTGCCCGACCTGCCCGACCACCGGGTCGCGCTGGTGGCCGAGGCCGACGTGCCCAAGGCGGGCTTCGTCGGGCGCCTGCGCGCCGCGGCCGGGCATCTGTGGAAGACCTATGTCGGGGGCGCGGCTCCGGCCAGCTGAGTGATGCCGGGTTTCTTCCTGTCCTTCGAAGGTGTCGACGGCTCGGGCAAAAGCACCCAGGCCCGGCTCTTGGCCGAAGCGCTGCAGGCGGCGGGGCGCGATGTCGTGTTGACCCGCGAACCCGGCGGCAGCCCGGGGGCCGAGGAAATCCGCCGGCTGGTGCTGGAAGGCGACCCCGACCGCTGGTCGGCCGAGACCGAGACGCTGCTTTTCACCGCCGCCCGCCGCGACCATCTGGAAAAGACCATCCGCCCCGCCGTCCAGCGCGGCGCCGTGGTGGTCTGCGACCGCTTTGCCGATTCCACCCGCATCTTCCAGGGCATCACCCGCGGCGACCTGACGGAAACGGTGAACCGGCTCCACGACCTGATGATCGGGGTTGAGCCCGACCTGACGCTGCTGATCGACATCGACCCGGCCGAGGGGCTGAAGCGCGCGCATTCCCGCCGCGGCACCGAGATGCGGTTCGAGGACATGGGCCACGACTTCCAGACCCGCGCCCGCGCCGGTTTCCTGGCGCTGGCCGCGGCCGAACCCGCCCGTTTCCGCGTGATCGACGGCGGCCGCCCGGCCGGTGCGGTGGCGGCCGATGTCCTGGCCGCGGTCACGGCCTGCCTGCCCTGAGGCGCCGCCCGCGCACGCCGGCCCTTTCCCCCGCCCCGTCACCCGTGCAATCTGGCGCCGATGGCCGAAGACCTTCCCGAACCCGACCGCCTTGAAGGCGCCCCCCACCCGCGCGAGACGCCGCAGCTTTTCGGCCAGTCCGCGGCCGAGGCGGCGTTTCTTGCCGCCCATGCCGAAGGCCGGCTGCATCACGCCTGGATGCTGACCGGCCCGCGCGGCATCGGCAAGGCGACGCTGGCCTGGCGGATCGCCCGCTTCCTGCTGGCCACGCCGCCGGATGACGGGGGCGGGTTGTTCGGCGCCCCGCCGCCGCCCGAAACGCTGGAGATCGACCCCGAACACCCGGTCGCCCGCCGGATGCGCGCCCTGGCCGAACCGCGGCTTTTCCTCTTGCGCCGCGGCCCGAACGACAAGGGCAACGCCCTTTCCACCGTCATCACCGTTGACGAGGTGCGCAAGCTGCGCCGGTTCTTCGCGCTTTCCGCCGCAGACGGCGGCCGCCGCGTCGCCATCGTCGACAGCCTTGACGAGATGAACCCCAACGCCGCCAACGCGCTGCTGAAGGTGCTTGAGGAACCGCCGGCCGACGCCTTCTTCCTGCTGGTCGCGCATCAGCCGGCGCGGCTTCTGCCGACGATCCGCTCGCGCTGCCGCGAACTGAGGCTCACGACGCTGGACGAGGCGGCGCTGTCCGATGCGCTGACGCAGGCCGGCGGCAGCATCGCGCCCGAGGACCGGGCGGCGCTGGCCGAACTTGCCGGCGGTTCCGCGGGCGAGGCGTTCCGCCTGGCCGGACTGGAAGGGCTTGCCGTCTATCGCGGCCTTGTCGCGCTTCTGGCCACCCTGCCCCGGCTCGACCGGCCGCGCGCCGTCGCGCTGGCGGAAACCGCGGCCGGCCGGTCGGGCGCCGATGCGTTCGACCTGATCGTCACCCTGATCGACCTGTTCCTCGCCCGGCTTGCCCGCGCCGCCGCCACCCGCCGGACCCCGCCCGAGGCCGCGCCGGGCGAGGCCGCGCTTTTCGACCGCCTCGCGCCCGATTTCGCGGCGGCCCGCCACTGGGCTGACCTTGCGCAGACGCTGACCGCCCGCGCCCGCCGCGGCCGGGCGGTGAACCTTGACCCTGCGGCGCTTCTCATGGATACCCTCATCAGGATCGACGAAGCGGCGGGCCAGCTCGCCACCCAAGGATGATGCCCCCCGAACCCGCCCCCAATCCGCCGCAGTTGGTGGACAGCCACTGCCATCTCGACTTTCCCGATTTCGAGGGCGAGCTTGAGGCGGTGATCGCCCGCGCCCGCGCCGCCGGCGTCACCCGGATGGTGTCGATCTGCACCCGTCCGGTGAACATCGACCGCGTCCGCAGCATCGCCGAGGCGCATGACGGCATCTTCTGGACCTTCGGCATCCACCCGATGAGCGTGGCCGACGTGCCCCCCGTCACCGTCGAGCGGCTGGTGGAGGTGGCGCGCCACCCGAAACTGGTGGGCATCGGCGAGACCGGGCTTGACTACCACTATACGCCCGACAGCGCGCCGGCGCAGCGCGCCTCGCTTCGCGTCCATATCGAGGCCGCGCAGGAAGCCGGCCTGCCGCTGATCATCCACGCCCGCGATGCCGATGCCGACATGGAGGCGATCCTTGCCGAAGGCTGGCGCCGGCAGCCCTATCCTTGCGTGATGCACTGCTTTTCCTCGGGTGCGCGGCTGGCCGAGGCGGCGCTGGAGATGGGCTTCTACCTCTCCATGTCCGGCATCGCCGCCTTCCCGAAAAGCCAGGACCTGCGCGCGATCTTTGCCCGCGCGCCGCTGGACCGCATCCTTGTGGAAACCGACAGCCCCTATCTGGCGCCGCCGCCCCACCGCGGCCGCCGCAACGAACCGGCCTATGTCGCCCATACCGCCCGCGTTGGCGCGGGGCTGTTCGGCCTGACCGAGGCGGAATTCGCCGCCGCCACCAGCGCCAACTTCGACCGGCTGTTCACCCGCGCCGCCGCACCCGCCCGGGCCGCGTGATGGCGACCCTGCGCTTCACCATCCTTGGCTGCGGTTCCTCGGGCGGCGTGCCGCGGCTGGGGGGCGACTGGGGCGACTGCGATCCGGCCGAACCGAAGAACCGCCGCCGCCGCTGCTCGCTTCTGGTCGAGCGGATGACGGTCGAGGGCACGACGACCGTGCTGGTCGACACCTCGCCCGACATGCGCGAACAGCTGCTGGCGGCGGGCGTCGGCCGGCTGGATGGCGTGGTCTATACCCATGCCCATGCCGACCACATGAACGGCATCGACGACCTGCGCCAGATCACTCATGTCATGCGCCGCCGCGTTTCCGTCTGGGCCGATGCGCCGACGCAGGAGGCGCTGTTGTCGCGCTTCGGCTATGCCTTCGTGCAGCCCGCCGGCAGCCCCTATCCGCCGATCCTCGACCTGCACACGATCGACGGGCCGGTGAAGGTGGCCGGCCCCGGCGGCTCCGTCACCCTGGCCCCGTTCGTGGTCGACCACGGGCCCAGCACCGCGCTTGGCTTCCGGATCGGCGCCCTGGCCTACCTGCCCGATGTGGTGGCGATCCCCGATGACGTCTGGCCGATGCTGGCGGGGCTGGATGTCTGGATCGTCGACGCGCTTCGCCGTCGCCCGCACCCGACGCATGCGCATCTGGACCTGACGCTGGAGTGGATCGCCCGCGCCCGTCCCGCCCGCGCGGTGCTGACGGACATGCATATCGACCTCGACTACCGGACCCTCACCCGGGAACTGCCGCCCGATGTCATCCCCGCCCATGACGGGATGCAGATCGTGATCGAGAACCAGCCATGACGGCGCTTCTCGACGTCATCCTGCCGGTCTTCCTGATCATCGGTTTCGGCTACTGGGCCTCCTGGGCGGGGCTCTTCTCGGAAAGCGCCGTCGACGGGGTGATGCGTTTTGCGCAGAACTTCGCCGCACCCTGCCTGCTTTTCCGCTCGATCGCCACGCTTGATCTCTCCCGCGCGTTCGAGCCGGGCATCATGCTCAGCTTCTATATCGGCGCCTTCTCGGGCTTTGCGCTTGGCTTCTTCGGCGCGATCCTTGTCTTCCGCCGGCCGATGACCGATGCGGTGGCCATCGGCTTCGCCGGTCTCTTCTCCAACTCGCTGCTCCTTGGCCTGCCGATCACCGAACGCGCCTACGGGCCGGATGCGCTGCAGGGCAACTACGCGATCATCTCGATCCATGCGCCGATGCTTTACGGCTTCGGCATCGCGCTGATGGAATGGGCGCGCGCCTCGGGCCAGGGGCTCGCGCTCTCGGCGCTCAGCCGGCGCATCCTGAAGTCGATCCTCAGCCAGCCGCTTGTCCTTGGCATCGTCGCGGGCTTCGTGGTCAATCTGCTGGGCAATCCGCTGCCGGGGCCGGTCTGGGATGCGGTCAACATGATGGCGACGACCGCGATCCCGACCGCGCTTTTCGGCCTTGGCGGCGTCCTGCTGCGCTACCGGCCCGAAGGCGACAAGGCGACGATCGCGATGATCTGCTTTGCCTCGCTGTTCCTGCACCCCGGCGTGACCTATGCGCTGGGGCGCTGGGTCTTCGACATCGACACCGCGTCCTTGCGTTCGGCCACGGTGACGGCGGCGATGGCGCCCGGCGTCAACGCCTATATGTTCGCCCATCTCTACGGGGTGGCGAAACGGGTGAACGCCTCGGCCGTGCTGATCGCCACCGCGCTGTCCATCGTGACGACGTGGTTCTGGCTGCACATCCTGCCCTGAGGGGCGGAGGCCGGCCTGATGCGCCCGCGGGCCGGGCGTTGGTTCAAGGCCGGGTTAACAGGTGCGAAGCACCCCCGGCCAGCGCCCGACCGCCCCTCGGGCGGGCGCTTCCGCCCCGCCGGTTCACCGTTCAATCCGGGGAAGCGGCCGCACCATAAAGCGCCAGCCTCGCACCGCCGGATGCGCCCACCCGCGGTCGGGCACCGGCCTGCCGTGTCGCAAGGCCGGGCTACCGCCCGGTCACGCCGCGCAGCCTGTCGGACCGCCGCCTCAGCAGTTCGACCGTGGTCAGCAGCGCGATCGAGATGATGACCAGGATCGTCGCCACCGCCAGGATCGCCGGGCTGATCTGTTCACGGATGCCGTTCCACATCTGGCGCGGAATGGTCTGCTGGTCGGGACCGGCGATGAACAGCACGGCCACCACCTCGTCGAACGAGGTGACGAAGGCGAAAAGCGCGCCCGAAATCACCCCCGGCAGGATCAGTGGCATGATGATCTTGAAGAAGGTCGTGCGGGGATTGGCGCCAAGGCTGGCCGCGGCGCGGATCAGGCTCTGGTCAAAGCCCGACAGCGTCGCCGTCACGGTGATGATGACGAAGGGAATGCCCAGCGTGGTATGCGCCAGGATCACCCCCAGATAGGTGCTGGTCAGCCGCCCGCACTCCAGCCCGACCATGCCGCAGGGGGACGAGTAGAAGAAGAACATCCCCGTGGCTATGATGATGATCGGCACGATCATCGGGCTGATCAGGATCGCCATGATCACCCGCCGCCAGGGCATTTCCGGCCGCGACAGGCCCAGCGCCGCCAGCGTGCCCAGGCAGGTGGCCAGGATCGTGGCCCAGAACCCGACGATCGCCGAATTCTTCGCCGCCTTCACCCAGGTCGCATTGGCCCACATGTCGGCCCACCAGCCGCTGCCTGCGTCGGGCGCGCGCATGCCGACCGACACCAGCGTGTCATACCAGCGCAGCGAATAGCCGTCCGGGTCGAAGGTCAGCATCTTCTCGGTAAAGGTGAAATAGGGCTCGGCGTTGAACGACAGCGGGATGATCACCAGGATCGGCGCGATCAGGAAGATGAAGATCAGCGTGCAGATCACCAGATAGGCGTAGTGCCAGGCGCGCTCCAGCGGGTCGGCATAGGTCGGAAGGGCCATGGGTTTCCTCCTCAGCCAAGCTTCAGGTTGTCGATGCCGATCAAGCGGTCGTAGAGCCAGTAGAGCAGCAGCACCCCCACCAGCAGCATCGCCGACAGCGCCGCCGCCATCGACCAGTTCGACTTGTCCATGTGGAAGTCGATCAGGTTCGAGATCAGCTGCCCGTCCGCCCCGCCGACCAGCGCCGGGGTGATGTAGTAGCCAACCGCCAGGATGAAGACCAGAAGCGCCCCTGCCCCGATCCCCGGCAGGGTCTGCGGCAGATAGATGCGACGGAAGGTGGTCCAGCTGGTGGCGCCCAGGCTGCGCGCGGCGCGGGCATAGCTGGGCGGGATCACCCGCATCACCGAGTAAAGCGGCAACACCATGAAGGGCAGCAGGATATGCGTCATCACGACGATGGTGCCGGTCTGGTTGTAGATCAGCCGCAGCCGCCCGTCATCGCCGACCGCCCCCAGATAGACCAGAAGCGAATTCACCACCCCCTGTTCCTGCAACAGCACGATCCAGCTGGTCGTGCGCACCAGAAGCGATGTCCAGAACGGCAAAAGCACAAGGATCATCAGCAGGTTGGCCTTGGCCATCGGCAACGTGGCCAAGAGATGCGCGATGGGAAAGGCCAGCAGAAGGCAGATCGCCGTGATCATCAGCGACAAGAGGAAGGTCTTGATGAACAGCGTGACATAGACCCGCTTTTTCTCTTCGACCCGCTTGATCGCCCCGTCCGGCGCGCGTTCAAGATCCAGCGCGGCAAGATAGAAATCGCCGGTATAGGCAGATGCGGAGGAGCGCATCGCCTGCCACACCGCCGGATCGGCCCATTTGGCGTCGACGGCCAGGAAGGCATCCTTGTAGGGCGGCTCAAGCGTCGGTGCGGCGCGGGCGGTCTTGGTGATCAGCGACCGGGTTTCCGGCAGGGTATAGTTGATGCGGGTTCCGGCCTCGCCTGCGGTCTTGTTGGCCTGCATCTGGCGGAAATCCTCGGCCAGGGCGGCATAGGCGGCCTCATCCGGCGCGGTGCCCGTGGGGTTGGCGTCGAACCAGGCGGCAATCGCAGGCGCGTTGTTCGCAAAGCCGGGGTGATAGACCGACTGATACAGCATCTGCCCGATCGGGATCACGAAAGTGATCACGACAAAGGCCAGCAGCGGCAGCACCAGAAGGAACGCCCTGCGCCTTGCCCGTGCCCCCGCCGCGACAAGCGCCGCTCTCAGCGGGCGGCCGTCGGATGTGGTCAGGGCGGCGGCCGGGGCCGCAGAGGGTTGGGGCGCAGAGGTCATCAGGGTCCGGGTCCGGTCAGCGACGGGCAGTCGTGCAAGGGGGCCAACGGCGCGGGGCATCCCCGCGCCGTGCCGTCTGCATCAGTTGGCGGCAAGCCAGGCGTTGAAACGCTCGCCCAGTTCGGTGTCGCGGTCAGCCCAGAACTCCAGCGACGAGGCCAGGGCATTGGTCATGTTGTCCGGCGCGGTCGGCAGGTGCGGCAGCATCGGCTGATCGGTCCCTTGGATATTGCCGACAAGGGCGGCGGCCGACTTGCGCGGCGGGCCGTAGGAGATGAACTCGGCCGCCTTGGCCGAAGCCTCGGACGAGGTGGCGAACTTGATCAGTTCCAGTGCTCCGGCCTCGTTCGGCGCCCCTTTCGGCACCACCATGCCTTCCCAGTCATAGACCTGACCGTCCCACATGATGGCAAAGGGCTTGCCTTCCTGCTGGGCGGCGTTGAATATCCGGCCGTTGTAGGCGATGGTCATCACCACCTCGCCATCGGCCAGCAGTTGCGGCGGCTGCGCGCCGGCTTCCCAGAACACCGAATCCGCCTTGATGGTGTCCAGCTTGGCGAAGGCGCGGTCCACGCCTTCGGGCGTCGACAGCGTCGCATAGACTTCGGACGCCGGAACGCCATCGGCCATCAGCGCCATCTCCAGCGTCACCTTCGGGCTCTTGCGGACGCCGCGCTTGCCGGGGAACTTCTCGGTGTCGAAGAAGTCGGCCATGGTTTTCGGCCCGCCGCCTTCGGGGAACTTCGACGCATCATAGCCGATCACCGTGGCGAAGATGTCGGTCGGGATCATGCATTCGGTGACGGTGCCGGGCAGGAAGTCGTCGGCCGCCGCCGTGCCATCGGCACCGGGGGGCAGGATCGCCGGGTCGATCGGGATGATCAGGCCCTCGTCGCACAGACGCACGGCATCGGCGATTTCCAGGACCGCAATGTCCATGGTGACGTTGTTGGCCTCGACCTGCGCCTTCAGCGGCGTCGCCGGGTTGTCGCTGTCGACCGAGATCACCTTGTTGCCGGTGGCTGCCTCGAAGGGTTTGAAATAGGCTTCGATATGGCTGTTGGCATAGGCGCCGCCCCAGCCCATCACGGTGATGTCGTCAGCCGCAGCCGGAAGCGCCAAAGCGCCAAGCGCGGTGGAGAGGATCAGGATTCTTTTCATGTCATGCTCCCATGTTGAACGGTCTGCTTATGTCCTGGCCACCGGGCGGGGCGGCAGGATCAGGGGTCAAGGGCGCGGGCATCCTGCGGATCCCACCCCACCTTGATCTTCTGGCCGGGCGACAGCTTGGTCTGCACCAGCGTGTTGCGCATCTTCATGACGAAATCGTCGGTGCCGGCCACATGGCAGCGCACGCGCAGGATGTCGCCCATGTAGATCACCTCAAGCACCTCGGCATCAAGCGTCGGCACCCCGCCGGGGATCATGTCGGGCTTGTGCTCTACCCGCTCGGGCCGGATCGAGACCAGCGTCCGCTGCCCCTTCGACCGGATGTCGACCGGCGTCGCCACGATGATCTCTCCAGTGTCAAGACGGACCCTGGCCGACGTGTCGTCGAAATCCTCGATCGTGCCCGGCAACTTGTTGTTTTCGCCGATGAACTGGGCGACGAAGCTGTTGGTCGGCCGTTCATAAAGCTCGTCCGGCGCGGCAAGCTGCTGGATGCGGCCGTCGTTGAACACCGCCACCCGGTCCGACATCGTCAGCGCCTCGCCCTGGTCGTGGGTGACATAGACCACGGTAATGCCAAGGCTTTCGTGCAGGTGCTTGATCTCGAACTGCATGTGTTCGCGCAGCTGCTTGTCCAGGGCGCCAAGCGGTTCGTCCATCAGCACAAGCTCGGGGTCGAAGACCAGCGCGCGGGCCAGCGCGATGCGCTGCTGCTGGCCGCCCGAAAGCTGCGCCGGCCGGCGGGCGGCGAAGCGGCCCATCTGCACCATGTCCAGCGCGCGGGCGATCTTCTTCTCGCGCTCGTCCTTGGGTAGGCCGCGCACTTCCAGCGGGAACGACAGGTTCTCGCCCACCGTCATGTGCGGGAAGAGCGCGTAGTTCTGGAACACCATGCCGATGCCGCGCTTGTGCGGCGGCACCAGGTTGATGTTGTTGCCGGCCAGCAGGATCTTCCCGTGCGTCGCCGTCTCGAACCCGGCCAGCATCATCAGGCAGGTGGTCTTGCCGCTGCCGGACGGTCCCAGCATCGTCAGGAACTCGCCCTTGCCGATCGTCAGGTTCAAATCCTTAACGACGAGCGTTTCGCCGTCATAGCTTTTCTGCACATGCTCGAATGCGACAAAGCTGTCGCTCGGGGCTGCTTGCGCCACCCGTGTTCTCCCTGAAGTCCTGGCAGGTCGACCTGCGCTCTCGTTGCCTTGGACGTAAGCAAATGCCGCCCGTCATTGCAACGGCCAAGTTACGAAGCGTCATCCACAGCGGCGAATGCGGGAAAACGGGGCAGCAAGGCGGCATTCTGCGGGAAATTTGGTCAGATGCCGCGGACCCGCGCCGACGATTTCCGCCCCCACAGATTCGCGGCACGGCGCCGGCCGGGCGGGATGCGGCGGCACCGCCGGAATGACCGCGGCCCGGAACCTGTCGGGTCCGGGCCGGGCTGGTGCGGATGAAAAGACTCGAACTTTCACTCCGGTTAAGGAACAGCGACCTCAACGCTGCGCGTCTACCAATTCCGCCACATCCGCACTGGCCCGGCATCAGTTCCGGCCCCGGGGCGCTGCCCCGGGTCGGCGCGTTCTTAGCGTCCCCCGCAGGCGAAGGGAAGGGGCAATCTGCGCCCCTTCCCCGCGCCCGGCAAAGGGGCCTGGATCAGTAGGCCGAGAAGAACATCAGCGGCAGCCGCGCCGCCGCGGCAACCATCTCGGCGCCCGATTTCATCGCCTCACCCGCCGGCCCGCCGGCCGCGACTTCGGCGACCGGCGCCGGCAGCGGGGCGGGTTCGGCCACGGCGGCCACCTCGGCCACCGGGGCGGGCGCGGGCGCAAGCACCGGCGCAGGCAACGGCGCGGGTTCCGGTGCCGCCGCCACTTCGGGCGCAGGTGCCGGCGCGATCGGCGCAGGTGCCGCGGCCACTTCGGCCGCCGGCGCCGGTTCCGCCGCCGGTTCCACCACGAAGCCCGGCAGCGATGCCTCCTGCACCGTCGCCTCGGGCGCCAGTTCCGCCGACCGCCCGGCCGCCGTATAGGCCGCTTTCTCGATCAGTTCGGCCCGGCCGGCCAGCGCCGGGGCGAAAAGGTCGCCCGTCGCCATCGCGTCCAGCGCCACCTCATACCAGCCCAGCGCCAGATCGGGGCGCTCGGTCGCGCCGAAGCCCTGGCTCAGGTGGTGGCCCAGCAGTTCGGCATAGCCCTTCTCGCCCATCGCCGTCAGCAGAAGCGCCGAACCGACCGCGACATCCAGCTTGTCGGTCTCGTAGCCGACGCCAAGGCACACTTTCGCCGTGCCCGAAAGCTGCGCCGGCGACATGCCCGACTGCAGGATGAACGCCTCGACCCCGGCCAGCACCTCGTCGACCGGCTTCATCGACAGCGCGGCGACATGGTCCTTCATCACCGGACCGAAGCCGTCGCACTGGGCGGCGATCTCGGTCGGCGTGAAGCCCGCCACCTTGGACGACAGCGACTGGCCCGTGGTCACCGCGGCGGCGCGGGTCAGGCAAAGCTGTTCGGTCAGGGCGGCATTCGCATCCTGCATCGTCGCGGCGGTGTCATAGCCGCCCTTGGTCGACACTTTCAGCATCGTGGCGTTGCATTCGGCCGACAGCGCGCCCTTGGCGCCGCTCGGGTCCATGAACGAGGGCAACGCCGGTGCGGCCGGTTCGGCCACTGCCACCGCGACGGGTTCGGCCACGGGTGCCAGCACCGGCGCCGGCAGCGGCGCGGGTTCGGCCACCGTCACCGGGGCTGGCGCGGGCGCGGGCGCCGGGGTCGCGACGATTGCGCCTGCGGGTTCCGTCACCGTGGGCGTGGGCGGCAGCAGGCTTGGCAGCGCCGCCTCGGCCTTGGCGGCCACGGTGCCCGGCATCGGTGCCGGTTCCGCCACCGCGCCGTTGGCGACGATGGTGCCGGTCGGCGCGTTCATCTCGTCGCGCTGCGCCAGAAGGACGCCGCGCACGCCATAGACGCTGCCGGACACGATCTCCTGGATGACCGAGCCGCCGGCCATGGCGCGGGTATGCGCCGTGACCAGGATCAGCCGCTGGTCGCCGGTCAGCTCGCCCGTCGCGGGATAGCCCAGGAAGGCCTGGTATTCGGTGATCGCGGCGCGGCTTTTCTTGCCAAGGACGCCATCGGCCGAGCCGACGTTCCAGCCGAAATAGTTCAGCGCCACCTGCACCTCGGCATTCGCGGCCTTCTCCTCGGCCGAGATCGAGGGCGCCTTCGCCTTGGTCGACTTGGACTTCGACTTGGATTTCGACTTGCTGCCCTCGTTGATGGCCGCGCCGATGATGCCGCCGACGATCAGGCCCGCGATCACGTCCTTGCCGTCGGCGCGGGCCGGCGTGACCAGCGGCGATACGGGTGCCAGGGACATCGAGGCGACAAGGGCGCTGGTTGCAATTGCCTTCATCTTCATTGCATCACTCCGGGGAAAAGCTGCGGAACTATGCCCTACCCTAGCACGGGTTCGGTATTGCGATAGACGGGAATTCCGCAGGATAGGGCCGAAAGGACAGGTTTTCTTGGTCGAATGGACCCATATTCCGGGCCTTGCCCCCTACGAGGCGACCCTTGCCCGGATGGAGGCGCGGGCCGAGGCCATCGCGCGCGGCGACGCGGACGAGGCGATCTGGCTTCTGGAACACCCGCCGCTCTACACCGCCGGCACCTCGTCGCGGCCCGAGGACCTGACCGATCCCGGCCGCTTCCCGGTCATCCAGACCGGCCGCGGCGGGCAGTATACCTACCACGGCCCGGGCCAGCGGGTGATCTACACGATGCTGGACGTCAAGGCGCGCGGGGCGGACGTGCGCTGCTTCGTCCGGGCGCTGGAAGGCTGGGTGATCGCCGCCCTGGCCGAATTCGGCGTCATGGGCGAAATCCGCCCGGGCCGGGTCGGCGTCTGGGTGGTCCGCCCCGACCGGCCGCCCGCGCCCGACGGCACCCCGGCCGAGGACAAGATCGCCGCCATCGGCATCAAGCTGCGCCGCTGGGTCAGCTTCCACGGCATCGCGATCAACGTCGAACCGGACCTGTCGCATTTCGCCGGCATCGTGCCCTGCGGCATCCGCGACCACGGCGTGACCAGCCTGGTCGACCTTGGCCTTCCCGTCACCATGGCCGATCTCGACGCCGCGCTGATGGCCACCTTCGACCGCGCCTTCGCTGCCGGCACCGCCTGCGGCCGCTGACGCGCCCGGCCCCTGTTATCGCCTTGCGACCATGGTGCTATTGCATAACAGTGCCCCCGGTCACACATGCTTGGCCGATGCGCGACTCATGTTGCGCCTGGTAAGAGGACGAAATGCGAAACCATCTCCTGCTGGCGGCCCTGGCCGCCGTTACCTTTGCGGCGCCAGCCATGGCCGCCGACCCGGCAGCGGGCGAAGCCGATTTCAAGAAGTGCAAGGCCTGCCATTCGATCACCGCCGCTGACGGCACCGACATCCAGAAGGGCGGCAAGACCGGGCCGAACCTCTTCGGCATCGTTGGCCGCGCGGTCGGATCGGACCCGGACTTCAAGTATGGCGACGGGCTTCTCGCCGTCGGCGCAACCGGCGCCGTCTGGGACGAGGCGATGATCGCCGCCTATGTCGTCGACCCGGCGAAATGGGTCAAGGAAAACTCGGGCGATGACGGCGCGAAATCCAAGATGACCTTCAAGCTCGCCGCCGGCGGCGAGGATATCGCCGCCTATCTCGCCACGGCGAAGTAGCGCCCGGGAACCCCGGCGCGCGTCACAGGGGCCGGCATCGCCGGCCCCTTTGGCATGGCCGCCCGACGCCCCGCGGCAGGCAGCCGGCGCGTCTTGCACCGTTCCGGAATATACCCTACCCTCCTATGCTATGTCACACACGATCCAGCACAAGACCAGGCTCCTTGCCCGCGTCCGTCGCCTGAAGGGCCAGATGGAGGCCGTCGAGCGCGCGCTTGAGGCCGAGGCCCCCTGCGGCGACATCCTGAACCTCGTCGCCTCGATCCGCGGCGCGGTCTCAAGCCTGACGGCCGAGCTGATCGAGCATCACATCCGCGAACATGTCTCGAACCCCGACCGGGACGAGGACCGCGCCCGCGCGCAGGGCGCGGCCGAACTGATCGGCGTCGTCCGGACCTATCTGAAATGACCGCCGCCCCGCGCCTTGCCAGCCCGCACGACCACGTCTTCCTGGGTGAAAACCACCTCAGGAACGAACGCCGCACCTGGCTGGTCATCGCCATCACCGCGACGATGATGGTGGTCGAGATCGCCGCCGGCAGCCTGTTCGGCTCGATGGCGCTGGTCGCCGACGGCTGGCACATGGCAACCCATGCCGGCGCCATGCTGATCGCCGCGCTGGCCTATACATTCGCGCGGCGCAACGCGCACAACCCGCGGTTCAGCTTCGGCACCGGCAAGCTTGGCGACCTTGCGGGTTTCGCCAGCGCGGTCGTCCTTGCGCTTGTCGCGCTGCTGATCGGCTGGGAAAGCCTGGTGCGGCTTTACAGCCCGGTGGCGATCGACTTCACCCAGGCGATCACCGTGGCGGTGATCGGGCTTGTCGTGAACCTGGTCTGCGCCTGGCTTCTGCATGACGGGCAGGCGCACCACGGCCACAGCCACGGGCCGGCGCACCGTCACGGCCCCGGCCAAGCGCACCACGCCCATGACCACGACCACGACCATGACCATGACCATGACCATGACCATGACCATGACCATGGTCACGACCACGGTCGCAAGGGGCCGGCCGCGGACAACAACTTCCGCGCCGTCTACCTGCATGTGCTGGCCGATGCGCTGACCTCGGTCCTTGCCATCGCGGCGCTCGCCCTCGGCAGCCTCTACGACTGGGTCTGGCTCGACCCGGCGATAGGCATTCTCGGCGCCCTTGTCATTGCCCGCTGGTCCTGGGGCCTTATCCGCGACAGCGGCGGCGTGCTCCTGGACTATGTTCCCGACGGCGAGAACCTGCCCCGCGACATCCGGGCGGCGATCGAAACCGCGGGCGACCGCGTCACCGACCTGCACATCTGGCAGCTTGGCCCCGGCCACCGCGGCGCCATCGTCTCGATCGCCTCGGCCAGCCCGCTGGATGCCGCGGCCTACCGCGCGCGCCTTGCCGCCCTTCCCGGCCTTTCCCACCTGACGATCGAGGTCAACCGAACCGCCTGAACCTGCCCGGCCGATCCTTCCCGGGGCGCGGCACTGATGCCGCCTGCGACGAATGATCTTGATCCATGTCAAATTCCCTCGTTGCCCCTGCTGCGGCCCGAAGCTATTACGAATCCTGAAAATCCGCGCCAGCACGGGGGCGGGTGCGAGCCAAGCAACGGGAGCAGCCAATGGCCGACGCAGCCATCCACGGCCATGACCACGCGCAGAAGGGCTTCTTCACGCGCTGGTTCATGTCCACCAACCACAAGGACATCGGGATCCTCTACCTCTTCACCGGCGGTTTCGTCGGCCTGATCTCGGTCATCTTCACCGTCTACATGCGGATGGAGCTGATGGAGCCCGGCGTCCAGTACATGTGCATGGAAGGGATGCGCCTCCTGCCCGCGGCCACCAGCGAATGCACGCCCAACGGCCATCTGTGGAACGTCACCGTCACTGCCCACGGCATCCTGATGATGTTCTTCGTGGTGATCCCCGCGCTCTTCGGCGGCTTCGGCAACTACTTCATGCCGCTGATGATCGGCGCGCCGGACATGGCCTTCCCGCGGATGAACAACCTTTCCTACTGGCTTTACGTCGCCGGCACCTCGCTTGCGGTGCTGTCGGTGTTCCTGCCGGGCGGCAACGGCCAGTCGGGGTCCGGCGTGGGCTGGGTGCTTTACCCGCCGCTCTCGAACAACGAATCCGGCTTCTCGCTCGACATCGCGCTTTTCGCCGTCCACCTCTCGGGGGCCTCGTCGATCCTGGGCGCGATCAACATGATCACCACCATGCTGAACATGCGCGCGCCCGGCATGACCATGCACAAGGTGCCGCTCTTCGCCTGGTCGATCTTCGTCACCGCCTGGCTGATCCTGCTGGCGCTGCCCGTCCTTGCCGGCGCGATCACCATGCTGATCACCGACCGCAACTTCGACACCACCTTCTTCAAGCCCGAAGGCGGCGGCGACCCGATCCTCTACCAGCATATCCTGTGGTTCTTCGGCCACCCCGAGGTCTACATCATCGTCATCCCGGCCTTCGGGATCATCAGCCACGTGATCTCGACCTTCTCGAAGAAGCCGATCTTCGGCTATCTGCCGATGGTCTATGCCATGGTCGGGATCGGCGTCCTCGGCTTCGTCGTCTGGGCGCACCACATGTATACCGTCGGCATGTCGCTGACCCAGCAAAGCTACTTCATGCTGGCGACGATGGTCATCGCCGTGCCGACCGGCATCAAGGTCTTCTCGTGGATCGCGACGATGTGGGGCGGCTCGATCGAGTTCAAGACGCCGATGCTCTTCGCCTTCGGCTTCCTCTTCCTCTTCACCGTCGGCGGCGTGACCGGGATCGTCCTCAGCCAGGCGCCGGTCGACCGCATCTACCACGACACCTACTATGTCGTGGCGCACTTCCACTATGTCATGTCGCTGGGCGCGGTCTTCGGCATCTTCGCCGGCGTCTACTACTGGATCGGCAAGATGTCGGGCCGGCAGTATCCGGAATGGGCGGGCAAGCTGCACTTCTGGCTGATGTTCGTCGGCTCGAACCTCACCTTCTTCCCGCAGCACTTCCTGGGCCGCCAGGGCATGCCGCGCCGCTACATCGACTACCCCGAGCAGTTCGCCTACTGGAACTACCTGTCGTCGATCGGCGCCTTCATCTCGTTCGCGTCGTTCGTGTTCTTCCTTGGCATCGTGTTCTACACGCTGCGCGCCGGCCAGCGCGTCACCGAGAAGAACTACTGGAACGAATACGCCGACACGCTGGAATGGACCCTGCCCTCGCCGCCGCCCGAACACACGTTCGAGCAGCTGCCGAAGCGCGAGGACTGGGACAAGCACCACGCGCATTGACCTGATCCGGCAACGGAAACGGCAGGCCCCGGGGAGAACCGGGGCCTTTTCGCCCTGGCGCATCACCCCGAAGCCGCGACCGCCGGCGCCCTCACGCCTCCTCCACCCGCTCCGGCAATCCGTCGTGGTCGGTCGAGGCGAGGTCTTCCAGCTCGGCCTCGGTCATCGTTTCGTACATCTCCTTCGAGGCGCCCTTCAGGTCGCGGACGCGGGTTTCGCCGCGCTTGGCCGACAAGGCGGCCCCGGCGGCGCGTTGCTGGGCTTTCGATCTTGCCGGCATGGCGATCTCCGATCCTTCCACGGTCAGACACCCGGTCAAACGGATGGGACGGGCGCAGGTTCCCGCACGTCGCGCCGCCGCTTACGGCCGGCGCCCGATGCGCTATGATCCGCCGATGCCCTACGAATGGCTTCCGCCCGAAGATGACTGCCAGCGCCTGCATCTCTGGCCGCACCGCTCGCTCAGCCAGCGGGGGTTCGTCTGGTTCGTCGGCGCGACCGCGGCGCTGATCGCGGTGCCGCTGGCGCCGCTGATCGGCAGCCCGGTTCTCTGGGTCTTGCTGCCGTTCCTTGTCGCCGCCGTCTGGGCGCTGTGGTTCGCGCTCAGGAAGAACGGCACCGACCGCGACATCGTCGAGGAACTGGCGCTAGCCCCCGGCCGCATCGCCCTGGTCCGCCACGGGCCCGACGGCCGGCACGCGTGGGCGGCAAACCCCCACTGGGTCCGCCCGCATCTGCACGCGACCGGCGGGCCGGTTCCCAACTACCTGACGCTGCGCGGCGGCCCGCGCGAGGTGGAACTGGGCGCCTTCCTGTCGGAAGAGGAACGCATCGCGCTTCATGGCGAGTTGCAGCGCGCCCTCGCCGCCCTGCGGTAGCCCGGCGCACACCCCGCCATCTCCCCGCCCCGCCGGTGCGTGCAAGCACGCACCGCACGCGCATCTCACCCGCCGCGCGGGCCGTAAAGGATCACCGCCGCGCCGGCCAGGCAGATCGCCCCGCCGATCACGTCCCAGCGGTCGGGCAGCCGCGCCTCGACCAGCCACAGCCACAGCAGCGAGGCCGCGACATAGACCCCGCCATAGGCGGCATAGGCCCGCCCCGCCGCATCCGCCGGCGCCAGCGTCAGCGCCCAGGCAAAGACCAGCAGCGACAGGATGCCCGGCACCGCCCACCAGGCGGACGCGCCCAGCCGCAGGATGGCCCAGAAGGCAAAGCAGCCGGCAATCTCGGCCACGGCGGCAAGGGGGAAGGCAATCACTGTCACCGCCCGGCGCGCGCCTCTGCAGCAGGGGGAAAGAACCGTCGCGCTGCGCTCATCGCATCAGCCCCACCGCGGTCGAACCCCCGGCGATCGCCTCCAGCACGTCAGCCTCGGTCATGCCCTCGGGCAGCGGCTCGGCGATCAGGTGCAGCGGAACCACCTGCGTGTCTTCGCCCGTCGCCCCGCCGAAGGTTGCCGTCCCTACGCCGAAGGCCACGATCACCGGGTCCTGCGGCGTGCCCACCAGATAGCCGGTGATGTTCGCGACCGAGACGGACCCCCGTTCCCATTCCGCATCGAAGCGCGCGCCCGGTTCGGCGGCATTGGCAAGCTCTGCCTCCAGCACGCCCGTCACGGTCGCCTGCGACACCGCCAGTTCGAACCGGCCCGAGCGGACGCCATGGATCGGCCGTTCCAGCACGGCCAGCCGGCTGTTCTGCACCCGGCCGCCGGCGATCTCGAAAAACACCGGATGGATCACCCCGGTGTCGATATCCTCGATATAGACCGAATTCGGCACCGGGTCTTCGTAGCTCTGCATCCAGTGGTCGAAATGCCAGAACCCGAACCATGTGCCGTCCGGCAGGTCGTTCTCATGCACCGCGGTACGGAACGCCGCGCCGAAGCCCATGGCGAAATCGGCGCCGGGGTGGCGTGCCGCCTGGCCCTGGCCCTTCTGGAAGGCGATCGCCGCCACCTCGCCGCCGTCGATCAGCGGGATCAGCGCCTGCATCGGGCCGATGTAGGGCAGAAGCCCTTCAAGCGGAAAGGCCTCCATCTCGACCACCGGCTCGAAATACTCGTCGGCCCCGGACGATATCCAGCGCCGCAGGCCGTAACCGTCGTCGCTGCGCAGGATCAGGCCCGAGACCGGCTCGGGCGAGGCGATTGCCGGGGCAGCAGGATCGAAACAGCCGGTCTGCAGTTCGAAGCGCGTCGGCGCCATCTGCGAGCCGAAGTAATAGCCGGTCAGCATCAGCGTGTTCCAGGCCGCGCAGGGCGCGGTCCCGGCGACGACCGGCATTTCCGGTATCGCCGTTGCCGTAGTCTGCCCCAGGGCCGGCATCGCGGCGGGGCTGCAGACCGCCAGCGCGCACAGCGCCCGGCGCAGGACGTTGCTTATCATGGGCCTGCTCCGGCAAGGTCGCGAAGGACAGATCGGGCCAGCCTCGCCGCCGCGCCCCGCCCTGTCAACCGGCGTCGGCCCCCGCCCGTTCAGCCGAACCGCGCCTTCACCAGCGCGCCGACGGCGCCGAAATCCATCTGGCCGGCGTGTTTCGCCTTCAGCGCCGCCATCACCTTGCCGACGTCGCGGATCGAGGCCGCACCCGTCGCCGCCACCGCCGCCTCGACCGCCGCCGTCACCTCGTCGTCACTCAGCTGCCGCGGCAGGAATTCCTGGATGACCTTGATTTCCGCCAGTTCCTTCTCGGCCAGTTCCAGCCGCCCGCCCTCTTCATAGGCGCGCGCCGATTCCTGGCGCTGCTTCACCATCTTGCCCATCAGCGCGACGATCTCGGCATCGCCGACCTCGCCCTCGCCGCCCTCGCCCCGGCTGGCGATGTCGCGGTCCTTGATCGCGGCATTGATCAGCCGCAGCGTCGACAGGCGGTCGGCCTCCTTCGCCTTCATCGCATCCTTCAGCGCTGTCTGCAGCCGGTCGCGCAGTGCCATTGCTTGCCATCCCCATGGTTTTCGCAGCCTCCGACAATACCCCAGCCCCCCGCCCGGCGCAACCGCAGCCCGGATTTTCAAACCATTGATATGGAAAGAAATTCCTTTTCTTGCCCGGCCTTGACCCCGGCTGCGCCGGTCTTTAGTTTCGCGCCAATTTGCCCGTAGGAGAGTCGCCCATGCCCGCCCCGCGCGATGCTACCGCCTGCCTGGCCCTTGCCGACGGCACGCTCTTCTACGGCCACGGCTTCGGCGCCCGGGGCGAGACGGTGGCGGAACTCGTCTTCAACACCGCGATGACCGGCTATCAGGAGATCATGACCGATCCCTCCTATGCGGGCCAGGTCGTCACCTTCACCTTCCCGCATGTCGGCAATGTCGGCGTCACCCCCGAGGATGACGAGACCGCCACCCCCGCCGCCGCCGGCATGGTGGTGAAATGGGACCCGACCGAACCCTCCAACTGGCGCGCCACGGGTGAATTGCGCGGCTGGCTGGAAAGGATCGGCCGCATCGGCATGGGCGGCGTCGACACCCGCCGGCTGACCCGCGCCATCCGCCAGCAGGGCGCGCCGCATGTGGCGCTGGCCCACGATCCCGAAGGGAAGTTCGACATCGAGAAGCTGGTCGCGAAGGCCCGCGCCTGGAAGGGCCTTGTCGGGCTTGACCTTGCGAAAGACGTGACCTGCGCCCAGTCCTACCGCTGGGATGAAAAACGCTGGGCCTGGCCCGACGGCTACGCCCGCCGCGAAGGGCCGGGGCTGCGGGTCGTCGCCATCGACTACGGCGCCAAGCGCAACATCCTGCGCTGCCTGGCCAGCGCCGGCTGCGAGGTGACGGTCCTGCCCGCCACCGCCACGGCCGAGGATGTGCTGGCGCTGAACCCCGAGGGCGTGTTCCTGTCGAACGGCCCCGGCGACCCGGCGGCGACCGGCGAATATGCGGTGCCGATGATCCAGGGCGTCCTCAGGGCCGACCTGCCGCTTTTCGGCATCTGCCTTGGCCATCAGATGCTGGCGCTGGCGGTGGGCGCCAAGACCCGCAAGATGAACCACGGCCACCACGGCGCGAACCACCCGGTCAAGGACCTGACCACTGGCAAGGTCGAGATCACCTCGATGAACCACGGCTTCACCGTCGATGCCGACACGCTGCCCAAGGGCGTGGTCGAAACCCATGTCTCGCTCTTCGACGGCACCAACTGCGGCATCGCCCTTCAGGGCAAGCCGGTCTTCTCGGTTCAGTATCACCCCGAGGCGAGCCCCGGGCCGCAGGACAGCTACTATCTCTTCGACCGGTTCGCCGCCGCCATGCGCGCCCGCCGCGCGGCCTGACCGGGCGGGGGCTGCAGGAAAAACCCGCCACACCGGACCAGACGCGAAGGGGTTAACCATCCGTTAACCCTGCGTCCGCATCCTGCCATGGACCCCGGCGCGGCCCCCCCGCCTGCCGGTTCCGTGGCAAGGCAGATGGCGGCACCTGGCTTTTCGTTTCCCGACCGGGCACCTGCCCCTGCGCCGCCGGTGCAGGCCGGTCCGCGCCGCCCGCCGCTGCCGGCACAGCTGCCCGGGCTGGAACCGCCATCCGAGGCGGCGCTTCTTGCCGCCGCCGCGCGGCGGACCGGCGCCACGCTGGTCGATCCGCTGGCGCCCCTGCCCGACGCCGCGCTGATCGACAGGCTGGGGCTGGCCGAATGCCTGCGCCACCGGCTTCTGCCCTGGCGGCGCGCCGGTGCCGCGACCGTGGTCGTCACCTCCGCGCCCGAGGCCTTTGCCCGCCTGCGCCCGTTCCTGGAATCGCGGCTTGGCCCGGTCATCATGGCGCTGGCGCCATCGGACCGGATCGAGGCGGCGATCCTTGCCCGGCGCGGCGCCCGGCTGGCCCGGCAAGCCGAAACCCGGGTGCCCGACGCGGAAAGCTGCCGCCATCACCGCAGCCGCGCCGCGCCGCCGGTGGCGCTGGCGGTCGTGGCCCTCGTGGCCGTTCTCTGGGCGGCGCCGGTCGCCCTCGGCCTCGCCGCGCTGGCCATCGCCGTCCTCGCGCTGATCCTAGCGACCGGCCTCAAGCTCGCGGCCGGCATCGCCGCCCTGCGCCCCGCCCCGCCAGAGCCGCCCGCGCCGGTCATGGCCCGCCTGCCGGTCGTCTCGATCATCGTGGCACTCTACCGCGAACGCGACATCGCCCCCCGGCTGGTCCGCCGCCTTTCCCGGCTCGACTATCCGCGCGATCTCCTCGACGTGATCCTTGTGGTCGAGGAGGACGACCGCGCCACCAGTGCCGCCTTGCGCCGCGCCGGCCTGCCGCCCTGGATGCGCGTCATCACCGCGCCCTCGGGGCGCATCCGCACCAAGCCGCGGGCGCTGAACCTGGCGCTTGACCATTGCCGGGGTGCCATCGTCGGCATCTACGACGCCGAGGACGCGCCCGAACCCGACCAGATCCGCAAGGTCGTCGACAGGTTCCACCGCCGCGGCCCCGATGTCGCCTGCCTGCAGGGCATGCTCGACTATTACAACCCCCGCACCAACTGGCTTTCGCGCTGCTTCACCATCGAATATGCCGCCTGGTTCCGGCTGATGCTGCCGGGGATCGCCCGGCTTGGCCTTGCGGTTCCGCTGGGCGGCACCACGCTGTTCTTCCGCCGGCAGGTGCTGGACCGGATCGGCGCCTGGGACGCCCATAACGTGACCGAGGATGCGGACCTTGGCATCCGCCTTGCCCGCCACGGCTACCGGACCGAACTCGTCCCGACCGTCACCTATGAAGAGGCGAACTGCCATCCCGTCGCCTGGGTCCGGCAACGGTCGCGCTGGATCAAGGGCTACATGATGACCTGGCTCGTCCACATGCGCGACCCGGTGCTTCTGTGGCGCCAGCTGGGCCCGCGCGCCTTTGCAGGCTTCCAGATCATGTTCCTCGGCTCGATCCTGCAGTCGCTGCTGGCGCCGGTGCTGTGGTCGTTCTGGCTCCTGTTCCTGGGGCTGGGCCATCCGCTGACCGATCTGCTTCCCCTCTGGGCGCCCCTCGCGCTGACGCTGCTGTTCCTGATGGCCGAGGCGGCGAACATCGGCTGCGGCGCCGTCGCCCTTCGCCGCAGCGGCCACCGGCTGTCGCCCTTCTGGGTGCCGACGCTGCATCTCTACTTCCCGCTCGCCGCACTTGCCGCCTACAAGGCGCTCTGGGAACTGGTGGCGCGGCCTTTCTACTGGGACAAGACCCGCCACGGCCTGCATGACGCCGGCCGCTGAGTGGGGGACGCTGAGCGGGGCCGCCGGCCGACCGCCTCAGCGCAGCCGCAGCTCGCCCGCCTCGACCCGCAGCCGCGTTTCGAAGGCGCGGCTGATATGCGCCCGCAGCGCCTGATAGGATGCCTCGCCGTCATGCGCCGCGATCGCGCTGACGATCTCGGCATGTTCGTCCAGCGCCACCTCGTCCCGCCCCTCGGCCGCGAAGGAGGTGTTCGCCATCAGCGCCATCGACCGATGCACCAGGTCAAGCTGCTGCACCAGATAGCGGTTGTGACTGGCAAGGTGGATCTGCCGGTGGAAGCGCTTGTTCGCCCGGCTCAGCGCCCGCGGATCGCCGCCCAGCAGCGCCCGGTCGTCGGCGACCATGCTTGCCAGCACACGGATTTCCTCGTCCGTCGCATGCCGCGCCGCCAGCCGCGCCGCCAGCCCCTCAAGCTCGGTCCTGACGGCATAAAGCTCGGCCAGCTGGTTGTGGTCCAGCGTGGCGACGATCAGGCTCCGCCCGTCGCGCGACAGCATCGACTGCGTCTCAAGCCGCTGCAGCGCCTCGCGCACCGGGGTGCGGCTGACGCCCAGCCGCTCGGCCAGTTCGCTTTCCACCAGCCGGTCGCCGGGCTTGTAGGTTCCCGCCTCGATCGCCTCGACGATCAGCGTATAGGCATCCTTCTGCACCACCTGCCCGGTCCCTTCCCCAGCCGCCGTCGCGCCGCCGGTTCCCGTCCCGCGGCGCAGCGCGAACCCTAGTCGCCGCCCCGGCGCCGATCAACCCTTCCCAAGACCGGGCCGCGGGCCTAGAACCGGACCATGCCGCGCGATCAGTTCCGCCATGTGACGACCTGGGTCTTCGACCTGGACAACACGCTCTACCCGCCCGAGATGCGGCTTTTCGACCAGATCGAGGTCAAGATGACCGACTGGGTCATGGCCCGCCTCTCGGTCAGCCGCGACCGGGCCGATCACCTGCGCCGCCACTACTGGGCGCTTTACGGCACCACGCTGGCGGGGCTGATGCACGAACACCAGGTCGAGCCCGGCGAATACCTTGCCGCCGTCCACGACATCGACTTCACCGCCCTGCGGCCCGATCCGGCCCTTGCCGCCCGCATCGCCGCCCTTCCCGGCCGACGCATCGTCTTTACCAATGCCGACGCGCCCTATGCCCGCCGGGTGCTGGACCATCGCGGCCTGACCGGGCTTTTCGATGCGATCTACGGCGTCGAACACGCGGGCTTCCAGCCGAAGCCGCGGCGCGAGGCCTATGACACCGTCTTTGCCGCCGACGGGCTTGATCCCGCCCGCGCGGCCATGTTCGAGGATGATGCGCGCAACCTCGCGGTGCCGCATGCCATGGGCCTGCGCACCGTCCATGTCGCCCCCGCCCGCGACCCGTCGCCGCATATCGACCACCACACCACCGATCTTTCCGCCTTTCTGGGCGATCTGGCGCCCTGATCGCGCCGCGGCGCCGCGACAGCCTGCCGCACTGCGGCAACACGCCCCTTTCGGCATGCGCGCCAAGCTGTATCTGGGATTCATCAAACGAAAGGATCCGCCGATGTCGCTTGCCGCCGACCTGCCCCTCGACCACGCCCCGCGCCTCGACAGCGCCGACGGCCGCGGCGCCGAAATGGTGCTCTGGCTGGTTCCCGTGGTGCTGCTCCTCCTGACGCTTGCCGTCCAGACCTGGGGGCCGGTCGCGCTGACCATGGCCGCGCTGCCGCTTGTCCCCGCGATGTTCGTGATCTTCGTCTGGATCACCCTGCCCTGACCCCGGGGCCGCCCGGCGCAGGCGGGGCGCTTTGCCGCCTCGCCATCCTGCGCCCGCTGCGCTAGACCGGCGGCGAAAGGCGGTGCCCCATGCGCATCTCGACCGATGTCCTTGTCTCCGGCGGCGGCGTTGCCGGCCTGACCGCGGCGGCCGCCTTCGGCGCGGCCGGCTTCCGCACCCTCTGCGTCGACCCCGAGCCGCCGGTGACGCAGGAGGCCGATCCCGGCGCCGACCTGCGCACCACCGCCTTCCTGCAGCCGTCGCTGCCGGTCCTGCAGGCGGCGGGCCTCTGGGACCGCCTCGCCCCGCATGCCGCCGCGCTCAATGTCATGCGCATCGTCGATGCGGGCGGCGCCAGCCCTGAACCGCGCATCGTCAAGGATTTCGACGCATCCGACCTGTCGGACCAGCCCTTCGGCTGGAACCTGCCCAACTGGCTTCTCCGGCGCGAGATGGTGGCGCGGCTGGCCGAACTTGACACCGTCACCTTTCGCCCGGGCACCGCGACCACCGGGCTCATGACCCGGGAAACCGGCGCGCTGGTGACCCTGTCCGACGGCAGCACCGTCGCCGCGCGGATGGTGATCGCGGCCGACGGGCGCAATTCCACCATGCGGCAGGCGCTGGACATTCCCGTCCGCACCCTGCGTTACGGACAGAAGGCGCTGGCCTTCGCCGTCACCCATCCGCTGCCGCACAACAATGTCTCGACCGAGGTGCATCGTTCCGGCGGGCCCTTCACCCTGGTGCCGCTGCCTGACCGCGACGGCATCCCCGCCTCGGCCGTGGTCTGGATGGAGACCGGGCCGAATGTTGCCCGGCTGGCCGCCCTGCCGGTCGCTGATTTCGAGGCCGAGATGAACACCCGCTCCTGCCGCATCCTTGGCCCGCTGACGCTGGTGTCGCGCCGGTCGGTCTGGCCGATCATCGCCCAGGTGGCGGCGCGGATGTCGGGCGAACGCACCGCCCTTCTGGCCGAGGCCGCGCATGTGGTGCCGCCCATCGGCGCGCAGGGGCTGAACATGTCTTTGGCCGACCTGCGGGTGCTGCTTGATCTTTCCACTGACAACCCGGGCGACATCGGCAGCCGCGCCATGCTGGACCGCTACCACCGCGCCCGCCACCCCGAAGTGTCGGCCCGCGTCGCCGGGATCGACCTGCTGAACCGCGCCTCGATGGCGCGCGACCAGTGGCTGCGCGACCTGCGCGCCGGGGCGCTGGATGCGCTCTACTCGCTCGCCCCGGTCCGCCGCAGCATGATGCGCGCCGGGCTGGGGGTCAGGGCGTAGCGCGGCCAGCAACCGCTGGACAGCGTCGTTCCGGCGGCCGGCCCGGGCGGAAAAGGCGGGGCACTGCTCCGCCCCGCTCGCAGGCAGGACATGTCACCGCAAGACCGCGGCCGCGCAGGACCACGCAAGGCCGGCGCCTGCCCCGGCGGGCGAGAAGCGCCCGCCATGGGCGGGGCGGGCGCTGGCCGGGCCTTGAAGGGCCCGGCCGTGCAGGGTGAAACGTCACGCCATGGCGAAGGCGATGGCCTTCGCCAGCCCACCGGACGCGACGCCCGCCCTTGCCATCCCCGCCCCCGCCGCCCTACATGAACGCCGTCCCCGCCGCGCAGGAGCAGCCGATGACCCTTCCCCTTCCCCGCCCCGTCTTCGACGCCGCCACCGCCGGCGGCAGCCTGGGCAACCTGCCCGTCTGGGACCTGACCGACCTTTATCCCGCCCCCGACGCCCCCGAATTCGCCGCCGACCTGGCGCGTCTGGAAAAGGCCTGTGCCGATTTCGCCGCCGCCTACGAAGGCAAACTCGCCGCGCTGGATGCCGCGGGCCTTCTCGCCGCCGTCCGCGCCTATGAACAGATCGACATCACCGCCGGCCGGATCATGTCCTACGCCGGCCTGCGCTATTACCAGAACACCATGGACAGCGAGCGGGCGAAGTTCATGGCCGATGCCGAGGGCAAGGTCACCGACTACACCACCCCCCTGGTCTTCTGGTCGCTGGAATTCAACCGGCTGGACGACGGTCACCTCGCCGGCCTTCTGGCCGCCAATGCCGATCTTGCCCGCTACAAGCCGGTCTTCGACCGCCTCCGCGCCATGCGGCCGCACCAGCTTTCGGATGAGTTGGAAAAGTTCCTGCATGACGAAAGCACCGTCGGCGCCAGCGCCTGGAACAAGCTGTTCGACGAGACGATGGCCGGGCTGATGTTCACCGTCGCCGGCGAGGATGAGGAGCTGAACCTCGAATCCACCCTCAACCTGCTGACCGACCCCGACCGGACGAAGCGCGAGGCCGCCGCCCGCGCCCTGGCCGCCGTCTTCGACCGGAACATCAAGCTTTTCGCCCGGGTCCACAACACGCTGGCCAAGGAAAAGGAAATCCACGACCGCTGGCGCAAGATGCCCACGGCGCAGCACGGGCGGCACCTGTCGAACCATGTGGAGCCCGAGGTGGTGCAGGCGCTCCGCGATGCCGTGGTCGCCGCCTACCCCAAGCTCTCGCACCGCTACTACGCGCTGAAGGCGAAATGGATGGGGCTCGACAGGCTGCAGGTCTGGGACAGGAACGCCCCCCTGCCGATCGAGCCGCCGAAGACGGTGAACTGGGACGAGGCGCGCGACACCGTGCTGGGCGCCTATGCCGCCTTCGCGCCGGAAATGGCCGGGCTGGCCGGGCCGTTCTTCGACCGCGGCTGGATCGACGCCGGCGTGAAGCCCGGCAAGGCCCCCGGCGCCTTCGCCCACCCCACGGTGACGACCGTCCACCCCTATGTGATGCTGAACTACCTGGGCAAGCCGCGCGACGTGATGACGCTGGCGCATGAACTGGGCCACGGCGTCCATCAGGTGCTGGCCGCGGGACAGGGGGAACTCCTGTCCTCCACCCCGCTGACCCTTGCCGAAACCGCATCCGTCTTCGGCGAGATGCTGACCTTCCGCCGCCTCTTGGACGCGGCAAAGACCCCGGCCGAGAAGAAGACGCTGCTTGCCGGCAAGGTCGAGGACATGATCAACACCGTCGTCCGCCAGATCGCCTTCTACGATTTCGAATGCAAGCTGCACGCCGCCCGGCGCGAGGGCGAACTGACCCCCGACGACATCAACGCGCTGTGGATGAGCGTTCAGGCCGAAAGCCTTGGCCCGGCCTTCGACTTCATGGACGGGTATGAAACCTTCTGGGCCTATATCCCGCATTTCGTGCATTCGCCGTTCTACGTCTATGCCTATGCCTTCGGCGACGGGCTGGTGAACGCGCTTTACGCCGCCTATGCCGACGGCCTGCCCGACTTCCAGGCGAAGTATTTCGACATGCTGAAGGCGGGCGGGTCCAAGCACCACAAGGAGCTTCTCGCCCCCTTCGGGCTTGATGCCAGCGACCCGAAATTCTGGGACAAGGGTCTCAGCATGATCGCCGGCTTCATAGACGAGCTGGAAGCGCTGGAAGCATGACGCGCAAGATACCGGAATCCCTGCAGGATTCCGGTATCGCCCCCGGCGGCGCCATCGCGGGCCGCCGCAGCTTTCCTTGCGTCAAAGGTTGACCCTGCCCCGCGCCGGCGGCAGTCTGGCGGCGCGGAAAGAATCCGGGGAATCCCACATGTCAGCCGACGGACCGATCGCCTCGCAGGAAGAGGACGACTGGGAACCTTTCGGGCGCCCGCTTTTCGGCGACCCGTCCACCCGGGCGCTGTCGCGGGTGGGCGTGGTCGATGTCGGCTCGAACTCGGTCCGCATGGTGGTCTTCGACGGCGCGGCGCGCAGCCCGGCCTATTTCTACAACGAAAAGGTCATGTGCGGCCTGGGCAAGGGGCTGGCGGAAACCGGCCATCTGAACCCCGACGGCCGCCGGCGCGCCCTTGCCGCGCTGAAGCGCTTCTCGCTTCTGGCCCGCGGCATGGGGATCGACCCCTTGACCGTCGTCGCCACCGCCGCCACGCGCGAGGCGCTGGACGGGCCGGATTTCCAGGCCGAGGTCACGCGCGAGACCGGGCTGAAGCTACATGTGATCGACGGCGCCGAAGAGGCGCGCCTTTCGGCGCAGGGCGTGCTTCTGGGCTGGCCCGACGCCAAGGGCATCGTCTGCGACATCGGCGGCAACTCGATGGAACTGGCGCGCATCGGCGACGGCACGGTCGGCAAGCGCGTCTCGATGCCGCTGGGTCCCTTCCGGCTGCAGCAGCTGGAAGGCGGGGCGAAGAAGCGGCAGGCCCATATCGACCGCGTCCTGCGCGAGGCGGTGCCGCCCCTCAAGGCGCAGGGCGAACGGATCTATCTCGTCGGCGGCTCGTGGCGGGTGATCGCCCGGCTGGACATGGAACGGCGGAACTACCCGCTTCTGGTCCTGCACGAATACCGGATGACGCCGGCCGGGCTTCTTGACACGCTCGACTGGATCGCCGCCTCCGACCTGGCGATCCTGCGCGCCCGCACCGGCACTTCCGCCGAACGGATGGAACTCGTCCCCCTCGCCTGCGAAGTCCTGCGCGAGGTGGTGCGCACGCTGAAACCGTCGGAAATCGACATTTCGGCCTATGGCATCCGCGAGGGGCTGCTTTACGAACAGATGCCCGAGAAGCTGCGCGGACGCGACCCGCTGATCGAGGCCGCCCGCATGACCGAACAGACCCAGGCCCGCATCCCGGGCTTCGGCAAGAAGCTGTTCGACTTCCTGCTGCCGATCTTCAGGGACAGGCCCACCGACCGGCTTCGCCTGATCAAGGCCGCCTGCCTGCTGCATGACACCACCTGGCGCGCCCACCCCGACTACCGGGCCGAGGCGTGTTTCGACAATGCGACGCGCGCGAACCTTGGCGGGCTTGACCATCCCGGCCGCGTCTTCCTGGGCCTCGCCCTTCTCCACCGCTACAAGAACAGCCGCACCGGCAGCCGGATGGAACCGATCTTCCGCCTGCTGCCGGAAGACGACATCCGCGATGCCGAGGTTCTGGGCAAGGCCATGCGCTTCGGCGCCATGTTCTCGGTCGGCGATCCCGCCCGCGCCGGCCGGCTGACCTGGCAGCCGAAGAAGCGCATCCTCGGCCTCGACCTGACCGAGGACGGCGCCGGTCTCTTCGGCGAGGTGGCGCAGGCGCGGTTCGCGGCACTTGCCCTGGCGCTGAAGGCGCAGGCCAAGGTCGCGCTGACCGAGGCGCAATGATCCTCGCGCTCGACCACCTGGCGGTCACGGCGGGCACGCTGGCCGAAGGCATCGCCGCGGTCGAGGCGGCGCTTGGCGCCCGCCTCGGCCCCGGCGGCGAACATCCGACCATGGGCACCCACAACCGGCTTCTGGGCATGGGCGACCTTTATCTTGAGGTGATCGCCATCAATCCCGCCGCGGCGCCGCCCGGCCGCCCGCGCTGGTTCGACATCGACCGCTTCGCCGGCCCGCCGCGGCTGACCAACTGGATCGCCCGGACCGATGACCTGGCGGCGGCGCTGGCCCTTGCACCGCCGGGCAGCGGCACGCCGATGGCGCTGGCCCGGGGCGACTATCGCTGGCAGATGGCGGTGCCCGACGACGGCATCCTGCCCTTCGGCGGCGGCTTTCCCGCACTGATCCGCTGGCATGGCGCGCTGCACCCCGCCGATGCCCTGCCCGACAGCCTCTGCCGGCTTCACCGCCTGGAAATCGCCCATCCCGAAGCCGCAGCCCTGCGATCCGCCCTGCATCCCCTGATCGACGATCCCCGCATCGCGGTGACGGACGGCCCGCGCCTGGCGCTGGCCGCGACCATCGACACGCCGCACGGCCGCCGCACGCTTCTGTGACCCGGCGAAAATCCCGCCTGACAGCCGATGCTGCGCCGCCTATGCTGCATCCGCTACAGCCAAGGCCATCATGTCGATCTGGACCCGCATCACCGACGCCATCGCCGCCCTTGCCAAGGGCGAACCCCTGTCCATGGTGTTCGACCGGCTGCGCGGCGCGCCCGCGCCCGAGCGATCGGTCGGCTTCACCATCGCGATCCTTGCCCTTGGCGCCAAGATGGCCAAGGCCGACGGCACCGTGACCCGCGACGAGGTGACGGCCTTCCGCCGCATCTTCACCCTTCCGCCCGAGGAAGAGGATCACGCCGCCCGCGTCTACAACCTCGCCCGGCAGGACGTGGCGGGTTTCGACGCCTATGCCCGCAAGATCGCCCGCCTCTTCAACCCGCAGGGCATCCGCATCTGCGCCGACAGCCATTCGGTGCTGATCGACATCCTGGAAGGCCTGTTCACCATCGCCCTTGCCGATGGCAGCTACCACAGCGGCGAGGATGAATTCCTGGCCCATGTCGCCGGCATCTTCGGCCTTGACGAAGGCTGTTTCCGCGCCGTCCGCGCCCGCCTTGTCGAAGGCGCCCCGCGCGATCCCTATGACGTGCTTGGCATCGCCCGCACCGCCTCGCTGGACGAGGCCCGGGCCGCCTGGCGCGAACTGGTGAAGGACACCCATCCCGACGCGATGATCGCCCGCGGCGTCCCGCCCGAGGCGCTGAAACTGGCCGAGCGGCGGCTGATGATCGTCAACGCCGCCTGGAAGGAAATCGCCGAACGCGAGGCCGCCTGATGGCCGACGGCGCCCCTGCCCCGCGCCCGCTGCGCCTTGCCACCTACAATGTCGAATGGTTCAACGCGCTTTTCGACGACCGCGGCCGCCTGTTCGAGGATGGCCAGCCCTCGGCCCGCTACCAGATCAGCCGCGGCCAGCAGCTTGGCGCCCTTGGCATCGTCTTCACCGCGCTTGATGCCGACGGCATCATGGTGATCGAAGCGCCCGATACCAATTCGCGCCGGTCGACCGTCACCGCGCTGGAAAGCTTCGCCCGCCATTTCGGCCTGCGCGCCCGGCGCTGCATCCACGGCTTTGCCTCGGAAACCGAACAGGAAATCGCCTTCCTCTTCGACCCCGACCGGATGACGCCGGAACACGCGCCGCAGGGATCGCCGGTCGCCAAGCCGGCGCTGGCCGAGGCGCCGCGTTTCGACAGCGCCTTCCGCTACGATCTGGATACCGACATCGCGCCGGAACTGATCCGCTTCTCCAAGCCGCCGCTGGAACTGGATGTCCGCCTTCCGGGCGGCGGCGGGCTGCGGTTGATCGGCGTCCATGCCAAGTCCAAGGCGCCGCATGGCGCCGGCAACGCCGATCAGCTGATGCGCCTGTCGATCGAGAACCGCAGGAAGCAGCTGGCCCAGTGCATCTGGATCCGCGCCCGGGTCGAGGAACACCTGGCCCGCGGCGACAACCTGATCGTCATGGGCGATTTCAACGACGGTCCCGGCCTTGACGAATACGAACGGCTTTTCGGCCATTCCGGGGTCGAGATCGTGCTTGGCGCCGACGTGCCGGCCGACCTTCGCCTCTTCGATCCGCATGCCGCGATGGCGCTGCAAAGCCGGGTCGCCATGGCGCCCACCTCGGCGCGCTTCTGGCACGGCCCCCGCAAGCGCTGGTTCGAGGCGCTGCTCGACTTCGTCATGGTCTCGCCGGGGCTGGCCGCCGGCCATCCCGAATGGCGCATCTGGCACCCGTTCAACGACCCCGCGGTCGCCGCCGTCCCCGAACTGCGCGAGGCGCTGCTGCAGGCGTCGGATCACTTCCCGGTGACGCTGGACCTGCCGGTTTCCGCCACCAGGGCCCCGCCGCCCCGGTCGTGATTTGCGAATGCCATGGCGGGCGCCCATATTGATGCCGGCGGAGGCCCGGATTGCCGCCGCGAAGTCGGAGGTGCGCGATGCACAAGGCCCTGATCCTTATCCCCGTCGCCCTGGCGACCAGCCTGCCCGTGCTGGCCGAGATCGTGCCGCCGGCGAACGATCCCGCCCCGCCCGCGCCCGAAGCCGCGCCCCCGGCCGGCGATGACGACGGCTTCTCGCTGATGGAGGAAGGCACCAGGCTTATCCTGCGCGGCCTGATGACCGAGATGGAGCCGGCCATCGACGAAATGGCCAGCACGCTGGAAGACCTGCGCCCCGCGATCGAGGAGCTTGGCCCCCGGCTGAAGGAACTGGTGGCGCTGATGGGCGATGTCGCCAATTACGAGGCGCCGGTCAGGCTGCCGAACGGCGACATCCTGATCCGCCGCCGCCCGGACGCGCCGCCGCCCCCCGGCATGGACCCGGGTCTGCCGGTGCCCGGCCCGAACGGCGAGATCGACCTCTGACCGCCGCCGCCCGCGGGCGCAGGGTGCCAGCCGCGTGATGCCCCGGCCCGGGCCGCGCGCGCTCAGCCGCGCGCCGCGCCGATCAGGTCAAGGATTTCCTTCGCCGCGGCCGGGATGTTCGTTCCCGGCCCGAAGATCGCCTTCACCCCCGACCGCTTCAGATAGTCATAATCCTGCTGCGGGATGACCCCGCCGCAAATGACCAGGATATCCCCCGCGCCCCGTTCCTTCAGCGCCTCGATCAGCTTCGGCGCCAGCGTCTTGTGCCCCGCCGCCTGGCTGGAGATGCCGACGACATGCACGTCATTGTCGATCGCGTCCTGCGCCGCTTCCTCGGGGGTCTGGAACAGCGGCCCAACATCCACGTCGAAGCCGATATCGGCGAAGGCGGTGGCGATCACCTTGGCGCCGCGGTCATGCCCGTCCTGCCCCATCTTGACGACCAGCATCCGCGGCCGCCGCCCCTCGGCCTCGGCAAAGGCCTCGACATCCCGCTGGATCTGGGCAAAGCCCGCGTCGCCCTCGTAGGCCGCGCCATAGACGCCGGCCAGCGTTTTCACTTCCGCCCGGTGGCGGCCGAAAATCTTCTCCATGGCGTCAGATATCTCCCCGACAGAGGCCCGTGCGCGGGCGGCCTCGACGGCCGCTTCCAGAAGGTTGCCGCCCGCCCCGGCGCGGCGCGACAGTTCGGCCAGCGCGGCCTCAGCCGCGGCTTCGTCCCGCGCGGCACGGGTGGCCTTCAGCCGCGCGATCTGCGCCTCGCGCACCTTGACGTTGTCGATGTCGAGGATGTCGATCGGGTCCTGCTTGGCCAGTCGATACTTGTTGACCCCGACGATCACCTCCTCGCCGCGGTCGATCATCGCCTGCCGCCGCGCCGCCGTCTCCTCGATCCTGAGTTTCGGCATGCCGCTGGCGACGGCCTTGGTCATGCCGCCCATCGCCTCGACCTCCTCGATCAGCGCCCAGGCCTTTTCCGCCAGTTCCGCCGTCAGGCTTTCGACGTAGTAGCTGCCGGCCAGCGGGTCGACGACATGGGTGATCCCGGTTTCCTCCTGCAGGATCAGCTGGGTGTTGCGCGCGATCCGGGCCGAGAATTCCGTCGGCAGGGCAATCGCCTCGTCCAGCGCGTTGGTGTGCAGGCTTTGCGTGCCCCCCAGCGCCGCCGCCATCGCCTCATACGCCGTGCGGATCACGTTGTTGTAGGGATCGGCCTCCTGCAGCGACACGCCGCTCGTCTGGCAATGGGTGCGCAGCATCAGGCTGCCGGATTTCTTCGGGTTGAATTCCGACATGATCCGGTGCCACAGCATCCGCGCCGCGCGCAGCTTTGCCGCCTCCATGAAGAAATTCATGCCGATGGCAAAGAAGAACGACAGCCGCCCGGCGAAATCGTCGACATTCATCCCCCGCGCGATGGCGGCCCGCACATATTCCCGCCCGTCGGCCAGCGTATAGGCCAGCTCCTGCACCAGGTTCGCCCCCGCCTCCTGCATGTGATAGCCGGAGATGGAAATCGAGTTGAACTTGGGCATCTCGCGGCTGGTGTATTCGATGATGTCGGCGATGATCCGCATCGACGGTTCGGGCGGATAGACATAGGTGTTCCGCACCATGAATTCCTTCAGGATGTCGTTCTGGATCGTGCCCGACAACAGGCTGCGGTCCACGCCCTGCTCTTCCCCCGTCACGATGAAATTCGCCAGGATCGGGATCACCGCGCCGTTCATCGTCATGGAAACGCTGATCTTTTCCAGCGGAATGCCATCGAACAGCACTTTCATGTCCTCGACCGAGTCGATGGCGACCCCCGCCTTGCCGACATCGCCCACCACGCGCGGGTGGTCGCTGTCATAGCCGCGGTGCGTCGCCAGGTCGAAGGCGACCGAAACGCCCTGCTGCCCGGCGGCCAGCGCCTTGCGGTAGAAGGCATTGCTTTCCTCGGCGGTGGAGAAGCCCGCATATTGCCGGATCGTCCAGGGCCGGCCGGCATACATCGTCGCCCGGACGCCGCGGGTGAAGGGGGCGATGCCCGGCATCTCGCCCATCTGCGGCAGGCCCTCAACATCCGCGGCGGTGTAAAGCGGCCTGACGGCGATGCCTTCCAGCGTCTGCCAGTCAAGGCTTCCCGGCGAGGCGCCCTTCAGTTCCTTCGAGGCCAGCGCCTCCCATGCCTTGCGATCCGTCATCTCACACCCTTTTCCGCATCCGGCCGGGCATTGCCCGCTGCCGCTTGGGCTTTGCCGCGGACTGCCCTATATCCAAGGCATGTCCGTCCGCTTGCATCGCCGTTCCCTTCTTCTTCTCGCGGCGCTGGCGCCGCTTGCTGCCGTTTCCCGCGCCGTATCTGCCCAGGCCGCATCCGACTTTGCGCCCGTCGCCGCCCAGGACGTGACCGAAGGCGAGTTGCTCTTCGTCCTGCGCCCGGTCATCGTCTTCGCCGACAGCCCCAACGACCCGAACTTCATCCGGCAGATGGAGCTTCTCGCGCGGTCCTATGACGAGCTTGCCCAGCGCGACGTGATCCTGATCACCGACACCACGCCCGACCCGCCCTCGGCCCTGCGGCTGAAACTGCGGCCGCGGGGGTTCAGCCTGGTGCTGATGGACAAGGACTGGAAGCCGTCGATCCGCAAGCCGCTGCCCTGGGAGGGGCGCGAGATCATCAACACGATCGACAAGATGCCGATCGCCCGCGCCGAGGCGCTGGAACGGAACCCGGCAGGGCGGTAGGCAGGCCGTCATGTCTGTTCTCCTGCAAGTCTGATATTCAGCGCGATGGCGCTGAATACCGAACTTAGCAGCGTCGCAATCACAAGCGCCTCTTCGGGCACCAGCCATTCGCCTTGCATCGCAGCAAGACCAACCCAAGCAAGGAAGGTTACGCCGGGAACAGCAATCAGCCAGAACTCCCTAGATGGCCACCGCCCCCGGAAAACACGCCGTGCGACCGCAAGCACCGCGACGGATGCGACTGCCGCATTCAGCAATACAACGTGCAACGCGACCGCCATGGTTGCGCCTCTTCGTTCAAGAAGAGGCGATAAGAGCCAGACCGACAGAACCATGACGGCAAATCCTGCAATCAAAGCTGCCGGCCACCCTACCGCAAACAAAAGGACAATGCGGCCAAGACTCATTCGAACTCCAGAATCACGTCGTCCACTTTCAGGCTGGCGCCCGCCGTGGCCTTGATCGCCTTCACCACGCCCCGCCGTTCGGCCTTGAGGATGTTTTCCATCTTCATCGCCTCGACCGTGGCCAGCGCCTGGCCTTCCTGCACCTCCTGCCCCTCTTCGACCGCGATCTTCACGATCAGGCCGGGCATCGGGCAAAGCAGGTATTTCGACGTGTCCGGCGGCAGTTTCTCCGGCATCAGCGCGGCAAGGTCGGCCGCGCGCGGGGTGCGGACATGCACCTTCAGGTCGGCGCCCCGCAGGCGGACGCGATAGCCCATCGGAATGGCGTTCACCTTCATCACCAGCGGATCGCCGTCGACCAGAAGCCGCGCCAGCGGCTGGCCCGGCACCCAGTCCGATGTGACCCGCAGCTTCGTGCCGTCGTCCTTGAAGGTGACGGTCGACCCGTCATGGTCGGCAGCCACCCTGAGCGGGAACGCCTGGGCCCCCAGCGACACCACCCAGTCGTCGCCGACCCGGCGTTCGTGGTTGTCCATCGTGCCCGAGATGCGGGTGATGCGGATTTCCGAGACCCGGTTCATGGCCGCCGCCGCCGCCGCGACCCGGCGCAGCAGCCCCTCGTCCAGCGTGGCGCCCTGGAACCCTTCGGGATATTCCTCGGCGATGAAGGCCGTGGTCATGTTGCCATCGACAAATTTCGGATGGTCCATCACCGCGGCGACGAAGGGCAGGTTGTGGCCGATGCCCTCCACCTCGAACGTGTCGAGCGCGAGGCGCATCTCCTCGATCGCCGCCGCGCGATCCTTGCCCCAGGTGCAAAGCTTGGCGATCATCGGGTCGTAGAACATGCTGATCTCGCCGCCCTCGTAGACGCCGGTATCGTTCCTGACGATGCCGCCGCGCGTCGTCTTGCCCTCGGCCGGCGGCCGGTAGCGGGTCAGCCGGCCGATGGATGGCAGGAAGTTGCGGTAGGGGTCCTCGGCATAAAGCCGGCTTTCCATCGCCCAGCCGTTGATCTTCAGGTCGCCCTGGGCGAAGGGCAGCTTCTCGCCATGCGCCACGCGGATCATCTGTTCCACCAGGTCGACGCCGGTGATCAGCTCGGTCACCGGATGTTCCACCTGCAGCCGGGTGTTCATCTCGAGGAAATAGAAGTTGCGGCTGCCGTCGACGATGAACTCCACCGTGCCGGCGCTGGTATAGCCCACGGCGCGGGCCAGCGCGCAGGCCTGTTCGCCCATCGCCTTGCGGGTGGCGGCGTCCAGGAAGGGCGACGGCGCCTCTTCGATGACCTTCTGGTTCCGCCGCTGGATCGAGCATTCGCGTTCGTGCAGGTAGACGCAGTTGCCGTGCTTGTCGGCCAGCACCTGAATCTCGATATGGCGCGGCTGGGTGACGAATTTCTCGATGAAGATGCGGTCGTCGCCGAAACTGGCCGCCGCCTCGTTCTTCGACGACTGGAAGCCTTCGGCCGCTTCCTGGTCGGTCCAGGCGATGCGCATCCCCTTGCCGCCGCCGCCTGCGGACGCCTTGATCATCACCGGATAGCCGATCTCGCGGCTGATCTTCACCGCCTCTTCGGCATCGGCGATCAGGCCCATGTAGCCGGGCACGGTGGACACGCCCGCCTCCTGCGCCAGCTTCTTCGAGGTGATCTTGTCGCCCATCGCCTCGATCGCCGGCGACGGCGGGCCGATGAACACCACGCCCTCGGCCTCAAGCGCTGCGGCGAAGTCGCGCCGTTCCGACAGGAAGCCATAGCCGGGGTGAACCGCCTCGGCCCCGGTCTGGCGGATGGCCTCCATGATCTTGTCTATGACAATATAGCTTTGCGCCGCCGGAGGCGGGCCGATATGCACCGCCTCGTCCGCCATCTTCACATGCAGCGCGTTGCGGTCGGCATCGGAATAGACCGCGACGGTCTTGATCCCCATCCTGCGCGCGGTCTTGATGACGCGGCAGGCGATCTCGCCCCGGTTCGCGATCAGAATCTTCTTGAACATGGTTCCCCCTCGGTGGGCCCGGCAGGGCGGGCGCAAAGCAAGACGGGGCCGACCGGGCGCATGGCCCGGCCGACCCCGTGAATAAGGTCGTCGGATGAAGGACCGCGCCGCCCGCCGGGGGCGGCCGTCAGGTCAGTAGCGCGGCTGGCAGGGCGGCAGGCCCAGCTCGACGCCGCAGCTTGCCATGCCGGCCAGGCCGCCGATGACGGCGCCGGTAAGCATGTCATTCTCGGTGACATCGGCGATAAGCGCGCCGGCCGCGGCGCCGGTAAGGCCGCGGGATGCCGGATCCTGCATGCAGCCGGCCAGCGGAAGGGTGACAAGGGCGAAAAGGACAAGCGTCTTGCGCATCGTATACTGCCTCGGTTGGTTGTTGTTATTGCAGGGAACCTTACCCCAAACCCCGCCGGATCGGAAGAGATTTGCGGCGCGTTCCCGCTGTCGGCGCAAACCCGCCCGCCGAACTGCGCACCGGGCAAAAGGCGCGGTCCGGCCAGGGGAGGGCCGGACCGCAGGAAAAAGGAAGGGCAAACAGGAACAGTCCGCGCCGTCCGCCGCTGCAAGACCGACGCCGCCAGCCCAGACTGCGCCGGGCGGCGAGTCGGTTCAACCACCCCGGCGCGGGCCAGCGGGGCTTGCGCGAAGAGATGCCGGACGGGCCTGCGGGCGGGCGGAAACATGCCTAATCCCCGTCCCTGCCGGCATCGTCGTCGGCATCCCAGTCGATCAGCGGCGCGCCGGCGGGCGGGTCGAAGACATTAGGAAAGGCCGCGCGGGCGCGCGCCACGTCGATCCTGAGAAGTGCGTCATAGCTGGAGGGGTCGAACGGGTCTTCCGCCGCCACGACCTCGCGCCCGAAAAGCCACGACAGCCGGCCCGCATCAAGGTTTCCCCGCTCGAACGGTTCCTCGCCGAAGGCGGACCACAGCGCCGCCATGAAGCCCTGGTCGGCCATGCGGTCGGCATGCTTGCGGTCCTTGAACCGCTCGCGCCGGATGATCTTCGTCGCCCCTTCCTTCAGGTTGGCGCGCCGGATGGTGAACTGGAAATCGGTTCCGGGCAGCCGCCCCGGAAAGCCGCGATGCTTCAGCATGGCGTGGCCCCCTGCGCAAGGGGACGGCGCGCATGAAAAAGCGACACGGGTTGAACCGCCCGTGTCCGGACCCCGGTCAGAGCCCGTGCGGGAACCGGCGGACCCTGCCGCCGGCCCCGGACGCAGTCGTTACTTGTACTTGCCGGTGTCGGTCGGCTCGACGGTGACTTCACCACCACCGACGACGACTTCTTCCTTCTTCGCGCAGCCGGCAACGGCCAGGGCCGCCAGAGTGGCGACGAGAGCGAACTTCCGCATGTTTGCCTCCGATCAGATTCGATGCGTGCGGCGGCACAATAAAGGCCCGCCCCGTCCGAAGCAAACAGGTTCCCCCCCGCCGTGGCGGGCAAGGACATCCGATCGGCAGACAGAAAAAGGGCGGGCCGGGCCTTCGACGGACCCGCAGCCCGCCCTTCGTTCTTACTTGTACTTGCCGGTGTAGGTCGGTTCGACGGTGACGGGTTCGTCGATATAGACGACCTCTTCCTCGACCTTCTTGGCGCAGGCGGCCAGTACGCCCGCAGCGGCAAGCACCATGATGATACGCATGCTCTTCGACATCCTCGACTCCATCGTTCTTGGAGGGCCGTTCCGGACGTTTCCGCCGGCTGCCCCCGGTCCTTCGTTAGGGCCGACGCATGCCGGCCTGCCGTAAAGATAGCCGAGGCGGGCCGTGAAAGACATTGTGACGACGCCAAGTTGCCCGCCTGTGACTCGGTTACATCAGGTCGGGCGAAAATCCGCGCGGAATCATCAAGATGTAGTGTCATGCTCAGAACATCTCCCAGATGCAGGCGCCGTCTTTCGGGGTATAGGCTTCAAAAAGCTGCACGGCCTCGGGCGCGGCCTCGCCGAAGGGCAGCGCCCGGTCGGCAAGCGAGATCACGATCTGCCGCGGCGCCGGCACCATTCCGTCGATCCGCGGCAGGGCATAGCCGTCGCACAGCGCCTGCATGTCGTCGACCCAGTCCTCGCCGGCCTTCAGCCCCGTGGCGACGAAGCGGAACCGCGCGGTCGCCCCTTCCGCCCCCGGCGCATTGGCGATCACGTCCAGGAACGTGACCTCGCGGCCCGAAGGCACCTCGACCCGCTCGCCCTCGGCCGCGGGCGGGTCTTCCTCGCACGAGGCGGCGGCCAGCAGCAGCGTGCCGGCAAGTGCAAGGCCAAGGCGGCGAAGCGGGTCCATCGGCGGGTCAGAGCGGAATGTTGTCGTGTTTCTTCCACGGGTTCGACAGCCGCTTGTTGCGCAGGCTGGCGAAGGCGCGGGCAACCCGCCGGCGGGTGGACCGGGGCTGGATCACCTCGTCGACGAAGCCGCGCTCGGCCGCGACGAAGGGGTTGGCGAAGCGGGTTTCATAATCGGCCTGGCGCTGGCCGATCCGGTCGCGGTCGGCCAGTTCGCTGCGGTACAGGATTTCGACCGCGCCCTTGGCCCCCATCACCGCGATTTCGGCGGTGGGCCAGGCATAGTTGAAATCGCCCCGCAGGTGCTTCGACGCCATCACGTCATAGGCCCCGCCATAGGCCTTGCGGGTGATCACCGTGACCTTCGGCACCGTCGCCTCGCCATAGGCGAACAGAAGCTTCGCGCCGTGCTTGATGACGCCGCCGTATTCCTGCCCCGTCCCCGGCAGGAAGCCCGGCACGTCGACCAGCGTCAGGATCGGGATTTCGAACGCATCGCAGAAACGGACGAAGCGCGCGGCCTTGCGGCTGCTGTCGATGTCCAGGCAGCCCGCCAGCACCATCGGCTGATTGGCGACCACGCCGACGGTCTGGCCCTCGATCCGGACGAAGCCGGTGATGATGTTCGCGGCGTAGTCCTTCTGGATTTCGTAGAAATCCCCCTCGTCCGCGACCTTCAGGATCAGTTCCTTCATGTCGTAGGGCTGGTTCGGGTTGTCCGGGATCAGCGTGTCAAGGCTGGCCTCGATCCGGCCGGGATCGTCGAAGAACGGCCGGACCGGCGCCTTGTCGCGGTTGTTCAGCGGCAGATAGTCGAAGAGCCGGCGAATCTCGGCCAGCGCCTCGACATCGTTCTCGAACGCCCCGTCGGCGACGCTGGACTTGCGGGTATGGGTCGAGGCGCCGCCCAGTTCCTCGGCGGTGACCACCTCGTTCGTCACGGTCTTCACCACATCGGGGCCGGTGACGAACATGTAGGAGCTGTCCTTCACCATGAAGATGAAGTCGGTCATGGCGGGCGAATAGACCGCGCCGCCGGCACAGGGGCCCATGATCACGCTGATCTGCGGCACCACGCCCGAGGCCATGATGTTCCTCTGGAACACGTCGGCATAGCCCGCAAGGCTGGCGACGCCCTCCTGGATGCGCGCGCCGCCGGAATCGTTCAGCCCGATGACCGGCGCGCCGTTCTGGATCGCCATGTCCATGATCTTGCAGATTTTCTGGGCATGGGTTTCCGACAGAGACCCGCCGAAGACGGTGAAATCCTGGCTGAAGACATAGACCATGCGGCCGTTGATCGTGCCCCAGCCGGTCACCACGCCGTCACCGGCCGGCCGGTCCTGCTCCATCCCGAAGTCGGTGCAGCGGTGGGCGACGAACATGTCGAATTCCTCGAAACTGTCGTCGTCCAGCAAGAGGTCGATCCGCTCGCGCGCGGTCAGCTTGCCCTTGGCGTGCTGGGCATCCACCCGGCGCTGCCCGCCCCCGGCGCGCGCGGCCATGCGACGCGTTTCAAGCTCGGCTAGAATGTCTTTCATGGCGGTCCTCTCCCCCGGGAAGCGCGCCGACATTAGCCGCCCGCGCGCGCGGAGAGAACCGGAATTCCGTAAATTTGCAAACTGTTGGCATCGGAAAGGTTGAAAATCGCAAATCGGCTAACTTCGCCGCGCAAGACCGCCCGGAACCGGCCGGTTCCTCGGGGTCACCCGCCGATATAGCGCCGCATCGTCTCGGCGGTGCCTTCATCCCACAGCCGCCGCAGATGCCGGGCGAAGGCATCGGCGAACCGCGGGTTCTGCGCGACCTCGCCATAGACCGCCGCCTGCGACAGCCAGGCCTCGGGCCGCTCGCGCGCGGCCTTGGCCAGCGTCACCAGCGCATCCCAGTTCGGGTCGTTCGGCGCGATCGCAACGCCCGCATCGGTGGTGCCAAAGCAGTAGCGGCACCACAGCGCCGAGACCAGCGCCAGCCCCTCGACCGACCCGCCCGCCGCCAGCGCATCGCGGACCGAGGGCACGATGAACTTGGGCTGCCGGTTCGATCCGTCAAGGCAAAGCCGCCGCTCGGTATCGGCCACCTCGGGGTTGGAAAACCGCTGCCGGATCAGCCGGTAATAGGCGGGGATCACCGTGTCCGGCACCGGCGGCACATAGGGGATGATCTCCTCGGTCTCGACCTTGTCGAGGAAGGCCGAGACCAGCGGGTTCGCCATCGCCTCGTGCACATATTCGATATCCAGCAGCCCGCCGGGATAGGCGATGATCGCATGCCCGCCGTTCAGGATGCGGATTTTCATCATCTCATAGGCGTGGACATGGTCGCTGAAGGTGACGCCGACCTTTTCCAGCGGCGGGCGTCCCTGCGGGAAGCGGTCCTCGACCACCCATTGCCGGAAGGGTTCGCAGGTGACGGGCACCGGATCGTTGCCCAGGCCGAAGCTGGCCGCCATGGCGCGTTCGCGCGGGCCGGTGCCGGGGGTGATGCGGTCGACCATCGCATTCGGGAAGGCGACGGTCGCGTCGATCCAGTCGGCAAGGCCGGGGTCCGACAGGCGGGCAAGCCCGACCACGGCATTGCGCGTCACCTGGCCGTTGCCGGGCAGGTTGTCGCAGCACATGACGGTGAAGGGCGGTATGCCGGCGGCGCAGCGGGCCTTCAGCGCGGCGACGATGGCGCCGAAGGCGGTGCCCGGCGCGGCCGGGTTGGCGGCATCGGCGACGATCTCGGGCGCCTTGGGGTCGAAGGCGCCGGTCGTGGCGTCGATGAAATAGCCGCCCTCGGTCACGGTCAGGCTGACGATGCGGATTTCGGGGCGGATCATCGCGGCGATCAGGCTGGCGTTGTCCGGCTCGACCGGCAGGAAGTCGATCATCGCGCCGATGCGGCGGCAGGTCTTGCCGGCGGGGTCCAGCTCGATCACCGTTGAAAGGCAATCCTGCGCCTTCAAGGCATCGCGCATCCGCGCGTCGGGCGCGCGGACGCCCGCGCCGATGATCGCCCAGTCATGCCCCAGACCCATGGCGAAAAGGTCGTCCAGGTAGACGGCCATATGCGCGCGGTGAAAGTTGCCAAGGCCGATATGGACGATGCCGGGGGTCAGCTTCGTGCGGTCATAGGCAGGCAGGGCGACGGGAGCGATGGGAGCATTCATTTCGGCCTCAGACGGTTTTCAGCATGCCGCCATCGACATGGTAGGTTGATCCGGTGCAATAGGCGGCGCGCGGCGACAGAAGGAAGGCGATCACATCCGCCAGTTCCTCGGGCGTGCCGAAGCGGCGGATGGCGGCGTGTTCGTCGGCGACGGATTGCAGGTAGCCCTGCCAGTCGCCGCCGGTCGCCAGCTGCTTTGCGGTCTTGATCCAGTCGGGCGTCAGGATCAGCCCGGGGTTCAGCGTGTTGACGCGGATGCCCAGCGGGATGAATTCCGTCGACATCGTCTTCGACAGCATCATCAGCGCCGCCTTGGTGGTGTTGTAGATCGGTTCATACCAAAGGGGCTGCACCGCGCAGATCGAGGCGTTGTTGAGGATCGCCCCCCCGCCCTGCGCCTGCATCTGCGGCACCAGCCCGCGCGCCAGCCGCACCGCCGCCATCACATGCAGGTTCCAGTAGTGCAGCCACTTGTCGTCCGGCGCCTCAAGGATCGTCTCGTTCGATCCGGTGCCGGCGTTGTTGAAGAGAAGCGCCGCCCCGCCCATGTCCGCCGCCGCGGCGACCACCGCATCGCAGCCCTCGGCCGTCGTCACATCGGCGGCGACGCCCCGCGCCTCGGTGCCGAAATCGGCGCTGATCCGGGCGGCCTCATCCGCGGCCCGGGCGCCGTCGCGCGCGGCGATCAGGACGCGCGCGCCCTCGCGGGCCAGCGTCCCGGCCGCGGCAAGGCCGATCCCCACCGATCCGCCCGAGATCACCGCCAGCTTGCCGGTCAGCCCAAGGTCCATGGTCAGGCCATCCAGTTGCCGCCGTCCACGCCGAAGCACTGGGCGACGATGTAATCCGCCTCGGGCGTGGCCAGGAACACCGCCATGCCGGTCAGGTCGGCCGCGGTGCCCATGCGGCCGAAGGGCACGGCCGCGCCGACCTCGCGCTTCTTCTGGCCGGGCGCCTTGCCTTCGTATTTGGCGAAGAAGGCATCGACCCCGTCCCAGTGCTCGCCATCGACCACGCCCGGGGCGATGGCGTTGACGTTGATCCCGTGCCGGATCAGGTCCAGCGCGGCCGACTGCGTCAGGCTGATGACGGCGGCCTTGGACGCGCAGTAGACCGCAACCAGCCCCTCGCCCCGGCGGCCGGCCTGGCTGGCCATGTTGATGATCTTGCCACCGCCGCCGCGTTCGATCATGTGGCGGGCGGCGGCCTGCATCGGGAACAGCGTGCCGGCGACGTTGACGGCAAAGACCCGGTCATAATCCGCGCGGGCGATCTCGGCGATCGGCGCCGCGGTGAAAAGCGCCGCGTTGTTCACCAGGATGTCCAGCCGGCCCATCCGGCCGATCGCGTCGGCGAAACCGGCGTCGATGCTGTCCTGCCGGGTCACGTCCATCTGCACCGCAATCGCCTGCGGTCCCAGCGCCCCGGCGGCCGCCTGAACCGCCGCGGCGTTGATGTCGGCCAGCGCCACCCGCGCCCCTTCGGCGATATAGGCCCGGGCAAATTCCAGCCCGATGCCCCGCGCCGCGCCGGTGACCAGCGCCGTCTTTCCCTCCAGCCGCATCAGAGCGCCAGCCCCTTCTCGTCGAAGCGGTGGATGCGATGGCCGGGCGACAGCCTGACGGTGTGGCCGTGGTGAACGCCCAGTTCGCCCGGCGCGCGGATGTTGATGACGCCGATGCCCGGCACGTCGACCTTGATGAAACTGTCCGACCCCAGATGTTCGGAAAGGCCGACCACCCCCTCCCACGGGCCGTCGCCCACGGTGATGTGTTCGGGCCGGACGCCGATCGTATGTGCGCCGTGCTTCGCCGCCTCGGGCCCGGTGACGAAGTTCATCTTCGGGCTGCCGATGAAGCCGGCCACGAACAGGTTCTTCGGCTTGTTGTATAGCTCCAGCGGCGCGCCGACCTGCTCGATCCGGCCGGCGTTCAGCACCACGATCTTGTCGGCCATGGTCATGGCCTCGACCTGGTCGTGCGTCACATAGATCATCGTCGTCTTCAGGGACTGGTGCAGTTCGCTGATCTCCTGCCGCATCCCCACCCGCAGCGCGGCGTCAAGGTTCGACAGCGGCTCGTCGAACAGGAACGCCGCCGGTTCGCGCACGATGGCGCGGCCGATGGCGACCCGCTGGCGCTGGCCGCCCGACAGCTGGCCCGGCCGCCGGTCAAGATAGCTGCCAAGGTTCAGGACCTTGGCCGCGCGTTCGACCCGCTGGTCCTGTTCGGCCTGGCTCATGCCCGCCATCTTCAGCGGAAAGGCGATGTTCTTCCTGACCGTCATGTGCGGGTAAAGCGCATAGCTCTGGAACACCATCGCAAGGCCGCGCCGCGCCGGCGGCAGGTTGGTGGCGTCCTTGCCGTCGATGTCGATCGTGCCGCTGGTCGTATCCTCAAGCCCGGCGATCAGCCGCAGAAGCGTGGACTTGCCGCAGCCCGAGGGGCCGACGAAGACGACGAACTCGCCATCGTTGATATCGAGGTCGACCCCCGGAATGACATGCACGTCGCCAAAGGACTTGCGGACCTGCTTGAGCGTGATCTGTCCCATTCTATCCTCACTTCACCGCGCCGAAGGTCAGGCCGCGCACGAGTTGCTTCTGGCTGAACCAGCCAAGGATCAGGATCGGCAGGATCGCCATGGTCGAGGCTGCCGAGAGTTTCGCGTAGAAAAGGCCCTGCGGGGCCGAGAAGCTGGCGATGAAGGCCGACAGCGGCGCGGCCTTGGTCGTGGTCAAGGTGATGGTCCAGAACGCCTCGTTCCAGGCCAGGATGATGTTCAAGAGCATGGTCGAGGCAATGCCCGGCACGGCCATCGGCGTCAGGACATAAAGGACCTCGTTCCAGAGGCTTGCCCCGTCCATCCGCGCCGCCTCAAGGATTTCGCCGGGGATTTCCTTGAAGTAGGTGTAAAGCATCCAGACGATGATCGGCAGGTTCATCAGCATCAGCGCCAGCACCAGCCCGGTCTTGGTGTCGAACAGCCCGATCCGCTGGAACACCAGGTATAGCGGGATCATCACCGCGACCGCCGGCATCATCTTGGTCGACAGCATCCACATCAGCAGATCCTTGGTCTTCCTGCCGGGGACGAAGGCCATCGACCAGGCGGCCGGGATGGCGATGATCAGCCCCAGCAGCGTCGAGCCGACCGAGATCACCACCGAGTTCCAGAAGAACCGCGGATAGTCGGACCGCGCCCAGACCTCGGCATAGTTCGCCGTCGTCCAGTCGGCGGTGAACAGCTGCGGCGGCGAGGCGACGGCCGAGGCTTCGGTCTTGAAGCTGGTCAGGATCATCCACAGGACCGGGAAGAAGATCAGCAGGGCAACCGACCATGCGGCGATGGTCATCATCCAGGTGCGGGCGGGTGTTACGGCGCGGGCCATGGGCGTTCCTCCGGCTCAGGCGTCGAGATTGCGGCCGATGCCGCGCATCAGGAAGTAGGCGACGATATTGGCCAGGATCACCGCGATGATCCCGCCGGCGGCGGCGCGGCCGATGTCCTTGGCGACGATCGCCTGCTTGAAGATCATGTAGGGCAGCGTCGTCGAGGCCGATCCGGGCCCGCCCTGCGTGGTGGTGTAGATTTCGCCGAAGATGCCCAGAAGGAAGATCGTCTCGATCAGGATCACCACGGTGATGGCGCGCGTCATATGCGGCAGGATGATGTAGCGGAACCGGCTGAAGGCGCTGGCGCCGTCCATCTCGGCCGCCTCAAGCTGTTCGGACGACAGCGATTGCAGCGCGGTCAGCAGGATCAGCGTCGCGAAGGGCAGCCATTCCCAGGCGACGATGCCGATGACCGATGGCATCGGATAGTTCTCCAGAAACAGGATCGGCTGCGCCCCGAAGCCCTGCGCGATGGCGGCGAAAAGCCCGTTCTGGGGATGCATGAAAAGGTTTTCCCAGATCGAGGCGGCAACCGGCGGCATCACGAAGAAGGGCGCGATCACCAGGATGCGCAGATAGCCCTGCCCCTTCACCGGCTGGTCGATCAGCAGCGCCACCAGCACGCCCAAGATGACGGTGATGATCAGGACGCCGCCGACCAGCGCCAGCGTGTTGACCATCGCCAGCCAGAAGTCGGGCGCCCTGAAGAACCAGGTATAGTTGTTGAAGCCGACCCATCCCGTCCGGTCCGGCGACAGAAGCCGGTAAAGCCGGAACGAGAAGTAAAGCGTCATCGCCAGCGGCACGATCATCCAGACGAACAGCAGGATGACCGAGGGCGCCACCATCAGCCGGGCGGCCGCGCGTGAGGATTGGGTGGACATGGGCGGGTCTCCGGGATCGGGGCCTGGGGTCGCCGGGGCGGGTCGGGCGTCGTCGCCCGCGCCGGTTCAGCGAAGGGCTGCCGCTTGTGCCGCGGGCCGGGAAGGCAAGACGTTGGGAAGACGCAGGCAAGACATTGGAAAGACACTGTCAGCACGGGGCGGCAGGACGGGGCGGGCAGGCAAGCCGCCCGCCCCGAGGGAACGCCGGGGCCGGAGGAAGGCGGCCCCGGCCGGGAGTGTCAGTTGTAGCCCGCAGCCGCCATTTCGTCGGCAACGGCGGCCTGCGCCGCGGCAAGCGCCTCATCCGCGGTGGACTGGCCGGCCAGCGCCGCCGAGAAAAGCTCACCCACCGTCGTGCCCAGCCCCTGGAATTCGGGAATGGCCACGAACTGCACGCCGACATACGGGACCGGCTTGACCGTCGGGTTGTTCGGATCGGCCGAGTTGATCGAGTCGATCGTCATCTTGGCGAAGGGCACCTTGGCATATTCCTCGTTTTCATAAAGCGAGGTGCGGGTGCCCGGGGGCACGTTGGCCCAGCCTTCCTTCGAGGCGACGAGGGCAAGATAGTCCTTGTTCGTGGCCCAGTTGATGAAGGTCTTGGCCGCATCCTGCTTCTGGCTGGAAGCCGGGATCGCCAGCGACCAGGCCCAGAGCCAGTTGCCCCGCTTGCCCAGCCCGTTGTCGGGCGCCAGCGCAAAGCCCACATGTTCGGCCACGGTCGAATCCGCGCCGGTGACGAAGGACGCGGCCACCGTCGCGTCGATCCACATGCCGCACTTGCCCTGCTGGAACAGCGTCAGGTTTTCGTTGAAGCCGTTGTTCGAGGCGCCGGGAGGCCCGTAGTTCGTCATCAGGTTCAGGTAGAAGTCGAGCGTCGCCTTCCATTCCGGCTGGTCGAACTGCGGCACCCAGTTCTCATCGAACCAGCGCGCGCCAAAGCTGTTGGACATGGCGGTCAGGAAGGCCATGTTCTCGCCCCAGCCGGCCTTGCCGCGCAGGCAGACGCCGTAGATGCCGGCATCCTTGTCGGTCATCGCGGCGGCGGCCTTCTCGATGTCGGCCCAGGTGGGCGCGTCGGGCATGGCAAGCCCGGCCTTGTCCATCAGGTCCTTGCGGTACATCACCATCGAGCTTTCGCCGTAGAAGGGCGAGGCCATCAGGTTGCCGTCGACCGTCAGGCCGCCGCGGATGGCGGGCAGCAGGTCGTCGACGTCATATTCCGCGGGCAGGTCGTTCAGGCTGACCAGCCAGCCCTGCTTGCCCCAGATCGGAACCTCGTAGGTGCCGATCGTCATCACGTCATACTGGCCGCCGCCGGTGGCGATGTCGGTCGTCACGTTCTGGCGCAGGACGTTTTCTTCCAGCGTCACCCATTCGACCGTGATGTCGGGGTGCTTGGCGTTGAAGTCGTCCATCAGACCCTGCATCCGGATCATGTCGCCGTTGTTCACGGTGGCCACGGTGATGGTCGTTTGGGCCATGGCGGCGCCCGCGAGGCAAAGCGCAGCCGACGCGCCCAGAAGGGCGCGGAATGTCATGGTCATCAGTGATCCTCCCTCAATGCGTGAGCAAATCATCGCATACCGGGTAAATGCTCACATCCGCCCCCGACTCGTCAATCCCCTTCTTCCGCCGCAACTGCATGGGTCAGGCTTGCGCCAGCAGCATCCCGGCGGTCGGGGCGTCTGTCACCAGACCGTTGATAATGCGTGATTTTACCGCTCCAAGGATCGCGGGCACCTTGGCTGCGCCCGCAGCAATGCCGATGGCCGGCCGGGCAAGGCCGGGTTCGACCCGCACTCCGCCGGTGCGGGTGTTGATGCCGACGTCCAGATACCGGCCCTGCGAATCGAAGACCCAGCCCGCCACCTCGCCGGCCGCGCCGGCCGCGCGCATCTCGGCCAGTTCGGCGGCGCTGACGAAGCCGTCCTTGTGCAGCGGCGCGTCGTCGGACATCTGGCCGACGCCGACGAAGATCACATCGGCCGCCCGCGCCAGTTCCAGCACCCGACGCACCGGGGCAAGGGCGTGGAAGGCCGCCCGCTCGGCCAGCGAGGACGACACCACCGGCACCAGCATCGGATAATGCGGCGCCAGAACCCGGTCGGCCAGCCGCATGACCACGTCGAAGAAGCTGGCCGAACCATCGGGCGCGATATTGCCGATCAGCGAAACCAGCCGGTGCTGCGGCGCCTCCATCGGTTCCAGCGCCTCGACCAGGCCGCGCAGCGCCCGCCCCGTTCCCAGCCCGATGACCAGCGGATCGGACATCCGCAGGAACCGCCCCAGTTCCGCCGCGGCGGCGCTGGCGATGCCGACCGCCGGGTCCGCGCCGGCGCCAAGCCCCGGCACCACCCGCGCGCGGGCCAGACCGAAGCGGTCCTTCAGCGCCCGCTCCAGATCCATGCAGGCGCCGATGCGGTGGATCAGCCGCACCTGGATCAGCCCCTCGGTCATCGCCCGGCTGACCAGCCGCTGCGCGCGCTGGCGGCTGATGCCCAGCTCTGCCGCGATCTGGTCCTGCGTCATGCCGCCGACATAGTATAGCCATCCGGCGCGGGCGGCTTCGTCCTGAAGGCTGGGTTCGGGGTCGGTGCGGCTCATGGTACGGTCCGGTGTTCGGGGGTGCCGATCTGCGGGCCGGCGCGCCCTGCCCCGGGCAGGGCCAGAAGATCGGTCAGGTTGGCGATGCGGCGGTGCGGGCGGGCGTCTGCGGGTTCGGCCGGGGTGTCCGGCCCCATGTGGCTGCCGCCGACAAAGCGCCAGACCTGCATGCCCGCCGCAAGCCCCGCCCTGACGCCGGTCAGGCTGTCCTCGACGACCAGGCAACCGGCGGGCGCCACGCCCATCCGGGCCGCGACATGCAGGAACAGGTCGGGCGCCGGCTTGCCGCGGGCCACCTCGCTTGCGGTGAAGGTCACCTGCCCCAGCCTGTCCCACAGCCCGACCAGACGGAGCGACATTTCCACCCGGCGCGGGCTGGACGAGGTGGCGACGCAGACCGGCAGGTCCAGCCCGTCAAGCAGCGCGGTCACCCCGGGCATGATGCGCAGCTCGGTCTCGAACGCCTGCAGCAGCCGGTTGCGATACTGTTCCTCGAAGTCGGGCGGCAGGTCGATGCCGAAATCCTTGCGGATTTCCGCCATGACCGTGGGGTAGCTCCGCCCCAGGAAATGACGCGCGACATAGGCAAGGTCGATCGACACCCCCAGCGCCGCCAGTTCGGACACAAGCATCCGGGCGCTGATCGCCTCGCTGTCGATCAGCACGCCGTCGCAGTCCAGAATCACCAGCCGGGGTGCCCTTGTCATGCCCCGGTCATAGGCGATAACCGGCCCGCATGGCAAAGGGCTGTGGATATGCGACATTGACAGGCCGGCGCGGCGACCATGGCCGCCGGGCGCCGGCCGCGCCTCGGCGGTTCGGCGCCGATGGGGCCAAGCCGCTGGCCGCCCGGCGCTTTTGCCCGATTCCGGCCACAGTCGCATCCAAGAATCGACACGGGGCACAGGCAGAAAACCGCATGGCTATCAGCTGCCCGATTGCCGTGTGTCTCCAGGCTGCCTACGCCGCCCCGGTGACCCCGCGAGAGGGCCCGAACGAGGCAGCACAGATGAAATCACTCGCAGCATTCCTTGTTGCCTTGAAGATGATGGAGTCGGGCGGCGACTATCAGACCGTCAACAGCCTGAACTTCCTTGGGGCCTATCAGTTCGGCGAGGCCGCGCTGACCGACCTTGGCTATGTCCGCTATGACGGCGACGCCTATGACAACGATTATGGCGGCGGCTGGACCGGCAAGCACGGGGTCAAGTCGGCCAAGCAGTTCCTTGCCAGCAAGCCCGCGCAGGACAAGGCCATGGAGGAATGGCTGGAACTGATGTGGAGCTATATCGAGATGCACAAGGTCGACCGCTACGCCTGGCGCGAGGTCGGGGGCGAGGTCCTGACGCCGTCGGGCATGCTGGCCGCGGCGCATCTGCTGGGGGCCGAATCGCTTGCCGCCTATGTCCGCTCGGACGGGCGCAAGGATCTGACCGATCCCTATGGCACGCCGATCAGCAGCTATATCCGCAAGCTGAACGGCTATGACGTGCCGTTCGCCCCGCGCGAATTCGCCTCTAATTGATCCCGGCCCCGGGCTGCGCCGCCGCCTGCCGGATCAGCCGGTCAAGGTGGAAGGTGCGGCCCAGCCAGGCCGAGCCTTCGATCGACAGGTGGCCGGCGTCGCGGTAGACGAACACCTCGCCATGCCGCGTGCGGCACTGGCCTTCGGGGCAGATCAGCGCCGTTAGGTCGATCAGCGGCACCTGGTTGGCCAGTCCGCGCAGGAAGTCGATCGCATCCTTGTTGACCTGCGCCGTTGCCGACAGCGGGAAATCGCAGGCGGCATCATCGGCGCCGGAAAGCGCGGCCGCGGCCAGGCACTGGCCGATGTCGGTGCCCGTGGCGGGCGTGGGCGAGACGACGACCACCTGCTTGCCCATGGCGCGGATGCGCCTTGCGGTGTCAAGGAAGGCCGCCCGCACCGCCGCTGGTGCTTCGGCCGCGGGCACCGTGCTGCCGTCGGTGCGGCGCAGGTCGTTGAAAAGCAGGTTGTAGGTCGACGACAGGACGACGATCCGCACCGAATCGGCCCCGGCAAGCCAGGCCAGAACCTCGTCGTTGAAGCGGTGGCAGCCGACATACCAGTCGGCGGCATATTCGGCCGGCGCCGTCGACAGACCCAGGACCGCCGGGCAGCTTGACTTGGTCATCTGGATCATGCCGCCCCAGTCGCCCGAGGCGCGGATCGCCGGTTCCAGATGCATGGCGAAACTGTCGCCCCAGAGCAGGATTTCCGGCCGGTCCGCGGTGCGGCAGGCCGGGTCCAGCGTGAAGGTGGCCTCGCAGACGGTGCTGAGGCCGTAGTTGGTGGCCAGCCGCGCCTCGATCGCGGCGGCATCGGGGCGGCCGGTGCCGGGGCCGGCCGGCAGAAGCGGCAGGATGCCGAAGAGGGCCAACGCCACCGCCGCCGACCCAAGGAATCCGGCAAGCGCGGAACGCGGAAAGGGGGCGTTCGGGCCGCGGTCGCGGAACGGCCGTTCGACATAGCGGAAGGTCAGCGTCGCCAGCGCCAGCGTCGCCGCGACGATGGCCGCGCCCGAGACGGCGGTCACTTCTCCGCCGGAAAGGCGCCAGAAGGCCAGGATCGGCCAGTGCCAGAGATAGGCGCTGTAGCTGATCAGGCCGATCAGCCGCAGGGGTGCTGCGGCCATCAGCCGCCCCGCCATCCCTGCCCCGCCCGACCACAGGAACAGCGCCGCCCCCAGAACCGGCAGAAGCGCGGGCAGGCCTGCGGGCAGAACCCCGCCCCCCGGCACCGCATAGCCAAGGCAGATCAGCCCGAGGCCCGTCCAGCCGGCGACCTGCGCCGGCAGGCGGCGCGGAGGCGCGGCGACCAGCGCCACCAGCGCGCCCGCCATCAGTTCCCAGGCGCGCGCCGGCAGCAGGTAGAACGCCGCCGCAGGATCGCGCCGCAGAAGCCACAGGCTGACCGCAAGACTGACCACGCCCAGAAGCAGCACCGCCAGCGGCAGCGCGCGGCGGCGCAGCCGCCAGATGGCCCAGAGAATCAGCGGGAAGAACAGGTAGAACTGTTCCTCGACCGCCAGCGACCAGGTGTGCAGCAGCGGCATCACCTCGGCCGAGGGCATGAAGTAACCGGTCGAGTCGTAGTAGAGCAGGTTCGACAGGAAGCCGATCGCCGCCAGCACCGCCCGCCCGAAATCCGCCTGCTGGCCGGGCAGCATCAGCAGCGCCGCGGGCAGGATGCAGGCGAGGATCACCAGGAACAGCGCCGGCAGGATGCGCCGCGCCCGGCGTTCGTAGAACCGCCACAGGCTGAACCGCCCTGCCCCAAGGTCGGCGACAAGGAGTCCGGTGATCAGATAGCCCGAGATGACGAAGAAGACATCGACGCCGAGGAACCCCGCAGGCACAAGGCTGGCCGACAGGTGGTAAAGGATGACCGGCAGCACGGCGAGCGCGCGCAGTCCGTCAATCTCGGGCCGATAGCCTTCGTGCCGCATCAGGTCAGGTCCGCGCCGATAGCTCCAGGCTCGGATGCGCGGTGCCGAGGGTAACCTTGTCGTTCATTGCCCCCGTGCGCTCCAGCTTGTTCCACGCCGCCAGCCGGCCCGTGATCGCGCGCCAGGCGGCGCGCAGGGTCGAGACGTAGAGGAGTTGTCGATAGCCAAGCCGCAGCAGCGGTGTCAAGAGAAGCAGGCCCAGGCTGAAGCGCCGCTCGAACCGGAAGGTGACCAGCGTGTTCAGCACGTCGATCAGCGTCAGCCCCAGATAGCCCAGGAAGAAGACCGCCGCACCTTCGTCCAGCACCGGCTGCCCGGCGAACAGGCGAAGCGCCATCACCGCCAGCACGATCAGGATGATCAGGTCGACCACGGGCGACAGGATCGTGGTCAGCACGCTGAACCAGATCGCATCGAGGATCGAGACATAGCCGACGGTGCGGCCCTCGGCGATCGCGCCCCTGTGCTTCCACGACACCTGGAGCATGCCCAGCGTCCAGCGCAGGCGTTGCGACATGAAGGATTTCAACTTCTCCGGCGCCTCGGTCAGCGCACGCGCATTCTCGGCCATCACCACGCGGTAGCCGGCGCGGTGGACGGCCAGCGTCAGGTCGGCGTCCTCGGTGATCGTCTCGCCCGAGAAGAGGCCGGCCGAGATCACCGCCTTGGTCCGCCAGGCGCCGATCGCGCCCGGCACCACCAGGATGCCGTTGAACATCTCGTAGGCGCGGCGCTGGATGTTCTGGCTGACGCGGTATTCAAGGTTCTGGCAGGCGGTCAGCCAGTTGCCGGCATTCCCCACCTCGACGATGCCCGAGACCGCGCCCACGTCGGGGGCGGCGAAGGGCTGCATGATCCAGCGGACGGCATCCCATTCCAGCTTGGAATCGGCGTCGAGGATGATGAAATACTCCGTCTCGACATAGCGGAGCGCGGTGTTGGACGCGGCCCATTTGCCGGCGTTTTCCTGCCGCACCAGGCGGATGCGCGGATCGGTGGCCGCCACGCCCGCGACCACGCGCGAGGTGCCGTCCTTCGACCCGTCATCGACGACGATGACGCGGACATCGGGATAGTCGCTGGCCAGGATCGACCGGATGCAGGTCGCGATGACCTTTTCCTCGTTATAGGCCGGCACGACGACGGTGACCGGCGGCGCCCAGGCCGGATCGACCCGGTCGCGCGGCTGGCGGATGGCGGCCAGCACCAGGAAGACGGTCGAGCGGGCAATCGCCAGCACCAGAAGGAACAGGAACACCGTCGCCAGGATGGAATCGGCGTTGACCAGAACCCGCAGGTAGACGCGGTCGCGCAGCGTCGCCAGATCGCGCGCCTCGTACATCGCGACGCCGCCGGCGGGCCGGGCCAGATCGTCGGGGGCGATGAAGGTGGCGCCCGCGGTCTCGAACTCGGCCAGGATCACCGGCAGCGCCTCCATCGTCGCGGCCTGGCGGTCCTCGGCCAGGTCGAACCGCACCAGCTGCGAGCCGGCGAAGAAGGCGGTGCTGACCACGCGCTCGGCGAATTCGCGGGCCTTCGCCGGATCACGCGGCAGCCGTTCGCCGGCCGGCAGGCGGATGCGCCCCTGGTCCTGCAGGGCGACCAGCGTGCCGAACTCTTCCGCCGTCACCGGCAGAACGTCGCCCGGACCCCAGGTTTCGGCCAGGACGGTGCGCCAGCCGGTTTCACCGACCAGCGCCATGGCGGCCACACGGTCGCGCAGCCGCGACAGGCTTGCCCAGGCGCCGGCGCCGTCAAGGTCGCCGGTATCGGCCAGGGCGACGGCGTGACCGGCGGCGATCAGCCCGCGCACGGTGTCGCGGTTGTCAAGGATTTCCGAGGCGGTCACCGAAAAGACGCCGCGCGTGCCGTGGCGGGCAAGGCTGCCCAGCACGTCCGACAGATGCTCGGGCAGCGGCAGGCCGTCGAAGGCGATCAGGACGGCGTCGGGCACCCCGCCGTCGATCCGGCGCATCAGATGCGGCGCCGGCAGCGCCCTGTAGCCTTGCGCGACGACCCGGCCGGTGGTGGGATCGACCGCCACGTCGCGCCGGCCGCTTGCCGCGGTATCCACCCGCAACGCGACCGGCCCGGTGCCCGAAAGAAGCACCTGCGTGTCCAGCCGGATCGACCGCATCAGCGCCCGCGGCGCTTCCTCGCCCGCCAGAAGCGACCAGACCGCCGGGTCTTCATACCCAAGCGGCCAGATCGCCACCGCGGCGCCGGGCGCAAGCCGCGCCAGCTGGTTGGCGAAGGAAAGGCCGTCGAGCAGCATCACCTGCGCGGGCCGGCCATCCTCGGCGCGGAAGGCCAGCGTGGTGTTCAGCGTTTCCGTGTCCAGCGTCACCTCGCCCCCGGCGGCGCGGGTCCGGCCCATCGCCGTGGCATAGGCAATCCGTTCCGACCGGCCGGTCGCGGTATCGGTCTGCACGCCGAACGTGCCCAGCGCCGCGACCAGCTTGCCCTGCGGGACATGGGCGCGCAGGCTGATCATGCTTTCGTCGAACCAGGACTGCGGCGCCAGCGGCAAGGGCAGGCGACCGGGTTCAAGGAAGCCCTTGGCCACCACCAGATCGACGGCCTCGACCACGCGGCTGTCGGCCAGGAACGCGGCATCGGCGCCGGTGACAAGGCAAAGCTGGCCGCCGCGTTCAACCGCAAGCGGCCGCAGCGCGCCAAGCAGGTCCAGCACCTCAACCGGCGCCGCCGCGCCGTTGCCGGAAAGGTCAAGGCACAGGCTGGTGCCGTAGGGCCAGGCGGTCGCCAGATCGCGCAACAGCCGCGACCGCGCGCCCGGCGCGGTCAGCAGCGGGCTCTTGCTGCCGTCCGGGGCGTCGAACCGCGCGGTCAGCATCAGGAAGGCCGGCCGGCCAAGCGATGCGACATCCGCCCGCCAGCCGTCCGAGGCAAGCGGGATCACCGTGCCGACATCGACGCCGAAGGCCATGTCTTCCAGCAGCACCCGGTCGACCCGGGCGCAATGGGCCAGCAGCGCGCTGCGGGCGGTCACGTCGTCGGCGGGGATGAAGGCCATCGCGCTGCGCTGGCCGGCGGCGATGCCGGCGCAGGACACCGCCGGTTCGGCCTGAAGGTTGTAAAGCACCGCCTCGGCCGTCGGGTCGAACTCGCCCGAGCGCAGCGCCACCGGCGGCCCGGCATCCGGCAGCGCCAGCAGCCGCAGCACCAGATCGACGGCCGCAAAGGCCACAAGAACCGCGACCGCCGCGATCACCAGACGGGCGCCGACCAGGCGGCGGCGCGAGCCGGCATCGAAGACCTTCTTGACGTTTGCCTCGCGCGCAGGGCCGAATGGGATGATGTTGTTCATGCGCGTTCAGCCCCGCGGGGCACCGTCCGGCCCAGACGTGACTGCGAAACCGCGGCTGCGGACCGCGGCGGGCGGATGCATTGCTGGGGGGCTTTCCGGCCTATGAAATGCTCACGCCGAACGTTCCTCGCAACGACTGCGCTTGCGCTGCTCCCAGGGCCAAGGCTTCTGGCGGCGGTGCCCGGCCTTGCCTTCCTCGTGGTACAGGACATCCCCAAAACTTGGAAACCCGGCGACATTGAGACGATCATTGGGTATTTCCGAACCAGAAAACTATCAACAATTCTTGCACTGTCCCATGTTTCCGAAGATGGCGATACCGAAAGCCGCATCCGGAAACTCCTTGTTTCCGAAGCGGTTGATGATTTTCTGCTAGAGGTTGTTGCGACAGTTCCGCCACTATCGCAAGAACAGAGATTGTGGCATTTGCGTGGCGCGCACGAGTTGATGCGCGCCGAGATCGCCGCCGCCTCGGTCGAATCGGGGGCGTCAGAAGCGCGTTTTCCGGTCAGTTTCTTCCAGCGCGCCGATGGTCCGCTTGCCGATCTCAGCGCCTACCGCTCGGCCGGGTTCCGGGTCCGGATCGTCCGGCCCGAGAGAAACGGGCCGGCGACGGTTCAGCTTGAGGGCCGCGACCAGCTGTCGATCACCGGCGGGCGGCTTCTTGACCTGTTCGATCCGGACCTGACCGCGCGGCTGGCGAACCTTGACCCCGCGGCCGGGGTTTCCGTCCTGCACCTGTCCCTGGCCGGGGGAACGGACCTGTCCGATGCGCCGCTGGCGGTGGCCGCCGAGGCCGCGGTGGCGGCGATCGACGCCGCGATCGGGACGCTGGGCCTGCGCCCCGTCCTTGCGCGCGACTACTTCCTTCTGGCCGGAACGCCGGTGCCGCGCGACATTGCGCTGCTGCTGGATGCGGCCGATCCCGAGGGCAATATCGAGGCCTTCGCCAATGACCTTGTCAGCCGCAACCTGCCCTTCAGCCGGACCGACGGCCCGCTGGCGCCCGGCGACTGCGCCCTGCCCGCATCCCCCGGCGCGACGCTGGCCGACTGCATCCTTTCCCCGGGCGGCCTGCTTTCCCCCACCGATGCGGCCAGCACCGTTGTCGGCCCGCACGAGGCGAACGGCCTTGGCGACGACATCCGCATGCACCTGCGCCAGCTTGATGCCGAGGCGGCGGCGCGGCTGGACCGGCTGACGCTGGCGGAATCCGACCGGGTGCTGGCGATCGCCGCGAAGGACGTGGCGTCGCGGCCGATGCGCGCCCGGATGATGCGCTGGCTGGAGGACGGGCAGAACCAGGGCTATGTGCGGCTGCATGACCTGCCGGCGCTGCGCGACCGCGTCATGGTCAGCGATCCGGTGATCCGCCGCTACTGGTCATTGCGGCGGCGGCGCCTGACCGATCCGCCGGCGACGGGCGGCCACAGCCGGGCCGAACGCGCGCGGCTGATGGAAGATGCCGTCCTCGCCTGGAGTTATTTCCAGCGCCACACCTATGCCGAGACCGGCCTTGTCGCTGGCACCGTCTCGGGCAATCCGGGCGGGCGGGTGAACAGCGAGATCACGCTCTGGGACGTGGCCAGCCAGATCAACGCGCTGATCGCCGCGGCCGAACTAGGCCTGACCGACACGCAGGCGGCATCCGAGGCGATCCGCAAGGCCGTCGCCTCGCTGCCGGCCGAACGGCTTGGCCAGGGTCTGCTGCCGCCGTCGAACTTCTCGGGCCAGACGTTGCGCACCACCGTCAGGGGGTTCGATTCCTGCGATGCGGGGCGTTTCGGCATCGCGCTCGCCCGGGCCGAGGCGCGGGGGCTGATCGACGGCGCCGATATCGAACAGGCGCTGGGGCGGTGGACGCTGGACCAGTCGATCCGCGAGGGCGGGCATTTCAGCAACCGCGACGGTCGGTGGCAGGACACGACCGAATCCCACTGCACCGATTACATCGTGCCCGGCTTCGCCTTCCTCGGCCAGGCGCTGAGCCCGCTTTACGACCGGCCCGACCCGAGCCCGGAGTCGGAAATCGTCACCCTCTACCGCGCGGCATCGCTGGGGGCGATCTCGACCGAACCCTACGCGCTGCAGGCGATCGAGACGGGGATGGACGGGCCGACCCGGCTGATCCTTGACGCGCTTTTCGATGCGCAGCTGGGCTGGTTTCAGGAGACGGGCCAGATCCGCTGCATTTCCGAGGCGCCGATCGACCGGCCGCCGTGGTTCATCTATTCGGGCCTCAGGATCGACGTCGAAGGCCCTGACGCCTGGGTGATCGGCGCCATCCTTCGCGAGGCCGAAGTGGCAAGCGAAGGCTTCCGTCGCGCCAACGAGATCATCAGCGCCAAGGCCGCCTATCTGTGGAGCGCGGTCTACCCCCATGCCTACAACGACCGGCTGGTCGCGATCATCCGCGAACGGGCGCGGATACCGGGCGTGGGCTTCACCGTCGGCGTCTATGCCGACAGCCTGGAACCGATGCGCAACTATACCGACATCAATACCAACGGCATCATCCTGTCGGCCATCGCCCACATGCTGCGGCCCGCCTGAGCCTCCGCCGGGCCCGTGAAACGGAAAGGGGCGCATCCCGCCCCGGGATGCGCCCGCATCGGCCCGTCGCCGGGCGCGCGATCAGCGTTCCTTCGACACGTCCTCGAACCGGGTCAGCCAGGGGTTCACCACCAGGCCCACCACATCCGACTGGAAGGCGGCGGTGTCGATGGTTTCCGAGAAGGGCAGGATCGACATGACGGATTCGTCCATATAGACCTGAATTTCCTCGTACATCGCCTTCTGCTTCGTGGCGTCGCGTTCCAGAAGCGCATCCTCGATCATCTTGTTCAGCGCCTCGTCGAAATAGCTGGTCCGCCAGCCCTGATAGTTGGTCAGCTTGGCCTCGTCCGAATTGTCGGGGTTGTAGGCCAGCGCGCGCAGGTTGCTGTCGGGGTGGGGCTGCTGCCCGCCGCCGCCGCGGCCGACCAGAAGTTCGAAGTTCCGCTCGCGCATGGCGCCATAGATCTGGTCGCCCGAGCCGGTGATCAGCTCGGCCTCGATCCCGGCCTGGGCCAGCGTGTTCTGGATCGCGGTCCCCGCCTTCAGGAACGGTTCCTCCGACAGGACGCGCAAGGTGGTCTTGAACCCGTCGGGATAGCCGGCCTCGGCCAGCAGCGCCTTCGCCGCCTCGACGTTCAGCGCATAGCCCTGGTCGGGCAGCAGACCCAGCGCGCCGGTCGAGATCGGCCGCTGGTGCAGCTTGCCGTAGTAGGGCATCACCGCCTTGTCGAGGCCGTCATAGTCGATCAGCAGGCGCAGCGCCTCGCGCACCTTCCTGTTGGCAAAGCGTTCGTCCTTCATCGAGACGGACAGGTAATAGAACCCCGCGCCGGGCGTGGATTCGATCGTGATCGCGTCATTCGCTTCCAGCGCCGTCAGGTCGGGCGCCAGAAGCGAATAGGCCACGTCGATATCGCCCTGTTCCAGCATCAGGCGCTGCGACTGCGATTCCGGCAGGTGGCGCATCAGCACGCGTTCCATCGCCGGCGCCTCGCCCCAGTAGGCATCGTTGCGGGTCAGGATGATGTATTCGTTCGACGCCCATTTCGTCAGCCCGTAGGGGCCCGAACCGGCCGAGTTCAGCGTCAGCCAGGCCTGGCCAAGATCGCCGTCCTTTTCGTTTTCAAGGACCGTCTTGCTGTCAAGGATCGACCCCGGGCCGTTCTGCGCCAGCAGCATCAGGATCAGCGCCGGATCGTCGGGCTGCGGCAGGTTCAGTTCGAACGTGTGGTCGTCGACCGCGACGAACAGCGCATCCGCCGCCTCGGCCGTGTAGCCGCGCGACTTCAGGAACGAGGCCTGCGCCAGGTTCAGCGTCAGCAGGCGCTTCAGGCTCCAGACCACATCGGCGGCGGTGACGGGATTGCCCGAGGCGAAGGTCGCATCCGCCCGCAGCCTGAACGTCACCTTGGTGCGGTCTTCCGACACCTCCCAGCTTTCGGCGATCCGCGGCTGGATGCTCTTGTCGACAGGCGACAGGACGACAAGCGTGTCATAGATGTTGTTCAGCACCTGAACCGTTTCGCGCCCGGTGATGGCGGCGGGGTCAAGGGTCAGGATGTTGCCCATGGTCGTGGCGACGACCAGCTGGTCATCGGGGGTTTCCGCAAGCGTCGCGACAGGCAGCGCGCCGGCAAGAAGGGCGGCCAGCGCCACCGATGCGAAAAGGTGTTTCATTCGTCCTCCCGTTCAGTGCCGCGTCGGGGCGCGCGGCTCGCCATTCCGCTGCGGCCCTGCCGCAGCAGTTCGTTACTGCAGCAGCGCCCCCACCACGGGCACCAGCGCCCGGCCCAGTGCGGCCGTCGCCTCGGCGCCAAGATGCACGCCGTCGACCGGCGAAGGTGCGGCCACCGCCGCCGCGTCGAAGAAGGCGCAGCCCGCATCGGCCGCCAGCGCGGCATATAGCGGCGCCAGCAGCCGGAACTCGGCCGGGTCGCGCCCGCCGGGCGGCGCGCCCTCGGCGGGTGTCAGGCACAGGGGCGGCGCCACGATCAGCGTCTTCGGCCGGGCGGTGCGCGGCTTGTAGGGAAAGGTCTCGACGATCTCGACCAGCCGCCGCATCCCGGCCTGGGCGGAAACCGCCCTGCCCCCGTGTGCGGCCTTCAGGTCGTTGGTGCCCAGCATCAGGATCACCAGGTCCAGCGGCATATGTGCGGCCAGCGCCTGCGGCAGGGATTTCGCGCCGTTGCGGCAGGCCGGGCCGGCATGGTCGTCGCGGGCGGTGGTGCGGCCGCCGATGCCGTCGCCGGTCACCCGGACGCCGCCACCCAGCCCCTGTTCCAGCACCGCCGGCCACTGGAATTGCGGCGGATGGCGGAGGCCGGTGGCGGGGTCCGCCCCCCAGGTCAGGCTGTCGCCGAAGGCAAGGACGTGCTTCATCGGCCCCGCCCCTCAGGAAACCCGGTTCGCTTCGATGAAGTCGAAGTCGATATCCTCGCCCAGGCCGGGACGATCGGGCACATGGACCCAGCCATCGGCGTCCATCGGATCGGAAAGCGATTTCAGGTAGTCGTGGCCGTCGTCGTATTCCAGGAACGGATGCAGCAGCCCGCGTTCGTACCAGCGGCAGTTCCGGCTGGCGGCGACCACATGCAGGTTCATCGCGGTGTTGCCATGCACCTCGCAGTCCATGCCGAAGGCTTCGGCCAGCCGCATGCATTTCAGCGCCGGGGTGATGCCGCCCACGTCGTTCACGCCGGTCCGCAGGATATCGACCGCGCCCGATCTGATCCATTCCGCGCGGTGCCAGTGCTTGCCGCCGGCGGATTCCGGGCCAAGGACCGGGATCGTCAGGTTGTCTGACAACCATTTGTAGGAGCCGAGGGATTGCTCGTCCATCGGTTCCTCGATCCAGTCGAAGCCCAGCTTTTCCAGCCCGCGGCCCAGTTCCAGGCTGTCGGTGCGGGAATACCAGTGGAAGGCGTCGATCATCAGGTGGATGTCGGGGCCGACCGCCTCGCGCACGGCGGCGCAGGCCCTGAGGTCCATCTTCACATCCGGCGCCCAGCTGACCGGCGGCATCCAGGTGTGCAGCTTGATGCCCTTGTAGCCGCGCGCGACCAGCCTTTCGGCAAAGCGGGCATAGTCGTCGGGCGTCGCAAGACCGCCTTCCATCTCGTCCCCGCACATGATCGAGCCATAGGCGCGCACCCTGTCGCGATAGGCGCCGATCAGCTTGTGGACCGGCTGGTTCAGGCTGCGGCCGGCCAGGTCCCACAGCGCACAATCGACCACGGCCAGCGTCCTGTCGGTCAGCTGCGCCGCCGATCCGCGCTGCCAGTGCGCCAGATCGTGCCAGAGCCGTTCACGGTCGCGATGGTCCTGCCCGACCAGCACCTTCTTCACGAACCTGTCGATGACATGCGGCCGGACGATTTCGGGTGCGGTGAAGGAATGACCCTCGTGGCCGTCCTCGGTGCGGATGGTCAGGAGGGCCTGCGGCACCTTGTGCGCGGGGCCGGGGTGCGCGTGGCCGGCGCTGTCGGAATGGCGCCTGGTCGTGGTCAGGAAGACCCGGACCATAACGTCGGTGATGATCATGCCTTCCCCCCGGTTCCGGTGCAGCGCCCGCGGCGCTGTCCGACTCATGTAACTAGTTGTATACCAGAATGTCAATATATGTCAGACAAGTTGTTATACAGGATTGCGGCAGCGGATCGCGGCCATGGCGCCGGCCATGGCGGCGGGCGCCGCTCGGATGCGCGGCACCGGATGATCTGAAACCGCCGCCTGCGGCCGGGGCAAATGCGGCGCGGCTAGGCCGCCCGCCCTGCCCCTTCGTATTCCAGCGAGGCGGCGATCAGTTCGCGCGCATAGGGATGCGTCGCGCCGTTGCCGGCGATCGCCGTGCGCGGCAGCACCTCGGTGATCTCGCCATGCTGCATCACCGCGAACCGGTCGCACATGTGGTCGACCACCGCCAGATCATGCGTGACCATGATGTAGGTGAAGCCGCGCTCGGTCCGCAGCCGCGCCAGCAGGTTCAGGATTTCCGCCTGGACCGACACGTCCAGCGCGCTGGTCGGTTCGTCCAGCAGCAGAAGCTGCGGTTCAAGGATCAGCGCGCGGGCGATGGCGACCCGCTGGCGCTGCCCGCCCGAAAGCTGATGCGGATAGCGGTCCAGAAAATCGACCGGCAGGCCGACGTCCGTCATCGCCTGCCGCATCCGGGCCTCTTGCCGGTCAAGGCCGTGGATGCGCAAGGGTTCGGCCAGAACGGTGCGCACCGACTGGCGCGGATGCAGGCTGCCATAGGGGTCCTGGAACACCATCTGCAGCGCGCGGCAGCGTTCCCTGACCGGCAGGCTGCGTATGTCGCGGCCGCCGATGGCGATCGTGCCGGTCCAGAACGCGGTCAGCATCGAAATGCAGCGCAGCACCGTGGACTTGCCCGATCCGCTTTCGCCGACCAGGGCGAAGCATTCGCCGGGTTCCACCGCGAAGGATACCGATGGCAGCACGCGCGCCGCGCCGAAGCTGATCGACAGGTCGCGAACGGTGACAGAGACGGTCATGGCAGCGGTTCGTCCTTCCATTCGGGGCGCCGGTCAAGGATGGCCAGCGGCTGACGCGGCCCGCCGATGCGCGGCTGCGCGGCCAGAAGGCCCTGGGTGTAGGGGTGGCGCGCCCGGTCGAATGCGCCGGCCTGCAGCACCTCGACCACGCGGCCGGCATACATGATCAGCACCCGGTCACAGAAGTTGCGGACAAGGTTCAGGTCGTGGCTGATCATGATCAGCCCGATGCCGCGGTCGCGCACCAGACCGTCCAGGATGTTCAGCACCTGCAACCTGACCGTCACGTCCAGCGCGCTGGTCGGTTCGTCGGCGATCACCAGACCGGGATCGGCCAGCAGCATCATGGCGATCATCACCCGCTGGCCCATTCCGCCCGATATTTCATGCGGATAAAGGTCATGCACCCGTTCGGGATCGCGGATGCGGACCGCGGCCAGCATCTCCAGCGCACGGGCCTTCGCCTCGGCCCGGCTGCATCTGAAATGGCGCAGGCAGGTTTCGGCGACCTGGTGGCCGACGCGCTGGATCGGGTTCAGGCTGAATTTCGGGTCCTGCAGGATCATCGACATCCGCCGGCCGCGCACCTTCAGCATTTCCCGTTCCGAGAGCGCCAGCAGGTCCAGGTCCTGAAACCGCAGCGCATCGGCGGTGATCGTCGCCCCCGGCAGCAGGCGCAGAAGCGCGCGGCCGACGGTGGATTTCCCCGATCCGCTTTCGCCGACGATGCCAAGCCGTTCGCGGCCAAGCTGGAAGGTCACGCCCCGCACGGCATCGGCGGCGGCGCCGGGGTAGCGGACCGAAAGGTTCCGGACGTCAAGGATGGGCTGGTCCATCGCGCTACCTGCGGTTCATCTGTCTTGGGTCCAGCGCATCGCGCAGGCCATCGCCCAGAAGGTTGAAGGCAAGGCTGACCGACAGGATCGCGATGCCCGGGAAGGTGACCAGCCACCAGCTGTCGATCATGTAGCGCCGGCCGGTGGCGATCATCGCGCCCCATTCCGGCAGCGGCGGCTGGGCGCCAAGGCCAAGAAAACCCAGACCCGCCGCCGTCAGGATCACCGTCGCCATGTTCAGGGTCAGCCGGATCAGCACCGAGGGCAGGCACATCGGCATGATCGACCTGACGATGATCCGCAGGGCCGATGCGCCCTGCAGCCGGGCCGCGGCGATATAGTCGGCCTTGCGGAAGGTCAGCGTCTCGGCCCGGGCCAGCCGCGCGATGGGCGGCCAGGCGGTCAGGCCGATGGCGATGATCGCGTTGTTCAGGCTGGGGCCAAGGGCCGCCACGAAGGCGAGCGACAGGATCAGGCTGGGGAAGGACAGGAAAATGTCGGTGATCCGCATCATCACCGTGTCGAACCGCCCGCCGATATAGCCCGAGGTGGTGCCGACCAAGAGGCCGATGGGCCCGACCACGATCGACACAAGGAAGATGATCCGCAGCGTGATGCGCGATCCCCAGACCAGCCGGCTGAAAATGTCGCGACCCAGTTCGTCGGTGCCGAAGAGGTGGCCATTGCCCGGCGCCTGCAGCACGTTGTCCAGGTTCTGCGTATAGGGATCGTGGGTCGCGATGACAGGCGCAAGGATCGCGGTCAGGATCAGCGCGCCCAGCACGATCAGCCCGAAGGCCGAGGTGGGCGTGCGCCAGAGAAAGCCAAGGATATTCTTCAGCGCCAGCAGCGGCGCGGGAAGGCGGGAGGCGGTGGCGGCGGTCATTTCGTCCTCGGGTCGAACAGGCGATACAGGATGTCAGACAGCAGGTTCAGCGCGATGAAGATCACGCCGACGATCAGCACGCAGGTCATCACCGCGTTCATGTCGCCGGTGACCAGGTTGTTGGTCAGATACTGGCCGAAGCCGGGCCAGGCGAAGACCGTCTCGATCAGGACCGCGCCTTCCAGGAGCCCGCCATAGGCCAGCGCGATGATCGTCACCAGCTGCACGCGGATGTTGCCGAAGGCGTGGCGCCAGATCGTCTGGCGGCGCGACAGGCCCTTGACCCGGGCCGTCACCATGTATTCCTGCCCCAGCTGGTCCAGCATGAAGCTGCGGGTCATCCGGGTGATATAGGCCGAGGACGAATAGCCCAGCAGCGCGGCCGGCAGGATCAGGTGGTTCACCGCCGACCGGAACACGTCCCATTCGCCGGCAAGCGCGCTGTCGATCAGCAGGAAGCCGGTCCGTTCGTCGACGAGGCCGATGTAGAACTGCTCCATCCGGCCGGAGCCGCCGACCCAGCCGAGGCGGGCGTAGAACACCAGAAGTGCGATCATCCCGGTCCAGAAGATGGGCATGGAATGGCCGAACAGGCTGAAAACACGGACGATATGGTCGGGCCAGCGGTCCTTGTTCACGGCGGCGGTGACGCCCAGCGCGATGCCCAGCGTGGCGCCGATGATGATGGCGAAGGTTGCAAGCTCGATCGTTGCCGGCATGACATGCAGGATGTCCTGGATCACCGGCTGCCCGGTGCGGATCGAGGTGCCGAAATCGCCGGTCAGCACGTCGCCCAGATAGCGCAGGAACTGTTCCCACAGCGGCCGGTCAAGGCCCAGCCGTTCGTAGACCATCTGGTAGGTTTCCTGCGAGGCGTCCTCGCCGACGATGGCGCGGACCGGGTCGGCCGGCATCATCCGGCCGATGACGAAGGTCAGCAGCAGCAGGCCGAACAGGGTGATGGCGATCGTGGCGATCTGGCCGGCCACGTGCGTCAGGCGGCGCCGTGTGATTGACATGTTCCCCCCGGCGTCATGCGCCCTGTGCGGGCGAATCCGACAGATGCCAACCTAACTGACATCTTACCGTCTACTTGTCATTTAACTTGATTCAAGTCAAGCGGAATCCGGCCAGGGCGGGGCGGTCCGTCAGGACTGGCGGGAATGAACGGGGCGGCAAGGCCCGCGGCGGCGGGACGCGGAACGCCGGCCGGCGGTCAGCGGCGCGGGGCCGAACGCAGAAGCTCCTGATAGCGGTCAAGGCTGCCGCGCAGATGGGCGCGCATCCTGTCGCGCGCGGCGGGCGCGTCGCCCTCGATGATCGCCTCGACGATCAGGCGATGCTCTTCCTCAAGATGCCGGTTGTAGTCCTTGGGCCGTTCCCCGGGGGATGCGCCCTGCAATTCCCCCCGCGGGATGATGCCCGACCGGATCAGTTGCAGGAATTCGGGAAACCGCCGGTTCTGCGTCGCCTCGGCGATGGCCAGGTGAAAGGCGAAATCAGCGTCGCGGGTTGGCAATCCCTTGCGCAGGCAATCAACCACCGCCTCATGCGCGTCATGGATCGCCTCAAGCTGCACCGGCGACCGGCGCGTCGCCGCCAGGGCGGCGGCCTCGATCTCGCAGGCGGTCCGCAGTTCCAGCAATTCGATCACCGAGGATATGCGCGCGGTCGTCAGGTCGTCGAAGGCGCGCCCCGGGCGGTTCGCCGGATCAAGGACGAAGACCCCTGCCCCCTTGCGCGCCTCGACCAGGCCCTCGGACCGCAAGGCCGCGATCGCCTCGCGCACCACGGTGCGGCTGACGGAATGGATGCGGGTCAGTTCGGCCTCGCTGGGCAGCTTGTCGCCGGCACGGTATTCGCCGGCGTCCAGGGCGCGGCGAAGGGTCTGGCTGACACGCTCGGCCAGCGAGTCCTCTCTTGGCGGCGCGGCGGAACGGGCGCTGGCGGGCATCTGGCCTCCGGGGCGATCTGTCTGACATGTCGCCCGCCAGTGCTAGCGCAGATGCGCCGGCCGAGGCAAGCCCCGTCTCGGCCCGGGGCCAGCCGCCGCGCGGCCGGGGCGCGCTATCGCCGCCAGGGCGCGATCAGCGCCGCCAGATCGGCCTCTTCCTGCTGCGTCAGATCCTTCAGCGGCGGGCGCACCGGGCCGGCGGCAAAGCCCTGCAGGCGGACCCCGGCCTTGACGGCAGAAACGGCGTAGCCCTTGGCGCGGCTGCGGATGTCCATGAACGGATAGAAGAACTGGTTCAGGATACGCTCGCAGGTGGCGCGGTCGCCGCCGCGCAGGGCGGCATAGAATTCGTTCGCCAGCGCCGGGACAAAGTTGAAGACGGCCGAGGAATAGGTGGTGAAGCCCGCGCCCAGATAGGCCTCGGCGAACAGTTCCGCCGTCGGCATCCCGCCCAGATAGATCAGCCGGTCGCCCATTTTGGCGGTGATCTGGCGCACAAGGCCCAGCTCGCCCGTGCCGTCCTTGAAGCCGATCAGGTTCGGGCATTCGTCACAAAGGCGCGCCAGCGTGTCGGCCTGCAGGACGGCATTGTCGCGGTTGTAGACCATCACGCCGAAATCGACCGACTGGCAGATTTTGCGGACATGCCGGAACAACCCTTCCTGCGGCGCGTCGATCAGGTAGTGCGGCAGCAGCAGGATGCCGTCGGCGCCGGTCTTCTGCACCGCCTGCGCGATCTCGACCGCCATTTCGGTGCCATAGCCGCAGCCCGAGACGATGGCGGTGTCCCCCGCCACTTCCTTGGCGGCGGCGACGACCGCCGGAATTTCCCCCGGCGTCAGCGAGAAGAATTCGCCCGTCCCGCCCGCCGCGAACAGGACCGGCGCCCGGTAGCCGGCAAGCCATTCGACATGGGACTGATAGCTTTCGCGGGCAAAACGCCCCTCGCCGTCGAAATGGGTGACGGGGAAGGACAGCAGGCCGGAACCAAGCTTGGCCTTGATCTCTGCGGGGGTCATCGGGCGATTCCTCTGGTGGACATGTCGCCGGCACGCAATCACAGGTGCGACAGGTTGTCAATAACTCATCATATGACTTGTGTGATAAGTTGGCCGGTGTCGGAGCATGGCCGCAGCCGGGGCCGGATCAGCGGCCGGATCAACGCTTGTCGCCGGCCGCGGATTGGCCGAGTTTGGCGGCATGGACCAGAACGCCGCATACCCCCGCCTGCGCATCCGCATCGCGTTTGACCCGTCGCTCACGCTTGGCCCCGGCAAGGCCGACCTGCTGGAAGGCATCGCCGCCACCGGGTCCATCGCCGCCGCCGGACGCACCATGGCGATGAGCTACAAGCGCGCCTGGATGCTGGTCGAGGAAATGAACCACGCCTTCCGCGATCCGCTGGTCGCGCCGACGCGGGGCGGCGCCAGGGGGGGCGGGGCCAGCCTGACCGAGGCGGGACAGGCGGTGCTTGCGCGGTATCGGCAGCTTGAGGACATCCTCGCCCGCGAAGGCGCCGGCCAGATCGAGGCGCTGCGCGCCATGCTGCGCGATATTCCCGAAAGAAAATAACGGTTGCCCGGCCGGCCGCGCCCTGCGATATGTTCGGCGAAACATATCACATCAGGGAGCGCCACATGAAACCCCTCGCTACGCGTCGCATTCCGGTTGCGGCGGTTCTTTGTCTTGGCCTTGCCCTGCCCGCCGCCGCCGATGAGGTGGTGGTCTTCGCCGCCGCCTCGATGAAGACCGTACTGGATGAGGTCGCGGCGGCGTGGATGGCCGAAACCGGCCATACCGTCACCGTGTCCTATGCCGGGTCGAACCAGCTTGCCCAGCAGATCATCGAAGGCGCCCCGGCCGACATTTTCGTTTCCGCCGCGGTGAACTGGATGGACGAGGTGGAAAAGGCCGGCCTGCTGGTCGACGGCACGCGGGCCGATCTTCTGGGCAACACGCTGGTCCTGGTTGCCCACGGCAAGGACGCGGCCCCGGTCGAGATCGGGCCGGGCTTCGATCTGGCCGGGCTCCTGGGCGAGGACAAGCTTGCGATGGCGCTGGTCGATGCGGTTCCCGCCGGCCAGTATGGCAAGGCGGCGCTGGAAACCCTGGGCGTCTGGGATGCGGTGTCGCCCTCGGTCGCGCAGGCCGACAATGTGCGCGCCGCACTCGCACTCGTCTCGACAGGCGAGGCGCCCTACGGCATCGTCTACGCGACCGACGCAGCAGCGGATGAAAACGTGACGATCGTGGGAACCTTCCCGGCCGACAGCTATCCGCCCATCGTCTATCCCGGCGCGCTGCTGACCGGCGCGGCCGATGACGCCGACCGGGCCTTCTTCGATGCCCTCTCGTCCGATGCGGCCGATGCCGCGTTTACCGGACAGGGTTTCGCCGTCCTGAACTGATGGCGGTGGCTGACTGGCTTTCCCCGGCGGAATGGCAGGCGGTCGCGCTGTCGATCCGCGCCTCGTTCTGGGCCACGCTGGTCAGTCTGCCGTTCGGCGTCTTCGTCGCCTATGCGCTTGCCCGCTGGTCGTTCGCCGGCAAGCAGCTCTTGAACGGCCTTGTCCACCTGCCGCTGATCCTGCCGCCGGTGGTCACCGGATACCTGCTCCTCATCACCTTCGGGCGGCGGGGTTCTGTCGGGCAGTTCCTTGACCAGTGGTTCGGCATCGTCTTCGCCTTCCGCTGGACCGGCGCGGCGCTGGCGGCCGGGATCATGGCCTTCCCGCTGATGGTCCGCGCGATCCGGCTTGCGATCGAGGCGGTGGACCCCAGGCTGGAACAGGCCGCGGGCACGCTGGGCGCGCCCCGGCTCTGGGTGTTCCTGACCGTCACGCTGCCGCTTTGCCTGCCGGGGATCGTCGCCGGGTCGATCCTTGCCTTCGCCAAGGCGATGGGCGAATTCGGCGCGACGATCACCTTCGTGTCGAACATTCCCGGCCAGACGCAGACCCTGCCCTCGGCCATCTATACCTTCCTGCAGGTGCCGGGCGGGCAGGAAGATGCGGCGCGGCTTGTGGCCGTGGCGATCGGCATCGCGATGGGGGCGCTTCTCCTTTCGGAATGGGTGGGCCGCGCGGTTGCCCGCAGGATCGGTGGCACATGACGCTTGAGGTCAGCCTGCGCCACGCTTTCGGCGATTTCACCCTGGACGTCGCCTTCACCGCGCCGCCGGGGATCACCGCGCTGTTCGGCCGGTCCGGTTCGGGCAAGACGAGTGTGGTGAACGCGGTCGCCGGGCTGTTGCGCCCCGACCACGGGCGCATCACGCTGGACGGGCAGACGCTGGCCGACACGGCGCAGCGCATCTTCCTGCCGCCGCATCGCCGCCGCATCGGCTATGTCTTTCAGGAGGGGCGGCTGTTCCCGCACCTGACCGTGCGGCAGAACCTTGGCTACGGCGCCTGGTTCGCACCGCGGGCCGCGCGGCGCGAGGATATGGGCCGGGTGGTCGAGATGCTGGGGATCGGCCATCTGCTTGACCGGCGGCCGGGCGCCCTGTCGGGTGGCGAGAAAAGCCGCGTGACCCTGGGCCGGGCGCTTCTCTCCGCGCCGCAGATCATTCTTGCCGACGAACCGCTCGCCGCGCTGGACGAGGCGCGGAAGGCGGAAATCCTGCCCTATTTCGAACGGCTTCGGGACGAGGTGGCGATCCCGGTCCTTTACGTCAGCCATGCCGCGGCCGAGGTTGCGCGGCTTGCGACCACCATGGTCGTCCTTGACAATGGCAAGATGGTTGCGCAGGGCCCGACCGCCGCGGTGATGGCCGATCCGGCGGCGCTGCGGTCGGTCGGCATCCGCGAAGCCGCCGCCGTTCTTCCCGCCGTGGTGGCGGGGGCCGAGGATGACGGCCTGACCCGGCTGGAAACCGCGACCGGGCCGCTTTTCCTGCCGGGGATCGACGCCCCGCCCGGCACAAGGCTGCGCGTGCGCATCCTGGCGCATGAGGTTATCCTGTCCAGGGCGCGGCCGGCGGGCCTTTCGGCGCAGAACATCCTGCCCGGCATCGTGACCGCGGTGCGCCCCGGCGACGGTCCGGCGGTCATGGTGCATCTGGCCATCGGCGGCGACGAGATCGTCGCCAGCATCACCCGGCGCGCGGCGGCCGACCTGAACCTCGCGCCGGGCGACACGGCCCACGCCATCGTGAAATCCATGTCCGTCGCCCGGGACCACATCGCCCCCGCCGCGATGCGGTGACGCTGCCGGGCAGAAGGTCAGCGCGCCGCGATCACGCCGGTGACGATGCCGGGAAACAGGATCAGCGGCCTGACCAGCGGTGCTGTCAGTCAAATGCGAAGCGGTCTCCGTTTGGCCTTCCTTGCGCCTCATGTTCAGGCCGCGATCCTGGATGCGCGTCAGCCGGTGGATCTCTCCGTGGCCGCTCTACTGCGCAGCGCCATCCCGATCGACTGGGCCGAGCAGACCCGGCTCTTCCGGATCGACTGACGCGGGGCGCGAGCCAATCCAGGCCACACCGGTGTTCCCAATCCGTGCGCGCCGAGCCCCAGCGCGCTCTTCGGCGCCTCCCTGTTCTTGCCAATTCTTTCCCCGTTCGGCCGAATTATCTTCCCTGATACCGCGACTAAAGCTCCCTATTCCTGTCGATCAGGGAATTCGTCCGTAACCCACGGAAATCGCGCGGTGATTTGGAGGGCAAAACACCGGGAATGGTACAAAGAATCCGGAAACCCCTGCTAATTCCCTGTTCCTGCATCGACCACAAACCGAACCGGGCACGCGGCCCGCAGAGACGCAGGGCCGAAAAGCAGGGAAGAACAGGGGGTGGGGTGCTGTCAGACGAATGCGAACCAGTCTCCGTTTCCCCTACCCCACAGACCAGTCAGGCGGCAAGAAGGCCGCGCCACTCTGCGAGGGCGGCGGCGCG
>Ga0268299_1000776_pt1 | contig 80492 bp, 64 predicted proteins | sample NOBtaG_FD_193484 | JGI IMG/M metagenome (GOLD analysis project Ga0268299, IMG submission 193484) | Activated sludge microbial communities from bioreactor in Nijmegen, Gelderland, Netherland - NOB reactor | ecosystem: Engineered > Bioreactor > Aerobic > Activated sludge | place: Netherlands... | reverse complement strand
CGAGCTCGTAGTCCACGGTGTAGACGCCCGGCGGCAGCGCCAGGAAGCGGAACTCGCCCTGCGCGCCCGTGACCTGCACCTGCGGCTGAATGAGGGCCGGGCTGCTGACCGTGACGGTGACGCCCGGAAGGACGGCGCCGGTGTTATCGGTGACCGTGCCGTTGAGACGGCCACGGAATTCCTGTGCATCCGCTGACACAGGCAACGTGACCGCGATACTCATCGCGACGAGCAGACGAACCAACTGTCTCATGTGGGGTGTCCTCGCGCGGGGTTGTACAGCGCGCGCGATCCCCGCGGCAATACAGCCTTGCCAGCGAGCGTCCTACACACATTCCCTGATCGGGTGGGCATGTCCGGAAAGTCTGTAGATAACGGCTGGACGAGGCCGTATTGCGCACGCGGGACGCGCGCGATACAACCACCACGTTTTCGTCCCGCGTGGGAGGCGACCCGGCCCAGTCCGGCACCTCTCTCGCGTTGACGTTGTTGTGATTTCGTGCGCCCGGGTGGCGCGTGCCTCAGGAGGAATGTATGAGACTCCCCGTCGTGGGAGCGGTGCTGGTGCTGTTGTGCGCCTGCGCCGTGCCCGTCTTTGCACAGGGCGGTGGTGCCAGCAGCACGGGCACCATTCAGGGTCGCGTGACGGATGCCCAGGGCGCGGTGCTCCCGGGCGTGACGGTGACGGCGACGAGCCCCGCGTTGCTGGGGCAGCAGACGACGGTGTCGTCGGAGACGGGCAACTACCGGTTCCCCGCGGTCCCGCCGGGGACCTACACCGTCATCTACGAGTTGGCCGGGTTCAACACGCTGCGCCGGGAGGGCGTGCAGATTGCCCTCGGATTCACGGCCAACCTGAACGTGGAGCTGACGCTGGCGACGCTGCAGGAGACGGTGACCGTGACGGGCGAGTCGCCCATCATCGACACCAGCACGACCCGCGTGCAGCAGAACTTCAAACTCGAGCAGCTCCAGTCGATCCCGAACGGCCGGGACATGTGGTCGCTGCTGGCGGTGACGCCGTCCGTGCAGATGTCGCGTATCGACGTGGGCGGCAACCGCGCCGGGACGCAGACGGGCTACAACGCCTATGGCTTCTCCGGCCAGGTGCGCGTGCTCATCGAGGGCATCAACACCACGGAAGGCACGGGCGGCGCGGGCTTCTACTTCGACTACTCCTCGCTCGAAGAGACGTTCATGGGCACCTCGGGCCAGGGCGCCGAGATGCCGAACCCGGGCGTGCAGAGCCAGTTCATTGCCAAGTCGGGCGGCAACCGTTTCAGCGGCGAGGCCTACTACGACTGGTACAACAACGCGCTGCAGGGCTCGAACATCCCGCAGGAGACCATCGACCGCGGCATCCGGCCGGGCAGCAACGAGATCGACACCTATTGGGACCGGGCCATCAACGTGGGCGGCCCGATCGTGCGCGACAAGATCTGGTACTTCGGCACCTACCGCGAGCAGTTCAACGCCGTGGCGCAGCCGCAGTTCCGCTTCGACCAGACGTTCGACACGAAGCTCTGGAATCCGGTCGTGAAGGGCACCTACCAGGTGAACCAGAAGAACAAGCTCATTGGCTACTACCAGTGGGGCCAGAAGGTTCAGGCCACGCGTCTGCCCTACGCCGCGTACTTCTATAACGATATCGGCTCGACGAACCGGCAGGATTCGGGCAGCTGGGTGTGGAAGGGCGAGTGGAACAGCACGGTCACCGACAAGCTGTATGTCGAGGCGCGCTTCGGCGACTTCGGCTACTACTTCCCGCTGTTGTCGAACTGCGGGGAGGTGTCGACGTGCGACCCGAACTACTTCTGGCGGGACACGGGCCTGGGTGAACTGACGGGCGCGCAGCAGCGCTGGCAGCTGGACCGGGACCGCAAGCAGTTGACGGCGGCGGCCACCTACTTCCTGGATACCAACAAGGGCAGCCACACGCTGAAGTTCGGTGGCGAGCAGCTGTGGGAGCAGGGCTGGGAAGGGTACCAGCAGCAGTTCGGCGGCAACATCGACCACCAGTACGCCAACGGCCGCTCGAGCACGGTCGTCTTCACGCTGCCGACGGCCAAGAGCGGAGACGCCTTCGGCACATTGAGCGCGAACGACGAGGGCGTGCTGACGTCGCGCTCGGCCCTGGGGGTGTTCGCGATGTTCATCAACGACACGTGGGCCGTGGGCCGGTTGACGGTGAACGCCGGCGTCCGATACGACCGCTACAGCGGCTGGCTGCCGGAGCAGGAGCAGCTGGCGGCGTCGGTCGGACCCACGTCCGTGCCGGCCGCGATCTTCCCGGAGCAGGATCTGTACACCTGGAACCAGCTCGCGCCCCGCATTGGCGGCACGTTCGACCTCGGCGGGGACGGCAGGACGGTCATCAAGGCCAACTACGGCCTGTTCTGGCACAACCCGGGTGTGGGCGTCGGCAGCAGCGCGAACCCGAACACCACCGGCAAGTCGGAGACCTACGCCTGGAACGACGCCAACGGCGACCGCATCTGGCAGCCGGGCGAGCAGGGCAACCGCACCGCGCAGTCCCTGGCCGGCGCCATCCGGCTCGATCCGAACATCGAGTCGCCCATCACCCACGAGACGAGCGCCTGGCTCGAGCGGCAGTTGAGCGACTCGATGGGCGTGCGCGCCGGCTTCGTGTACAAGACGCAGGACAACCTGATCCAGACCTACGTGCCGGGCCGCTCGGTCCTGAACGGCGCCTACAGCGTGCCCTTCCCCTTCACGGACATCGGCGTGGACGGCGTCCGCGGCACGGCGGACGACAGCGTGATCACGCTCTTCGGCATGCCGAACGACGCGGCGACGCAGGCGGCGAACCCGCTGACGCAGGTCGTGCAGAACGTGCCGCGCCCGGAGAACTTCAAGACGTTCGAGATCTCCACGAACCGCCGTTACAGCAACCGCTGGTCCGGTCAGCTCGCCTACAGCCACACGTGGATCACCGACTACCCGACGGGGGCGTTTCCGACCAACCCCAACCAGCCGGGACTCGAGGACCGGACGACCTGGCAGTTCAAGGCGACCGGCAGCTACGATGCCGCGTGGGGCATTCGCCTGACGCCGGTACTCCGCCACCAGTCGGGAACGAACTACGCGCGGCAGATCAGCGTGCCGGCGAGTGCGGCCACGCCGTTCGGCCTGGTCCTGCCGGCGTCCACGGTGTACGCCGACGCCGCCAACGCGAACCGCCAGGACAACATCTGGGTGTTCGACGTGCGCCTCGAGAAGACGGTGGAACTGGTCGGGTCGGCCCGGGTCCGCGGCTTCCTCGACTTCTTCAACATCACCAACAGCAGCGCCGCCGAGACCATCACGGTCACGACGGGCACCAACTACCAGCGGCCGGCCAACATCCTGGCGCCACGCACGATGCGCCTGGGTGTGCGGTTCCTCTGGTAAGCCGAGGTACGGGGATCGCGCCGCCCCGCGTTCCCGAGTGACGAGCCTGGAGGCCGCGACCACGGCCTCCAGCACAGCTGGCTCCTGTGGGGGAGTCACGTAGCGCGGGAGGATCGCCACGACGGCCTCCCGCGCATTTTTTGTGTGACGAGTACCGGGAGGAGTAACATCCGCACCATGCGTCGAGACCCCCTCGAGCGCCTCACCATTCGGGCTGCGCTCGTCCTCGGGTTCGGCCTCGTGCTCGGACTGTGGCTGTTCACGGGCTACGCGTTCACGACGCGTCTCGCCGCCGCCGAGGCGCGCGCCGCCGAGGTGACACGGCGGTACATGCAGGCGCAGGACGCCCTGTCCACGGTCCGGCTCCAGTTGAACGCCAGTTCAATCGCCCTGCGTGACGCCCTGCTCGACCCTCAACCCACCACCGATTCACGGCACATCCGGCGCCTCGACGACAGCTACGCCCTCATCGACGCCGCTCTCAATGCCTACCGGCCCGTGCTCGACACCCTCGCCGAGCCGGCCGAGATGCAGCGGCTGCGTACCGAGATCGCCGAGTATCGCACGGTGACGCTCGAGGTGCTGGCCGCGTATCAGGCCGACCACTCGACACCGGCTTCACGCCTGCTCGAGGAGTGGATCACGCCGCGACGTGCGGCCGCCATCGCCGTGTCGGATGAGATTCGGGCCCTGAACCGGCGTGCGCTGCTCCAGCATCAGATTGCCACCGCCGATATTCACCGTGCGGAGGAGCAATCGTGGTTGCGTCGCGTCGGCCTCGCCCTGGCCGCGACCATCGGAATCGCCATCCTCGCGGTCCTCTACGCGGGCCGTCTCGAGGACCGCCTGAGGCGCGAGCGCGACAAGGACGCCCTGCACGCACGAGAGCTCCAGCGGTTGTCGGCCCGGCTGGTGGCGGCGCAAGAAGAGGAGCGCCGGACCATTGCCCGCGAGCTGCACGACGAGGTGGGCCAGGTGCTGTCTGCCATCGCCGTGGAGGCGCAGGTGGCCGAACGTGCCCTGCCGGAGACGGACGAGGCGGTCCGCGCGCTCGGTGAGGTCCAGCAGCTCGCCAACGGGGCCACACGCGTCGTGCGCGATCTGTCGCATCTCCTGCGGCCCACCATGCTCGACGACCTCGGCCTCGGCGCGGCCATCGACTGGCTGCTTCGCGGGGCGGCACGCCGCCACGGCCTGCAGGTGGACCTGGTGCAGACGGGGACCCCCGAACGACTCGCGCCCGCCGTGGAAGTGGCGGCGTTCCGGATCGTGCAGGAGGCCGTGACCAACGTGGCGCGTCACGCCGACGCCGATCGGTGCACGGTCAGGCTCGTCCATCAGGAGGGAACCCTGAGCCTCACGGTGGAGGACGACGGGGTCGGCTTCGACGTGTCCGCCGGATCGCGTGTGGATGGTCGCCGCGGGCTCGGTCTCGTGGGCATCCGTGAACGCGTGCTCAGCCTGGGCGGCACATTCATCGTCGAGAGCCGTGAGGGGCAGGGGACGAGCCTGCGGGTGACGCTGCCGCTGGAGCCGGCCGAGGCCACGGGCCATGTGCCGGCTGGCGCGGATCGGCCGCTCGGGCTGGAGCTGCCGAGAGTGGCCCATGGGTAACCTGCGTCTGCTCATCGGCGACGATCACACTCTGTTCCGCCACGGCCTTCGTCGAATTCTCGAGGACCGGCAGGACTGGGAGATCGTCGGCGAAGCCGACGATGGGCGCTCCGCGGTGCGCAAGACCCTCGCCCTCAAGCCGGACGTGGCGATTCTCGACATCGGCATGCCGCAGCTCAACGGCATCGATGCCACGCGGCAGATTGTCAGAAAGGCGCCGGAGGTGCGCGTGCTGATCCTCAGCATGCACTCGGACGAGACCTACGTGACGCGTGCGCTGAACGCGGGCGCCACCGGGTACATCCTCAAGGACTCCGCAGGCAAGGACCTGATCAAGGCGGTCGCCGCCGTGGCTGGTGGCCATCCGTACTTCAGCCCCGCCGTGTCTCGACTGATGCTCGACGACTACGTCCGGCGCGCGGCCGCCACCGGCGTGGCCGACCGCTACGACACCCTGTCCGATCGCGAGCGGGAAATCATGCAGCTGGTGGCCGAGGGTCGCAGCAACAAGGAGGTCGCGGAGCTGCTGGACATCAGCGCCGCCACCGTGGAGACCCATCGGGCGCGCATCCTGCAGAAGCTGGACGTGCACAACACCGCGGAACTGGTGTTGTACGCGGTTCGGCGCGGGGTGATCAGCTAGAACGGGTGCCGGCTGGTGCCGGCAGGTGCGATCGGGTGCCGACCGGGTGCGATCAGGTGCGGACGGGTGCGGACGGGTGCGGACGGGATAGAATCCGGGGCATGCGCGCACTCACGCTTGGTCTGATCTCCGCCATGGGCGGCCTTTCCATCGCGGTCGCGGCGTCGCAAGCGCCGGTCGGTCCCAGCCAGGCGGCCCTGGCCGCGACGACGATCGAGAAGGTCAAGGACAACCTCTACATCATCACCGGGTCGAGCCCGACGCCGCGGGAGGCGTTCAGCGGCGGCAACGTCGGCGTCTTCATCACCGATGCCGGGGTCGTGGTCGTGGACACCAAGCTCGCCGGCTGGGGCCCGGCCATCCTGGAGCGCATCAAGAGCGTCACCAGCAAGCCGGTGACCACCATCATCAACACGCACACCCACGGCGACCACACCGGGAGCAACGAGTTCTTCGGGGCCTCGGTGGAAAGCGTCGTCCACGAGAACACGAAGGCGAACATGTCGCGCATGGATGCCTTCAAGGGCGACAAGGCGCAGTTCCTGCCGAAGCGAACGTACAAGGACAAGCTGACGCTCGGCTCGGGCAAGGACCAGATCGACCTCTATCACTTCGGCCCCGGCCACACCAACGGCGACACGTTCATCGTCTACACCGCGCTCCGGACCATGCACGCGGGCGACATGTTCCCGTGGAAGGACGCGCCGTTCATCGACCGCAGCAACGGCGGCAGCGGACGGCAGTGGCCGCTCACGCTGAAGAAGCTCCTCGACGGCGTCAAGAACGTGGACAGCGTCATCGGCGGGCACCAGGCCGTCGCCGGCTGGAAGGACCTGGCGACGTTCCAGCAGTTCACCGCGGAGCTCTGGTCTCAGACCGAGGCCGCGCACAAGGCCGGCAAGAGCGTCGACGAGGCCGCGGCGAACACCGGATGGGTGAGCAAGTATCCCGGCTACGACTCCACCCGCCTGAAGGCGGCCGTGCAGGCGATCTACGACGAGATCGACGGCAAGCAGTAACGCAAGGGGCCGCCGACGCTGGGACCCATGCCGCGGCATCCGGCCACCGTCACCACCCGTACCGCGTCGCGTCCCTCGGCGAGCCAGGGACTCCCGCTGCTCGACGCCGGGCAGGTCGTCCACAGCGTGGAGTCGGGCCTGGACTACAGGATTGGCCGGCTGCTCGGCGCCGGCGGCTTCGGCCAGGTCTACCTCGCGACACGCGTGGGTCGCTCGACCACCGTCCCCGACAGCGTGTGCATCAAGGCCAGCACCCGCATGGACGGGTGGCTCCGCGAAGCGTACTTCGGCCAGCTGCTGCAGGACCACCCGCGCGCGGTACAGGTGTTCGACCCGTTCCCCGTGATGGATCGCCAGCACCGGGTGCTCTACTGCCTCGCCATCGAGTACGCGGCCCACGGCGACCTCAGCGCGTTCCTGGCCCGCCATTCCGCGCGCTGGGGCGAGCGGGTGGTGCGCCGTGAGATTGCCGGCATCCTGCAGGTCCTCGGCAAGCTGCACCGCGGCCAGCTGCTCCACCGCGATCTCACGCCGCTCAATGTCTTCGTCTGCGACGGCCACCGCCTCAAGCTCGGCGACTTCGGCATCGTCCGGCAGCAGAGCGACCGCCGCGGCGTCACGGCGCGTACGCTGAACCCGCTGATGGCGCCGAGCGACATCTTCGACGGCGCCGCGCCCAAGTGGCAGGCACGCGACGACGTGTACCAGGTGGGGCAGCTGATCGGCATGCTGGTCAAGGGCGACGCCACGCGCCGCGTGCGCACGAGCGAGGTGCGATCGCTCGACTGCAGCGACCAGCTGAAGGAGATCGTCCACCGCTGCATCGGCGAGCGACGCAAGCGCTACGAAAGCGCGGACGATCTGATCCAGGCGCTGGAGCAGGTCCCCGCGCGCATGCGCGCGGGCGCGGTGCGATCGCTGAAGGGCGTTCACCTCGCGTTCACGGGGATCCTCAGCGTGCCCCGGGCCGATGCCGCCAGGGCGGCGCGGCGCGCGGGCGCCATCGTCCACGGTGGGCCGTCCATCCAGACGACCGTGCTGGTACGCGGGCGTCCGAACCCGCGCCAGGCCGCCGGCAGGGACGCCGGGCTGAAGCTGATGGAGATCAAGCGGCTGCGCGAGAAGGGTGTGCGAATCGCGCTCGTCAGCGAGGCACGGTTCTGGGCCCTGGTGGGCACCGGCCCCCGACGCGCTACGAGGCGCTGAGCGGGGAGGGCCTGCGTGCAGGCTGCGGGGCCGGACCCGTCACGGCGGCGCCTCTGCGCGTCAGGAACTCCAGCTCCCCGGCGTGCCAGCGCGCCTCGAACCGACGCGCGATCGACTCGAACACGGCGCCGCATCCCGGTTTCTTCCGGTCGTGGAGCTCGACGATCAGGGCATCCACGCGGTCGACCCACGCCGACGCGTCAGCCAGCACCTCCCGCTCGGACCCCTCGATGTCCATCTTCAGCAGGTCGATGCGCTGCAGCCCGTGGACGTCCATGACCTTGTCCAGCGTCACCGCGTCCGTGCGCTGGCGCCACGTGCCCAGGCGCTCATCCCGATGCCCGACGGTGTAGCCCCAGGGACCGAGCCCGGGGTCGAACAGATCAATGACGATGTTCGCGTGCCAGAGCGCGGCCTTCACGGGGACGACGTTCGGGTAATCGGCGACGTTGGCGGCGAGCAGCGCGAAGTTGTGCGCCTCGGGCTCGATCGCGATGATCCGTGCGTCGGGAAACCGGTGTGCGAAGTACACGGCCGACAGCCCCACGTTCGCCCCGGCGTCCACGATCACCAGCAGCGGGCGCGAGACGGGCACCGCGTACTCGTGGCGTTCGAAGATCTGGCGATAGAGCAGGACGTCCGTGGAGGGAATACGCAGGGAAAGAGCGTGCGGAGGAAAGGGACGCTTGACCGTCCAGGTGACCGGGTGGCGGCAGACCTTGGCGGTGACAGCGCCGATCAGTCCGTGCACGCCGAACATGCGCACGTACGACGGGGCGTATCCAAACATCGGCCGGGGGGCCTCGTTGCTGGGTAACCGGTATCGTACGGCGCCAGCTCGACGGTTGCAAGCGCTCAATGCGTGCCCCGGCCGCTGCGCCGCCCGGCAGGGCGAGGCCTTTCGCTGACGTGCACACTCCGGCTCAGGGCAGCCTTCGCCGTGACGCGTTGTGCTACACTGGCCGTCCGGACTTCCTACCGCGCTCTGCCGTTGTCGGCGTGACGAGCCTTCGGGGCTTGCACCTCCTCAAGCCCAGCTCAGCCTCGAGACGAATTCCGACCGGAGTCCTGGCCCGCAGTCTCTTCCAGTTGCGCAGGCATCAGCTCCGCCGCACCGTGTGCGCTGCCGTACGCCGCAGGTGTGCTCTTGAATTCGGCTCGTTGCAGGAGCAACTCATCATGTCGTTTTCCACGCTCGGTCTCACGCCCTCGCTCTGTGCCCCGCTCGCCCGCCTGGGCTACACGGAGCCAACGCCCGTCCAGGCCGCGTCCATTCCCGTCGTGCTCGAGGGCGCGGACCTGCTGGCCCGCGCCCACACGGGCACCGGCAAGACCGCCGCCTTCGGTCTGCCGATGATCGATCGTCTCCTCGTCCGTGGGCCCCGCTCGCGGGCACGTGGGCCGCGCGGCCTGGTGCTGGTGCCGACGCGGGAACTGGCGATGCAGGTACACAAGTCGCTCCTGACCTACGGTGCGTCCGCCCAGATCCGCACGCTGGCCATCTTCGGCGGCGCCCACATGGGCCGCCAGATCCAGGAACTGCGCCGCGGCACCGACATCGTCGTGGCCACGCCGGGCCGGCTCATCGATCATCTGGAGCGGCGAACGGTCGATCTGTCCTCGGTGGACATGCTCGTCCTCGACGAGGCCGACCGGATGCTCGACATGGGCTTCCTGCCGGCGCTCAAGACCATCCTCAGCACCGTGCCACCGACGCGGCAGACGCTGCTGTTCTCGGCGACCTTCTCGGCCCCCATCATCCGCCTGGCGAACGAGTTCACGCGCGAGCCGAAGCGGGTGGACGTGGCGAAGGGCGAGATGGTGGCGACCACCGTGTCCCATCGGGTGCATCCCGTGGAAATGGAGCGGAAGCGCGACCTGCTCGTCCACGTGCTGGCGCAGGCCCCCACGGGCCAGGCGCTCGTCTTCTGCAAGACGAAGCACGGGTCCGACAAGGTGAGCGACCACCTCGAGGGCGCCGGTCTGAAGGTGGCCGTGATTCACGGCGGCAAGAACCAGGGGCAGCGCTCGCGATCGCTGGCGGACTTCAAGGCGGGACGCGTGAGCGTGCTGGTCGCCACCGACGTGGCGGCCCGCGGGCTCGACATCGTGCAGCTCCCGCTGGTCGTCAACTACGACCTGCCGCTGGTCGCGGAGGACTACGTCCACCGCGTGGGCCGCACGGGCCGCGCCGGCTCGGAGGGGCGTGCCGTGTCGTTCGTGTCCGGCCCCGAGCGATCGCTGCTCCGCGACATCCAGCGGCTGCTGCCCTCGCCGCTCGAGCACGAGGTGGTGCCGGGGTTCGAGCCGCGGGCGGTGCCCCATGCTCCCGGCCGCGCGCACCAGCCGTATCCGAGCCGTCCGCATGCCCGTCGTGGCGGCTTCCAGCGCCCCGGCCGCTTCGCGGGTCGGCGGCCCGTCGCCGCGCGCGCGTAACCGCACGTCGCGCGAGCTCAGCCGCACACGCGCGAGGGTCCCCTCGCGGCCCTTCTCGCGTGACAAGATCGTCAGTCGATGCACGACTACGATCTCATCCTGACGCTCACGGGTGGCCTGAGCGCCGCCCTCGTGCTCGGCTACGTCACGCATCGCCTGGGCCTGTCACCCATCGTCGGCTACCTGCTGGCGGGCACGCTGGTGGGACCGCATACGCCTGGCTTCGTGGCCGACACCGCGCTCGCGGAGCAGCTGGCGGAAATCGGCGTCATCCTCCTGATGTTCGGCGTCGGGCTCCAGTTCCACATCGACGAGCTGCTGGCGGTGCGTCACGTGGCCGTGCCGGGCGCGGTGGCGCAGAGCGTGGTGGCCACGGCGCTCGGCGCGGTTGTCGCGCGCGCACTTGGATGGGAGTGGTCCGCGGGCATCGTGTTCGGCATGGCGCTGGCCGTGGCCAGCACGGTCGTGCTGGTGCGGGTGCTGGCGGACAACAACGATCTGCACACGCGGGCCGGTCATGTCGCGGTCGGCTGGCTCGTCGTGGAGGACCTCTTCACCGTCGTCGCGCTGGTCCTGCTGCCCGCGCTGTTCGGCCAGTCGCGCGGGGAGGCGCCGCTGTGGCGCGACCTGGCGTTCACCGCCCTCGAGGTGTCCGCGCTGGTGGCGTTCACCGCCGTCGTGGGCACACGGATCATTCCGCGCGTGCTCGACTACGTGGCCGAGACGCGGTCGCGCGAGCTGTTCACGCTCACGGTGCTGGTCATCGCGCTCGGCATCGCGGTGGGGTCGGCGCTGCTCTTCAGCGTCTCCATGGCGCTCGGGGCGTTCCTGGCGGGGATGGTGGTCGGTCGATCGGAGTACAGCCTGCGTGCCGCGTCCGAGGCGCTGCCGATGCGCGATGCCTTCGCGGTCCTCTTCTTCGTCTCGGTCGGGATGCTGCTCGACCCCGGTGCGCTCCTCGAGTCGCCGGCGCTGGTGGCCGGCGCGCTGGCCGTGGTGCTCGTCGGGAAGCCGCTGGTGGCGCTGCTCTTCGTGTGGGCGATGCGCTACCCGCTGCGCGTGTCGCTGACCGTCGGGATCGCGCTCGCACAGATCGGGGAGTTCTCGTTCATCCTCGCCAGCATGGGACGGGAGCTGGGCATCCTGACCGTGAGCGCCACGAACGCGCTGGTGGCGACGTCGATCGCGTCGATCGTGCTCAACCCGGTGGCGTACCGGACGATTCGGCCCATCGAGCGGTGGCTGGCGGCGCGCCCCCGGCTGTGGGGCCTGGTGGAAAGGGCATCAGCGACGCCGGCCGAGGTGCATCCGTCACGCCGCGAACAGCCCAAGAATCCCGAGCACCGGGCCGTGGTGATCGGGTACGGACCGACGGGCCGGACCGTGGTGCGGCTGCTGCGGGACAACGGGATTACGCCAACGGTGATCGAGCTCGGCATCGAGGCGGTTCGCGTGCTCAGGCACGAGGGTATCGATGCCGTCTACGGCGATGCGACGCGCCCCGAGACGCTGGAGGCGGCCGGCATCGCTCGGGCGGGCAGCCTCATCCTCGGGTCGGCGGGCATGGCGAACAGCGCCGAGGTGATCCGTTCGGCCCGGGCCATGAACCCCAGGGTCCGCGTGCTGGCGCGCGCACCGTACCTGCGCGATGTCGCGGCGCTCAGGGAGGCGGGCGCCACCCGAGTGTACTCGGGCGAGGGCGAGGTGGCGCTGGCGTTCATCGAGGACATCCTCGAGGGCCTCGGCGCGACGGCCGAGCAGATCGATCGCGAGCGCGCCCGCGCACACCAGGAGCTGTTCGGCGACGCGTAGACAATGTTGCTTGGACTTGCCCACCCACCGGGTCCATAATGCAGCGCCCCCCACCGGAACCCACGCCAGGAGGTGTCGCGTGAGCTGCTGCCGAAACCCGATCCACTGCATCCTTCCCCCCTTCGTGCTCGACAAGATGGCGGAATCGGCCAACCCGGGCGTCCGACGGCTGGCCATCGAGGCCATCGCGCGGTCGGCGTCCCTGCGCGCCACGCGCACGACGCTGGCGCAGATGCCGATGATGGCGGCCCTGCCGTCGCCGGGCCGCAAGAAGGACCGCCTGATCTACGACATGAAGAACCAGGGGTCCACCTTCCTGCCCGGCACGCTGGTGCGGAGCGAGGGGGACAAGAAGCACAAGGACCCCGCGGTCAACGAGGCCTACGATTACTCGGGCGCGACCTACGACTTCTACAAGAAGCTCTTCAACCGCAACTCGCTCGACGACCGCGGGATGTCGCTCGTCTCCAGCGTGCACCTGGGCCGCAACTACAACAACGCGTTCTGGAACGGCGAGCAGATGGCCTACGGCGACGGTGACGGGGTGATCTTCATCCGCTTCACGAAGTCGCTCGACGTGGTCGGCCACGAGCTCACGCACGGCGTGGTCACCCACACGTCCAACCTCGAGTACCGGAACGAACCGGGCGCGCTCAACGAGCACTTCGCGGACGTGTTCGGATCGCTCGTGAAGCAGTGGAAGCGGAAGCACACCGCCGCCAAGGCCGACTGGCTGATCGGGCCGGACATCATGGGCCCGGGCACCACCGCGAAGTCGCTCCGCACGTTCAAGGAAGGCAAGGCCTACGAGAACGATCCGAACCTCGGCACCGATCCGCAGCCGAAACACATGCGGGACAAGTACATGGGCTCGGCCGATTCCGGCGGCGTGCACATCAATTCGGGCATCCCGAACCACGCGTTCTTCCTGGTGGCCACCTCCCTCGGCGGGAACGCCTGGGAGAAGGCCGGCCAGATCTGGTACCGCACGCTCCTGGCGCTGCACCAGACCAGCAACTTCGCCCACATGGTGGACATGTCCACGCAGAGCGCCGCGGCGTTGTACGGGGCGGGCGGTACCGAGGAGAAGGCCGTGGCAAAGGCCTGGAAGGCCGTGGGGTTCTGACGGGCGTGGAGATCCGCCGCGTTCGTTTCCGTCAGTCCGGCGGCTTCGCGGGCCTCGTGAGGGGTAGCGAGGTCGCCGGCGACCAGCTCAGCACAGCCCACCGGCGAGCGCTCGAGCGGCATGTGAAGGCGGCGCGCCGCACGTCACCGGCGGGCGACTCCGGCGCGCGCGACCTGGTGGTCTACGAGCTCGAGGTGGAAACCGACGCCGGCGAGGTGCGGCTCGAGTTCGACGAGGCCGGCGCGCCTGAGGATCTCGCCGCGCTCGTCGATGACCTGGCCTCGCGTGCCAGGCCGATGGCGCCGTGAACGCATGAGGGTGCGGCGCGCCTTGAGGTTTTCAACTCGAGGGTGTATCGTGCCTGACACCTGCTCCCCCAGGGTCTATCGATCGCAAGCATTCACCGACAAGGGAGAACCGCGATGGCGAAAGCACCGACTGGAAGAGGATCCGCTGCGCTCGGCACGGCAGCGGCCGGGATCAAGGAACGCCTGACGAACGCCAAGATCATCGACTGGCAGCAGCTTGGCACACCACGCCCGGACGTGATCGTCGCCACCGTGCAGACACCGGTCGCGGATTTCCGCGCGAACCTGTCCTCCCTCGCCCGCCTCCAGGAACTGCGGGACCTGCACATCCTGATCCGCGGGACACCGCGCCCGGACATCGCGCAGATCAAGTTCACCCTGATGGGATAGGTGTCCCGTCGCGGCCGCGCCCGGCGGGAGTCGGGCCCTCAGCCGAGGGCCCTGCCTCGCCGGCCAGCCGCGCACGCGGGCGGTGATCGACATGCAGGGGCCGGCAGGCAAGTACCCGACGCTGCAGGTGCACCCGTACCGGCGCTGCAATCTCCGGTGCCTGCACTGCTACACCAACTCCGCGCCGGAGGTGTCGGAACGGCTGGACAGCCACGTCCTGCGCCCGGCCGTCGCGGACGCGGCGTCGCTCGGGTACAGGGTGATGTCGGTGTCCGGCGGAGAGCCGCTGCTCTACAGCGACCTCGGCGATCTCCTGCAGGCCGCGCGGGCCGCCGGGATGGTGACCACCGTCACCACGAACGGCATGCTGCTGGACGAGCGCCGGCTCGAGGTGCTGTCACGTGACTGCAACCTGATCGCGGTCAGCCTCGATGGCGTCCCCGAATCCCACGACTTCATCCGCGGGGCCGCCGGCGCGTTCGACCGCATGTCGGCCCGGCTCGACGGCCTGCGGCGGTCGCGCATCCCGTTCGGGTTCATCTTCACGCTCACCTTCCACAACGTGCACGAGCTCGACTGGGTGGCGCGGTTCGCCGTCGAGCAGGGCGCCAGCCTGCTGCAGCTGCACCCGCTCGAGCCCGTGGGACGGGCCGTGGACGAGATGGACGGGTCCGTGCCCGATGGCGAGGAGAACGCGGCGGCGGTCTTCGAGGTGCTGCGCCTCCGGGAGCAGTATCGGGACGTGCTGGAGATCCAGGTCGACCTCGCGACCGTCCCGGCGCTCCTCGAGCACCCCACCCGTGTCTTCGTGCGCGACGCCGCCCTGTGCGGAGAGCAGAGCGTGGCCGAGGTCATCTCACCGCTCGTCATCGAAACCAGCGGTGCAGTCTCACCCCTGCAGTACGGGTTCCCCTCCTCGTGGTCGTGGGGCAACATCAAGGACCGCCGCCTGCCGGACATGGCCGGCTCGTGGCTGGCGCACCGCTACCCCGCGTTCCTGGATCTGTGCCGCATGGTCTACGACGATCTCGTGGCCACTGACGCCGAGCCCGCCGTGAACTGGTACCACATGGTGAACCGGGCGGCCGCGGCCCACGCCCCTTCCGACCTGCAGGACCGGCAGGCGCGGCCCGTGGCGCGCGCGGGCGCCTGATCCCGCCGTGCTGCGCCCACCGCCCACTCCCGGGTCGTCGAGCGCGGGGCTGCTGCTCGCCGTCGCGCTCTGCGCGTCCCTTGGCGCCGCGGCCTACGGCACACCGGGATCGAGCCAGACGGTGCCGGCGGCGAGCGACCTGCTCGTGCGTGTCGGCTTGTCGGCCGACGAGGCCGCACAAGCTCGTGCCGGACAAGCGGTGGTTCGCATGCTCTCGCCGAGTACCAGCACCGAGATCGCCGCGGCCGGTGCGATCAGGATCCGGGGCGACCTCGAACGGCTCGTGGCCTGGCTGCGGGACATCGAGGCCTTCCGGAAGGCGGCGGGAACGGAGAACGTCGGCGTGATCGGCCGCCCGGCCAGGCCCCAGGACTTCGCCCGGGCCGCCGCCGCCGGCGTGGATCTCGACGAGCTGCAGCGCTGCCGGCCCGGCGCCTGCGAGATCAGGATGCCTGCGGCGTACCTCACCCGTTTCGGCACGGACGTGCCCTGGGGCACGCCGCAGGCGGCGCCCACCGCCTCGACGCTCGCGCAGCAGATGCTGGCCGAGTACGCCACGTCGTATCAGACCGGCGGAGACGCCGCGCTGGGGTCGCATCACGACCAGAAGGCCCCGCAGGCGATCGCGGCCGACTTCCAGGACATGCTCCGCCGTGCGGCCACGCTGTGGACGCTGGCTCATCCGTTCGCAAGCTACCTGGAGACCTTCCCCGCTGAGCGCCCGCCCGGCGTCGAGGACAACTTCTACTGGACGCGGGAGAGCGGCACCCGCCAGCCAGTGACCACGCTGCACCACGTGGTGCTGCAGCGTCTCGCCGACAAGAGCCTGCGCCTGGCGGACAAGCAGTTCTACGCCAGCCGGGACTTGGACACGGCCCTGTTGATCGGCCAGGCGACGCCGCTGCCGGACGGCAGGAGCTTCGATCTCGTCATCGCGGTCCGCGCGCGCAGCGGCCGGCTGGGAGGGATGGCAGCGCGCATGCTGCGAAGCCGCATCGAACGCGAGATGGCCGACACGCTCGGCATGTACCTGGACTGGCTGCAGCGAAACTACGCGCTCGGCTGAACGCCGTGAACACCGTAGAATCGGGGCCGGAGGTGCGACATGGCACCACGTGCGAAGAAAGCGTCGCCGCAGTTCGAGAGTCTGGCCTTCCAGGTGGACGTCAGGCGGGGGCAGAAGCCCGGCAGCGTCGCGCGAGCGGCACTCCGGCGCGCACTTCCGGGCCGCGCCTGGGTCCTCGAGCCGCTGAACCCGCGCACCGCCGAGTTCGAGGCGCGGCTGCCGAAAGGGAGCCGGACCTTGTCGGTGCCGGCGGCGTGGGACGCCAGTTACCAACTCCGTCAGGATCCTGTCGTCATCTACGCGGAGCCGCTGTTCGAGCTGCCGACCGATGAACAGCACGAGACGCCGGCGCCGCGCGCGCGGCGCGCGCTTGGGGCCGGGGGCGGAGACGACGACCCCGGAACCGAGAACGATTTCGAGTGGAGCCTGAAGACGCTGAAGGTGCCCCAGGCGTGGGCGCTCTTCGGTCCGCGCACACCGGGCGCGGGCATCGTGGTCGGCCATCCGGACACCGGCTACACACCGCATCCGGAGATCGCGGGCCCACGCCTCAGGATCGGCGACGGGTACGACTTCGAGGACGACCGGCAGGATCCCCGGGACACCCTGGCCGACGGCCTGCTGCGCAATCCAGGCCACGGTACGAGCACCTCGTCGCTGATCATCAGCGACACGGGCGTGCCGGCGGGATCGGCGGGCCCGGAGTTCGTGTCCGGCGCCGCGCCCGGGGCAGCGCTGATTCCCATCCGCACGACGAAGTCCGTGGTGCTGTGGTCGATGCGCCGCCTGACGCGGGCCATCCTTCACGCCGTCGAGAACGGCGCCCACGTCATCTCCATCTCGCTCGGTGGTCCCGCGCCGAGCACGGCCATCCACAACGCGGTGCGCGAGGCCGAGTCGAAAGGGGTGATCGTACTGTGCGCGGCCGGCAACCAGGTGCGCTTCGTCGTGTTCCCGGCGGCGTTCGACGAGGTGATCGCGGTGGCCGCCAGCCGCATCGACGACACGCCGTGGCCCGGGTCGTGTCGCGGGCCGGCGGTGGACATCACGGCACCGGGCTCGTCGGTCTGGCGCGCGAAGACCGCATTGAAGAACGGCGTGGAGCAGTACGCCGTGCAACGGGGCAGCGGCACCTCCTACGCGGTGGCCCAGACGGCGGGCATCGCCGCGCTGTGGCTCTCGTTTCACGGCCGGGGCGGGTTGATCGCCCGCTACGGGAAAGATCGCCTCACCACCGTGTTCAAGCAGCTGCTGCAGGACACCTGCCGCACGCCGGCCGGATGGGACACCGGCGACTTCGGGCCCGGCATCGTCCACGCCGAGCGCCTGCTCTCCGCGGCTCTGCCCGCCATCGCGACGGCTGTCGGCGCGCGCAGCGTACGACGTCGTGCCGTCTCCGACGACCGGGCTGCCCTGGAGCTGCTCGTCCACCAGCTGACACCGGCGCCCCGGTCGGGGGTGGCGCGCGCGGTGGCTGATCTGCTGCACGTCGACGAGACGGCGCTGCCGGACGTGCTCGACGATGTCGGGGCGGAGCTGGCGATGCGGGTGGGTACGGATCCCCTGTTGCGCCAGCAGTTGCGCGAAGCCGCATCGTCGTTTGCGGGTCGTGGGCCTCGCCGGGCCGCACGCGCGGTCCGCGCGGCCGGGCGTCGTGTGACGCTGGCAGGCGGATCGAAGCGGATGCGGGCGTACACGACCGGCTCCGCGCCCGCGGCGGTGCGGACGGCTGCACCCCGTCGCGCCCGGAAGAAGTGACGCGGTCCGGTCATCCGGCGCACGTCCGGTCGCTCCCGTACCGGCCGCCGCTTGCCTGGACCACCCTGCTGGCGTTCCTCGGGGCGCGTGCGATCCCAGGCGTGGAAGCGGTTGACGACGAGGCGTATCGCCGGGTGATCGACGTGGACGGGCAGGCCGGGCACATCGAGGTCCGGCACAGGCCGGAGCGGCACGCGCTGGAGTTGCGTGCGTGGTTGCCAGACGCGCGCCGGGTTCCGCAGGTGGCGGAGCGGGTGAAGCGAGTGTTCGACCTGGGGGCGGATCCCCACGCCATCGCCGCGCACTTCCGGGCTGACGAGGTGCTGGGCCCGCGCGTGCGCCGCCTCCCTGGCGTGCGCGTGCCAGGTGCCTGGGATGGCTTCGAGCTGGGCGTGCGCGCGATTCTCGGCCAGCAGGTGACCGTCAAGGGCGCGTCCACGCTCGCCGGCCGCCTGGTCGCCATCTGCGGGCGCGCCATCGAGCCGCGATCCACGGGGCTCACGCACGTGTTTCCGCGTCCCGCGGATCTGGTGGCCGCTGATCTCGCGCGGCTCGGTGTCCCGGTACGCCGGCGCGAGTGCCTGCAGACCTTCGCTGCCGCGCTTGCGAGCGGAACGGTCTCGTTGACGCGGCACGATGCCGGGGCCTCCCTGGCGGCGCTGCCGGGATTTGGTGACTGGACCGTGCAATACGTCCTCATGCGCGCATGCGGAGAGCCGGACGCGTTTCCCGCCTCGGATCTGTGGCTGAGGCGCGCAGCCGGCGCCAGCAGCGTCGCGGTGCTGCTCGATCGCGCAGAGGCGTGGCGGCCGTGGCGCGCGTATGCGGCCATGTACTTGTGGCAGAGTGGGTGACATGACGTTTGTGGACGAGTACCTCCCGGTGTATGACGTGTCCGATTCGGTGGCGACCGTCGTCCATGCCGACGCCGCGGCCACGTGGGACGCGCTCCTGGACGTGGATCTGATCGAGGTCGGGCGTCTGCGGCCGATGGTGGGCCTGCTCGGCGCGCTGCGCACGCTGCCGGACATCGTCAGCCACATCCTGCACGGCGAAGGGCTGCCCGAGGCGCCGAGGAGCCTGCGGCTCCGCGAGCTGGTCACGCTGCCGATGGACAAGGGCGGGTGGGTGCTGCTCGGCGAGCGGCCGCGGGACGAGATCGCGCTCGGCCTGGTGGGCAGGTTCTGGCGACCGGTCATCGAGTTCGCCTCCGTGCCCACCGCGGAGGCATTTCGCGCGTTCGCGGAGCCGGGCTTCGCGAAGACCATCTACGCCCTCTCGGTGCGCGCCATCGACACCGACCACACGCTGCTCACGGGCACGATGCGAACGGCGACGACCGACGCACAAGCGCAGGCGTGGTTCCGGCGGTACTGGACGTTCGGCGTCGGATCCGGGGCGCACGTGCTGGTCAGCGGGGTGCTGGACGTGACGCGCGAGCACGCCGAGCGTCGGCGCGTGACGTAACATCGGCAGATGAGCGTTGGCCCATCGGGCGGATCGTGGCTCTCGCGGGAGACACGACTGCTGCTGCTGACCGTGGCGGTCTGTGCCATCGCGCTGGTGGGGCTGGCACGCCTGCGCTTCCCCGAGCGGCCGGTGGTGGATACCGCCACGCCGCCACTGGAGCGCCTGGCGGCGCGCGCGTCCTACGACGAGCTGGCCGCGGACATACGGCGCGTGGAAGGGCTCATCTCACCGAACCTGGTCGTGCTGCGGACGCTGCCCCCGCCGCACACCGAGCCGCGCGCGATTCGCGATGCGCTGGCCGAGGCCGGGTCGCCGTCCCGCGTCCGCCACGTCGCCGCGCTGCGCATCGGCGCCGACGCGGCACTTGCGGTGATCGAGGCCGGTGCACGCATCGATGGCGTCGCGGGGGCCAGCGGCCCCGCCATGTCGGCGGATGTCGTGGCTGCGGATCCGGTGCGGCGCATCGCGTACGTTCGGGTGGCGGGCGCGCCGGTGCGGCCGCTGCCCACGGTGGGTCTCGCGGCGCTGCGCATGCCGCTCTACGTGGTCGTGGTCGAAGGCACGGAGGCCGGCGTGACGCTTCGGCCCGTCTTCCTGGGACGCGGCGATCGGTTCGACTCGGCCCGATGGTCCCGTCCCCTGTTGCCGCTGGGCGGCTCCGTCATCGCGCCTGGCGCCTTGTTGTTCACGCTGGCGGGTGAGTTCATCGGGACGGCCGTGATCGAGAACGGCTCGCCGGCGGTGGTCGAGGCCAGCGACGTGGTGGCCGCGGCCGAGGCGATCGGCAGCCGCGCCAGTTCGACGCCCGCGGACCCGGGCATCACCGTTCAGCGCCTGAGCCCGTCGCTCGCGGCCGCACTCGACGTCTCGCAGGGCGTGGTGGTGTCGGATGTCGACCCGCAGGGGAGTGCCGCCGGCCTTCTCGAGGTCGAGGATGTGGTTACGACGGTCGACGGCCGGCCCATCGGCGATCCGGATACGTTTCTCCTCAACCTGGCGTCGCGGGCCGTCGGTGATCGCGCGGTGCTGACCGTCACGCGCGGCGGACAACCGCAAGTGGTCACCGTGCCGCTTGGATCCGCGGAGGCCGAACCGGCGCCGCCGCGGCCGTTCGCCTTTTCGATCGAGCGCGGGCTCGGCACGCGTGTCGAGTCCGCGCCCGACGTGTCCGGGCTGGTCGCTGGTGATGTCGTGACGCGCGCGGGCACGATCATCGCCCCGACACCGGCCCAGCTGCGGCGGCTGCTGGCGGAGAACACACCGAGCGGGTTCCTCACCCTCGTCGTGCGCCGCGATGGCCGCCAGCGTCTCGTGGCCGTGCCGATCGAGAAGGGACGTGATGGGACCCGACCCTGAGCTGTCCGAGCTCGGGCCCGACCAGCTCGATCGTCCCGTCGAAACCGCCGTCGCCGGCGAGTGGCGCTGGCTGCCGCATCGCCGGCTGGCCCTGGGACTGCGATCGACGCCTATCCCGGCATTCCTGTTCGTGGTGGTGGGGGCGGTGCTCGGTCCGGCGGGGCTCGACCTGCTGGGGCCGTCCGCGCTCGCGCAGGTCCAGGCCCTCGTCTGGGTGGCGTTGGCGGTGATTGGCGTCTTCGTTGGACTCGGGCTCGCCAACCGTCCCGTGGACGGGCTGGGACGCACGTACCTCAGCGGCGCGTTGATCGCCCTGGTGACCATCCCTCTGCTCGGAGGGGGCCTCTACCTGCTGCTGGTGCAGGCTGCGGCGCCGGTGGCGGGCCACGTGGCGGCCGGTGCGATCCTGATCGCCATCTGCGCCTCGGTGTCGGCCGCGCTCCACACCGCCGACAGCGATCGCGCCGACGTGCGGAGGGCCGCGTACCTGGCGGACCTCGATGATGTGCCGCTGCTCGTGGCCGGTGTGGCCGTTGTCGCGGCCCTGGCAGCTGAAGGCGTTGCGCTCCGGCTGGCGGTCACGATGGCCTGCGGGGCCGCGACCGGCCTGACGGGGTGGCTCCTCTTCGAACGTGCGGATCCGGCGGAGCGCGGGTTGTTCGTCGCGGGCACCGTGCTGTGCCTCGCGGGCATCGGGGCGTACCTGGGGACGTCGCCCCTGTTGAGCGGGTGTGTCGCGGCCCTGTTGTGGGTGGCGATGCCCGGACCTGCGGATCGCATCACCGCCCGCGACCTCCAGTGGATGCAGCATCCTCTCGTGGCGTTGCTCCTCGTGATCGCGGGCGCCACCGTGGACTGGAGCGCCGTGGTGCTCTGGCTGACGGCCTGCACCGTGATCCTGCGCATCGCGGCCAAGCTGCTGGCCAGCCTGGCGGTGGCGCGCGTGTCGGCGCTGCCTCCCGGACTGCTGGCGACCGTGCTGCTGCAGCCCGGTGTCCTCGGCATCGCACTGGCGCTCAACGCGGGGCAGCTGCTCGGGCAGGACTACCTGTGGGTGGTGTCCACGGTGACGGTCTCGGTGGCGCTCTCGGAGATCCTCGCGCCGTTCCTGGTCCAGACCTACGAGGGAGCGGCCTGATGCGCCGGGCGGCCGCGTTGCTCGTCATGCTCGGCACCATGCTCGGTGTCCAGACGGTCGGCCCGCCGATCGCGGCGTCCACCGTGATGCTCCCCCTCGGCTTCGCCTTGATTGCCGCCTACCTGCTGGGCACCGCATCGGAGCGCGTGCGCCTGCCCCGGCTGAGCGGCTACCTGTTGTTCGGCCTGCTGTGCGGGCCGTTCCTGCTGAACCTGATCACGGCGCCGATGGCGCGCGATCTCCAGGTGGTGAACGGGTTCGCGCTGGCGCTGATCGCGCTGGTGGCCGGGCTCGAGCTGAACGTGCAGCGGCTGCGCCCGCACCTGCACGCGGTTGGCGTCCTCGGCGGGACCATCATGCTCGGGGCCCTTGTCATCCTCTCCGGGGTGTTGTGGCTGGCCTGGCCGTGGCTGCCGTTCGGGGAGGTCGGCGGCGCCCTTCCGCGATTCGCCGCGGCCCTCGTGACCGCCGCGCTCATCGTCAGTTTCTCTCCCACGGTCACGCTGGCCGTGATCGCCGAGAGCCGTGCGCGCGGCACGCTGACGGAGCTGGTCATGGCGGTGGTGATCCTCGCGGACCTGCTGCTCATCCTGGTGTTCGCGCTGGCCATGCAGTTTGCGCGCTGGACGCTCGCGTCAGGGCCGGCGGAGGTGGGACTGGGCGTGCAGCTGTCGTGGGAGCTCCTCGGGTCGCTGGCCTTCGGCGGCCTGCTGGGAGTCGCGTTTGCCGTCTATCTGCGCGTGGTGGGCCGCGAAGTCACGCTGGCCCTGCTCTCGGTCTGCGCGGTGCTGGCGGTGGTCGCGCCGCTGCTGCACCTGGAGCTCATCCTGGCGGCGCTCGCGGCCGGGCTCGTGGTCGAAAACATCGCACCGCCCGAGGGGGACGCCCTGCTCCACGGCATCGAGCGCGGCGCGCTGCCGGTACTGGTGGCCTTCTTCGCCGCGGCCGGCGCTTCGCTGCAGCTCGACGTGCTGGCCGTGGTGGGCACCAGCGCGCTCGCGCTGGCGGTGCTCCGCTTCGGCTTGATCCGGGGGCTGAGCGAGGCGGCGGTGCGATGGGCGAAGCTGTCGGACACGCCGGCGCGCCTGGTCTGGATGGGGCTGATCTCGCAGGCGGGCGTCACGCTCGGCCTCGCGACGATCGTGGCCGCGGAGTTCCCCGCGTGGGGCCCGCAGGTTCGCACCCTGATCGTGGCCCTCACGGGCCTGCACGTCCTGACAGGCCCGATCCTGCTGAAGTCCGGCCTCCAGCGGGCCGGCGAGGTGAACCAGGCATGAAGAACACGGGCACGACACATGTACCGGTGGTGGCGGCATCAGCGGACGAGGCGATGTCGATCGTGACGAGCGGCATGCGGCTGTTCGTGCACGGCGCCGCCGCCACTCCGACACCGTTGCTCGAGGCGCTCGTCCGGAATCGGCAGCTGCAGGACATCGAGCTCTACCACCTCCACACCCAGGGCCCGGCGCCGTTCGTCGAGCCGGAGCACCGCGATCGGTTCCTGTCGGTGTCCCTGTTCACCGGCGCGCCCGTGCGCCGCGCGATCGAAGACGGCGCGGCGGACTTCATCCCGGTGTTCCTCTCCGACATCCCGTCGCTGTTCCTGACCGGCCGAATCCCGCTCGACGTGGCCCTGCTGCAGCTCTCGCCGCCGGACGCGCACGGCTACTGCTCACTGGGCACGTCGGTGGACGCGGCGCTGGCGGCGTCGCTCTCGGCCCGGCACATCGTCGCGGAGATCAACGAGCGAATGCCGCGGACGCTGGGCAACACGCTGGTGCCGTTCTCGCGGATCGATACCTGCTACTACACGGACCGGCCGCTGCACGTCCACCTCGCCTCGGAGCCGTCGGACGTGGAGGACGCCATCGGCGCGCAGGTGGCCGCACTCGTGGAGGACGGCGCGACGCTCCAGATGGGCATCGGCGCCATCCCGGACGCGGCGCTCCGGCGGCTCGGCGACAAGCACGACCTGGGCATCCACACCGAGATGTTCTCGGACGGCATCCTCGATCTGGTCGAGGGCGGCGTCATCACCAATCGCCGCAAGAAGGTGCATCCCGGACGGATCGTCACCAGCTTCGTTGTCGGCAGCGACCGGCTCTACCGCTTCGTGGACGACAACGCGCTCGTCGAGTTCCACCCGTGCGATCGCACGAACGACACCGCGCTCATCCGGAAGAACGACAAGGTGGTGGCCATCAACTCGGCGCTGGAGATCGACCTGTCGGGCCAGGTCGTGGCGGACTCCATCGGCTTCCGCATCTACTCCGGCATCGGCGGGCAGATGGACTTCATCCGGGGTGCCGCACTGTCGAACGGCGGCAAGCCGATCATCGCACTGCCCTCCACCGCCGCCGGCGGGCGTGCGTCCCGCATCGTCTCGGCAATCAAGCCGGGCGCCGGGGTGGTGACGACGCGCGGCCACGTGCACTGGGTGGTCACCGAGTATGGCTCGGTCAACCTGTTCGGGTGCACGCTCCGGCAGCGCGCGGAGGCGCTCGTCGGCATCGCGCACCCGGACTACCGCGAGGAGCTGCGACGGGAGTTCGCCAACGTCCGGCACGTCGTGCTGACGGGGCCGCGCATGCGTTCAACAGACTGACCGTTGCAGAACTGATACGGATGGTCGCCTCGGGTGTTGACCTGCGCCTGGGGCTGAAGGTGGAAGAGATGATCGGATCGGCTTGAGCGGACAGCCTGTGAATCTCGGGATTACACCCGATACTCCGGTGGCTTGTCCGGCTGCTCTGCTGTAAGCTCCCGCGCGATGCCATTTGCCCGCATCCGCGTCGGCTGGCGTGCGCTCGTGCGCACCGTGGTCACGCTCTTCGTGTACGACATCTTCATCTCCTACGCCAGGAGGGACGGTCGCCACTACGCCCGTGCGGTTCATCGCCTGCTGGAACAGCAGGGAATGATTGCTTTTCTGGACGACAGCGACATCGCGGCTGGCGACGCGCTCAACATCTCGCTCGAACGTGCATTGAAGAAGACGCGGCTGCTGGTCGTGATCGCGACGGACGGCGCCAGCCAGTCGCCGCACGTTCAACTCGAGATTGCGACCTACGTTCGTAGGAAGCGTCCAATCGTCCCGATCGACTTTGTCGGGTCGTACGCCAACGGCAACTGGCCTGTGCTCCGGGACCGTAACCCGGTCTGGATTGCCGAGACCGCTGCGGCACTGGCCGCCGGGCCGTCTGCGGAGACAATCGGTGAGATCACGAAGCAATTGCACAGCGCTGGCGGGCGTGCGGTCGCGCGCCGCGTGATTGCGATGACTGCCATCCTCCTGCTCGGACTCGCGGCGGCCGGCCTCTGGTCCTACCGCCGCGCGTCGGTCGAGGCGCGGCATCGGGAGGCACAGCAGCTTGTCGCACGCGCGGCGCTGACGCTCGACGGCGACCAGGATCCGCTTGGGGCCCTCGGCTTCGCCGTCGCGGCACAGGACGTCCACCAGTCGGTTGAGGCACCGGAGATCATCGCTCGTGCGCTGCCCTATGCCCGCACGCCGGTGGGGGCCCACAGGATCGGGCGGCTGGCAACGGTGGTCTCCTTCAGCCCGCACGGTAGATTTCTGTTGACGAGAGGACGACTCGAGACGCCGCAAGATGTCCTCGGCGTTCTGGCCATTTCCGGTATGGCGTCGGTGGTCCGCATCGAGCAGAGCTCGATCGGCGACGCGTCGATCAGCCCGGACGAGCGCTTTCTTGCCGTCGTAGACCGTGGGGAGTGCGTATCGCTCCACTCACTTGTGCCCGGACTCACCTCTCGCTGCCTCGATCACCCCGGGGTCGCGCACCTCGCCTTCGCTGGCAGTGCGGGTGTGCTGGTGACTGCGAGCGTGGTCGGCACCGACCCGGCGCACGCGACGACGAGCATCCGGCGCTGGAACCTGGCGCAAGATGCGCCGCTCAGTCGCCTCGATTTCGCGGGCTCGGCTCGTTCGATTGCAGTGAGCCCCGATGGCGCCCATGTCGCCGTGGGCGTCCAGACCGCGCACGTTGGCGGGACCCTCGTGTGCCTGTGGGCGAGTAATGGCGATGAGTGCGTCCCGGTGGCGAGGCTCGACACACCGCTTCGTGGCGGGCGGCTGTGGGAGTCTGCCAATGTCCAGTTCAGCGACGACGGCCGCCTCCTGCTGGTCGTCGAGGCCACCAGTGCAAGAGTGCTGGACGCGCCTACCGGCCGGGAGCGCCGCCGTATCGTCGACAGCACCGGCATCGGCCGGGTGCTCGTCACGAGCAAGGGCAGCGCCGTCGTGACGACAAGTACTTCCGGGGCATTGATATTGCACGGCGTGGATGGCGCAAACGCCGAGTTCCTCGGCCATCTTCCCCATCCCGGCCGCATTCTCAGCTTTGCTGCCTCTGCAGATGAGCGGCACATCGTCACCGCCGCGGACGACGGCATCGTGCGTCTGTGGGACGCCGGCCTGGCGCGCGCAGACGGCAATGACTTCACGCAGTCGGTACGTCTCACTGGACTCGCCAGTCACGGCGAGAACCGGACGACCTACATTCGCAGTCGACGCGAAGCCATCACCTCCGTCGCGTTCTCCCCAGACGGGATGGCATTCGCCACGGCGGGCGGGGACGGTTGGGTGCGGACATGGAAGACCCAACCTGAACCTGAAGTCGGGTGGCGTCGTCATGGCCAGTGGGTGGCCGGCCTCGCGGCGATACCGGAGAGCGACCGGTTTCTGAGTGCCAGTGAGTTCTCGGGCCGGGTCTGGGGTTTGCACCCACTCCGCGAACTCCACCGCCTCGACAGGCATGGTAACGACCTGACCGGTGTCGCTGTCAGTCGTGACGGGTCCGTGGCGGTTACCGCGGGGAGCGACGGTTCGCTGTACGTCTTCGGGGGGCCTGACCTACGAAAGCGCCGCGAGATCTACCACGACAAGCCGGCTGAGCAGCTGATCCGGGCTGCGCTGGCCGCCGACGGGCAGCTCGTCGCCACGACATCCAGTGACCGGTTCGTGAAGATCTGGCGGACGGGTGACGGCTCGCTCTACTCACAACGCCAGCTGCCAACCGCCGCCACCGCGTTCGCCTTCCATCCGCACGCCGCCCGCATCGCCGTGGCAACCGGTGCCACGTTGACGCTCTACGACTCCCATGACTGGCATGCCGTCACATGGCCGACGCTCGATAGTTCGGTACACAGCCTTACCTTCGATCACACAGGCAGGCGAGTCATGGCGGGGTTGGAGAACGGCACCGCGGTGATGCTCGAGGACGGCGGCGTGATTTGGGTGGGTGCGCACGCAGCGGCCGTGACCGCTGCCCACTTCTCACCCGACAGCAGGTTTGTATTGACAGGTGGTCACGACCGCATGGCGAGGATCTGGGACGCAAAGACCGGGGAAGAGCGTGCCCGACAGGGCGTCCCGTTCCGGATCGACGCCGTTCAGTTCGCCAACGCGGGCAGGATGATCGTGGTTGCCGGCGAGAACTACGTCCGCGTGTCGCCTTGGAGAGCCCCTGACCTGATCGCCGTAGGTTGCCGCATCATTCAAGCTGTAGAGGAGTCTTCGCGCCGCCGTTTGCTCCCGGTGCTCCCTCCAGGTACTTGCGGCGCCCAGGAGGCGTCGCCCCACGCGGCGCAGTGAACCGAGGCACGCCTGTGGCCTGCGCGACTGCCCTGACCGACACCGCGCAACCGGACTACCGGCGCAATGTGCCGAGCACCTCCACCTTGCGGTCGGGACCCTGCATGCCGGTGAGACGGATGTGGTTGATCACGCAGTTGTTCGTCTCGTCCTCCTCCTCGATCTCGTTGAACGGATCCGCGCAGAATTCGAGCCGGTAGTAGCCGCTCGGGACAGCGGTTACCTCGATGTACTGGTCGGGGATGTACCAGTCGTACACGTCCGCCCAGCCGTGGGTGATCCCCTGCCTGTACTCGTCGGTCACGCCGTCGCTGGTCTGCGGGAAGAGGCAATCCGGCGCGTAGTAGGTCCGCGGGCCGTCACCCTTCTCGCCCCACGCATCGACCCGGATGTCGGCCATGCAGAAGCTCACCTTGTGCGCCTCGGCCACCGGCCCACCGCCGAGCTTCGTGCCCCGCTCGTCCGAAGGCCACAGGACCGCGTTCGCAAAACTCGAGTAGTGGTAGTGGCCGTGGACACCGTGGTAGTTCACGGTGCCGCCCGGCCTGTCTTCGAAGCCACCGTCGCTCGAGTAGACACGCTGCGCGACCGGGAACTCGACGCCAGGCGCCGGCGCCGTGCCCGATGGCACCTGGTAGGCGATCTCCACCGGTCCAGCGCCGCTGTTGACGACGATCTGATCGAAGCGCAGGCACGTCTCGGCGCCATCCTCCGCCATCTCGCTGAGGAAGCAGCTCGATCCTGCGGGAGGATCCGGCTCGAAGACCGGAAACGACGGCGTGTCGAACGTGATGCGCTCGGTGCCGCGGAACGTCAGGTCCGGCAGCAAACGCTTGACGGGGTGCGTCTTCGGCAGGAACTCGACCTCGGCCAGCGCCTCGTACTCGACGAACGGCGCCACGTTGTAGGTGGGGTCGTACGCCAGCCAGACGTCATACCACCCATTCTCTGGCTCCGGCATGAACGCGGACTGCGACACGGCGATGATGCCCGGCGACGCCGCCACGAGCTCGCCGCCCCTGTAGATCCAGAGATGGAGCGTGTCGAACTCGCCGCAGCACGCTGGCACACCCGGTGGCAGCGTGTGCGGACCAGGATTGCCGAACCAGCGCACGGCCACCTGCACGCCGCCGGGGCGGTGGGGGTTCTGGAAGGTCCCGGGCGGCAGGTCGATCCTGAGTCGGAAGCGATCGCACGGCACCTCCGCGCATTCCGCCGGCTCGCCACCGGTTGGTGCGTCCTCGGGCCCGACGCGGCCCTGCCAGAAGACCGGTTTGGCCCGCTGGTTCAGCACGCCACCTGACGGCGGCCCCTGCGCCTCCGTGACGCCGCCCGTCGTCCCGGACAACAGGGCGAGTGTGATGGCCAGAGGCCATGTGCTGCGGTTGTGTGTGTGCCTCATGCCCCGTGATACGGAAAACGGGAGAGGAACCCGACAGCCTCTATGGCACGGTCACCGCGACGGCGGCCGTCGCCCGGGCCCAGGTCGGCATCGACGCCGTGTGGTCGGCGCGCCAGCAGATGGGCTTCATGACGCCGGCCGAGGGAATGGCCCGAGGGCGAGGGAATGGGGCGAGGGAATGGGCGAGGGAATGGGCCTGCCCCATTGATGACATCGCCTGACCTGTTCAACCTGAAGGAGTGATTTCACGAGTCAGCGGGCGCTGGCCTCCCAGGCGGACGACCAGGGCAAGGCGCAATCTCTTGTCGCAGACAGTCGAGCAGTTCCTCACGCTGAACGAGATTGACCAGCGCAGACCAGTGCGGAGGAACCAACCGCGATCGCCCGCTGCGGTGGTGTCCTCGAGCACGAGCGCTGAGCGAGCTCCATTCCCACTCTTCTGCCCGCTGGACCAACCCTGCTCTAAGTGGGTTCGCCTCGACGTAGCGAAGGACCATCAGGAAATGGATGTCGTCCCTAATGGGCGCGCTCCAGAAGCGTCGCTGAAAGACATGGCCGTATCCCATCGTTCGCGTTCGAGAGCGAAAGTAGCAGGAATATCGACCCGTTACCCATTGCATGAACGCAGAAAGCTCCTCGTCTTTGCTGGGCTCGAGCACCAGATGAAAGTGATTTGGCATCAAACAGTGCGCGTGCACCTCGGTCCCAAACCGCGCGCTCCCCGCGTCCAGCAGCTGCGCAAAGGTCTTATAGTCAACCGTTTCGAGGAAGACCGCGCGTCGATCGTTGCCGCGATTCACGACGTGATACGGTCGGCCGGGCGGAACCGAGCGATTCGCTCGTGCCATGAGCGCCTCCCTCCTTTCCCCCGTCTCGGCCGCAAGCTCCGTGCCGTCTGGATTGTCTCGTGACGCAAGAAAAGGGGCAGGCCCCCCTGGTCGAGGGCAGCGTCGTCGTCGGCAGCAACCGGCTCTACCGCTTCGTGGACGACAACGCGTTCGTCGAGTTCCACCCGCGCGATCGCCGGAGGAGCCGCGACGGGCGTTCGCCAACGTCCGGCACGTGGTGCTCCGCTAACGCCAATCCTCGACGAGCAGCCCTGGCACCCTCGCCATGTGATCGACGTTCGCGGTCACGAGCGTGGCCTCGAGCGCGAGTGCGTGCGCGGCGATAGCCGCATCGAAGTCCTCGATCCGGGTGCCACGGCGCTCAAGCGCGGCCTTGATGCGGCCGAAGGCCTGGCTGACGGCATCGGTCCACTCGGCACGTGGGAGCCCGGCGGAGACGAGGTCGAACCGGGACTGCAGCAGTGCCCGGCGCCTGGATCGCGGCAGGCGTTCGATCCCGAACGCGAGCTCCGCCAGCACGGGCTGAGGGACGGCGACGTCGGCCGGCGCGCTCGCCGCCAGTCGCTCGACGACCGCCGGGGTGCCCTTCATGAGCCCCGACACGGCATTGGTGTCCAGGATGTAGATCACAGGGCGATCGGTTTCTTCGATCGTCGGGCCTGCTTCACCGCGTCGGTCAATTCGTCCACGGCCGCGCCCGTCCCGGGATCCACTCGCCGCAAGCGCTCCAGGAACTCTGGCGGCCAGCCGGACGGGGCGCGAACGGCCTGTTCCAGGGCGCAGATGACGAGTCGATTGCGGCTGATTCCGAGCGCCTTCGCGCGCCGGTCCACCGATTTCAGCAACGGCGCTGGAATGTGGACAGTGGTCGCCATGAATATACTGGCGAATATATCACGCGCGTCCCGGGGTCTCTATGGCACGATCACCGCGACGTCGGCCGTCGGGGCGCTGAAGCCCGCGCTGTTCCCCGAGCGGACGCGGATGTAGTACGTCGCAGGCGGCACGTTCGCCGCGCCTACGGCTGGCACGACGGTCTGGATCACGGCGGCGTTGGCGAGGCCAGGGCCGTAGCCTGCCTCGAACTGAAATCCGGACGGGAGCCCGCCGCTCGTCGGCGGCGTCCACTGGATCAGGACGTTGCGGCCGACGACGGTGGCCGTCAGGCCCGTGGGCGGCTGCGGCAACTCTACGGGCGCCCCCAGCGTGACAACCACCTCGTTCGATGGCGCGCTCGTGCCACACGCGTTCTGCGCCCGGGTCCGCACGTAGTACACGCCGGGCGCAGCTGATGCGGCGAACGCCGTGACATTGCCCACCGGGAAGTTCGCCAGGTTGGCGGCGCCGGTGGCGCTCCCTGCCTCCAGCGTGTAGTTCGCCGCGGTTGCCGATGCCGTCCACGTGAATCGGACGTCGAGCCCCGCCACCATGAACGCCAAGGACGCGGGGCTGGGGGGCGGCGTCGTGCACGGCTCCGGGCCCACGCGCAGGAACACTTCGTTGGAGGGCGGACCCGACCCGAAGCGGTTCCGCGCGACGACGCGGATGTAGTAGCCGCCGTCGGGCGCGACGGTCGCGTACGACGTGGCGCTCCCCACCGGGAGGATGGCGACATCAGGGACGCCCGGTCGCGAGCCCGCCAGCAGCGTGTAGCTCGACGGCACGCCCCCCGATGGCGCAGGTGTCCACGCGAGGGACACGACCCTGCCGACGACCGTCCCGGTGAGGTTCGGGGCCTCCGGCGTCGGACCGGGCGCGCCGGCGTAGTACTCCAGCGTGGCGTCGCCCGCGGTGATGTGCAGGAGCTCGTTCGGTCCGGAGATCACCGTGTTCCATCGGGTGGCGCGCGACGACGGGGCGAGGGCGTCGGTGTCGTACTCGAGGCCGGTGTAGAGGCTCCCGGCCACGAACGCCGCGCTCGCCGGCACGGTGCCGTCCCGCACCTGAAACGGTGTGAGCACCGCGGTGGGAACGGCCGATGCGGCAATCATCGGCGCCCCGAACGATTCCCCGGCCACGAACACGCGCGTGCCGTCGGTGGCCAGGCCGCCAATGCGCGTCTCGCCCAGCACGACGATGCCAGGCTGGACGAGCTCGTGCGAGACGGCGTCCACGGCCGCGAAGCCGGGGCGGAACTGATCGTTGACGACCGTGAACGCGCCGCCGAGGTAGATGGTGTCGCCGAGCCGCAGCATCGCCCGCAGCTGCCGGTCACTCGGTGGGCCGTCGAGTGCCGGCGCCCAGCGGCGCAGCGTGCCGTCGGCGCCCACCGCCGCGACCCGGCGGCGCAGCTCGCTCGCCACCCCGAACCCCGCAATCGACTCGAATTCGCCGCCCAGATACAGTGTGCCGTCGTCCTCGACGATCGTCTCGATACTGCCCGGCCGTCCGTCGCTCCGCGAGACGAAGAATCGCCAGTTGTCGTCGACGTCGGCCGTGCTCAGATGAACGCGCCGGATCTCGCCGGTGATCGCCGACGCGAAGTACAGGTACGTGCCATCGGTGGCAATCGCCGAGACGGGCGAGACCGCGTGGCGCAGCAGGCGCAAGGGATCGTTGGGATTCCAGGCTGTCGCGACGCCCGTGACCCGATTGATGGCGGCCAGGTAGCGGCGGGTGACCCGGTTCGTGCTCGTGGGCCGCGTCATCAGCAGGCCCTCCGGCGTGAACTCGAGCGGGCTGGCGAGGACGGGGACCGGGTCCCAGATGTCCAGGGTCGCGGTCGCGACGACCAGCGCCGCCACACCATCCCGATCGATGCCGCCCACCCGCTCCATGTCGCCGCTGAAGAAGAGGCGTTGCCCGTCCGTCGCCAGGTGCGTCAGCACAGGCAGATACGGCGCATCCGGTGGGTCGGGCTCACGCTTGGTGAGGGCTGGCGGCCTCCAGGTCGAATCGATGGTGCCGGTCGCGGCCTGCAACGCCGACGGCTGCGGCACGACCTGGCCGTTCACCGTGCGACTGGTGAGGAACACCCGGTCACCCACCACCTCCAGGTCCGCCAGGGTCGGCACGACGGGCGCGGCCCATCCCTCCTTCGGCGCCAGCGTGGCCAGGTCGTAGGCCTCCAGCGTGTGCACTGGCGCCGGCCTCGCGCGGAAGAGCGTGGCGCCCCGTACCCAGAACCTCGGGTTGAGCGACTCGTCCGCAAGCGTCGTGAGCGACGATGTCAGCTGAAGCGTGCCGGGAGTGATGGTACCCAGGACGAACTGGCCGCCGATGCTGTCGCGGGCGCGCACGCGGGCCACGGGGCCATCCGGGCCGGCTCCGAGGAGCCCGATCTCCGCGATCTCGGGGTAGTACTGATACGCGATTCTGTCGCCGCTGACGATGTCGTAGGCGGCCACCTGCGCCCGCAGGAACAAGTCGGGCCCGATCACCGCATTCGACGCGTACACCACGTTGCCCACGCGCACGGGCAGGCCCACGGTGAGGTTGCCCGGCTCGTCGGGATTGATGGCTGGCGCCGCAAACCCACGGTCCCAGAGGCACGTGCTCGCGATGCGCACGATCGTGGTCCCTGCCGGCGGGACGAACGCGCCGAGCTCGTCGGCGAACGCATCGTCGGCCCGTACGGTCACGAGCAGGCCGCCATGGCCGTCGGGCGTGGCGACGAGGCCACTGGTGGGGTGGGTGGTCCGCGCGCACTGCGCGCGAGGCTGGGCGGTGAGCAGGTCGTAGAACTGGCCTGCGCTCGCCGACGGCTTGTACAGCTGCGTAAAGGTCCCGCCGACGTAGACGGTGTCGCCATGGACGATCGCCGTCGTGATGCCCTCGCCGAGCCGCCACTCGGGAGCGGCCGCGACGTCGGCGGACACGCGGGACAGGCGCGCGCCTGCCACCAGGACCAGGACGGCCAGGACAGCCGCTGCCGCGCTACGCCACGTCACTCTCCCTTTGTAGCACGCCTTGTCGGGCGCCCGGGGAGCTGGCTTCCGGAGTCATCGCGGCGCCGCGAACAACTCGTCCCTGGACAGCGTCGTCAGCGGTCCGACGCCAAGCGCACGCAGGCCCGGTTCGAGGGTCTTCCGGTCACCCGCGACGGCGATCACCAGATGCTCGGGGAGGATGTACTGCCTCGCGACGCGGTGCACGTCGTCCACGCCAACCGCCTGAATCGCCTGGGCGTAGGTGGAGTAGTAGTCGTCCGGGAGGTCGAACGTCACCAGCGCTTCGAGGGCCTGCAGGCGGCTCGAGATGCGGCCCGTCGCTTCGAAGGTCCTCGAGAACTCGAGGGCCACCTCGCCCTTCGCGCGCGCGAGCTCGTCGGCGGAGATCGTCCGAAGGACGCCGGTGAGTTCACCGAGCACCTCGGCGAGCGCCTCGGCGGTCTTGTGGCCCTGCGCGGCAGTGGTCGCCGCCAGGGGTCCCGCGGATCTGCGCCGGTCGTAGCCCAGCCGTACGCCGGTCGTGTGATCACGGAGCGTCGGCGTGCGGGCGGGACTGAACCTGCCCCTGAGGACCGCACTCAGGATCTGAATCGGGAAATAGTCCGCCGTCGCGCTCGTGGCACTCACGCCGCCGACGAGGATCCGCGACTGCGGCGCGTCCGGCACGTCCGCGAGCAACAGCTGACGCGCGGGGCGCCGGATCTCGGGAGCAGGCGCGCGCACCGGCTCGCGTGTGCCAGGCGCCTGCCACCTGCCGAAGTGGGTCTCGAGTTGCGGCAGCACCTCATCGGGCCGCACCGCGCCGATGACCAGCAGGGTGCTGTTGTCGGGCCGGTACGCGGTCGCGTGAAACGCCGAGACGTCCGCGGCCGTCATGGCCTCGAGGCTGCTGGCGGAGCCCACCTGCGGCGCGGCGTTGCGATCCGAGGGGCCGTACAGGCCGCGTGCGAACGCCAGGGCCACGAGGGCATCGGGGTCGTCGCCGACGCCGCGCAGCATCCCCAGGCGCTGCCGCCGTGCGCGTTCGAGCTGTGGCGTCGGGAACGTGGGGCGCTGCGCCACATCGGCCATCAGCGGCAGCGCGTCGGCCAGCCCCGCGACAGGCACGTACAGACGCAGCACCGACGAATCCGCGGTGGCCGATGCGGACAGGTTGGCGAAGAGGGCATCGAGCTCGTCCGCGAGCTCGACGGCGGAACGTCTACCGGCGCCCTCGGTGAGCAGGCCGGCGGTGAGGCTCGCGATCCCGAATCGCCCCGGTGGATCGGCGGCGGTGCCGGTCCGAACGACCAGGCTCATCTGCACCACCGGCAGCTCGTGCTGCTCGACGATCCAGACCGGAAGGCCATTGCCCAGCCGCTGTTTCTGGATGACGGGCGCCCACACCGGTGGGGAGTCGGCGCCGGGACTCGGGCGGCGATCCGGCGCCTGCCACGTGGTGGCAGCCATGGACAGCATCACGAACACGGCAACGGCGAGCGTGTTGTTCACTCGAGTGTCCAGAGCGTGATCGACGAGACGTCCTTGACGAAGACCCGGTTGCCCGAGATGGCCGGCTGCGCCCACGTGGCGCTGGTGGCCACTGTATACCGCGCGAGAGGCTCGAATCCGCTGCGGCTGCTCCTCGCCACGATCAATTCCGCGTCGTCGTTCAGCAGGAAGAGCAGTCGGCCCGCCTTGACCACCGCGGTGTTCGAGGCCTCGCGAGGCTGCCCGAGCCACAGCACGTCGCCGGTGTCCGCGTCGAGCGCGAAGAACTGACCCCGCGCCTTCTCGGACAGGCCGAACAGGGTGTTGCCGACGAGGACCGGGTTGCTGAGAAACAACGAGACCCTTGTGGTCTCCCAGACGACATCGACGGTCCATGCGCCACCTCGTCGCGCCGGCCGCAGCGCCCTCACGCCCATGCCCTGGCTGCTGACGATGAGCGTCTCTCCGTGCCGGATGGGTGTGATGGCGCTTGGCGTGCCACGAGACGGCCAGGCGTGCTCCCACAGTCGCGTGCCATCCGATACGGCGACGCCGAGCACGCTGTCGTCGGTCATGGTCACCACCTGACGAACGCCCCCGATCTCCACGACGATCGGGGAGGCGTATGCGGCTCGCCCCGCGACAGACCACCTGACCTTCCCGGTGGTGGCGTCGAACGCGGTCAGCGGCCCGTGATTGCCGGGATGGACGATGACGAGCGCTCCGTCGCCGACGGGCGATACCGACATGCCGTAGGTGGGATGCTCGTCGCCGGCGGGTGTCTGCCACAGCAGCCGTCCGGTCGCGGCGTCGAAGGCGGAGACGATCCCTGTCATGCCGAGCGTGAACAGCCGGCCGCCGTGGAACAGGGGTGTGGCCTTGGGGCCGACGCCGTGCGCCGCCGCGAGCATGTCGGGCCTGTATGGCGCCGGGTAGCCCGTGTGCCAGCGCTCCCGGCCCGTCGCCGCGTCGAGGGCGGTCATCACCTCGTTGTCGTTGCGTCGAGCGAAGACATAGACGGTGTCGGCCACGACGAGCGGTGTGGCGTACCCCTCGCCCACATCGACCTTCCAGCGGCGAGTCAGCGCCTCGGGCCATGTCGTTGGCTCGGCGAAGGCGCTGGCGGCGCCGTCCCGGTGGACACCGCGCCACTGGGGATAGTCACGGGCTGCGTCCTGCGCGGCGACCGAGGCGGTGACGGCGAACAGGACGAACAGGACGACGCCCGTCATGCCTAGCGCCATTCGCCCTGCAGCACGAACGCCGCCCAATGGAACGGCGACGACCAGCGTGCATCGCTCGCCATCTCGCGCTGCGCCCGCTGGAGCGCGGCCGCCGGGCTGAGCCCGTCGCTCATCATGCCGCGGTAGAAACGGCGCATCAGCTCGACCGTGGAGACGTCGTCGACCTGCCACAGGCTGGCCACGACCCGGCTCGCGCCCGCGTACATGAAGCCCCGCGTCAGGCCCACGATGCCCTCGCCCCGCACGTCGGTGCCGAGCGCCGTCTGGCACGCGCTCAGTACCACCACGTCTGCCGTGAGGCGCATGTTGTAGATGTCGTTCAGCCGCAGGAACCCGTCCACCGCCTTGCCGCGTTCGTCGAGCAGCGAGAACACAAGTCCCGACAGCTCCGGCTGATCGCTGTTGAAGATGCCGTGTGTGGCGAGGTGCACGTAGCGGTACCTGGCGAGCTCCGGCGCCAGGACCGCGGCGCGGGTGGCGCGGAAGTCCATGGCCTGGAGTGGCTGCTCCGGCGCCAGGGCCGCGATGGCGCGGGCCTCCTGACGGGTGAAGGGGAGCCGTCCGAGCCGCACGGGCTGTTGGGGGTCGAGCCTCTCGATGCTGCGGAGCACACGCGCCTCGACACTCACGCCCGGACTGTCGCTGGTTCCGCGAACCGACGACTGGCTGGTCCGTGCGTCCGCCCGGAGCGTGCCCGCGAGGCGCGCATCCTCTGCCTCGAAGACGGGATCGGCCACGATCGCCATCGCCCGCGCCGCGGCCGGTTGCGCGGACTGGTTGGCGCGGATGGTGGACAGCACGGCCGCCGAGGGGAGATAGGCAATCTCGTGCTCGACGATGAGGCTCCGGCCGGTACCCGAAGGGTCTGGCAACGCGGCGAACGGCAGGAACTGCAGAATCCCGTCCGCGACAATCACGAGACGGCGGTTGCGCCAACCCGGGCCGATGCGGTCCGCCACCGGCTGGAGAATCATGCGGCTGAGGGCCCTGGACTCACGAGCGAGCTCCTGGTCGGCGCGATTCACCCTCGCGGCTCGCGCTGCCGCCGTCTCGCCGTCCCGCGGTTGCCTGGCGCTGAGCGCGCCATAGACACGGCGCGCGACCGTTTCGATCTCACGGCGCGGAGGAAGCTGGAAGCTCAGCACCTCGTCTGGCGAGATCGTCCAGACCCAGCTGCGCTGCTCGCCGAGGCTGTACTCCAGCAGGAGCGTGTGCTCGTCCACCGCCTCGCGCTGGAGGTCGGCCGCCGTGGGCGACGCAGGTTGCGTCAGCGCGGCGTACGCGGGACTTTCGCGCCGGATGCGCGCCTGCACGCCCGCGTGCCGATCCGTCGCGCGGCCGAACGCCGCGCGTGCGGCCTCGACGGCGGCGGCTTCCGATGGGCGGCTCAGCAGGCGGGAAAGCGTGGTCGATGTCGTCTGCAGTTCGCGCTGGACGGTCCGTTCCTCGTCGAGCAGCGCCGGCGTGACGCCCTGCCGGATATCGGCTCGCGCTTCGAGGAGCGACTCGCGAAGCACTCGGGCGCGGCCCCGCTCGCTGGCTTCCAGGGCGGCCAGGTCGAGCCGCTCGGCCGGCCTGGCGGCGTGCATCTGCATCAGGACGTCGATGTACAGCTCGTAGCGATCGTGCTCCGCGGCGATGAACGACGCGCGAAGCTCGGGGTTCATGATCTGCCCGCGCAGCAGATCCGTCACGGCAATCGCGGCCTCGAGATGTTCGCGGGCAACGGCCAGATCGCCCCGGTCGCGCGCCACCAGGGCCAAATCGTGGAGCGTATTGGCTTCACCCAGACGGTCACTCGTCCGACGGCGAATCGACAGGGCCTCGTCCAGCCGGCTCAGGGCCTCGTCACTGCGTCCCAGCGCGTGCAGCGCCAGGCCGGCGCCGTTCAGCGACGCGGCTTCGGCGGCGACGTCCACGATGCTCCGGCGGATCGCCAGCGAGCGCTCGTGAAGCTCCAGGGCCCGTTCGTACTCGCCAAGGCGGTACAGGGTCATTCCCATCGTGTTGAGCGTGCGAGCCTCGATCTCCTGACTGCCCGACCCCACGGCCAGGGGCAATGACGTCTCGTACAGCGCCAGCGCCTGCCGATACTCACCCAGGGAGCGGTGGAGATTGCCCATGTTCGTGAGCACGGCAGCTTCGAGATCGCGTGTGCCGCCCGCACGCGCCCGCTGAAGCGCCTGGTCGTAGTACTGAAGGGAGAGCCTGAAGTCACCCAGGTCCTTCGTGGCGATGGCGAGGTTGTTGAACACCATCCAGTTGTTCACCGCCAGGCGCTCGGTAATCTGTGCCGCCTCCTGGAAGTAGGCCACGGCCTGCTCGGGCTCGCCCCGGCGGCCATGGTTGATCCCGAGCCCGATGAGTACGCTCGCTTCCTGCGAGGGGTTGCCCACGCGGCGGTGAATCGCCAGCGCGTCGTTCGCAATCTGGATGCTCTCATCCAGGTCACCACGGCGCTGGTGGACGTCGGCAAGCACCGTGAGCGTCCGGCCGACGTAGGGCTCGTCCTCGAGCGCCCGGAATCGCTGGAGCGCATCGCGAGTCAGGTCGAGCGCAGCGGGACTATTCAAGTCCCTGGCGTTCACTGCCAGTTGATACACTGCTTCTGCTTCGCCCCTGGCGTCACCAATCGAGGCGTACAGGGTTCTCGCCTCGATGTACCCGGGATCGGCCTGCTTCCACTGTGACGGCTCGCCACGGGTCAGCAGGTGCGCGGCTTCGAGCGCCCGTCTGGCCCGAACCCGTACCTCGTCCTCGGCGGTGGCCGGCCTCAGCGCCGCGACCCGCACCGCGTAGCGCCCGGAGGGCGCCCTGGCGTTCATCGACTTCACGACGAGGCGGTGCACGCCATCCGCCGCCGCGACGGCGAAGACATCCTCGTCTCCGACCTGATCCCCCAGGAGGTTCACGTCGATCGCGTCGCCCTCGGGGGCGACCAGCGACGCCCCGAGGTTGAGGCCGTTGGCCGTGACGACGACGTGCAGGTACTGATCGCGCTGGAGACTGATCTCGTAGGTGTGGGCGCCGCCCGCGGCCAGCGGGCGCTCGTGCACGGCTCCGGCCTGCAGCGTGGTGGGACCGTCCGGGCCAGCCTGGTCGTCGCGCGCCGCGACCGCGACGCTGCAGGCGACGACGGTCAACACGAGCGCGATGACACGCCTGGCGGGCGACGGGGACATCCCGGCATTCTACCGAGAAGGAAGACGGAAGAAGTGAGAAGTGAGACGCTAGGGTCCGGCCGGGCGCTGCACGCGGAAGAAGTACTGATTCCGCTCGGTTCGGCGCCCGCCTGAGGTGTCGAAGAGTACGGCCAGATAATCTCCGGGCACGAGTCGATTGGCCGGGACCGAGGCCGTCACGCCCTCGCCCATCGACCCTGGCCCCTGCCAGACCTCCCGCCCCTCGATCGTCTCCACCACGACGAGCGGTTCGGCAACCGGGGGCTGGCCTGTCTCGCTCAGCAGCCTGAGCTCCAGGAGATCGGCGTCCGCGAGAAGACGCGCGGTGGGTGGACCGCCGGATCCGCGGACCGCAACGGGGGGGATCACCAGCGCGACGACGAGGGGGGTGCGTGGTGTGGAGTCTGGTGTGGGGCTGGGCACGGCTCCGGGCCCGTCGGCCACCACGGGCGCATCGGGGCGCGGCCGTGTGCGTCCGCCCGTCAGCCACACGAGGCCGGCGATCGTGACCGCGAGGACCGCGGCGGCCGCCAACCCGAGCCCGGACCAACCCGACGTCCAGTTCCAGCGTACGGCCGGCGGCCGCAAGCCCCGCGTCACCTCGACGCGACGCCGGCGAAGCGGCGAGGCCAGGTAGTGCTGCTCGAACGCGGCCCGCTCATCGGCCGTCAGCGACCCGTCGAGATAGGACTCCACGAGGACATCCTCGGCGTCCTCCATCTTCTCGAGCGCCGCCGCGCTCTCGAAGTACCCGTCTTCGAGGGCGTGGCGCTCCTCGTCGGACGACGTGCCGAGCAGATACCGCCGCAGCGCCAGGGGGTCGTTCGTCATCGGTTTCTCTCGAGACAGGCGTCGACGCACTGCTCGAGACCCTCACGGACCCGGCGGACGCGACTGCGCAGCCCCGTGTCCGACACGTTCAATCGACGGGCCATCTGCCGACGCATGTCGATGCGTCCCCCGGCCGCGTCGCCGTAGAACTCGAGCGCGAGGCGCCGGCTGGCTGCCGGCAACGCACCCAGGCAGTGGTCGAAACACCGTTGCCGGGGATCGTCGTCGGCGGGCTCCGAGGGGTCGGTCGCGAGTTCCGGCGCCGCGTCGAGGTCCACCTTCACCGGCTGCCGGCGCTGCTCCAGCAGCACGAAACGCGCGATGCCCTTCGCGTAGTGACGGACGTCGGCGATGGGCGTCTGCCGCTCGACCTTCTCGGCCAGCCGGTCGAGCACGATGTCGGCGCACTCGTCCGCGGGCCAGACACCCTGCCATTCAAAGAACTTCTGGAGCGCCCGCCTGAGTTGTTCGTACGCCTCGGCTGCGCGCGTGTCATCCGAGTCGAGAATCGCCAACAGGCGAGTGAGCCCGGCGCCGGTCATCTCCAGCGAGGAATGTTACGACACCGGGTGGTCATCCACTAGTGCAGGCGGCGGCCAAAACGAGTCGGCGACTCCTTTTCGCCCTTTCCTGCACTAGGAAACAACGGCCGTCACGACCGGCCGCCTTTCCAGGGACATGCCATGACCCGTCTGACACGCGTGCTCGCGCTCCTTGCCCTCGGTCTGATACCTGATGCCGCCAGCGCACAATCGCTCGGCACGTTCCGCTGGCAGTTGCAGCCCTTCTGCAACGTGATTACGGTCTTGGTGACGCAGATCGGCGCGGTCTATCGGCTCGAAGGCACCGACGACCGCTGCGGCGCCGGCGCCGACCAGGCCTCGGTCATCGGCACGGCCTTTCTCAACCCCGACGGCAGCATCGGATTCGGCCTCAACATCGTGTCGACCCCTGAAGGCCGACCCGCGCCGCTCACCGCCGAGATCTCGCTGGCGACACTCAGCGGGACGTGGCGGGATGGCGGCGGCAGCACCGGTTCCTTCGTCTTCACCCCTGGAGCCGGCACCGGCGGCAGTCCGCGGCCGGTGCCCGCGCCCTCGTCCACGACCATCCCCGCCGCATTCGGCCTGCTGAACGAAGGGCAGTTCGTGGCCCGCGGCACGATTGGAACCGGCAACATCCCGGCCTCCGGCAATGGCGTGCGGATGATGTGGCACCCCGCCAAGGCCGCGTTCCGTGTCGGTCAGGTCAGCGGTGCCGTCCCGGCGGTCTGGAACGACAACAACATCGGGATCAACAGCACGGCCTTCGGCTTCGACACGCTCGCGGCCGGCGCCTACAGCACCGCCTTTGGCAGCGCCACCTCCGCGGTCGGGCCCGTCAGCACCGCGATGGGCACCAACACGCAGGCCCTGGGCGCGTACAGCACCGCCATGGGCGGCGGCACGACTGCCAGCGGCAACTCGAGCACGGCGATGGGATCCACCACCAGGGCACAGGGCCAGAACAGCACCGCCACCGGCAACAACACGACCGCGAGCGGGCTGAACAGCGTGAGCATGGGGGAGAACACCGTGGCCAGCGGCGCCCACGCCGCCGCCATGGGCTACGCGACGACCGCGTCGGGGTTTGGCAGTCTCGCGATGGGGTCGAACACGCAGGCGATCGGCGCCTACAGCGTTGCGGGCGGGGCGAACGCGATTGCCCGCGGCACCAGCAGCATGGCGTTCGGCAACGCCGAGACCGTGTCGATCGCCCACGGGTCGTTCGCCTTCGGCGACATCTCGACCAACACCCGCATCGTGTCCGACCTGGCCAATCAGTTCGTGGTGCGCGCGTCGGGTGGGGTGGGCTTCTACACCAACCCGGCCATGACGCTCGGTGTCGAGCTCGACCCGAACGACGGGACGTGGAACACGCTGTCGGACCGCAATCGCAAGGAGCACTTCCGGGACCTGCCGGGTGAGGACGTCCTGGACCGCCTGTCCCGGATCCCGATCCAGCGCTGGAGTTACAAGACCGGCGGGCCGGCCGCGACCCACGTGGGCCCGACCGCACAGGACTTCTACGCTGCGTTCGGCCTCGGCACCAACCCGCTGCGGATCAGCTCGGTGGACGCGGACGGGATCGCGCTGGCCGGTGTAAAGGCGCTCGACGTGCGCACGCGCGACCTGCTCGAGACCAACCGCATGCTGGCCGACGACAACCGGCAGCTGCGGGAGGCCAACGACGAGCTGCGGGTGCGCATCGAGCGGCTGGAACGCCTGCTGGGAGGCAAGTGAGATGAGACCCATGTGGAGAGACGCCCTTCTGGTCGCCACGTCCCTGATCCTGGCTGTCGCCACCGGACCACGATCCGCGACGGCGCAGTCCAACGAACCGCGGGCGTGGGTCCTCGACTCGGCTGCGCAAACCGTCACCGCGATGGACGTCGCGTCCGGCAGGACGCTTCAGACGGCCAGGGTGGAAGGCGCCCCGACCATGCTGCTGCGATCCGCGGATGGTCGTCGCCTGCTGGCCCTCGATCGTGGTGAAGGGTCGGACTTCGGCGACGACGGCTTCCGCGCACAGACGAAGTCGGCGGTGACGATCATCGACGGTCGCACCCTGGCGGTGCAGGCACGGGTGGAGCTGGGGACGGGTCTCGAGCCGGGGGTGATGCTCTCCGACTCGGGAGGCACGCTCTCGGTGGTGTGTCCGGGATATCGCAGCAAGAAGGCCGGGGAGGCCCGGCCGCGCGAGCTCGTGACGGTCGACCTCGCCGCCGGGAAGGTGCTGAGCCGGATCGAGCTGACGCGCCCATCGCCCGAGTACCTGTCGACCGCGGACGGCCGGACGGTGATCGTGTTGTCGCCGCGCGAAACGGGGAAGGCGCCGCTGCCGGCGGAGCTGCGGTTCATCGATGCCATCGCCGGCACGGTGACCGCAACCGTGCCGCTGGAGGGCGATCCGCGTGGGCCGGTGCTGGCTCCAGACGCGCAGGTGCTGTACCTGCTCGATCGCGGCAAGCCCAACAACAATCCCGACAAGAACCAGGACGGACGCGTCCACGTGGTGTCGCTGGTGTCGCGCGCGGTTACCGTTGCCGACGCGGGTTCGAATCCGCGGGGGTTCGTCCTGGACGAGGACCGTCGGCAGCTGCTGCTCGTGAGCGACGGCACGCCGGTGAAGGGACCGGCCAACCGCGATCGCGGCGGAGAGCTCCGCGTGATTCGCGAGGGCGCCGTCGGCGCGCCGCTGGCGGTCGTTCGCTCACCGGAACGGGTGATGGCGAGCGCTGATGGCCGCTCGCTGTACGTCGTGAGCCCGTTCGGGTTGACGCGACTGAACCTCCCGGGCCCGACCCCCTCGCCGCCGGTGGCGATCGGCTTCGGGCTCGGAGACACCGCCGTCAGCGATGATGGCCGCCGTGCGTGGGTAACGTTCAACGAGTACTTCACGACCTTCGACATCGAGAAGGGCGTCAGGGTGAACGAGGTCAAGACGGGGCGCACGGGCACGAAGATGCTCCTCGGGCTCAGCGCCGGCCTCCAGACCGAGGCCTCCCGTCTCAATGCCAGCAACGAAGCCAGGAAGCAAGGACGCTCGTACTACACCTACACCGAATACACGGTGAAGACGGCGCGCAACACCATCGCCATCCGGCCCGACGGCAAGGAGATCTATGCCTTGAACAGCCAGACCTCGGACGTGACGATCATCGAAGCCGAGTCGGGTCGGATCGTCGAGAAGGTTGCCGCGGGCGGGTTCACCGTGCTCTTCATGCCGTCGCTGGCGGCGGCACTCATCCCATCCTCGTCAACGGTCCACGTCATCGACCTCGCGTCGCACGCGAAGCTGCCGGATCTCGTCGCCGAGTCGGATGCGGGCTTCGAGCGTGCGGAGCTGTCGCCGGACGCACGGCACGCGGTCGTACACGGTCCGAAAGGCATTGCATTCGTGAACACCTCGAGCGGTAAGCCTGTGGCCACGATGGTCAAGGGGCAGGCGATTGCCGACGTGCAGATCGAGTGGCCCCGATGACATCGCGGTCCTGGTACCTGGCATGGATGGCCGCCTGCCTGACGAGCGCAAGCGGGGCGACCGTCGCCGCTCGCCAGACACCGGCGGTGACGCTGACCCTGAGCACCACGGTGGCCTCGCCCGGCGTGCCCATCGAGGCCGCGATCGCGGGGACCCCGGGTCAGGCGTTCGCGTTGGTCGGCAGCAGCGTCGGATCCGGATTCGTCCATGCGGGACAGTCGCTGTCGGTGGGGCCCGACGTCGTCGTGCTCGCCACCGGCAGTATCGACGGCACCGGCGTCGCGCGCGCGTCGTTCGTGCCGCCGTTTGTCGGCACCGCGCTCGACCGCTACTACGTGCAGGCTGCCACCTCGCCCACCGGCGCGTTCACGGTCATCGCGCTCTCGGCCGGCCGCGTCATCCGGAACCGGGATCTGGTGGAGGGCCTCGTGGGACCTCCGGGGGCCCCCGGAGCGCCAGGACCGCCAGGACCGCCAGGACCTGCGGGACCGTCCGGAGCGACGGGACCTGCCGGTCCGCCTGGACCTCCCGGCACCTACGTCCCCCCGCCGGTGACGGTGACGACGCTGCCGAGCACGAGCCAGATCCTCCATCAAGGGGACGGCTGGCATCTGGCCGTGAATCCCTCGACGAGCGGGCTCGTCAGTCTGGTCAGCAGCACCGCGACCACCAAGGTGTTCTCGATGTGGTACGCGAACACGTGCGCCGCCAGCAATGGCTTCGTCAACAGTGATGTTCGCCAGGCCGCGGTCGGAGTCACGGGCGCCGCCTCGATCAATGTGCCGCTCTGCGCGCCGATCGGCTCGGTCGTGGAGGCGAGCGTCACCGAAGGACAGTCGCCGGGTGCCTTGACGATCACCCACTTCAGGTGCATCCGCATTGGCGCAACCGTGGCGGCGTGTCAGCGGGGGTCCTAGCAGGCTGCTGAAGAACGCCAGGGCTGATCGGCTAGACGGCTCGGGCCAGACGGCGGATCATCCCGCTGAAGATCATCTGGTGGACAGGGTACAGGGTGTACCAGTAGAGGAGACCCGCGAGGCCCCGCGGGGCGAAGAAGGCCGTCTGTGACAGGAGCGTCCGGCCGGGCGTCTGCGCCTGCGCCTTGAACTGCAGCCAGGCCCGTCCGGGCACCTTCATCTCGGCGCGAAGGCGCAGGAGCGACCCGGGCTCCACCGCCTCGACGCGCCAGAAATCCAGCGCGTCGCCCACGCGGACGTCGGTCGGATGCCGGCGCCCGCGCCGCATGCCGACACCGCCCACCAGCCAATCCAGCAGCCCCCGCAGCTGCCAGGCCCAGTTCATGTAGAGCCAGCCTGCCTGTCCTCCCAGTCGGCTGAAGGCTCGGAAGACCTGCTCGGGCGTCGCGTCGACGGCCAGTTGGCGATGCTCGATCACCATGCCATCCTGCGTGGCGAGCACCACCGGCGGCACGTCGCCCTGGCTGGAGGCCAGCGCGTCGGTCCAGGCGGTCTCGACCGCGCCGACCTCCAGTTGATCGAGCGCCGCGGTCACGGCCCGCTCGTATCCAACCGGCGCGATGCCCGGAAACAGCGAGTGCGCGCGCGCATCGCGGACGACGACCTCGTTGCGCAGCCCGTCGATGAGCGGGCGTGCGATGGCGGCGGGGATCGGCGTGACCAGGTGCACCCAGTACGAACTGAGACGCGGGGTCAGGATCGGCACCGGGACCAGCAGCCGGCGCAGCCCGCGCAGCCGCGCGTAGCGCAGCATCATGTCGCCGTAGGTCATCACGTCGGCGCCGCCGATCTCGACGATCGTCCCGGCGCTGGCGGGGACCTCGAGCGCGGCCGCCAGATACTCGATGACGTCCCTGATGGCGATGGGCTGGATGCGCGTGTAGACCCAGCTGGGGCAGATCATGACGGGCACGCGCTCGGTGAGATACCGGATCATCTCGAAGGACACCGATCCGGCGCCGACGATCACCGCCGCGCGGAATTCGGTGACCGGCACGCCGGCCTCGCGGAGGGCCTCGCCGGTCTGCTGACGCGAGCGCAGGTGCTCGGACAGATCCGTCGACGGGTCACCGAGCCCGCCGAGGTACACGATGCGCTGCACGCCGGCGGTGCGCGCGGCCTGTCCGAAGGCGCGGGCCGCGCGGAGGTCGCGCTGCTCGAAGTGGTGGCCGCCGCCGAGGCTGTGCACCAGGTAGTAGGCCACCTCGATGCCGGCGAGCGCTGCGTCGAGGGTGCGCTCGTCGAGCACGTCGCCTCGCACGACCTCCACCTGCGCGCGCCAGGCACGGCCCTGCAGCCGCTCCGGGTCGCGCACCATGCAGCGCACCGCGTGCCCGGACTCCAACAGCCGCGGCACGAGGCGTCCACCCACGTAGCCGGTTGCGCCGGTGATCAGTATCCGCACGCGTACGTCCCCTTGCTCGTTCTGACGACGAGGATGCCGGGCCGGATTCACGAGGCCGTGGCGGCCTACATCCCCATCGTCGCTGCCAGCAGCACGACGTACTTCGCGGTGCGCATCATCTGCGGGATGTCGGCCCACTCGTCGGGAAACCCGCGCTGGCCACCCCGCTCGCCGCCAATCCCGATGGCGCGGACGCCCTGGCCGAGCGGGACGTTGAGGTTGGCCGAGCCCGCGTTGCCGAGCCGAGGCTCGTAGCCGAGGTGTCTCGAGATGGCCGAGGCCGTGGTCACCAGCGCCGAGTCCCGGAAGCCCGGAATCTGGCCGCCGGGCGTCAACTGGAACGGCTCCATGGCGAAGGCGATGGTCGTCTCGCGCGTGACCTCGGCCAGGATCCGGCGGACCTCGGCCTCGACCTCCTCGACCCGCGCAGCGACCAGCGACCGGACGTCGAGTGAGAACCACCCCGTCGCGGGCTTGTGATTGAAGACCGCGCCGCTCTGCAACATGGCCACGTTGACGACGACCCGGTCGTCGGGGAAGCGCGCGGGATGGGGCAACTGCAGGATGCGATCGACGGCCCGCCCGATTCCCTGGTTGACGTTCGGGACACCGCCGTTCAGCGAATGACCGGGCGGTCCGGTCGCGACGATCTTCCACCAGTGAATCGTGATGGCTCCATAAGTGATGCTGTGCCCGTCGCCCAGCACGTCGACGAAGGCCAGTGCGCGATCCTTCCACCCGGTGAAGAGCGCCTGCATGCCCTTGAGGCCGGTCTCTTCCTGCGCGACGGCGGCGAAGACGAGATCGTGCTCGGGCTTCAGCCCGCTGCCGACGAGCGCCTCGGCGGCCGCCATGAGCGCTGCCGTCGTGGTCGAGGTATTGGTGCCCGGCCCCACCACCCGATCCCCCACGATGGCCGGCTTCCGCCCGGCGGCCTTCTGGTGCTCGGCCACCGTGGCCAGATCGTCGAGTGTCGAGACGAAGATCAGGGCCTTGCCGGACCGCCCGCGGATGCGGCCGACGACATTGGGAGCGGCGTCGACGGTCACGTCGGCGAGGCCGATGCGCCGCATCTCGGTGGCCACGGCGCGGGCCCGCTCGTGCTCCTGGCCGGACGGCGAGACGATGCCGCCGATCTCGGCGAGCCATGCGGCGGTTGGTTCGCGCCGCCCCTCGACTGCCGCCAGCGCGGAGGTCACTGTCGGATCCGCCAGCGCCTGGTCCAGCGTCCGCTGCGCCGACGCTGGCCAGGGCGCCAGCACGCCCACCACCGCCAGCACCGCGCGCAACCCGTTTCTCATCACGCGATTCTACCGAAACCTCGAAAGCGGTCGTGTGGCGTGCCAGGCCTGATGCCAGCGCCCCCCCTGTAGTCAGCGCCTCACCGGGGCTGCGTCCGTCGCCATCGGTCGTACTGGCGACGCAGCTCCAGCAGCGGGTTCTCCCCGCCGCGATCGAGGCGCACGGACAGGGTGAGCCACGGCGCCTTGTCGGTGCCGGCATCGGTCATCCCGATGTTCTCCGTGGCATAGGGCGGGTCGCTGCCTCGCGCGACGAGGATGACGGCCATGGCGGTGGTCTGCCGGACGCTGCCCTGGTTACAGCGGACGTCGCCGCCTGCGACGGAGCCGGCTTCGAGCGCGCGCATGAGGCGGTCCGGCAGCGTGTTGAAGCCGGTGGGATCCTCCCAGCGGTAGGCATCCAGCGGACGCTGCACCACCTCCGCGCTGGCCAGCGTGTTGCCCTGGGAGCTCACGCCCCGACTGGGATCCGCCATCACGCCGGCGAACCGGGCCACGCCATCCTCGACCGTTGTCCCCTGGCGGGTTGGCGTCGTGAAGCCCGCCGCACGCACGAACCCGTTGTGCATGGTCACCACGCCGTACTGGCGTCGATCGGTCTGGCTGTCCCAGGAGGGATCGGTGACCTGGGCAATCACCGCTTCGGCGGTGAGTCCCTGCTTGATCGCCTCGAAGACCTTGTTCCGGTTCTTGATGTCGAAGCCCGCCTGTGTGGCGGCCGCGCCCTTTCCGGGGACCAGCGCCGCGACCGCGTCGCCGTGGCTGGGCACGCAGGACGCGACGGCCACGCCTACGTCGCCGGTCTTTGGATCCACGCCGACGATCGACCAGGTGGTCATCTCCATCTCGGTGGGATAGGTCACCGTGGCAGGGGCACAGGCCGCGAGCGGCACCGCCATGAGCAGTCCAAACAGGTCGAGTCGTGAGCACAACATCCTCGAGAGCATACTCATTTCGGAGCCACGTCGGCCGGCAGGCTTTGACGCCTGCATCGACGCTGCGAATCGTGGTATGAAGGGGCGCTCCAGACGGGACGTGCCGTGACCACGCGCCACAGGGTGCCCACCGCGCTTTCAGCGATCGTCGTCGCGGCGCTGATGTCGGTCCATTGGAGCCACGTCGCCGCGCAGACTGCGCTCGCACAACTCGGTCTCACCGAAGCCGCCGCGCGGGCGTTCGTGCTCGACGAGATCAAGACGCCGTCGCAGCATCGCACGTCTGCGGTCGCGCTCACGGGCACGCGGGCCTTTTTGACGCTGCCTCCGTCCGCACGAGGTGCCGCAGCCACCGGACTCCTCGGCTGGGTCAAGGCGTACGTGAACGCGCCGGCCTTCAGGGCCAGCTACGACGAGTATCGGCGGGGTCGGATGCCGACGGCCCCGCCACAGGCGGTCACGGTGGATCAGGCCCTCAAGGCGGACATGGACGAGATGCTGGCCGGGATTGCGCAGATTCGAGCGACGGTCCCGCAGCTTCCGCCCGCGCAGCAGAAGATGGTCCTCGACAAGCTGCGCGAGCAGGAGGCGATGCTGACGAGCCCCGAGTTCCTCGCCCAACGACGCGCCCAGCTCGAATCCGAGCGCGCCGCAACGTCGGGCGAGGACGCCGCGTTGGCGCGCCGCGTCGAAGAAGAGTTGCCTGGCGACCCACGCGTCCTCGTCGCGCGCCGGCTCCGGGAGTTCCTGGCGGAGACCGCCGACGTGAACTTCTCCGCACGGACCTTCAGCCTGAATGGCGACGCCAACGGCATCGTGTTCCGCGACGCCGCCGACAGGAAGCGGCACTGGCTCTGGCAGCAGGCGGTCATCGTCGGGCCGGAGGCGACCGCGGCCGCCAGGGCGGCCGCAGAGTCGTGGCTCCGGGAGATCGAGCGATGAACCGCAGACGTGCCCTGTCCCTGCTGTCCGTCTTGCCATTCGCGCGGCTCGACGCCCAGACGAAGACCACGGGACGACACCGCGTCGCGCTCAGCCAGACCGTTGGATTGCTCCTGGCGCCCGATGGCACGGTCCAGGTGTGGGGCTGTGACCCGGGGTCGAGCGCGGGCACTCCCGAGCCGGCGGCGGATCGCCTCGGCCTCGGTCACAACAACCCCGTGAGCGCGCGCACGCTGTACCCGGTGCCGGGTCTGACGAACGTAGTGGCCGCAGCCGCCGGCACCGGTTGTTTCGCAGTGCTCGCCGACGGGCGCATCCTGGCCTGGGGCTCGACGGGATCCGGGGAACTCGGGATCACCCCGCGCGAGGAGTTCGAAACGCGTGCGCAACCGCGCATGCGGACGAACACGCCGACGCCTCTCGCCGTGCGGTTCGATGCCGTCGATGTTGCGAGCCAGTCCGATCACGTCATGGCGCGCGGCCGCGACGGCACCGTCTATACCTGGGGGCGCGGTGACAGCGGACAACTCGGCATCGGGCCGCTACCCGAGGTCGCCTTCAAGACACGGTCGGCGCGCGTCGAGCCGTTCGTACCCTATCCCGTGCGCGTGCCGGACCTCGCGAGGGTGACGGCCATCGGCGCCGGCGCCAGGCACTCGGTCGCCCTGTTGGCGGACGGCACGGTGCGCGCCTGGGGCGAGAACCGTTTCGGGCAGGTCGGGGATGGCACCACCACGAACCGCGATCGCCCGACGATGGTCACGGGTGTGCGCGACGCCGTTGCCGTGGCCGCCGCGGGCTCCTTCACGGTGGCGCTCACGTGGCCGCCCTCACCCGTGGAGGCGAGGTCGTCACCTGGGGACAGGACGCGCACTACGAGACCGGCCGCGGGAGCAGCGGCAGCGCGCCAGGTGTCGTGAAAGGCGTGACGGACGTGACGTCGCTGGCCGCGGCCGCGGGGACCACCATCGCCGTGCTCGGATCGGGCCGCATGATGACGTGGGGCGAAGTGCGCGACTGGCCGCTCGATCGCGGCGGCACGGGTCTCAGCCAGTTTCCGATCCTGCTGTGGGTGGACGGCCTGGAGACACCGTGACGGTGAGCGGCGGGCGCGACATCGGCCGAAGCCGCTCGATCGCCGCGGCGACCGCCAGCGCGGTCTCCTCGCCGTGCGGCGGGGCAATCACCTGCAGACCCACAGGCAGGCCCCGCGTGTCGAGACCAGCGGGCACCGCCGCCACGGGCAGCCCGGTCATGCTCCACACGAACGTCGGCGCGATCCAGTCGACGTAGGTCGCCATGGGGCGGCCGGCGACCGTGTCGGGGTAGTTCTGCTCGACGGGGAAGGGTGGCACCGCCATGCACGGCGTGATCACGCAGTCGACGCGCGCGAAGAGATCGCGACAGAGGTCCCACAACCGGCCGCGCGCCTGCTCCGCGGCTGCCAGTTGCTCGACCGACGTCGAGAGGCCCGCCGCCACGTTGTTCGAGACGTTGACGCCGAAGCGGTCGCGCTGGGGCAGCAGTGCGCGGAGATGGGTGACGAACCACAGCCCGCGGAGTGCGAGGAACGCCGGCCGGACGAACGCGAGGTCGAGGGCGATCTCGTCCACCGCCGCGCCCGATTCGCGCAGGCTCATGGCGCCCTCCCGGCAGATCGCCTCGACGTCTTCGTCGATCCCGATGCCCGCGGGGTCGGCGCAGTAGGCGACGCGACACCCTTTCGGCAGCGCCGCGCGCGCGGCGGCCACGAAGTCGCGCCCGCCGATCGGCTGGCCGAGCGGCGCCTCGGGCCCCGCGCCGGCGATGACCTGCAGCATCAGCGCGACGTCGGCGACGGTCCGCGCCATCGGCCCGCTGACCTGCAACGTGTCCCATGCCCACCCGCTCGGTGCGGTCGGCACCAGGCCGATGGACGGCCGCAGCCCAGCCACGCCGCAGAAGGAGGCCGGGATGCGCAGCGATCCGCCGAGGTCGGTGCCCTCCGCCAGCGCGATCATGCCCGTCGCCAGCGCGGCGGCGCCGCCGCCGGTGGAGCCGCCCGCGCTCTTCGAGGGATCCCAGGGGTTCCGCGTGCGGCCGAACACGGTGTTCCAGGTGTTGGCGCCCGCGGCGAACTCGGGACAGTTGGTCTTGCCGACGATCACCGCGCCGGCCCGCCGCAGCCGCTCCGCGACCACCGCGTCCCGCTCGGGCACATGGTCCCTGAAGATCTCCGACCCGAACGTCGTCCGGACGCCGGCGACCGGCGTGACGTCCTTGATGCCCACGGGCAGGCCGCAGAGGGGCCCGGGCGCCTCGCCGCGTCCGAGCGCTTCGTCCACGGCCCGCGCTTCGTCATCGGCTCGCGGGTTCAGCGAGACGATGGCGTTCAGCGTGGGGTTGAGCTGGTCGATGCGTGCGCGGGTGGCGGCGAGCACCTCGCGCGCGGAGACTTGCTTCGAACCGACGAGATCGCGCAGCTCGTGCGCCGGGCGATCGACCAGGGACATCCGAATACTCATTCTGCCTTCTGCCTTCTGCCTTTTGCCTTCTGCCTTCCGGCTAGGCCGCCCACTCGCCCGTAAACGCCACCGCGCGCGCGAAGGCCGCCTCGCCGCCCCGGAACTTCCACGGGAAGATGCCGAGAATCAGACGCCGGTTCTGCAGCTCCGGCGCACTGATGTCGCCGCCGAGGTTCTCGATGTGCATGCAGTTGTGCGGAAACAGCGCGTTGTGCGTCAACTGGTACGCCGAGTCGGGGAACAGGCGAGCCACGCCCTCGGGGCCGCCGAACTTGGCCTCGCACGCCGCGCGGACCCGGTCGCAGTGGCCGTGCGCGCCCTTGCCGAGGAAGCGGCCGATCGGCAGGTTCATCGGATGGTCCGTCGAGATGCAGTCCACGCCCCAGATGTGGATGCCCTTCTCGAGCAGCCACGGCACCAGGTCGGGGTGGGCGCCCGGATGGCGATGGATGTAGCGTTCCTCGTCCGGTGTGGCGCCGAACTGCGCGAAGCGCTCCCAGCCCGTGTGCAGGAAGAGCAGGTCGCCCGTCCGCACCTCCACGCGATCCTCGATCATCTTCGGCGTGTAGAGGTCGAAGTCGTCCATGGCGTCCGCCAGGTTGACGACCACGCCAGGCCCACAGAGCCACTCGACGGGGATCTCGTCGATGGTCATGCCCGCCGTGACGAAGTGCCGGGGCGCGTCGAGGTGCGTGCCCATGTGGTTCGACGTCATGATGTACTGCGCGTTCACGCCGTGCTCGGCCTTGCGCTTGATGTACTTCACCTCGAACGGCGGATAGAACGGCCAGAACGAGCACTCCTGGTTGAGCGGCTGCGACAGGTCGTACACCTTCATGCTGCCTCCTGGTGGGCGTTGACGGGAGTTCCGGCCATGGTGCGTCAGGCACCGGGCCGAGCGCGCTCGGCGGCACGCGACAAGGCGCGTCCGACCAGCACTCGCGTGAGGTGGCGTCGATAGGCGGCGGACGCATGGATGTCGGAGGCCGGATCCGCATCCTGTGTGGCGGCGGCCTCGGCGGCGGCCGCGACGGCCTGCGGTGTCGGCAGCTCGCCGAGCAGCACGCGGGCGGCGGATGCGGCCAGCACCGGGCGCTCGTGCACGCTGAACAGGGCCACGCGCGCGGACGAGACCGCGCCACGGGCGTCCAGGGTCAGCACGGCCGCCACGCCGGCCAGCGCGAAGTCGCCGTGCCGGCGCGCCACTTCGTCGAAGGCCCAGCCTTCGCCGGCCGGGCGAGTGGGCACGGTGACCTCGGTCACGAGCTCGTCCGCCTCCAACGCGGTAGCGAACAGGCCGGTGAAGAAGTCCCCGGCCGGGATGGTCCGGACACCCCTGACGCTTCGCACCTCGATCTTCGCTTCCAGCGCAAGCATCACGGCCGGCAGCTCCGCCGCGGGATCCGCGTGGGCCAGGCTGCCACCCAGCGTGCCCCGCGTGCGGATGGGGATGTGTGCCACATGGGGCATCGCGTCGGCGACAAGCGGCGCCTCGGCCCGCACCCGCGCGCTTCGCTCGAGCGCCCGGTGGCGCGTCATGGCGCCCAGACGCAGTCCGCCGGCCGACGCGTCGAGATGGTCGAGCCCGGGCACACGATTGAGATCCACCAGCACCGCCGGCTGCGCGAGCCTGAAGTTCATGGCCGGCACCAGGCTCTGTCCGCCCGCCAGCGCCTTCGCGTCTCCGGCGTGCGCCGACATCGCGGCAAGCGCCTCGTCCAGCGAGCCGGAGCGGATGTACTCGAAGGGCGCAGGCTTCACGAACCGGCCCCCTCGCGCGCCCGCGCCAGTCGATCGTCGAGCGCGCGTTGCAGGGCCTCGAGCCCCTTCGCGGTCATGGCCTTCGCGGCGGACTCCACCACCCGTTGTCCCACCGACGCGATGCGGCCCCCTACCTGCAGATCCGCCGTATAGGTCATCGTCGTCGCGGGACCGTCGGTCTCCGCGAGCGCCACCCGGGCGGAGCCGCGCGTGAACCCCAGCGTGCCCTGGCTGTCGATCGCCATGGTGAACCGATCGGGCGGCACTTCGTCGATCAGCGTGACCACGAGGGTGAACTCCGCCGCCGTGACCGGCCCCAACCCCACTTTCATGACGCCTTCGTAGCGGCCGTCCGCCGTGCGCACCAGCTGGCGCGCACCGGGCATGGCCGCGGCCAGGACGTCCGGATCGTGGAGCAGCTCCCAGACAGCCGCGCGCGGCCCGCGAAAGACGAAGGCGCCCGCGAGTGTCATGCCGGATCCCCTGGCGACGCCGTGTCGTGCAGCAGCTCGAACAGGCGGTTCGGGCTCAGCGGAATCTCGCGGATCTCCAGGCGGCCACCGAGGGCGTCTTCCACCGCCTGCGCGAACGCCGCGCCTGTGGCGATGCAGCCCGCCTCGCCCACGCCCTTCAGGCCGCCCGGGTTGCCCGGCGCCGGCGTCTGGCGGTGCACCATCTCGACGTCGGGCACATCCGTGGCAACGGGCAGCAGGTAGTCCATCAGCGATCCGTTCTTCAGCTGGCCCTGCTCGTCGAAGACCAGCTGCTCGTAGAACGCGTTGCCGATGCCATGGGCCACGCCGCCCTGGATCTGTCCCTCGACGATGGCCGGGTTGATCAGGTGGCCGCAGTCATGGACGACGACGTAGCGCGTGATGCGCGCCAGCAGCGTATCGCGATCGATCTCGACGATCATCGCGTGCACGCCGTTGGCGGTGCTGCCGCGATCGGGGCCGAAGTACGCGGTCGCCTCGAGCCCGGGCTCGACGCCCGACGTGACCGCGCCGCGCAGCGGGTTGGCATGCGCGGCCAGCTCGCCGTACGGCACACCGGGATCGTCGGCGTGGTCCCGTACCCGCACGCGTCCGTGCGCGAGCTCCAGCCGCTCGGGCTCCACGCCCAGGCGGCGGGCCGCCACGTCCAGGATCTTCTGTCGTACCGTCAGGGCGGCGGCCCGGCACGCCGTGCCGGCCACGACGGCGCCCCGGCTGGCGAAGGTGCCGGTCCCCCAGTGGAACTCGCGCGTGTCGCCGGTGACGACTCGCACCGCGGCCACGTCCACCGCCAGCGCGTCGGCGACGATCTGCGCGAAGGCCGTGAAGTGGCCCTGGCCCTGCGTGCCCACGCCGGTCGCCACGCGCACCAGTCCGCTCGGCTCCACGGTGACCCGCGCGCCCTCGTAGGGCCCGATGCCCGTGCCCTCGACGTAGTTGACGATGCCGATCCCTACCTGCCGGCCTTCCGCGCGCAGCCGTGGCTGCTCGTCCCTGACGAACCGTTCGTAGCCGATCAGCTCGGCGGCCTGGTCGAGGGCAGGCCGATAGTCCCCGCTGTCGTAGGTCAGCGAGGTGAAGTCCTGGAAGATGATGCCGTGATCGTAGGGGAACGCGTCGGGCGGAATCAGGTTGCGGCGGCGGATGTCCACGCGGTCGATGCCCAGCTCGCGGGCGGCGATGTCGAGCAGCCGTTCCATGACGAACACGCCGTGCTGCCGGCCCGCGCCCCGCACCGGCGTGACGATGGGTTTGTTCGTGAAGACCGCGGTGAACGCGCTGTCGTAGGCGGGCACCTTGTAGACGCCGAGCAGCGTGCACTGCGAGTTGATGGGGATGGTCAGCCCGTACGGATCGTAGGCGCCCGTGTCGTGCAGGAAGACGTCCTTGACCCCGAGGATGCGGCCGTCCCGCGCGAGCGCCATCTCGGCGTCGTGCAGCTGGCCTCGCTCCTGAGTGGTGGCGACGAAGTTCTCGTGCCGGTCCTCCGTCCACTTCACCGGTCGTCCCAGCTGCCGCGAGGCCCAGGGCACGAGCAGCTCCTCCGGGTAGAACATCATGATCTTCGGGCCGAAGCCACCGCCGACGAACGGCGCAATCACCTGTACCTGTGACTCGGCCAGGCCGAGCAGGCGAGCCAGGCCGTTACGAATCGGGATGGGCGCCTGGGTGGTGTCCCAGATCGTCATGTGCTCGGCGCGCGGATCCCAGGAGGCGACCACGGCGCGGTTCTCGATGGCGGCCGACACGCCACGGTCGTACCAGAAGCGGCGCGTGACGACGAGATCGGCTGCGGCCCGTGCGGCGAGGTAGTCGCCGGTCTGCTGGTGCACCGTCGCCGCCACGTTCGAGTCAAGGTGCTCGTGCAGGCGCGGCGCGGCCGGCTCGAGCGCGCGCTCGAGGTCCACCACCGCCTCGAGCGGGTCGATGTGGACGCGGACATCGGCCAACGCGTCCTCGGCGACGTAGCGGCTCTCGGCCACGACCATGGCGATGGGCTCGCCCACGTAGCGCACCTTGTCGCGCGCGAGCGGCACCTGCGTGCAGGCGTGGAACACCAGGCCGGGCACGGGCGGGGGCGGGACCAGCAGCGGCGCATGTTGCCAGTAGCCGCCCAGGTCGGCAGCCGTGTAGACGGCGACGACGCCGGGCCGCGCGCGCGCCGCCGCCACGTCGACCGACCGCAGCCGCCCGTGCGCATGGTCGCTCCGGACGAATGCCACGTGCAGCATCCCGGGCAGCCGCACATCGTCCACGAAGAGGGCGCGGCCCGTGAGCAGCCGCCGGTCCTCGTTGCGCGGAACCCGCTTACCGACGGTGGGCGGCATGCGCGTCTGACACGGCGCGGACGATGTTGGTGTACCCGGTGCAGCGGCAGAGGTGGCCGGAGAGCGCCTCGCGGATGTCTGCGTCAGTGGGCGCCGGGTGGTCGCGCAGGAAGGCCGTCATGCTCATCAGGATGCCCGGCGTGCAGAACCCGCACTGCAGCCCATGCGCGGCGCGAAAGGATTCCTGCAGCGGCGTGAGGGGGTCGTCGGCGCCTGGGGCCAGGCCCTCGACGGTGGTGATCGCGGCCTCGTCGGCCTGCGCTGCGAACATCAGGCACGACCGGACGGGCTCGCCGTTCACCAGGACCGTGCAGGCGCCGCAGGCGCCGTGCTCGCAGCCGACGTGTGTGCCGGTGAGGCCGAGCGTGTCGCGCAGCACGTCGCTCAGCAGCCATCGCGGTTCCACCTCGCAGGAGTGGGCGACGCCATTGACGACGAGGTGGAGGGGGACGCGGTCCGACACCGTGCTCACTAGAGCAGAGGCCGCGGCGGAGGTCAAGGCGTGCTGTGACGGACCACTGGGCTATGGTTAGACAGATGTTCGTGATCGAGGCCCTTCGTCAGGAGGCCGGAAGCGCGCTGCGCGCGTTACGGAAGAGTCCGGGATTCACGCTCGCCGCGCTGGTGACGCTGTCGCTGGGGATCGGGGCGACGTCCGCGATCTTCAGCGTCGTCAAGGCGGTGCTGCTGACCCCGTTGCCGTATGCCGCCCCCGAGCAGCGGGTGATGGTGTGGAGCAAGTGGGTGAGCTTCGACAAGACCTGGCTGTCGAGCCAGGACGCGTTCGACTACCGCGAGCACGCCCGCACGTTGACTGATGTCGCGTTCTGGGCGAATACGTTCCAGAACCTCACCGACACCGGCGAGCCGGTCCGGCTCACAGTCGGCCTGGTCAGCGCGAACACGTTCGACGTGCTCGGCGTGGCTCCGATGCTCGGTCGCGGACTGACGGCCGATGACGAGCAACTGAACGGGCCGCCCGTCGCGGTGATCGGCCACGGACTGTGGCAGGCGCAGTTCGGCGCCGACCGGGCGATCATCGGCCGCCGCATCATGCTCAACGGCATCGATGTCGAAGTGATCGGTGTCATGCCCGAGGGCTTCCGCCTGCCCACCGATTTCACCGGCGACGCGGCGGAGCCGACCGAGTTGTGGCGCCCGCTGCGTCTCGCCCGGGTGACGCGCAGCGCGCGCACGTTCTACGCGGCGGCAGTGCTGGCGCCAGGGCAGACGGCGCAGACGGCCACGGCGGAGCTCGACGCGATCACCCGCCGGTTGACGGAGCAGGGCGAGTATCCCCGGGAGATGCAGTTCACCGCCTTTGCCGTCGGGCTCGAGGACGAGATTCGCGGCGGCCTGCGACCCGCGATGTGGTTGCTGATGGGTGCGGTCGCGTGCCTGCTGCTCATTGCGTGCGTCAACGTGGCGAACCTGCTGCTCGTGCGCGCCGACGCGCGCGCGCGCGAGATGGCGGTGCGCACGGCCCTGGGCGCGTCACCGACGCGCCTGGTGCGGCAGCTGCTCACCGAGAGCGGCGTGCTCGCGGGTGGCGGCGCCGCCCTTGGCCTGGGGCTCGCGTTCGTCGCCGTGCGCGTGCTGACCACCGTCGATCCCACGAGCCTGCCGCCGCTGGCGCCCGTCGGTCTCGACCTGAGTGTCGTCGCGTTCACGCTGCTGACGGCGGTCGTGGCGACCCTGTTCTCCGGACTGGCACCCGCGTTCCGGGCGCTGAACGTCGACCTCGTCGGCTCGCTGCGAGACGGGGGCCAGCAGGTGAGCGCGGGCCTTCGGCGCCGGCGGCTGCGCGGCGTCCTGGTCGCCGTCGAGATGGCCCTGGCCGTCGTGCTCGTCATCGGCGCCGGACTGATGATCCGCACCCTTGCGGCGCTCGGGGGCATCGACCTCGGCTTCAACCCCGATCGCGTCCTGACCATGCAGGTGACGATACCCTCGGCCGGGTACCCCTCGAACGAGAGCGTGGTCAACTTTTTCGGCGAGCTGACCGAGCGCGTGAAGGCATTGCCGGGTGTGGCCGCGGCCGGTGTGGTCCGCGCCCTGCCGCTGGCGACCACGGTCGGCGACTTCGACGTCGATGTCGACGGCTACCAGGAAGCGCCGGGTCGTGAGGCCAGGGGCGACCTGCAGGTGGCATCCGACGGCGCGTTCGAGGCAATGGGGATGCGGCTCGTGCGGGGGCGCTGGTTCACCACCGCAGACACCATGGCCAGCGTGCCCGTGGCCGTCGTCAACGAGACGATGGCCCGCACGTACTGGACCGACCCTGGTGCCGTGATTGGTGGCCGCATCCGCGTCGGCAACCCCACCAACCGACCCTGGGCGACGGTGGTCGGGATCGTCGCCGACGAGCGGCACAACGGGGTGACCGCCATCGTCAACGAGAAGTTCTTCATTCCCCACACCCAGTGGCCGGTCGTCACCGCCGGTGGCGATCCGATTCGCAGCGTGTTCGTGGTGGCGCGCACGGCCGGCGATCCGATGCAGGTAGCCGGCGCCGTCCGCCGTGAGATTGGGCAGATGGATGCCAGCGTGCCGGTCGCCGACGTCCGGACGATGCAGGAGGTGGTGGCCGCCGCCCTGGCGACGCCGCGGCTGACCGGGTTCCTGCTCGGCGCCTTCGCCGCGCTGGCGCTGGCGCTGGCGGCCGTCGGCCTCTACGGCGTGCTCGCGTACCTGGTGTCGCAGCGGACGCAGGAGATCGGGATCAGGCTGGCGCTCGGCGCCGATCGGTCCGCGGTGCTCGCGATGGTGCTGCGGCACGGGCTGTCGCTGGCCGGCGCGGGCGTGGTCATCGGGCTGATGGGCGCGCTTGCGCTGACGCGGCTGATGCAGGGGCTGCTCTACGACGTGCGGCCGACCGATCCGATCACTTTCGCCGCGGTGACGGCGGTGCTGCTGCTCGTCGCGCTGACGGCCAGCGTCCTCCCGGCGTTGCGGGCCGTCAGGGTGTCGCCGACGGTGGCGCTGCGAACGGAGTAGATCGCAGGAGCCGAGCCACGTCATGCTGAGCGCGAATCCCCTCATCCTTCTGGCCGCCGTCCTCCTCCTGGCTGGCGTGCTTCTCAGCAAGACCTCGTCTCGGCTCGGCGTACCGAGCCTGCTGCTCTTTCTCGGCCTGGGCATGCTGGCTGGATCCGAGGGACTGCTGGGCATTGCGTTCGAGGACTTTGCGTTTGCGCAGCGGTACGGGGTGATCGCGCTGGCGTTCATCCTGTTCAGCGGGGGCGCGGGTACCGCATGGCGCGATGTCCGACGGCTGCTCGTTCCTGGCGTGGCGCTCGCCACGGTCGGCGTCCTGTTGAGCGCGATCGTGCTGGGGGCGCTGGCTGCAGTCATCCTGGGCCTCGAGCTGCTGGAAGGCATGCTGCTGGGGTCCGTCATCGCGTCCACGGACGCGGCGGCCGTGTTCTCGATTCTCCGTTCCCGAGGGGTGACGATCATTCCGCGACTGCGGCACCTGCTCGAACTGGAGTCGGGCAGCAACGACCCCGCCGCCGTCTTCCTGACGGTCGGCATGATCGGCCTGATTCAGGGGACGAGCGACGGCATCGGCGATCTGGTCGGCCTGTTCGTCGTCCAGATGGGGGTGGGGCTCGTCGCGGGTGTGCTGCTCGCTCGCGGCGCCGTCGCGCTCATCAACCGGCTCCATCTCGAGTACGACGGCTTGTACCCGGTGTTGACGGTGGCGTTCGTCCTCCTGACCTACGAGGGAACCGCGTGGCTGGGTGGCAGCGGCTTCCTGGCCACGTACGTTGCGGGGATCACGCTTGCGAACGCCGAGTTCCTGCACAAGCGCAGCTTGCTGCGGTTTCACGATGCGATCGCATGGCTCATGCAGATCTCCATGTTCGTCCTCATGGGGCTGCTGGTGTTTCCCCTGCGGCTCGTTCCCGTCGCGGGTCAGGCCCTGCTCGTGGCAGCCGTGCTCATGCTGATCGCCCGTCCGCTCGCGGTGCTCGTCACCCTCGTGCCGTTTCGGGCGTCCGCGCGCGAGATCGCGTTGGTCTCGTGGGTCGGCCTTCGCGGCGCCACGCCCATCATTCTCGCGACGTTCCCGGTCGTCGCTGGCGTGCATAACGCGGACACTATCTTCCACGTCGTGTTCTTCGTCGTGCTGCTCTCCGTCACCGCGCAGGGCACGACCATTCCGGCGGCTGCCACGCGCCTGGGGCTCACGACGAAAGCGCCGCCGACGACCAGCTACACGTTCGACGCGATCATCACCGGTGACGAGGGGCACGGGCTTCGAGAGGCCACGATTCCTGCAGGCGCCCCGTCGGTCGGTCGCAGCGTCGTCAGCCTCGGCCTGCCCGAAGGTGTGCTCATCGCGCTGATCTATCGAGCGGGGCAGATTCTGGTGCCGCAGGGGGGGACGGTGCTCGAGGCGGGCGACCGCCTGCTGCTCCTGGCCGACGACGAGCCCTTTCGGACCGCGCGGCGAGCGCTGACCGGAATCGAGGCCGAGGAGGGCGAGTGAGGCATGCGCGGAAGACAACAGCCGACCAAGGAGTGCCGGGATGGAGCCGTTCAAGAGCATCCTCGTTGACATCGACGCAACCGTGTCCGCCCACCCGGCGCTCGATCGCGCGGTTCGACTGGCGCGTGGCTCCGGAGCCCGGCTCACGATCACCGATGTCATCACGGTTCCGGCGTACGCGCGTCGGTCCCTGCCGACGGACATCGAGGAGGAGGCGGCCAGCCGCAGGCGGGCGCGACTGGCGCAGATCGCGCACGCCGTCAGTGGCATCGACACGGAGTCGAAGCTGCTGGTTGGCCGTCCCGCCACAGTGCTCATCCAGGAGGTCCTGCGGTCCGGGCACGACCTCCTCATGCGATCCCACGCCCGCGACACCGTGGCATCGGGCCCGCGGCCGTTCGGCGCCGTCGACATGGAGCTCCTGCGGAAGTGCCCGTGCCCGGTGTTCCTCGTCCGACACGGGGGCGGAGACCCCCATCCGAGGATCGTCGCGGCGGTCAATGCCAGCACCGAGGAGGCCTCGGAGCGGGCGCTGAACGTCAAGATCGTCGAACTGACGCTCCGGGTCGCTGAACTCGAGGGGGGCGTGCCCAGGCTGCTGCAGGCGTGGGCGCCGTTCGCCGAGCGCATGGTCCGCACGCACTCCTCGGACGATGCCTTCGCCGCGTATGTAGAGGACGTGCGCCAGCGCACCGCCGGGGACCTGCGGCAACTGGCCCAGTCCTTCGGCGACCGCCTCGCCGGCGTGGAGACCCTGCATCGTCGGGGCGAGCCGGAGGCAGTCATCCCGGAGTTCGTCGTTGCCGAGGGCATCGACCTGGTGGTCATGGGCACCGTTGCCCGCGCCGGCATCGCCGGCCTGCTCATCGGCAACACGGCCGAACGCGTATTGAGGAAGCTGCCGTGTTCGGTGCTGGCGGTGAAGCCGGACGGGTTCGTGTGCCCGGTGAGTCTCGACGAGGTGTAGCGGGGCTCCGGCTGACGGCGTTACCGGCGTGGCCGCGCGCTCTCGGCCGTCAGCCGAGCCCCAGCTTCTGCTTCAACGTGACGATGTCGGGCTCGAACGCGTTCCGGCCGGCGCCGCCCTTCTGGGCGTAGTCGGCGAGCAGGGCATCGAGCCGCTCGCGACCGGCCGCGGTCCTCGCAGCCTGCCGCGGGGTTCGATTGCCAAGCGCCGGCACCTTGGTGTCGAGCCAGGCGTCCCAGTGCCTGCGTGCCAGCTCGGCCTCGATGGCGTCGAGTTCTGGCGGTCGTGGCGGGTCCGCCAGGTGCGGCGTCGTCAGCGGCCGCTGCTCACGCCGCTGCTCGAGCGCGTCGGCCAGGTCCGTCATCGTCGTGTCCACCAGCGTCGCTGCCGATCCGAGGCGTTTCGCGATCTCTTTCTCGATGCGACGCCGGCGACGAGTGGAGTTGACCTCGACCTCCAGCCTGGAGCCATCGAGGCGAAGGGTTCCGAGCGTCGTGTTGTCCCAGTCCTTGTGCTTGCGGTTGCCCGCCTTGATCCATGTCAGCGTGGCGGCCACGAGCGACCCGGCGGCATCACGCTCCTCGTCTGCAACGTGCAGCTGGCCGCGCAGCGTGGCCAGCGGCGTCAGCCGCTCCACGGCCTCCGCCACGGTGACACCGAGCTCGTAGGTCAGCGTCGTCAACTCGAGCGGGTCGCCGTCCGTGTTCTGCATCACGGGAAGCGTGGGGTGCAGCAGCGCATCCACAATCTCGTGATACGCCTCGCGTATCTCGAAGCTGTAATCGGCCAGCTCGTCCCGCGTGAGCGGCCGCTTCGGGCGAAACCGTTCGCGCATGTCGATGATCGGGATGTGCCAGGACGCCGGAATCACCCAGGGGCAGGCCCCGATCATGATGCTCCCGCCGCCTGCCGTCACGACCCGCGTGAAGAGCACATCACCGACGCGCAGCGTGCGCGAAGCGCTCTGTTCGAGTACGTGGAATCGCCGGCCGGTGAGGATGTCCTTGATGTCGAGCGCCCGCCCGGCGGAGACGGTCTCGATCACGAAGAAGCTCGCCGGGCTCTTGCAGGCCTGCTCGATGAACTCGCGGTGCAGCTCGGGGGCCGACTCCACCTCGTGGTGGAGGACGTGCAGCGCGAGTGGTTCGGTCGGCCAGCCGTCCGGCAGCGGATCCTCCGTGGCATCCGGCACGAAATCGAACACGAGGAAGGGATCGAAGGTAGTGCCGAATTCCCTGGAGCTCTCGGGGTCCGGCACGTCCTTCCACAGGAAGAACTCGTCCCAGGCCTGGTCGAAGAACTCGCGTCCGAACTCCCGGGTGGCGTAGGAGAACAGCGCCGGGACGAGGGCGCCTTCGGCTGACCGCAGCCGAACCCGCAGGCTGTCTTCCATATCCTGGGCGCGAAGGCAGCAGTGCTTGAACTTGCGGCCGCTGCCGCAGGGGCACGGATCGTTCCGACCAAGCGCTGTCACCGTCGTAAGGTCTCCAGTCCTCAGTCTGCCCCATCGCGCGCCAGCGCGCCGGCGCGCCGTCACCTGTTCCTCGTGGCGAGTCTAGCGCCGCCGGCTGCGCGTCCGTCGCTTTTCGGAGTCCCGGTACTCCCGGATGGCGCCGCGAACCTCCTCGAGCGCTTCGCTGGAAGACAGGCGTTCGACCGCATGGCGAAGCTGCACGATTGCGTCGTCGAGTTGCGCCACCTCACGCGGCCCATCGATGACCATCGGCAGGCCGAACGGCCCGTCGGCGATGAGGGGCGCGTATCGCGGATGGAAGCGCAGCGCGTCGATGTCAGCCTGCAGCTCACCCGCCTGCTCCTTCAGGAGCGCGGTGTACGCCTGGAGTGTGTCGCGGCTCAGACGGGCCGCGTCGGCCGCCGGATCGAGCCATTCGATCTCCAGCTTCAGCAGCGCCAGCAGATCGCCGCGGCCGTGTGCAGCAGTGACATCCTGCATGATGCGGCTCTTCCGCTCGCGCTCCGCCGCGTTGGGCTCGAGATCCGGATGCAGCTCCTTGACCAGGCGCCGGTAGACACCACCCAGCGTGTCCTTGCGCAGCTGCTCGCTGCGGCGGGCCCGCTCCTCGGCAGCGCGCGCCGCCTTCCCGTGCCGCGCGGTCGGCTTCGCCGGCCGGCTCTCCTCAGCGCGCCGGAGCTCGTCGGCCAGGTGGGCGGCGGCGACCGCCGCGTCCGCCTCGGTCATGTCGGCTCCCAGCTCCGGCACGTCGATATCGAGCCCGAGGTCGTCGAACATGGCGGCCATGCCCGCCCGTACTTCCTCGAGGTCGTCACGCACGGCCTGCGCATAGCTGACGCCGTGCAACTGCTCGAACAGCGCCTGAAGCTCCGGGCCCGGCTTCTCGACCGACGCCAGCACCTCGTCGAGCTGCTCGATCAGGACCTGCCGCAGCACGCGGTGCTGTGTCTTCGTCAACCGGCGATCGTCGAGAAACGGGGCGAGTGCCCGCACGAGGCTGGTGCGCAGCGCCGCCGCCTGATCGATGCGCGGCCGAACTTCGGCGGCGTGGAACACCAGGAGCCGGTCGAGCCGGCGCGTCTCGTCGTCGAGGGCGCGGGTGAGTGCCTGCACGCTGGCGAGCGCGCGATTGAACGCGCGGTCCTCCTTGCCCAGCGGCCGACCGGGTGCGGACCGGATGGCGAGTGACCGATCTGAAGCCGAGGGCGTCGGGGGCAGATCGTCCGGCTCGAACAGCGGAAGAACGGCTGGAGGCATGCCGCAGCATACGAAGCCCGCCACGATTCTGGCCATTGCCCAACCCGTTACCGCTCGATGGCCATCGCGGCGGTCGAGGCGATGTAGACTGCGACGGGCCACACGTCGATGGATAACACGAGAGTATTCAGAATGGCGTTCGCGAGCGTCTACCCGCACTACATCGCCAAAGCGGAGAAGAAGGGTCGCAGCAAAGAGGACGTGCATGCCATCATCCACTGGCTCACGGGCTACGACGAAAAGGCGCTGCAGAAACAGATCGACGAGAAGGTCGACTTCGAGACGTTCTTCGCCCAGGCGCCACGGATCAACCCGAACGTGTCCAAGATTACCGGCGTGATCTGCGGCTATCGGGTGGAGGAGATCGAGGACAAGCTCATGCAGCAGATCCGGTACCTGGACAAGCTGGTGGATGAGCTGGCCAGAGGGAAGGCGCTGGAGAAGATCCTGAGGACGTGAGCTGAAGAGGATTCTTCGACGGGCCGTTCAGCCAACAACTGTTCCGAAGAGCCTTCCGACGGCTGCCGTCGCGAGCATCGCCACAACACCCCAGATCGTCACTCTCGCGGCGCCGACCAGGATTGGTGCGCCGCCGACGAACGCGGCGGTTGCGCCGAGCACGACGAGGCACACCAGGGACGCCGCGGCAACGGTGGCTGTCAGCGCGCTGATCGGGGCCACCAGGATCGCGAGTATCGGTACCGCCGCTCCGACGGCGAAGGTGGCCGCCGACGCGAGGGCGGCCTGCAGCGGACGGGCGGCCAGTTCCTCCGTCAAGCCGAGCTCATCGCGAGCGTGTGCCGCCAAGGCGCCGTTCGCCATCAACTGTTGCGCAACGGTGCGAGCGAGCTCCGGCTCCACGCCTCGATGAACGTAGATGTCCGTGAGCTCGTCTTCCTCCGCTTGGGGCTCCGTCGCCAGCTCGTGGCGCTCGCGTTTCAGATCAGCCTGTTCCGTGTCGGCTTGAGAGCTCACCGAGACATATTCGCCGGCAGCCATCGAGAGTGCGCCCGCGACAAGGCCGGCCACGCCGGCGACCAGCACATCCTGCCGCGCGGATGCCGCCGCAGCGACGCCGACGACGAGGCTTGCCGTGGACACGATGCCGTCGTTTGCGCCGAGTACCGCGGCACGCAGCCATCCAATCCGCTCGCTCCGATGACGCTCCCCGTGTGGCATACCGCACCTCGCACTGGCCGACCCATCGACGCCTCGGCCATCCTGGCCGTGCTCCTCGACGAACCTGGGAAGGATACGATCGTCGAGAAGACCATGGGCACGATTCTGGGTGCTCCAGCGTCCCTGCGCTGGGAGGTTGGGAACGCGGCCACGGCCAGCGTCAAGAGACGGCGACTCACTGAGGGGCGGGCGCGCCGGCTGATGACCGGCTTCGAGTCGGTGACGATTCGCGAGCTGACGATCGACATCAAGACGGCCGTGGATCTTGGTCTGCTGACGCCAGGCGCGACGCCTGCCCAGTCGCCATTCGCGAATGTCACGGGCCGGGCCGTCAGTCGCCGCGCGGCGTGGACTGCGGCGTCAGGCGCTCAACAGCCTCGGCAGCTGGGACTCCGAGCTCGCAAAGTCAGCCTGATCAACTCGATTGGATCGCAACCTATCCACGATTTCGTCATACGTCCGCCGGCTCTCCAGGTCATGCTCGAACTCTTCTGCACGCGTCACCCTCGGCGGAGCGTAATCGAACCCGCAGGCTATCTTCGTCATCCTGCAGGCGAAGACAACAGTGCTTCAACTTACGGCCGCTACCGCAGGGGACAAGGATCGTTACGACCGGTCGCTGTCCTGGTCGTCGATTATCGGCTGCTGTCTTCCTGTGTGAGCTGGTGCACGCGCTGATGCGACAACCCCAGCAGGCGAGCGGCATCGCGCGCGCTCATTTTCGGTCTTCCGGTTCGGAGCACGCGAACGGCGCGTCGTGCCGCGCGGGCTGCTCGACGGTCTTCTACGTCGTGCGGTTTCCGGCGCGAAATCTCCTGATCGCGATTCTGTCCTGAGCTGTCCCGATCTGCCGTGTTCCGACACGACTGCTGCACAATTTGCTGCACAGTGGCGGGGGAGGCGCGCCGCCTGGCTGAAAGGTAGGGACGGCACCGCGAGAGTGCGCTGAACAGCGGACTCGCCGCCATAATCATTGTACAATTGTACGAACACAAACCGATGCCCACAAACATTGTGATCGACACGTCCACGATTCTGGCCGTGCTCCTCGACGAGCCTGAGAAACGGGCCGTCGTCGAGGCCACGATCGGCAGCGTCGTGTGTGCGCCTGCATCCCTGCGTTGGGAGGTCGGGAACGCCGCCACCGCCGGCGTCAAGCGGCGCCGGCTGACGACGGAACGTGCACGACAACTGGTCATCGACTTCGAGCAGGTGACGATTCGAGAGCTCGCCATCGACCTCCTGCGTGCCGTGAATCTGGGTCTGGAGTTGGGCATCTACGCGTACGACGCGTTCATTCTGGAAGCAGCTCGGTCGTCGGGATTCCCGCTGCTCGCGCTGGACGGTCCGATCCGGCGGAATGCCAGGAAGCTCGGTTTGACGTTGGTGGAGTTGGATCAATGAAACTCTATACATACTCAACGGCACGGCAGCGGCTCGCCGAGGTGCTCGAGGAAGCGTCCCGTCAAGGAGAAGTCCAGATCCGACGTCAGGACGGTCGGCTGTACGCCGTGACGCCCGTCGCCCAGCCGTCACAGTCGCCCTTCGCCGATGTCACCGGACGGGCGGTGAGGGGGGTGACGTCCAAGGAACTGCTCCGGCTGGCACGCGAGGAAGGATCGGCACGCGGGTCACGTGCTCTGCGCAGCGCCCGAGCTGGTCGCGCGCCGCGTGGCAAGAGCCGACCGCGTTAAGCCTCGGGTGATCAAGTCCTGCTCCAGTCACACAGGTTCGCTGTGACCGTTACCACTTGGTGCACAGGCTCTGCGGGTTCCAATCAACGGATCGCCGTCCGGCTCGGCGCAAAGGCCGGCGTCGCTTCTTCGAACGCATCGTCTGTCAGGCGGCGCACGTCGGACCCGCCGGCGCGCATCACGAAGATGTCGCCTGCGCCTTGTCCACCGCCCTCTCCTACCGGCATCTCGTCCTTGAAGCCGCCACGAGCGCTCGCGCACGCGATCCACTCGCCGTCCCCGCCCGGATGGTTCGTGAGATTCCGCAACCGGCGCGTCGCGACATCGAGTGTCCACACGTCGGCCTGACCGCTTCGCGAGGAGACAAACGCGATCCCGCGCCCGTTCGGCGACATCACCGCCTGGTCGTCAAACGCCGGATCATCAGTGAGGCGCTCGAGGCCAGACCCATCGACCCTCACGCGGTGAATGTCGGCCGACCCGTTGCGCCTCGACGTGAAGAGCACCGACCGCCCGTCGGGAGCAAACGATGGGTTCATGTCGAGGATCGACCCCTCGAGCAACGGCCGCTCGTGGCTGCCGTCGGCATCGGCGACATATAGCGCTGTGGCGACTGGACCGAAGCTCGCGTAGGCGACGGTGTACCGCGAGCGCGATTGGTCGGACTGGGCGTGGACGCCGGCGCCGACGATCGCTGCGAGCCCTACCACTAAGAACGTTCGCATGGTCACTCTCCTGCTTCGATAAGCGAGGAGAGTGGGTGGCGCGTATCATCCGGCCGGCGCTCGCTACTCAACTCTCACGTACTCGGTGGTAACCACGGCTACGATGCGACCAGCCGTGTTCTCAATCGGCGTGAGCCACAGCCGATCGCCGTCCATCTTGACCGTGAGGCGGGCGAAGTTGGCGTCACGCTGCTCCGCCGGATTCTTGGCCACCATCGGACGGAGCGTCAGCGTGCTCCCGGACAGATCGAGCGGCGATCCCGGGCTGGAACGCGAGGATGACAACCAACGCTGCGGCGGCTCGTAACGACATTCAGCCCCTCCTATATTCCGTAGCGGAAGGGACGCGCCGCACGTATCACGACGCCTCGGCTACTGCAGATGCGCCGCCAGCCAGGCTCGAGCAGCCTTCCAGTCCCGCTTGACGGTGATCACCGAGACCTGCAGCACCTCCGCCACCTCCTCTTCGCACAGACCTCCAAAAAAACGCAATTCGACGACTTGCGCCGCCCGCGGGTCCGTCGTGGCAAGCGCCGACAGCAACATGTCCAGGTCCAGCAACTGCTCTGTCGAGGCCGGCGCGGTACCGTCCACCGCGGATAACCCGACACGCAGTTGCGGCCCACCGCGCTTCTCAGCAACGCGAGCGCGAGCGTAAATCGATCAGGATCCGTCGCATCGTCTGCGCGGCGATCGCGAAGAAGTGAACGCGATCCTGGTACGACACGGGCTGACCGCCGATAAGGCGCAGGTACAGCTCATTGACGACCGCGTTTGGCTCCAGTGTGTGATCGGGCCGCTCTCGTTGCAGCAACCGCCTGGCCAACGCGCGTAACTGGGGATGCACGACGGCAAACAGCCGGTCGCGCGCCTCCTCGTCCCCGGCGCGCCAGTCGGCCAGCCTGCCTGTAATCTGCGACGGATCGAGCGATTTGGTCACGGCGTCTCGCGGCATGATACTGAGGCGCTCGCATATCCGCTATACACAGTGGGACAGGAATCACGGATGCCCGACCGCCCGCCAGATTTACGCGGACGCCCGCACGGGTTCACGCGTGCGCGTGGCATTTTCGAGAGTGCGCTGGAATCGGACAGCGCCGGTCGCGCCCGCCTGCTGGATGCTGCATGCGGTGACGACGCCGCGCTCCGGACGACCGTCGAGCGGATGCTGAGGGCCGACGAGGCACCACATGCGCTGCTCGACGGCGGCCCCGTGCTCGCCGACGACCGCTGGGCGGCCGGCGATGTCTTTCTGCACTTCCGCGTCGGTGACCTGATCGGCCGTGGCGGCATGGGAGAGGTGTGCCGGGCTCGCGATCTCTCGCTCAATCGGGATGTCGCACTCAAAGTGCTTCCCCTCGAAGCCGCAATCACCGTCGCAGACCACGATCGGATGACGCGGCTGCGGGAAGAAGCGCACACGCTCGCCGCACTCAATCATCCGAACATCGCCACAATCCACGGTCTCGTTGAATCCGATGGTGTCCGTGCACTGGTGCTCGAGCTCGTCGACGGCCAGACGCTGGCAGAGCGACTGGCGGAGGGACCGATACCGATCGACCAGGCGATTCGCGATGCGCGGCAGATCGCGGTGGCACTCGAGGCAGCGCATGAGCAGGGGATCGTCCATCGCGATCTCAAGCCCTCGAACGTGAAGCAGCGACCGGACGGCACGGTGAAGCTGCTCGACTTCGGATTGGCGAAGATCGTCAGACCGGTGGTCGGCGGTGCCGCTGCACCGAACATCGTGACGACCGATTCACCAGGTGCGGTCGTTGGTACCGCCGCGTATATGAGCCCGGAGCAGGCACGCGGTGGCGAGGGAGATCGTCGGAGCGACATCTGGGCATTCGGTGCCGTCCTGTTCGAGATGCTGTCCGCGGAGCGCGCCTTCGCGGGCCGTGATGTCCCCGACACAATTGCCGTCGTCACGGCCGGCGAGATCGACTGGCGGCGGCTGCCCTTCGACACGCCATCGACGCTCCGAGCACTGCTGGCACGATGCCTCGATCGCGACCCGACGCGGAGACTGCGCGACATCGGTGAAGCACGCATCGTTCTCGACGATCTGATCGACGGGACGGCCGCGCCGGACGGTACGCCGGGTGGACGACCACGCTCGACGCTTCTCATCGGCGCGGCGACTGCCGCCGTGGCGATTGGCAGCCTGGCCGTCGCGCTGTGGCCGACATCATCGGCACCTTCGCCAGTGACTCGCTTCGCGCTGACGCCACCCGCCGATCGGCAATTGCTGGTTGACCCGCAGTCTCGCGATCTCTCGATCACGAGAGACGGCACGCGCATCATCTACAAGGGTGGGGCCCGCAGCGACCGCACGCAGTTGTTCGTCCAGCACCTCGACCAGCTCGAACCAGAACCAGTGACGCCAACGGGTTTGCCGAAGGGACCGTTCGTCTCACCAGACGGCAAGTGGGTCGGTTTCTTCGAGCCCGGTGCGCCCGGTGCTGCGTTCAAGAAAGTCCCGCTCGCGGGCGGACCACCGGTCTTCGTCGCCATGCTCGACGGGCCCAGTCGTGGGGCGACGTGGGTCGACGATTCGACCATTATTGCGGCGTCAGGCGCGACGTCCACCGGCTTGCTTCGCCTATCACCGTCCGGCGGTGAACCGGTGGTGCTGACGACTCCGAACCGGGAACGAGGCGAGGCCGATCACCTGTGGCCGCAGGCGCTTCCCGGTAGGCGACAGGTCCTCTTCACGATCACTGCGCTCACCGGGGGAATCGACGCGGCGCAGGTGGGCCTCCTCGATCTCTCTTCTGGCTCATGGAGACCGGTGCTGTAGCGCGCGCGCCAGGCGCACTACGTACCGAGCGGGCACCTGGTCTACGTCGCGGGCGGTGCGCTCTGGGCCATTTCGTTCGATCCGACGCGCGCTCAGACGCTCGGTACGGCTCGGGTCGTCGTGCCGCAGGTCGTCACACTGCCGACCGGCGTCGCCGAGTTCGATATCGCGGACGACGGGACGCTCGTCTATGTCGTGGGCCACACGACCGGCGCCGCGCCTCGAAACCTGGTGTGGGTCGATGGCCACGGACGTGAGGATCCGATCGACGCGCCGCCGCGCGCCTACACCAATGTCCGCCTATCGCCGGACGGTACGCGCGTCGCGGTCGAGATCGAGGGAGACGGACACGACATCTGGGTGTGGGACTTCGCTCGCAAGAGTCTGACGCGCGTCACGACCGATCCGGGTACCGACCAGAGTCCCGTCTGAATGCCCGACGGACGACGGCTGGTGCTCAAGACGGAGGCCGGCGGCGTGCTTGGCGCGCTCGCGATGCAGAATGCCGACGGCAGCGGGACTGCCGAACGTCTGACCGAAGGCACACGCATCGAGCGCGCGTCGTTCGCCCTCGCCGACGGCTCGGGCATCATCTTTGCCGACGGCACCGGTCCCAAGTTGCTGCGGCTTGTCCGGGAGCGGCCGGTGTCGCGACTGCTGCCGTTGCCAGAGGGCGGCAACGGCGTGCTCTCGCCCAACGCGCGCTGGATGGCGTACGTTGCGCTCGATGCCGGCACGCCATACGTTTCTGTGAGTCCCTACCCTGACGCCAACGCCAGTCGCCTGCTGGCGACGCCAGGCGGTGGCTCGCAGCCGATCTGGGCGCGCGATGGCCGCACGCTGTTTTACATGAACCTGGACGGCACGCTGATGAGCGTTGCGATCGATCCGAGAGTGCCCATCAACGTTGGACGACCGGTCCAGGTCGCGAGGACCGCGTACTACGGGGGCCCGACCTTGCTCTCGAGAACCGGCACGTACGACGTCGCCTCAGACGGTCGGCAATTCCTGATGATCAAGGAACCTGATGATGCGAGCGCCCGTCGTGCGCAGGTCGTCATCGTTCGGAACTGGCACGAGGAATTGACGCGGCTCGTGCCTCTCGCCCGGTGATAGCGAGTAGTGGCGCCAGAAGGGACAGTACAACTACTGCACAATTGCTGCACGATCCCGGATACCGGCGGCTGGCTCGCCGGATCCTGAGCAATTTCTTCGACTTGACGCGATGACGAGAGCGCGGGTCGCTAACGGGAAGTTCGAGAATTCTGGCCAAAATCACGCGGGTCACGGACCCAAAAACCGCCACCCCTCGCTCCGATATGTTTACGCAAGTGTCGATATTACGTATACTTAGCGTTTGCGGTGAGGTGGCCGAGAGGCTGAAGGCGGCGGTTTGCTAAACCGTTGTAGGACCTTTAAAGTCCTACCGAGGGTTCGAATCCCTCCCTCACCGCCAGTCGCGTCCGCGGCTGGCGGCTCGCGAGGTCCTCAGTCACCGCGCCGCGGGCTGCCGCCCGCAGAGACGGTGGGCAAATCCCCGGTTCGCCCGATTCCCGGCCAGCGTCAGTCCCCTCCCGTCACGCGTAAGCCCCCCTCCCGACAAGCGAGCCAGGCGTCAGGGGAGCGAGCCCCCCTCCCGACAGGCGAGCCCGGGCGTAAGGAGAGGCGAGCCCCCTCCCGTCACGCGAGCCGGGCGTCAGGGGCGCGAGCAACAGAAGCGAGCAGACTTGCGCCCGGCACCCCCCGCCAGTACGCTTTCGGTGGCCGTGTCCGCGCGACCCTCCACCCTCGCCACCCTCAAACGCTGGGCTGCCACCAGCTCGCCCGCCGCCATCGTCGCCCAGAACGTGGCCGTCGGCGTCGGCTACGTGGCGCTCATGCAACTGGTGCTGCTGCCCCAGCTGGTCGGCGGCCTGCGCACCACGCCCGTGTGGCCGGCCAACGGGTTCGCCCTCGTCGCCGTCTGGATCCTCGGCCACCGCGTCCTGCCGGGTGTGGCCCTCGGCGTCGCGTCCGTCCTCGGCCAGCAGGCGTCGCTGGGCGTGCCGTTCACCGCCTTCGTCGCGCCCGTGACACAGGTCTGGCTCACCGTCTGGGTGCTTCGCCGGCTGGCCTTCGACGAACGCCTCGAGCGCCTCCGCGATCCGCTGGTCCTCACCCTCATCGCCGCGCCCATCGGCGCCCTCGCCTCCGCCACCGTCGGCACGCTGTCAACCTGGTCGTTCGGCGCCCTGGCCAGCGGTTCCGTCATGGAATTCTGGCTGTCGTGGCTCATGCGCGCCTGGCTGAGCATCGCGACCATTGTGCCCCTGGCCTTCGCCTGGCTCCACTCACGCGCCCTGCCGGTCGGGGGCCGCCGCGTCATCGAGGCCGTCGCCCTCGTGACAGGACTGTTCGCGGTCGCCGCCCTGGTGCTGGGGCTCTGGTCCGCGCCCGATGCCGACGCCCCCGTCTCGTTCCTGTGCCTGCCCTTCGTGATCTGGGCCGGCCTCCGCTTCGGCGCCCGCGGCGCCGCCCTCATCGTCGCGCTCCTCACCGCGCTGGCGATGACCGTGGCCATCGCCGGCATCGGGCCGGTGTCGGGCCTTCCGCCCCCCGTCGCGCAGGTGTCCACGTTCCTCTTCCTGCTGATGGCGGCGGTCGTCGGCCAGCTGCTGGCGGCCATGGTGGTGGAGCGCGACGACGCGCTGCAGAAGCGTGTGCAGCTGGAGGAGCTGCTCCGCCACTCCCAGAAGATGGAGGCGGTGGGCCGCCTCGCCGGCGGCATCGCCCACGACTTCAACAACCTGCTCACCGCCATCCTCGGCTACACCGACATCGTCGTGCACGGCATGAGCGCCACGGATCCTCGCCGCGCGGACGCCGAGCAGATCGAGCGTGCCGCCACGCGCGCGGCCGAGCTCACCCGGCAGATGCTGGCCTTCAGCCGGCGCGAATCGCACCACGCGGGCGTCATCGACCTCAACCGCGTGCTGGGCCGCGTCGAGCCCATGCTGCGGCGCGTGATCGGCGAGGACGTCAAGCTGACGATTCAGGTGAAGGCCACGCGTCCGCTGGTGCGCGCGGACGCCGGGCAGATGGAGCAGGTGATCATGAACCTGACCGTCAACGCCCGCGACGCGATGCCCGATGGCGGACGCCTCACCATCGAGACCTCTGACACCAGCGTCGATGAGGCCACCGCCGCCGAGAACCACGAAGCGCGGCCGGGGCCGCACGTGGTGCTGTCGGTGACCGACACCGGCACCGGCATGTCCCCGGCGGTCCGCGCCCGACTCTTCGAGCCGTACTTCACGACCAAGCCGGCCGGCCGGGGAACCGGGCTGGGCCTGTCCACCGTCTACGGAATCGTGCGGCAGAGCGACGGTCACCTGAGCGTCAGCAGCGAGGTGGGCCATGGCAGCACCTTCCGGGTGCTGCTGCCGCTCGCCGAAGCCGAGGCCGCCCCCGACGCCGACAGCGGCGCGCAGAAGCTGCCCGGCGGCGCCGAGCACATCCTGCTGATCGAAGACGACGCGTCCGTCCGGCGCATGGCGAAGGACCTGCTGACGCGCCTCGGCTACAGCGTCACCGAGGCGGCCTCCGGCCGCGCGGGCATCGCGCTCGGCAGCGATGACACACGTCATTTCGACCTGCTGATCTGTGACGTGATCCTCGGCGACATGAGCGGTCCCTCCGTCGCGGAAGCCCTGCTGGCCCTGCGTCCCTCCACCCGCGTGCTGTACGTCTCCGGGTACACCGACGAGGCGATCGTGCGGACCGGGGTGCTGGAACAGGGCAAGCCCTTCCTGCAGAAGCCGTTCACGCCGGTGCAGCTCGCACGGAGGATCCGCGAAATCCTGGAAGATCGCGAGGCAGGCGCCGCATGAGCGGTGCCTCCGCATGCCCGACGGGGGCTCGGCCGTGATCGGCAGGACCGTCGGGTCCTATCGCATCCTCGTGAAGCTGGGCGAGGGCGGCATGGGCGTGGTGTTCGCCGCGGAGGATCTGCGGCTCGGGCGGCGCGTCGCCATCAAGTTCCTGCCCGAAGGGGCCGGCACGGAGTCCGAGGCCGTGCAGCGGTTCCTGCGCGAGGCACGGGCCATCTCGTCCCTCAACCACCCGCACATCTGCACGCTGCACGACATCGGCGAGCACGAGGGCCAGCAGTACATGGTGATGGAGCTGCTCGAAGGCGAGCCGCTGAAGAGCCGTGTGGCGCGCGGCCCGCTCCCCCTGGACGACGTGCTCCTGTACGGCGAGCACGTAGCCGATGCGCTGGACGCCGCGCACGGCAAGGGCATCGTGCATCGCGATCTCAAGCCGGCGAACCTGTTCATCACCGCGCGCGGCGGCGTCAAGGTGCTGGACTTCGGCATCGCGAAGCTGGCCGACCCCGGGATGGCCGCCGGGGACGAGACGATGGGGGCGAGCGATCAGCTCACCATCGCCGGCGCGACGCTCGGAACCATCCACTACATGTCCCCGGAACAGGCACGGGGCCTGGAGATCGACGGCCGCAGCGACATCTTCTCGTTGGGCATCGTGCTGTACGAGATGGCCACGGGGCGCCCGCCGTTCCAGGGCGCCACGCCCGGCGTGGTGTTCGAGCAGATTTTCGGCGGCGTGCCGATTCCGCCGTCGCAGCTGGTGGCGGGCATCCCGACGGACTTCGACCGCATCGTCTTTCGCGCGATCGAGAAGGACCGGGAGCTCCGCTACCAGAGCGCGGCCGACATGCGGGCCGACCTGAAGCGACTCCGCAAGGCCACCGAGAGCGGCAGCGTGCTGCCATACTCGGGGACCGGTGTCGCGGTTCCCGCTCCGGCTTCCGGTGTCTCGCCGGGTTCGACTCCATCGATCCCGGTTGCCACGCCCGACGCCGGCGCGTCCCCGGCGGCGCCCCCAGCAACTGCGCCGCCAGCGGCGACCGGGCCGGCCAGGGCGCGCGTGCGGTCGATGTGGTGGTCCGCGGCCGTCGCCTCCGCGGCCGTCATCGGCGGCGTGCTCTACTGGAGATCCGCGCAGACCCCGGCCCTCGCGAACCGCGACACGGTGGTCGTGGCCGATTTCGTCAACCGGACCGGCGACACGATGTTCGACGACACGATGGGCGAGGCACTGGGCGTACAGCTGCGGCAGTCGCCGTTCCTCAACGTGCTCAACGAGCAGCAGCAACAGTCCACGCTGCGGCTGATGGGGCGTGACCCGATGGCGCCGCTGACCGCGGAGGTCGGCCGCGAGCTGTGCCAGCGGGCCGGAGGCAAGGCGCTGCTCGGCGGCACCATCGCGAGCCTGGGCAGCGCGTACCTGGTGACGCTGAGTGCGCAGGACTGCGTCACCGCGGAGGTGCTGGCCGAGGAACAGGTGCAGGCCACCGGCAAGGAGCAGGTGCTCTCGGCGCTCAACGGCGCGGTTCGCAGCTTCCGCGAGCGGCTCGGCGAGTCGCTCGCCTCCATCCGGCGCTACGACGCACCCGTCGAACAGGCCACGACCTCGTCGCTCGAGGCGCTGAAAGCGTACAGCCAGGGCATGGCCACGCGACGCACCCAGGGAGACTTCGAGGCGCTGCCGTTCTTCAAGCGCGCCGTGGAGATCGACCCGGACTTCGCGCTGGCGCATGCGCGGCTGGGGACGGTACACGCCAACCTCGGGCAGGCCGAGGAGGCCAAACAGGCGGCCACGCGTTCCTACGAGCTGCGTGAGCGGACCAGCGATCGCGAGCGGCTCTACATCGAGGCCCGGTACCACACGACGGTCACGCAGGACATCGATCGCGCCATCGAAAGCTATCAGCTGCTGCTCGCGACGTACCCCGACGACTTCGCGGCCCTCTCGAACACCGGTGGGCTGCTGCGGCAGCAGGGACGGATCGACGAGGCGATTCCGATGCTCCAGGCCGCTATCAAGGCGGCGCCCGATCAGGCGAACCCGTACCTCAACCTCGGCTTCGTCCTCGTGGACGCTGACCGCCTCGACGAGGCCCGGCAGGCCTTCGAGCAGTCCATCACGCGTCAGGACAGCATGAACGCGCGGTCCGGGTTGTTCGTGGTGGCCACCCTGACCGGAGACGAGGCCCTCGCGCAGGCGCAGCTGGAGGCGGTCAAGGGCCGGCGCGACGAGGTCAACCTGCTGGGGCAGCGCGTGCAGGCCAGTGTCTACAAGGGCCGCCTGCGTGAGGCGCAGGCCCAGGCGGCCGAGTGGATCCGCCGCATGGAGCAGGACGGCTACTCGGACCGCATCGGCGAGCAGGTGATCGGGCTGGTGCTGGCCGAAGCGCTCCTCGGGGTGACCGACTCGGCCGCTGCCCGGCTGGCGGAGGCCCGCACCCGTGGCTACCTCTCGCCCGGCACGGCGGATGAACAGACGCTCTACGCGGCGATCGTCAAGGATCGGTCCCTGGTGCGTCAGGTCCTGCCGGTTGCGCTGAAGGAGCGGCCGCCGGGGAAGACGGCCAACGAGATCAGCCGGCTGCTGGAGAGCGCTGCCGCCGTGGCGGAGGGCAGGCTGGACGACGCCGACCGCCTGCTGGGCCCGCCGGTCCTGGACGACAAGCGCACGAACGAGCTGATGCTGTGGACCATCGTCCGCGTCTGTGCCGGCCAGGACGCGCGTGCGCTCGAGGGCATCGACGTCCTGCTGACACGACGAACCCGGTTGGGGATAGGTGCGGCAACCCCCTGGCTGATGGCGCAGCAGGCACGCGTGCTGGCCTCGCTCGGACGCGAGGCCGAGGCCCGGGCGGCCCGGCAGCGTTTTCTCGAGTTCTGGAAGGACGCCGACGCCGACCTGCCGCTGATTGCGCAGATAAAGAGCAGATGATGCCGATGACGTTCCAAACCGCAAGCCGTCCACCTTCGCCAAGGCTACGGCGGACAGGCACGCCGCCCGCCTTCGCGAAGGCTACGGCGGACAAGCACGCCCTCGTCACTGTCGCCGCGCTCCTGCTGACGGCCTCCGCGGCCTTCGCACAGGCGCCGCCCTTCGAGTACCGGCTGTCGTTCCCGTCCCCCGAGCACCGGTGGATGCAGGTCGAGGCGCGTTTCGGGGGGCTCCCGCCCGGGACCGCGGAGATCCGCATGAGCCGCACGTCGCCGGGGCGCTATGCGCTGCACGAGTTCGCGAAGAACGTGTTCGAGGTGCGCATCACCAACGGCGCGGGCCGGGAGTTGACGCCCGAACGGCCGAACCTGCACCAGTGGAACGTCACCGGCCACGAGGGCACGGTGGTGGTCACCTACAAGGTGTTCGGCGATCGCACCGACGGCACGTACCTCAGCGTGGACGCGGCGCACGCGCACATGAACATGCCGGCGACCGTGATGTTCGTGCGCGGCCAGCTCGAGCGGCCGGCTCGCGTGACGCTGGTGCAGCCGCCCGGGCGGTCGTGGCGCGTGGCCACGCAGCTCTTCCCGACCAGCGATCCGCTCGTCTTCACCGCGCCGAACATCCACTACCTGCTGGACAGCCCCACGGAGTTCAGCGGCTTCACGCTGAAGAGCGTGACGATCGACGATGGCGTGAACGGGCCGCAGACGATCCGGGCGGCCGTGCACCACGACGGGTCCGAAGGGGACGCGGACGCGTACATGCAGGACGTGGAGAAGGTCGTCCGCGAGGCCACGAAGATCTTCGGCGAGCTCCCGAAGTTCGATGGGAGCACGTACACGTTCCTGGCCGATTACCTGCCATGGGCCGACGGCGACGGCATGGAGCACCGCAACAGCACCGTCGTCTCGAACAGGGGCGCGCTGCGGAACCCGGCCCAGCGCACGGGTATCCTCGGCACCGTGTCGCACGAGTTCTTCCACGCGTGGAACATGGAGCGGCTGCGGTCGAAGGGCATCGAGCCCTTCGACTTCGAGGAGGCGGACGTCTCGGACGAGCTGTGGTTCGGCGAAGGCTTCACCAATTACTACGACACGCTGATCCTCGAGCGCGCGGGCCTGGTCCCGCTCGACTATCTGCTCGGGGACTTCGCGGGCACCATCAACACGGTGACGCTCAGCCCCGGCCGGCAGATTCGCTCGGCCGTGGAGATGAGCCGCCTGGCGCCGTTCGTGGACGCCGCGGCCTCGATCGATCGCACGGCGTGGCCGAACCTGTTCATCTCCTACTACACCTACGGCGCCGCGATTGCGATGGGGCTGGATCTCAGCCTCCGGGATCGCACCGACGGCAAGCTCACGCTCGACGCCTACATGCGTGCCCTGTGGCGCCAGTTCGGCCGATCGGCGAACCAGACGCCCGGCGTCGTGCCGGCCGCCTACACGATTCGCGACCTGGAGCGCGCGCTGGGCGAGGTGTCGGGGGATGCCGCGTTCGCACGAGACTTCTTCCAGCGGTTCGTCGAGGGCCGGGACCTGGCGGATTACGGCAGGTTGCTGCTGCGCGCGGGCCTCGTGCTGCGCAAGCGCGCGGCCGGCACGCCGTGGCTGGGTGACGCGCGGCTGCAGCCCGGCGCCGGCGGCGCGCGGGTGATGTCGCTCGTGCCGTTCGGCTCGCCGCTGCACAGGGCCGGCGTGGCGCAGGACGACCTGGTGGTCAGCCTCGACGGCACGGATCTCGGACAGGCGACGGCCGTCGAGCAGATCCTGGCGCGCCACAAGCCGGGTGCCACCGTCCCGATCCGCTTCGTCCGGCGCGGCGGCGAACGGGTGGACGGCACGATCACGCTCGACGAGGACCCGCGGATCGAGATCGTGCCGATCGAGTCGGCCGGCGGGACAATGACCGGAGAGCAGAAGCGCTTCCGCGACGCGTGGCTGAACGCGCAATAAGGCACACACGGGTGCGGGCAGGTGCGGACGGGTGCTGGTGGGTGCGGGCAGGTGCGGGTGCGGGCAGGTGCGGGCGGGTGCGG
>Ga0268299_1000775_pt1 | contig 80745 bp, 67 predicted proteins | sample NOBtaG_FD_193484 | JGI IMG/M metagenome (GOLD analysis project Ga0268299, IMG submission 193484) | Activated sludge microbial communities from bioreactor in Nijmegen, Gelderland, Netherland - NOB reactor | ecosystem: Engineered > Bioreactor > Aerobic > Activated sludge | place: Netherlands... | reverse complement strand
CGAGCAGGCCGAGCTCGCCCATCTCGCGGAAGATCGCCGGATCGGTCTGCTCGTGGCGGAAGGCCTGCTGCACACGCGGCAGCAGCCGCTCCTGGCAGTAGGCGCGGGCGGCGTCGCGGACGGCGCGTTCGTCGTCGTTCAGCTGCTGGTCGAGGAGGAGGGGGTCGTCCCAGGAGAAAGTGGCATTGCTCATCGGGCCGGATCCTCTTCGATGCGCGGCAGGAAAGTTCTGCCTTCGGTCAAGGGCGCGTGCCGGTAGGTGGCTGGCGTGCGCGACAGCTTCACCGGCGCGCCGACGCCGCGGTAGCCGCCGGGCAGCTCGACCACCATGCCGCGGTGCGCGGTGTGCGGATGCAGCAATGCCTGCGGCACGCTCAGCACCACCGCTGCCGGAACGCCGGCGCGAACCAGGTCGTCGGCGAGCGTGCTGCCGTCGAAGGCCGCCATCTTCGCCTCGAGCGCCTGCTTCAGCGTGACGCGGTTCGCCGAGCGGGCGCCGGCGGTCGCGTAGCGGGTGTCTTCGGCCAGCTCGGGCGCGCCGAGGTGGCGGCACAGGATCTGGAACTGCCGGTCGTTGCCGACCGCCAGGAACACCGGCTCGCTGCCGGTTTGCAGGCTGTCGTAGGGGTAGATGTTGGGGTGCGCATTGCCGGTCCGCTGCGGTGCGCGGCCGTCGAGGAACCAGTTGGCCGCGTGCGGGTGCAGCAGCGACAGGCCGGAGTCGTAGAGCGCCGCCTCGACGAACTGCCCGCGGCCGCTGTGCGTGCGCTCCAGCAACGCGAGCATCACGCCCATCGCGGCGTTCATGCCGGTCACCATGTCGACCACCGGCAGCCCGACACGCAGCGCGTCGCCCCCGGCCTCGCCGTTGACGCTCATCAGCCCGGCGGTGGCCTGTACCGCGGCGTCGTAGCCGGGCAGCCCGCCGAGCGGGCCGTCGGCGCCGTAGCCGCTGACGCGGCAGTGCACGAGGCGCGGGAAGCGCTGCGACAGCTCGTCGTAGCCGAGTCCCCACTTCTCCATCGTGCCGGTCTTGAAGTTCTCGACCAGCACGTCGGCCTGCGCGAGCAGCGCGAGCAGCGTCTCGCGGCCGGCTGGCGAAGCGAGATCCACCGCCAGCAGCCGCTTGTTGCGGTTGAGCCCGAGGTAGTACGAAGCCACGCCCTGGTTGGTGAACGGCGGGCCCCAGTGGCGCGTGTCGTCGCCCTGCGGCGGCTCGATCTTCAGCACGTCGGCACCGTGGTCGCCGAGGATCTGGCCGCAAAGCGGCCCGCCGAGGATTCGCGAGGCATCGACGACGCGGATGCCGGCGAGCGCGCCGGGCGCGGCGAGGCTGTCGGAAGCTGGGTTGGCCATGGCGTCAGTCGGCCCGCGCGCCGGAAGCCTTGACGACGTCCTTCCACTTCTCGGATTCGCGGCGCATGTACACCGCGAGCTGCGCCATGCTCGAATCGGCCGCCGGTTCGAGCCCCTGCGCGGCGAGGCTGTCGCGAACGTTCGGGCGCCGCAACACCTCGGCGAAGGCGGCGTTCAGGCGGCCGATGGTCTCCTGCGGCGTTCCCGCCGGTGCGACGACGCCGAAGAAGACACTGACGTCGAAGCCGGCCAGCCCCTGCTCGGCGAGGGTCGGCACCGCGGGCAGCGCGGCCGAGCGTTTGGCGGTCGTGACGCCGAGCGCGCGCAGCTTCCCGCTCTTGATGTGCGGCAGCGCGGTCAGCACGTCGGTGAAGGTCATGTCGACCTGGCCGGCGAGCAGGTCGGTGATCGCCGGTCCGGTTCCCTTGTACGGCACATGCGTGATGTCGGTGCCGGCGGCGCGGTTGAAGATCACGCCCGCCAGATGCGACGACGCGCCGTTGCCCGAAGAGGCAAAGGTCATGCCGCCGGCCTTGGCCTTGGCCTTCGTGATCAGTTCCTTCAGGTTGCGCACCGGCTGCGCGGCGTTGACCGCCAGCACGTTGGGCAGGTAGCCGACCTGGATCACCGGCGAGAAGCTGCCGATGGGGTCGTAGCCGACCTTGGCGTAGAGGTACTGGTTGATCGCCAGCGGGCCCGAAGTGCCGAAGAGCAGCGTGTTGCCGTCGGGCTCGGCGCGGGCCACCGCCTCGGCGCCGATGTTGCCGCCGGCGCCGGCCTTGTTCTCGACGATCACCGTCTGCCCGAGCGCCGACTTCAGCTCGGCGGCGAGCAGCCGTGCCATCGCGTCGGTGGGGCCGCCGGGTGCGAAGGGGACGACGAAGCTCACCGGCCGCGAGAGGAACGGCGCCGCCTGGGCGGCGGGCAGCCACGCGGCGGCGGCGGTGGTGGAAAGGGCTTGCAGGAACTGCCGGCGCTCGAAGGTCATCGGGGTGTTTCCTTGGGTTGGATTTGGCGGGAACGCATGCCGCGGGCGGCGGGTGCCGCCCGGGCGCGGGTGGCAACGTCAGATCAGCGCGATCTCGTTCAGCGCCAGCGGTGGTTCGCCGTGGGCCTCGGGCTCGAGCAGCGCGCTCAGCCCGGCAGGCTCGTCGGCACGCGCCAGCGGGTCCTGCGGCAGCACGCGGTGCTGCAGCACGAACTGCGACAGCAGCATGCGCCGCGGCGAGTTCAGGCGGGTGGCCTCCCAGGCCATCGCGATCGCGCTGGTCACGTGGTACAGCGCCGACGCGGCGCGCCGGCCTTCGTGCTCGCCGCGCGAGCGGGCCTCGGCCACGGCGTCGGCGAGCGCCACCGCCTTGGCGAGGGCGGCTTCGGCGGTGGCCCGCGCCCCGGGGTGCCAGCGCGTCTCGTCGATCAGCCGCTGCAGGTGCGCCTGCAGCACCGGCAGCGACTGTTCGCGCCGCACCGCCCGGACGACGTCGAGGGCGACGATGTTGCTCGTGCCCTCCCAGATCGAGCCCAGGTGCGCATCGCGCAGCAGCCGCGGATCGCTCCACTCCTCGATGTAGCCGCAGCCGCCGCGCACTTCCATCGCGTCGCCGGTGACGCGGCGCGCGTCGCGGCAGGCGCGGAACTTCAGCAGCGGCGTCAGGATGCGGGTCAGCGCGTAGGCGCCGGGCTCGCCACCGTCGGCGCGGCGGATGGCGTCGGCGGCCTGGAACATCATCGTCCGTGCCTGCTCGGTGGGCAGCAGGATCTTCAGCAGCTGGCGCCGCATCAGCGGCAGCTCGATCAGGCGCTTGCCGAAGGCGCGGCGGTGGCGGGCGACGAAGAAGGCCTCGGTGCAGGCACGGCGCATCAGGCCGGCGGCGCGCATGCCGTTCGAGAGCCGCGAGTTGTTGACCATGTCGGCCATCTGCTGGAAGCCGCGGCCGGCCTCGCCGACCAGCCAGGCGCGAGCACCTTCGAGCCGGATCTCGCCGCTGGCCATCGAGCGGGTGCCGAGCTTGTCCTTCAGCCGCACGATGCGGTAATCGTTGCGGCGGCCGTCGTCGAGCGTGCGTGGCAGCAGGAACAGCGAGATGCCCGACAGGCCCGAGGGTGCGCCGTCGATGCGCGCCAGCACCATCGCGAGCCCGGCGTCGGGGTTGGAGCAGAACCACTTGTCGCCGTGCAGCAGGTAGGCGTCGCCATCGGGCACCGCGCGCACCGTGGTGGCGGCGATGTCGGAGCCCGCGCCTTGCTCGGTCATGAACATCGCGCCCTGGTGCAGCGCGTCGAAGTCCTGCGTGATCAACCCCGGCAGGTGCTGGTCGACGAGCGCCGGCGCGCCGTACTTGCGCAGCGTGCGCGCCAGCGAGTCGGTCATCGACAGCGGGCAGCAGAGCCCGAATTCGGCCTGCACGAAGAGGTACGACAGCGCGTACTTCGCGGCCTGCGGCATCGGCGCCGGCCAGCCGAGCACGCCGCCGCGGTGCGACATCGCGGCCAGCCCGTACTGCGCGAAGGCCACGCGTTCCAGCTCGACGTAGGCCGGGTGCTTGACGATGCGCTCGGCGTCGACGCCGGTGCGGCTGCGGGTCTCGAGCGCCGGCGGGTTCTTGTCGGCCACCGATGCCAGCTCGTCGAGCCGGCTGCCGGCCAGGCGGCCCAGCGCCTCGAGGTGCGGCAAGAGGTGGCGGTGCAGCTCTGCCGGCAGGTACAGCGACGAGACCGCGGCGTGATCGGGGTCGGCTTCGAAGAGGCTGGCCCCGTGGCGATCGGGGACCGGGTGCTCGGTGGCGGGAGCGTTCATGCGGGTCTCCTGGCTGCAATGCAGGGGTTGGTGCAGGGCAGTATCGAAGCGGCAGCGATTCGTGTCCAATTCGAACTTTGGCTCGATCGATACACGGTGCATATCGTTGCCGAGAGGCCGCGGAGGGCGACGCGATGAACATGGAGTTCCGGCACCTGCGCTGCTTCGTCGCGCTGGCCGACGAGCTGCACTTCGGCCGCGCGGCGCGCCGCGTCGCGATGTCGCAGCCGCCGTTCTCGGTGAACATCCGCCAGCTCGAGGAGGCGGTCGGCGCACGGCTGTTCGACCGCAACAGCAAGGGGGTCGCACTCACCGCCGCCGGGCTCGCGTTCCGGCCCCAGGCGCAGGCGCTGCTCGAACGCGCCGATCAGGCGCGCTCGCTCGCGAAGGCGGTCGGCGCCGGCACCGCGGGCACGCTGCGGATCGGCTTCGTCGGCTCGATGCTCTTTCGCGGGCTGCCGGGGACGCTGCGGCGCTTCCAGGCCTGGCACGGACAGCTCGAGCTGGTGCTGCACGAGCTGAACTCGCAGGAGCAGATCGACGCACTGGTTGGCGAGGAGCTCGACCTCGGCTTCATCCACACCGACCGCGTGCCGCCGCCGCTGACGTGCCGGCTGGTCGACGCCGAGCGTTTCGTCGCCTGCCTGCCCGAGGGACACCCGCAGGCCGCACGCCGGACGGTGCGGCTGCCGGCGCTGGCCGACGACGCCTTCGTGCTCTTCTCGCGCCACAGCTCGCCCGACTACTACGCACGCATCATCGACGCCTGCCACGGCGCCGGCTTTCACCCACGGGTGCGCCACGAGGTGCGGCACTGGTTGTCGGTGGTGGCGGTGGTGGCGCAGGGGATGGGCGTCTCGGTGGTGCCGGCGCCGCTCGAGCGCTCGGGCATCCGCGGCGCGGTGTTCAAGCCGCTTGCCGGCACCGTGCTCGACTCCAAGGTCCACGCGGCCTGGCACGGCGAGGCCGACCACCCGGCGCGCGACCGCTTCCTGCAGGCGCTGCGCTGAGCGTCGGCCGCCTTGGGCCGCCGGGCGTCGGCCGCCCCGGGCGAGGCCGGAGGTTCAGCCCAGCAGCGACGCTGCGTCCACCGTGGGCAGGCCGTGAGCGGCCGCCACCGGCGCGCTCGCGAGTTGCCCGTCGTGCACGGCGAGGCCGTTGCGCAGGTGCAGGTCGTCGCCGAGTGCGCGGCGCCAGCCCTTGTCGGCGAGTGCCAGTACAAAAGGCAGCGTGACGTTGTTCAGCGCGAAGGTCGAGGTGCGCGGCACCGCACCGGGCATGTTGGCGACGCAGTAGTGGACGATGCCGTCGACGACATAGGTCGGCTGCGAGTGGGTGGTCGGCCGCGAGGTCTCGAAGCAACCACCCTGGTCGATCGCGATGTCGACCACCACCGCGCCGGGCTTCATGGTCGCGAGCATCGCGCGCGTCACCAGCCTCGGCGCCGCCGCGCCCGGCACCAGCACGGCGCCGATCACGAGGTCGGCCCGCGTGATGCGTTGCTGCACCGCGTCCTGCGTCGAGAACATCGTCCGCACGCGGCCGCCGAACTGCGCGTCGACGCGGCGCAGCACCTCGGGCGAACGGTCGACGACCGTGACCTCGGCGCCCATGCCGAGCGCGATCGCGGTCGCATGCGTGCCGGAGACGCCGCCACCGAGCACCAGCACGTCGGCCGGCGGCACGCCGGGCACACCCCCGAGCAGCACGCCCCGCCCGCCCTGTGCACGCTCGAGGCAATGGGCGCCCACCTGCGGTGCCAGCCGCCCGGCCACCTCGGACATCGGCGTCAGCAGCGGCAGGCCACCGCTCGTCGAGGTCACGGTCTCGTACGCGATGCAGGTCGCCCGGCTGGCCAGCAGGTCGAGCGTCTGCTCGCGGTCGGGCGCCAGGTGCAGGTAGGTGAAGAGCAACTGGCCCGGCCGCAGCTGCCGGCGCTCGCCGGCGAGCGGTTCCTTGACCTTGACCACCAGCTCGGCTTCGGACCACAGCTGCGCCGGGTCGGCGACCACCTGTGCGCCCGCCGCGAGGTAGGCGGCGTCGTCGCAGCCGATGCCTTCGCCCGCACCCTGCTGCACCGCAACCTTGTGGCCGCGTCGCGTCAGCTCCGCCACCGACGAAGGCACCAGGCCGACGCGGTACTCATGGTCCTTGATCTCCTTCGGAACGGCGATCTGCATGGCAACTCTCCGCGTGAGACTGCCGCCACTGTAGGCGCGGCGTCGCCGAACAACTCACGGTGTTCGGTGGCGGACGGGCGCGAAGGCGTCGGAAGCGGGGCCTGTCGCCGCCGATGTGTCGGCCGCGCGAGACGGCGCGCCCGGCCCGCACCGCCGCTGCGGGCCGTCCCGGTTGTCGGGCCGGCGCGACCGCGCTACAACCCGCCCCACCGGGTCCTTTATTGCGCTTCGTCAATCCTGGACCGGCTTGGGTTCGACAGACTCCTGCGCAGCATGAGGTGATCGAGGTCAAAAGGGGCCGGGACCGTGCCCCGAGCAAGGAAGGTGAATCCGATGAATGTGCCGTCCGCCGTTCTCTCCTCAACTCGGTCGAGGGGTGCCCTGCTGGTCAGTGGTGTCGCGCTGGCGCTGGCTGCTGCCGGCCCCGCACAGGCGCTCGATGCCGACGCCGCGCTGGCGCTGGCGCGCAAGAGCGACTGCCTGAAGTGCCACGCCGTCGACAAGAAGAAGGAGGGGCCGTCGTTCAAGGAGACGGCCGCCAAGTACAAGGGCAAGGCCGACGCCGAGCAGAAGCTCTACGTGCACCTGACCACCACCCCCAAGATCAAGGTCGACGGCAAGGAGGAGGAACACTCCGGGCTGAAGACCAAGAACGAGGCCGAAGTCCGCAACGTCGTGCAGTGGGTGCTGTCGCGCTAGCGGGCTGAGCGCCCGGGCCGGCCGCTGCCGCGAGGAGGAAGACCATGGCTGAGAAGACGGGCCTCCTGCGCCGCGTCTGGGCGGTGCTGCGCGCACCGAGCGCACGCTGGTCGCTGCTGACGCTGGCCGGTGGCGGCTTCGTCGCCGGCGTCTTGTTCTGGGGCGGCTTCAACACCGCGATGGAGGCGTCCAACACGCTGGACTTCTGCATCTCCTGCCACGAGATGCGGGACAACGTGTACGCCGAGTACAAGCAGACGATCCACTTCAGCAACCGCAGCGGCGTCCGGGCGACCTGCTCCGATTGCCACGTGCCGAAGGACTGGGTCCACAAGCTGGGACGGAAGATCCAGGCCACCGGCGAGCTGTACGGACACTTCACCGGCGTCATCGACACGCCGAAGAAGTTCGAGGCGATGCGCGCCGAGCTCGCGAAGCGGACCTGGAAGCGTATGAAGGCCAACGACTCGGTCGAGTGCCGCAACTGCCACCACACCGACTCGATGAACGCCGAGAAGCAATCGGAAAAGGCCAAGACCCGCCACGCGAAGGCGCGGGCCGAGAAGATGACCTGCATCGACTGCCACTACGGCATCGCGCACAACGAGCCCGAAGGGCCGGGGCCGCAGGAGCTGTTCGGCGCCGCCAAGTAGCGCCGGCGAACCCCACGGCGCTCGCGTCAGAGCCGCGCCAGCCGGTCGAGCGCGGTGCGCAGCGTCTCGTCCTTCTTCGCGAAGCACAGCCGCGCGATGCCCTGCTCGAACCCGCCTTCGTAGAAGGCCGAGAGCGGGATCGCGGCGACGCCGATCTCGCGCGTCAGCCACTGGCAGAACTCGGCCTCGGGCTGCGAGCTGACGGCGCCGTAGTCGACGCTCTGGAAGTACGTGCCTTCGCAGGGCAGCAGCTTCAGCCGCGTGCGCGCGAGCCCTTCGCGGAAGAGGTCGCGCTTGCGCTGGTAGAAGGCCGGGAGCCCGAGGTAGGGTGCCGGGTCGGCGAGGTAGCGCGCCAGCGCGTGCTGCATCGGCGTGTTGACGGTGAAGACGTTGAACTGGTGCACCTTGCGGAACTCGGCGGTCAGCGGCGCCGGCGCGGCGACGGTGCCGACCTTCCAGCCGGTGACGTGGAAGGTCTTGCCGAAGCTCGAGACGACGAAGCTGCGCGCCGCCAGCCCCGGCAGCGACGACGCGCTGACATGCACCCCGCTGTCGTAGACCATGTGCTCGTAGACCTCGTCGGCGATCAGCACGATGTCGGTCGGCGCGAGCAACGCCTCGAGGCGCTGCATCTCGGCCGCCGTCCACACGGTGCCGGTGGGGTTGTGCGGCGAGTTGACCATCAGCGCCCGCGTTCGCGGCGAGATCGCGGCCTCGATGCGCGCGAAGTCCGGCCGGAAGCTGCCCGGCACCAGTGGCACGCGCACGACGCGGCCGCCGGCGAGCTCGATGTTCGGCGCGTAGCTGTCGTAGGTCGGCTCGAGCACGATCACCTCGTCGCCCGGGTGCACGCAGGCGAGCACCGCGGTCAGGATGGCCTGCGTGGCGCCGGCGGTGACGGTGATCTCGCTGTCGGCGTCGTAGGCGCGGCCATAGAGCCGTGCGATCTTGTCGGCGACCGCACGGCGCAGCACCGGCACGCCGGCCATCGGCGGGTACTGGTTCAGCCCCTCGTGCATCGCCGCGGTGACGCAGTCGAGCAGCCGGGGGTCGCAGTCGAAGTCGGGGAAGCCCTGGCCGAGGTTGACGGCGCCATGCTCGGCGGCCAGCGCCGACATCACGGTGAAGATCGTCGTGCCCACCTGCGGCAGCCGCGAGGCGAGGCGGGGAACCGGGGGCGTGAGGGGCGGGGGCAGGTTCATGGAAGGATCAGACAGAGTAGTCGCTACCGGGCTCGCCGCTCATCGCGCGCTGGATCAGCGCGGCGCTCAGCCGGTCGGAAAGCAGTTCGGCGAAGGCGATCACGAAGTGTCGGAGATAGGCCCCGCGCTTGAAGGCCACGCGCGTGACGTTGCTGCCGAACAGGTGGCCCACCGGCCGCCAGGCCAGCTCGCCGCCGGCGGGCTCCTCGTGCACCGCGGCCTCGTGGACGAGGCCGACGCCCATGCCGAGCTTCACGTAGGTTTTGATGACGTCGGAGTCGAGCCCCTCGATCGCCACCAACGGCGCGAGCCGCGCACGCGCGAAGGCCTGGTCGATTCGCGTGCGGCCCGTCACCGTGGGGTGATAAAGCACCAGCGGCTCGGCAGCGATCTGCTCGAGCGTCGGCCGCTCGACCTGCGCCAGCGTGTGCGCCGAGGGCACCACCATCACGTGCTGCCACTCGTAGCAGGGCAAGGTCACCAGTTCGTCGTGGCTGGCGAGCGATTCCGTCGCGAGGCCGATGTCGGCGACATCGTCCAGCAGCATGCGGGCCACCTGCTCGGGCATGCCCTGGTGCAGAACCACCTGCACCTTCGGGAAGCGGCGGCGCAGCTCGGCCAGCCGCTGCGGCAGGAAGTAACGCGCCTGCGTGTGCGTGGTTGCGATCGACAGCGTGCCGGCATCCTGCTTCGAGAAGTTCTCGCCGATGCGCTTCAGGTTCGCGACCTCGCGCATGATGATCTCGACCGACCGCAGCACGAGCAGCCCGGGTTCGGTGACGCGCTTGAGCCGCTTGCCGTGGCGGACGAAGATGTCGACGCCGAGCTCCTCCTCGAGTTCGAGGATGGCCTTGCTGATGCCCGGCTGCGAGGTGTAGAGCGCTTTCGCGGTCTCGGTGAGGTTGAGGTTGCGTCGCACCGCCTCCTGGACGAAACGGAACTGGTGCAGGTTCATTCGGCGGGGCCTTCGTCGGTGGCACGGGTGGCGGCGTCGGCCATCGCGGCGATCACGGTCTCGAGCTCGCCGATCGCGGTGGCCAGCTCGAAGCGCACGTCGGGCCGGCCGCGGCGCAGCTCGTCCAGCAGCAGCGGCAGGTCTCGCCGCACATGCCCGCCGGTGCCGAGAAACATCGGCTGCACGACGATGCGGCGGCAGCCCTCGGCGAGCAGTTGCGCCGCCGCTGCCGGCAGCGCCGGTGCCATGAACTCGAGGAAGGCCAGCCGCACCGCGAGCTGCGGCCGCTGTTCGGCGATGCGGCGCGCCACGGCCTCGAACGGCGCCGCCCAGCGCGGGTCGCGCGCGCCATGGGCCAGCAGCACGAGGCCGGAAGGCATCATCTCGACGACCCGTGGGAAGCGGCACCGGCGACGATCGCGGATCGGCCGAGGATTGCCGCGGATCCGGCTCCGCCGGTCCGCAGGCAAAGCCCCCGTGGGGGGCAGCGACCGGCAGGGAGCGTGGGGGCCGTCATTTCAGCGGTAGCGCACCAGCCACGCGAAGGCGGCCAGCGACATCGCCAGAAAGACCAGGCTCGGCGTTGCCGCGGCGACCCACGGTGTCCAGTTGCGCAGCAGCCCGACATGGCCGGCGAGGTTGTTCAGCAGCACGAAGCCCACACCGAGCATGATGCCGCCGAAGACCTTGAGGCTGACGCTTCCGCGCCGTGCGTGCATGTAGGCGAAAGGCAGCGCCAGCGCCACCATCACCAGGCAGGCCAGCGGGTAGACCGCCTTCTTCCAGAAGCGGATCTCGACCTGCTGCGAGGCCTGCTCCTGGTCGTCGAGGTGGGCGCCGTAGCGCCACAGCTCGTAGGTCGTCATCGTGTTCAGCGGCAACACCGCGGAGGCGACGACCCCGGCGCCGAGGCTGCTGCGCCACTCGAGCGCCGCGTACCGCTCCACCCGCACGGCCGGCTCGTCCGGCTGCCGCGCCGCCGGCCAGCGGGTGACCTCGGCATCGGCCAGAGTCCACAGCCCGTCGGCCGCGACCTGCGCCTCGCGCGCCGCCGTGCGCTGCACGAGTGCACCATCGGCGTCGAACTCGAAGATCCGAACCCCCTGCAGCGTGCCGCCGGCGGTGGTGCCCTGGATGTTGACCGAGGCCGTCGTCTCGCGGCCGTCGGCATCGCGGCGCCGCTCCTTCAGCCAGGCGCCGGCACCGCCGATCTTGAGCCCGCCGGAGAACTGCGCCTTCAGCAGCACCGCCGCGCGCTCGGCCACCGGCGAGACATAGTCGCCGACGACGAAGTTGACGATGCCGAACGCGACGCCGAGCCAGGCCAGCATGCCGAGCGCACGCCCTGGCCCGAGGCCGCCGGTGCGCAGGATCGTGTACTCCGACGACTGCGCCATCCGTGCCAGCGAGTAGATGGTGCCGATCAGCACCGCGATCGGGAACAGCTCGTAGAAGTGCCCCGGCACCTCGTACAACGCGCCGAGCGCGACATGCCACGCCGCACGGCCGCGTTTGCCGATCTCGTCGAGGTCGTCGACAAAGTCGATGAAGTAGAACAGCGAAAGGAACGACAGCGCGACGAAGGCCACCGACGACACGATGTCGCGGTAGAAGAGCCGGCGCACCGTCCTCATGCCGGACCCGGTCAGGCCGTCGCGCGGGCCCGTGCGCCCAGCTTGAAGACCGCAGCGTGGTCGCGCCACCACAGCAGCGCCAGCGCCAGCAGGAAGACCCCGCCGTGAACACCGGCGAGCGCGGTGCCGAGCCCCATCCGCCCGGCGCTCACCCACGCCTGCGTGAGGTTGATGAGGTTGAAGTAGACGACGAACGACAGCAGCGCAAAGAGCAGGTTCCAGTTGTTCGGCCGCCGTGGATTGGTGGCCGAGAGCCCGATGCCGAGCAGAAGCAGGTTGGCGGTGGCCAGCAGCATGCCGAAACGCCATGCCAGCTCGCCCTGGTGGCGCACCGTCGGGTCGGCGAGCAGCGCGGCGGTGGACATCGCTCGCGGCGGCTTCGCCTCGGCCTCACGCGCTGCCTTCTCCTGCACCAGCACGCGGTAGGCATCGAAGCTCGACACCGTGCGCTCGCCGGACTGGCTGTCGACGTCGTTGCGCTGGCCGCGCTCGAGCACCAGGTAGCGGTCGCCGCCCTCGTTCTCGAGCCGGCCGCTGCGTGCGGTGGTCACGCTCTCGGCGTGGGGCTGCTGGGTCAGCACGAAGACGTTGCGCGCGTTGACGCCGCCGCCGCTTTCGCGCTCGATGAAGAACACGCGCTGGCCGTCGCTGGAGGTCTGGAAGACGCCGGGGGCGACGCGCGAGAGGTCCGAGCGTTGGGCGTAGCGGTCGCGCAGGTCGAGCGTGTTGCGATTGCCCCAGGGCCAGACGAAGATCAGCAGCGCCGCGGCCACCAGCAGCACCGGCCAGCTGGTTCGCAGCACCGGCCCGACAAAGCGCGCGAGGCCGACGCCACTGGCGAACCAGATGGCCATCTCGCTGTCGCGGTACATGCGCCCGAGCGTGACGACGATGGCGACGAAGAGGCTCAGCGAGAGCATCGTCGGAAGGTGACCGAGTGCGGTGTAGCCGAGCAGAAGCACCACGTCCTGCGGCGACACCGTGCCCTTCGCGGCCTGCCCGACGGTGCGGATCAGGAACATCGTGATGACGATGGTGAGGATCACCACCAGCGTCGCCCCGAAGGTCCGTGACAGTTCGTGACGCACTGTCGAATCGAATAACATCCGCCGCTTTCCCGAGTGCGCGCGAATTATGGACTTCAAGAGTCAAGCCACACCGAAGGAGGGCGCGAGCGGCGCCGCTGCCGACGCGTTGATGCTGGTGCTGGGCGGCACCGAGCTGCCGAAGGATCTGGGCCCCGCGCTGTCGCCGGTGGTGGCGGCAGCAGTGAAGGCCGGCGACCTCGAACTGAAGGCCGGCAAGGCGCTCTACCTGCACGCAGTGGCCGGTGTGAAGGCGCCGCGTGTGGTGCTCGCCGCGATGGGCGACGGCACGCTCGCCGGCTGGCGCAAGGCGGTCGGCGCCGGCCTGGCCGCAGTCAAGGGCGGCGGCGCGAAACACCTGGCGGTGGCCGCCGCCGGACTGAAGGGCCTGGGGGCCGAACATGCCGAGGCGCTGCGGCTCGCCGCACACGAGGCGACCTACCTCTACCGCCACACGAAACCGAGTGCACCGGCAGCGAGCCGCCTCGAGCGGCTGACGCTGCTGGCCGACAAGGCCGAACTGGCCGCACTCGACGCCGGCGGCCGACGCGGCGGCGCTATCGCGGCCGGCGTCGCGCTGGCGCGCGAATGCGCCAACCGCCCGGGCAACCACATGACGCCGAGCCACCTCGCCGCCGAGGCCAAGCGTCTCGCGCGAGAGTTCAAGCTCGGCTGCGAGGTGATCGACCGCAAGCACGCCGAGAAGCTCGGCATGGGCTCCTACCTCGCCGTCGCGCAGGCCTCGCACCAGCCGCCGAAGTTCATCGTGCTGCGCTACCACGGCGCGGCGAAGCACGCGGCGCCGATCGTGCTGGTGGGCAAGGGCATCACCTTCGACACCGGCGGCGTCTCGCTGAAGCCGGCCGCCGAGATGGACGAGATGAAGTTCGACATGGGCGGTGCGGCGAGCGTGCTCGGCACCTTCCGCGCGGTCGCGGAGCTGAAGCCCAAGGTCAATCTGGTCGGCCTGATTCCGGCTTGCGAGAACATGCCCGGCGGCGGCGCGGTGAAGCCGGGCGACGTCGTCACCAGCCTCTCGGGCCAGACGATCGAGATCCTGAACACCGACGCCGAAGGCCGGCTGATCCTGTGCGACGCGCTGACCTACGCCGAGCGCTTCTCGCCGGCGGCGGTGGTCGACATCGCGACACTGACGGGCGCCTGCGTGATCGCGCTCGGCAATCACCGCTCGGGCCTGTTCGCCACCGACGAGCAGCTTGCCGCCGACCTCGCCGCCGCCGGGGAGCGGGGAGCCGATCCGGCGTGGCGCATGCCGCTCGACGACGAGTACGACGAGGCGCTGAAGAGCAGCTTCGCCGACATGGCCAACGTCGGAAGCCGTGCCGGCGGTGCGATCACCGCGGCCATGTTCCTGAAGCGTTTCACGAAGAAGTACCCCTGGGCACACCTCGACATCGCCGGCACCGCCTGGAAGTCGGGGGCCGCGAAGGGGGGCACCGGGCGGCCGGTTCCGCTGCTCACGCACTTTGTACTGGGGCGTGCGGGCTGAGGCGCTCTCCGCTCGGAGCATGGCGACCCAGGTCGAGTTTCACACCGGCGTTGCCGACGAGGCCGACTTCGCGTGGCGGCTGCTGCGCAAGGCGTACCGCCGCCAGGCGCGGGTGATCGTTCGTGGCGATGCGCGCCGCCTGGCGCTGCTCGACCGCCTGCTGTGGACCCACCCCGAGCGCGAGTTCGTGCCGCACCTGCGATTCGACGGCAACGGCGCACCGCCGCCGGTGGCGCCGCGCACGCCGATCTGGCTCGTCGACGGCGGTGTGCCGGCGACGCCACCGCCGGTGCTGGTCAACCTCGACGCCGACCTCGTTCCCGAGCTCGAGCCGTTCACCCGCGTGATCGAGATCGTCGGCAACGACGACGAGGCGCGGCGGCGCGGCCGCGCACGCTGGCGCGAATACCTGGCACGTGGTGCCGAGGTCGTCCATCGGCCGGTGACGCCGCGCGCAGGGGCGGCCGATGGCTGAGCGCACGCCGCCGGCGGCGCGATTGCCGACGCTGACCGAGGTGGTCGACGTGGCCGCGGCGCGTGCCGCTGCCGGGTCGGCCGGCGACGGCAACGCCGGAGGAGCCGCCGGCTCCCAGGCCGAGGCCCTTCTGGTTGCCGAGGTGATGGCCGAGCTGCAACCTCGAATCGACCTGATGTTCGAGTACCGCGTTCGTGAGGCGCTCACGCCGCTGCTGGCGCGGCTGACCGATGCGGTGATCCGCGAAGCGCGCGACGAGCTGGCGAACACGCTTCGCGACGTCGTCGCGCGGGCGGTCGCGCAGGAACTGGCGCGCCGGCGCGTAAGGTGATCGCGGTCACCCGCTCCACGCCTTCGCCTGTTTGCCAGGTGCGTTGTCGGCGGCACCGGGGTCGCCTGCGTTGAGGCTCGACGGGCCGCGGCGCGACCCGGTTCGTGCTGGCTAACCCGGACTTTGGCGGGTTGCCGGATTGGGGTATCGTCCGCAGCTTCGCTGCATTCCCGTCGTTTGTCGAACCCGACAACACCACACTTCCCAGGAGGTTCACACATGCAAGTCAAGTTCAACGCGATCGTCGGCGCCGCCGTCGTGATGATGGCCGGCACGGCCTACGCGCAGGACCTCGTCGTCAAGATCGGCCATGTCGGCCCCACCAGCGGCTCGATCGCGCAGCTCGGCAAGGACAACGAGAACGGCGCGCGGATGGCGATCGAAGAGCTCAACGCCAAGGGTGTGACGATCGGCGGCAAGAAGGTCAAGTTCGAGTTGCTCGCCGAAGACGACCAGGCCGACCCGAAGCAGGGCACCGCCGCGGCGCAGAAGCTCGTCGATGCCAAGGTCAACGGCGTCATCGGCCACCTGAACTCCGGCACCTCGATCCCCGCCTCCAAGATCTACAGCGACGCCGGCATCCCGCAGATCAGCCCTTCGGCCACCAATCCGAAGTACACGCGCCAGGGCTACAAGACCACCTTCCGGGTGGTGGCGGACGACGTGCATCTGGGTGGCACGCTCGGCAAGTACGCGGTCAAGGAGCTGAAGGGCAAGAGCATCGTCGTCATCGATGACCGCACCGCCTACGGCCAGGGCGTGGCCGACGAGTTCGAGAAGGGCGTCAAGGCCGCCGGCGGCAAGACCGTCGGCCGCGAGTTCACGAACGACAAGGCGACCGACTTCACCGCCATCCTGACCAGCCTGAAGGCCAAGAAGCCCGACATCGTGTTCTTCGGCGGCATGAATGCCGTCGCCGGCCCGATGCTTCGCCAGATGAAGCAGCTCGGCATCGAATCCAAGTTCGTCGGCGGCGACGGCATCTGCACCGCCGACCTGCCGCAGCTCGCGGCCGGCACGATGGCCGATGGCCAGGTGGTCTGCGCCGAGGCCGGTGGCGTCGAGGGCGCGGCGAAGAAGTCGATGGAGGACTTCTACGCGGCCTACAAGAAGAAGTTCAACATCGACGTGCAGCTCTACGCGCCCTACGTCTACGACTCGGTGATGGTGATGGTCGAGGCGATGAAGAAGGCCAACTCCGCCGAACCCGCCAAGTACCTGCCGGCGCTGGCCAAGACCGCGGGCTACAAGGGCGTCACCGGCACCATCGCGTTCGACAACAAGGGCGACATCAAGAACGGTGCGCTGACGCTCTACACCTACAAGGGCGGCAAGCGCGAGCAGATCGCGGTCGTCCGCTGATCGACATTCAGCGCGGGTGCGGCACCGCCGCCCCGTCGCGATGACCAAGGGGGCGCTTCGGCGCCCCTCGTCATTCCGGCGCCCGCAAGCGCGGAGTCTCCCGAGATTGCCGCGCACCCCGCTCCGCCGGCCGAAGCCTCCCTCGGGGCAGCGATCGGGACTGCACAGGTTAGCGCTGCACCCACCAAGCCGTCGGCGCGGATCCGGCTCCGCCGGTCCGCTGCCGAAGCCCCCTTGGGGGGCAGCGACCGAGAGGGAGCGTGGGGGTCCCATCTCACCGCCCGTACAGCCGCGTCATCTCGGCCAGGCGCTCGCCGTGCCAGCGATGCAGCTGGCTCCACTCGAAGCGCCACCGCCACCACCCCGATGGCTGGCCTGGGAAGTTCATTCGGCACTCGCCCGGCAGCGACAGCACGTCCTGCAGCGGCGCCACCGCGGTGTCGGCGACGCTCATCCAGGCGGCGCGGATCATCGCCCACGGCATGTCGTGGCCATCGGTGGCGAGGTAGCCGCGCGCGAAGTGGCGCTCGGCGTCGCCGGCGGCGGCCCACCAGCCGGCGCTGGTGTCGTTGTCGTGGGTGCCGGTGTAGACGACCGAATCGGGTTCGTGGTGGTGCGGCAGGTAGCGGTTGTGCGCGTCGCCGCCGAAGGCAAACTGCAGCACGCGCATGCCCGGGAACGCGAAGCGCTTGCGCAGCGCCTCGACATCGGGTGTGATGATGCCGAGGTCCTCGGCGATGATCGGCACGGGGCCGAGTTCGCGACCGATGGCGTCGAAGAGCGCCGCCCCCGGGCCCTCGACCCAGCGCCCGTGCACCGCGGTCGGTTCGGCGGCCGGAATCTCCCAGTGCGCGGCGAAGCCGCGGAAGTGATCGATGCGCACGCGGTCGACGAGTTCGAAGGTGCGGCGCACACGTTCGATCCACCATGCGTAGCCGTCCTTCGCATGCTCGCCCCAGCGATACAGCGGGTTGCCCCAGCGCTGGCCGGTGGCGCTGAAGTAGTCCGGCGGCACCCCGGCCACCACGCTCGGTTGCAGCCCGTCGGCGAGCTCGAACAGCCGCGGCTGCGCCCACACATCGGCGCTCTGGAAGGCGACGAAGATCGGCGTGTCGCCAATGATCTGCACGCCCTGCGCGTGCGCGTGGCGGCGCAGCGCCGCCCACTGGCGGTAGAAGCACCACTGACCGAAGCGCCAGAAGCCCGCGCGGTCGGCGAGCGTGCGGCGTGCCGCGGCCAGCGCGTCGGGATCGCGCCGGGCCAGCGGCGCCGGCCAGTGGCACCAGTCCGCCTGATGGTGTGCTTCGGCCAGCGCCATGAAGAGCGCGTAGTCGTCGAGCCAGCCGGCGTGCGCGGCGGCGAAGTCGGCGAAGTCGGCACGCTGCGCGGCGCTGCCGCCGGCAGCGAAACGTGCTGCCGCTCGAGCCAGCCGGTCCATCCGGTATCGGTGAACCGCCGCGAAGTCGACACGTGCCGCGTCGAGCCCGGGCACTGCCACGAGCTCGCCGGCATCGAGCCAGCCGAAGCGGTGCAGTTCGTCGAGGTCGATCAGCAGCGGGTTGCCGGCAAAGGCCGAGCTGCTCATGTAGGGCGAGTCTCCGGGCCCGATGCCGGTGAGCGGCAGCACCTGCCACAGCCGCTGGCCGGCGCCGCGCAGCCAGTCGACGAAGTGATAGGCATCGCGGCCGAGGTCGCCCGAACCATGGGGACCCGGCAGCGAAGTCGGGTGCAGCAGGATGCCGCCGGCACGGGGGAATCGCATCGTGCCTTGCCTCAGCTCGGTGCCGAAGAGGTCTCGCGCAGCAGCACGACGCTGCGTGCGCGCAATTCGAAGGCCAGCCCGCCGGCCCCCTGCCACGGCCGCAGCCCGTCCGGCTCGGCGCTGTCGAGCTCGAGCAGCCAGTGCCCCGGCGGCAGCACGAAGCCGGTGTCGTCGCCGCCGGCGTTGAACAGCATCAACAGCGCCGCGCCGCCGCGCCCGGCGGCGCCGACATGGGCGCCGATCACGCGCGAGTCGCGGTTGGCCCAGTCGTGTGGCGTCAGCGGCTGGCCTCCGCGGCGCAGCCAGGCGAGGTCGGCACGGCCATGCGCGTCGGGCAGCCCGGTGGCCCAGCGGGGTGCCAGCGGCAGCAGCCGCCGCCGCAGCGCGAGCAGCTGCGCGGTGTAGGCGATGAGGTCGTCGTCGGCCCGGGCCCAGTCGATCCAGGTGAGCTCGTTGTCCTGGCAGTAGGGGTTGTTGTTGCCCTGCTGGGTGTGACCGGCTTCCGAGCCGGCGGCCAGCATCGGTGTGCCCTGCGACAGCAGCAGCGTGGCCAGCAGCGCACGTTGCAGCCGCGCGCGCAGGCGCAGCACGGCAGGGTCGTCGGTCTCGCCCTCGTGGCCGCAGTTCCAGCTCAGGTTGTGGGCGTGACCGTCGTGGTTGGCCTCGCCGTTGGCCTGGTTGTGGCGCATGTCGTAGCTGACCAGGTCGCGCAGCGTGAAGCCGTCGTGCGCGATGACGAAGTTCACCGACTCAGCCGGCGTTCGCCGCCTCGGTTGGAAAGTGGCGGCCGATCCTGCCAGGCGCTGGGCGAAGTCGCCGCGCGTGGTGTCGCTGCCGAGCCAGAAGGCGCGCATCGTGTCGCGGAAGCGGTCGTTCCACTCCAGCCAGCCGTTCGGGAACTGGCCGAGCTGGTAACCTTGCAGCCCGAGGTCCCATGGTTCGGCGACCAGCTTGGCGCCGGCCAGCACCGGGTCCTGCGCGACGGCCTTGAAGAACGCGTGTTCGCGGTCGAACAGGTGGTCGCCGCGGCCGAGCACCGTCGCGAGGTCGAAGCGGAAGCCGTCGACGCCGAAGTGCCGCACCCAGTGGCGCAGGCTGTCCATCACCCACTGCAGCACCCGCGGGTGGCGGATGTCGATCGTGTTGCCGCAGCCGGTGTCGTTGACGTAGCCGGCACGCCGCTCGTGCGGCAGCCGGTACCAGCTGCAGTTGTCGAGCCCGCGCATCGAGATCGTCGGCCCGCGCTCGTCGGTCTCGGCGGTGTGGTTGTAGACGACGTCGACCAGCACCTCGATCCCGGCCTCGTGCAAGCGCTGCACCATCGTGCGGAAGTCCGCGCGCGCGGTGGCACCGTCGGAACCGCTGGCGTAGCGCGGCTCGGGGCAGAAGACGCCAATGCTGTTGTAGCCCCAGTGGTTGACGAGCCCCTGCCGCACCAGCCGCTCCTCGTCGATGAACTGGTGCACCGGCATCAGGCTGACGGTGGTGATGCCGAGCCGCTTCAGGTGCACGATCGCGGCATCCGACGCGACGCCGAGGTAGCCGCCCCGCCAGGCCTCCGGCACGCCGGGCATGCGTTTCGTGAAGCCGCGAACGTGCAGTTCGTAGAGCACGGTGTCGGCGAGCGGGACGCGCGGCGGCGTGGTGGCCAGTGGCGGTTCGTCGACCACCCGCGCCTTCAGCGCATGCGCGGCGTTGTCGCGCATGTCCAGGTGCTGCGGGTGTGCCCGGTCGGCGCCGAAGTGCTCGTCGCGCCACTCGAAGCGGCCGACGATCTCGCGCGCCCAGGGGTCGAGCAGCAGTTTGTGCGGGTTGAAGCGGTGGCCGCGGTCGGGCCGCCACGGGCCATGTGCGCGGAGCCCGTAGACGAGGCCGGCACCGGCACCGGGGATGAAGCCGTGCCAGACATCACCGTCGTGCCCGGGCAGCACCGAGCGCGAACGCTCGCGGAGGCCTTCGTCGTCGAAGAGGCACAGCTCGACGGAGCCGGCGTGCGCCGAGAAGACTGCGAAGTTGACGCCGCCATCGCGCACGGTTGCGCCCAGCGGCCACGGCCGCCCGTCGACGATCGTCGGAGCCCCGCTCAGGGTGTCCATGCCAGGAACACGGTGGCCAGCGGCGGCACGTCGACGACGATCGAGTCGGCGCGGCCATGGCGGGCCACCGCCTCGGAGCGGGCCTCGCCGAACGGTGTTCCGGCATCGCTGCCGCCGTAGTGGCGTGAATCGGTGTTGAGCCGCTCGCACCAGCGCCCGGCGCGCGGCACGCCGAACCGCAGCCCGCGGTGCAGGCCGGGCGTGAAGTTGGAGATCACGAGCACCGGCGTCTCGCGCCGGGCATCCCAGCGCACGAAGGAGAACAGCGAACGCTCGGCGTCCTGGTGGTCGATCCACTCGAAGCCGCTGTTGTCGAAGTCGCGCTCGTGCAGCGCCGGCTGCTCGCGCAGCAGGCGGTTGAGGTCGCGCACCAGGCGCTGCACGCCGGCATGCTCGGGCACCGCGAGCAGGTGCCAGTCGAGGCTGGCGTCGTGGTTCCACTCGCGCTCCTGCGCGAACTCGCCACCCATGAAGAGCAGCTTCTTTCCCGGGTGGCCCCACATGAAGCCGAAATACGCGCGCAGATTCGCGAAGCGCTGCCACCGATCGCCGGGCATTCGCGAGAGCAGCGAGCCCTTGCCGTGCACGACCTCGTCGTGCGAGAGCGGCAGCACGAAGTTCTCGTCCCAGGCGTAGACGAGGCCGAAGGTCAGCTCGTCGTGGTGCCAGCGGCGGTGCACCGGGGCGCGCTGCAGGTAGCCGAGCGTGTCGTGCATCCAGCCGAGATTCCACTTGTAGTGGAAGCCCAGCCCGCCGGCGTAGGTGGGGCGCGACACGGCGGGGAAGGCGGTCGACTCCTCGGCCAGCGTCACCGCCTGCGGCCGCTCGACGCCGACCACCTGGTTCATGCGGCGCAAGAAGGCGATCGCCTCGAGGTTCTCACGCCCGCCCTCGGTGTTGGGCAGCCACTCGCCGGGCCTGCGGCTGTAGTCGCGGTAGATCATCGATGCCACCGCGTCGACGCGCAGACCATCGATGTCATAACGCTCGAGCCAGTACAACGCGTTGCCGGCGAGAAAGTTGCGCACCTCGGCGCGGCCGAAGTTGTAGATCAGCGTGTCCCAGTCGGCGTGCAGGCCTTCGCGCGGGTCGGCGTGTTCGTACAGGTGGCTGCCGTCGAAGCGCGCCAGGCCGTGCTCGTCGCCGGGGAAGTGCGCCGGCACCCAGTCGAGCAGCACACCGAGGCCGGCCTCGTGCGCACGCCGCACCAGGCGGCGCAGCCCGTCGCCGCTGCCGAAGCGCGCCGTCGGTGCATAGAGGCCGGTCGGCTGGTAGCCCCAGGAGCCGTCGAACGGGTGCTCGGTCACCGGCATCAGCTCGATGTGGGTGAATCCCATCTCGGCGGCGTAGGGCACGAGCGTGTCGGCAAGCTCGTCCCAGCTCAGCCAGCGGTCGCCCTCCTCGGGCACGCGCCGCCAGGAACCGGCGTGCACCTCGTAAATGCTGACCGGCGCGTCGAGCGCGTTGGCGCGAGCGCGCGCCGCCGAACCCTCGGCGCGTGGCGGCATCGGCGCAACCATACTGGCGGTGGCCGGGCGCAGCTCGGCGGCGCGTGCGTAGGGGTCGGCCTTCAGCGGCAGCCGCTGGCCGGCGGCGTCGAGCAGCTCGAACTTGTAGCGTGCGCCGGGCCCGACGCCGGGGAGGAAGATCTCCCAAATGCCGCATTCGCGGCGCAGGCGCATCGGGTGGGCGCGGCCGTCCCAGTGGTTGAAGTCGCCGACCACGCTGGCACGCGACGCGTTGGGCGCCCAGACCGCGAACGCCGTGCCTTCGACGCCGTCGACGAGCCGCGGATGCGCCCCCAGCACTTCGAACGGGCGCAGGTGGGTGCCTTCGGCGAGCAGCCAGACGTCGGTCTCGCCGAGCAGCGCTCCGAAGCGGTAGGGGTCGTCGATGTCGCTCGTGCTGCCGTCGCCCCAGGTGGCGCGCAGCCGGTAGCGGCCCGGGCGCTGCACCGAGAAGCCCTCGAAGAGGCCGATGTCACCGCGGGCGCCCAGCGCCTTCGGCGCACCGCCCTCGGCGACCCAGTGCGCCTGGCGGGCGCCAGGCAGCCACGCGCGCAGCCACCAGCCGCCCGCAGTCGCATGGGGGCCGAGCAGCGAAAAGGGGTCGGCGTGGCGGCCTGCCTGCAGTGCCTCGACCTCGGCGTCGTGCAGCACCGAGGGTGATGGCGCCGCGGCCGCCGTGGCTTGCGCAGGGTCGCGACCCGGCCGCGCCCTGCGCGTCATGTCCTCGGCTCGAGGTGCCAGACCTCGCGCGCGTAGTCGCCGATCGTGCGGTCCGACGAGAACGGCCCCATGCCGGCCACGTTGAGCACCGCCTTGCGCGCCCAGGCCGCCGGGTCGCGGAAGAGCTGGTCGACGCGGAACTGCCCCTGCAGGTAGGCCTCGTAGTCGGCCAGCAGCAGGTAGTGGTCGCCGCCCCACAGCAGCGAATCGACCAGGCCGCGGTAGCGCCCGGGCTCGTCGGGCGAAAAGAGGCCACCGCCGATGGCGTCGAGCACCTGCCGCAGCCGCGGGTTCGATTCGTAAAGCTCGAGCGGCCGGTAGCCGGCGGCCCGGCGCGACGCCACCTCGTGCGCGTGCAGGCCGAAGATGAAGATGTTGTCGTCGCCGACCTGCTCGCGGATCTCGATGTTGGCGCCGTCTTCGGTGCCGATGGTTAGCGCGCCGTTGAGCGCGAGCTTCATGTTGCCGGTGCCCGAGGCCTCGGTGCCGGCGGTCGAGATCTGCTCGGAGAGGTCGGCGCCGGGCATGACGATCTCGGCCACCGAGACGCCGTAGTTGGGCACGAACACCACTTTCAGCCGCGGGCCGATGCGCGGGTCGTGGTTGATCACCTGGCCGACGTCGTGGATCAGTCGGATGATCTGCTTGGCCATCGCGTAGCTCGACGCCGCCTTGCCGGCGAAGACCACCGTTCGTGGCACCCAGTCGCCTTGCGGCTGGGCGAGCATCGCCTGGTAGCGCGTAACGACGTGCAGAACGTTGAGCAGCTGGCGCTTGTACTCGTGGATGCGTTTGACCTGCACGTCGAACAGGCTGGCGGGGTCGACCGCGATGCCGGTGTGCGCGGCGATGTGGGCGCCCAGCCGCCGCTTGTTGGCGAGCTTCGCGGCGCGGAAGGCCTCGAGGAATCCGGCATCGCCGGCCAGCTCGCGGAGCTGCGTGAGCTGGCCGAGGTCGAGCCGCCAGCCACGGCCGAGGCGCCGATCGAGCAGCGCCGCGAGGGCGGGGTTCGCCTGTGCCAGCCAGCGGCGCGGCGTGACGCCGTTGGTCATGTTGGTGAAGCGTTCGGGCCACAGCCGCGCGAAGTCGGCGAAGATCGTCTGCGTCAGCAGCCGCGAGTGCAGCGCCGAGACACCGTTGACCTTGTGGCTGCCGACGATCGACAGGTGCGCCATCCGCACGCGCTTCTCGCCGTGCTCGTCGATCAGCGACAGCCGGCGCAGGAAGTCCCAGTCGCCCGGCCGGTGGTGGCCGGCTTCGACCAGGAAGTCGTGGTTGATGCGGTAGACGATCTCCATGTGCCGCGGCAGCACATGCTGCATCAGCGACACCGGCCAGGTCTCGAGCGCCTCGGGCATCAGCGTGTGGTTGGTGTAGCTGAAGACCTTCTGCGTCGTCTTCCAGGCGTCGGCCCAACGGTGGCCGTGTTCGTCGACGAGCAGCCGCATCAGCTCGGCGATGCCGATCGCCGGGTGGGTGTCGTTGAGGTGGATCGCGACATGCTCGGCCAGGTTGGCCAGGGTCGCGTGCTCGGCCTGGTGGCGCGCGAGGATGTCCTGCAGCGACGCCGACGTGAAGAAGTACTCCTGACGCAGCCGCAGTTCACGGCCGGCGGGCGTGCTGTCGTTGGGGTAGAGCACCCAGGAGATGTTCTCGAACTGGTTCTTGAACTCGGCCGCGCGGGCGTAGTCGCCGCTGTTGAAGGCATGCAGGTCGATGTGCGCCGGCGCGGTGGCCTTCCACAGCCGCAGCGTCGCGACCCGCGTCGTGCCATGGCCGGGGATGACCATGTCGTAGGCCTTCGCGAAGACCTCGCTGCCATGGCGCCAGGTCGGCGGCTGCTCGGGCAGCGCCGCCGGTTCGACCCAGCCGCCGAACCGAACCGTGTAGCCGATGCCGGGCCGCGCGAACTCCCACGGCGTGCCGTCCTCGAGCCAGGGGTCCGGGTGCTCGATCTGACGGCCGCCGGCGATCGACTGCGCGAACATGCCGAACTCGTAGCGGATGCCGTAGCCGAATGCCGGCAGGCCGAGGGTGGCCATCGAGTCGAGGAAACACGCCGCCAGCCGGCCGAGGCCGCCGTTGCCGAGCGCGGCGTCGGGTTCCTGGGCCTGCAGCTCTTCCAGCGTCACCGCATGCCGCGCCGCAGCGTCGGCGGCCGCGCTCTCGAGGCCGAGCGCGGCGACCGCGTTGCCGAGCGTGCGGCCGATCAGGAACTCCATCGACAGGTAGTTGACACGGCGCGCCTTTGCCGCACGGTCGGCGGCCTCGCCTGCCACCCAGCGGCGCGAGAGCTGCTGGCGCACCACCTGCGCCAGCGCGTGCATGATGTCGTTGGGTGTCGCGCCCGCCGCCGCGGTGCCGACGGTGTCCAGCAGCTGGGCGTCGACGGCGTCGGCGATCGGGGTCGGGTTGGCCTGGGCGGTCGTCATGGTGCGGACGCAAGCAAGTGGCGGGCCGAGGGGTGGCGGCGATTGCAGTTGTAATCCATCCCGGCGGCGCTGCCGCCCCCTGTTGCAGCGGGTAGGAGACAAGCCCTCATGAATCCGATCGACCTTGCCGACGGCTTCGAGCTGCCGCGACGCGCGGTGGCGCTGGTGCTCGCCGGCGGCCGCGGCAGCCGGCTCAAGCACCTGACCGACAACCGCGCGAAGCCCGCCGTCTACTTCGGCGGCAAGTTCCGCATCGTCGACTTCGCGCTCTCGAACTGCATCAACTCGGGCATCCGGCGCATCGGTGTCATCACGCAGTACAAGAGCCACAGCCTGCTGCGCCATCTGCAGCGCGGCTGGGCCTTCCTGAAGCCGGAGATGAACGAGTTCGTCGACCTGTTGCCGGCGCAGCAGCGGGTCGATGAGGAGAGCTGGTACCGCGGCACCGCCGACGCCGTCTACCAGAACCAGGACATCGTCGCCGCCTACCGCGCCGACTACATCGTCGTGCTCGCCGGCGACCATGTCTACAAGATGAACTATGCGCTGATGCTGGCCGACCACCGGCGGCTCGGCGCCGAGTGCACCGTGGGCTGCATCGCCGTGCCGCGCATGGAGGCCACCGCCTTCGGCGTGATGGCGGTCGACGCACAACGGCGCATTGTCGACTTCGTCGAGAAGCCGGCCGACCCGCCGGCGATGCCAGGCAAGCCCGACCGTGCGCTCGCCAGCATGGGCATCTACGTCTTCAACGCGCGCTACCTGTTCCGCGAGCTCGAGCGCGACATGGCCGATGCCGATTCGAGCCACGACTTCGGAAAGGACATCATCCCGAAGATGGTGCGCGCTGGCGTCGCGGCGGCGCACCCGTTCGACCTTTCGTGCGTCGGCACGCGGCACGAGCAGGAACCGTACTGGCGCGACGTCGGCACGCTGGACGCCTACTGGGACGCCAACATCGACCTCACCGCCACCGACCCGCTGCTGAACCTGTACGACACCCACTGGCCGGTCTGGACCTACCAGCCGCAGCTGCCGCCGGCCAAGTTCGTCCACAACGCCGAAGACCGGCGCGGCGTCGCGATCGAGTCGTTGGTTTCGGGCGGCTGCATCGTCTCGGGCTCGGTGTTCCGCTCGGTGCTGTTTTCGCAGGCGCGCGTGCACTCGTACGCCAGCGTCGCCTGGTCGATGCTGCTGCCAGGGTGCGAGATCGGCCGCGGCGCGAGGTTGCAGCGGGTGGTGCTCGACCGCGGCTGCCGCATTCCGGAGGGCATGGTGATCGGCGAGGACCCGGTGGCCGACTCGGCCCGTTTCCACCGCACCGAGTCGGGCATCACGCTGGTCACCCGTGACATGCTCTCGGCACTGCAGTGAAGCCGCCGCCGACGTTGAAGGTGCTGCACGTCGCGGCCGAGGTCTTCCCGCTCGTCAAGACCGGCGGCCTCGCCGATGTCGTCGCGGCGCTCCCGGTGGCGCTGGCGGCGCAGGGCGCCGACGTCCGGCTGTTGCTGCCCGGGCTGCCGCAGGTGCTGGATGCCGTGCAGCACGCACGCACGGTGGTCGAGACCGGTCCCTGCTTCGGCGCGCTGCGCGTGCGGCTGCTGCTGGCGCGAATGCCGGGCAGCCAGCTGCCGGTGTACGTGATCGACGCCCCCTACCTGTACCGCCGCGGCGGGGGTCCCTATCAGGCACCCGACGGCGAGGAGTGGGGCGACAACCTGCAGCGCTTCGCGTTGCTCGGCTGGATCGCCGCGCACCTGGCCGCGGGCGACGCCGACCCTCAGTGGCTGCCCGAGATCGTCCACGCGCACGATTGGCACGCGGCGATGACCTGCGCCTATGTCGCTGACCATGCACCGACCGAGAGCACCTCGGTGTTCACGATCCACAACCTCGCATTCCAGGGGCTGTTCCCGATGCACGACTGGCCGCTGCTCGGGCTGGCGTCGCGGCTGATGTCGCCGGCCGGGCTCGAGTTTCACGGCCAGCTCAACTTCATGAAGGCAGGGCTCAAGTTCGCCGACCGCATCACCACCGTGAGCCCGACCTATGCGCGCGAGATCGCCACCCACGACTTCGGCTGGGGGCTCGACGGCGTCATCCGCAGCCGCGAGTCGCATGTGAGCGGCATCCTCAACGGCATCGACGAGGGGGTTTGGGACCCGGCGCGCGATCCGTCGATCGCCGCCGCCTACGACAGCACCCGCCTCGACGGCAAGCTCGCGTGCCGGCGCGCGCTGCAGGCCGAGCTGGGCCTCGAGGTCGACGACGAGCCGCTCGTGTTGGTGCTGGTGAGCCGGCTCACCGCGCAGAAGGGCGTCGACCTGCTGCTCGGCGCGCTGCCGGCGCTGCTGGCGCAGCGGGTGCAGGTGGTCGTGCAGGGCAGCGGCGACTCGGCGCTCGAGTCGGCGCTGCGTGTCGCGCACGCGGCGCATCCGCGTCGGGTGCACGTGACGATCGGCTACGACGAAGCGCGCGCGCACCGCCTGATCGCCGGAGCCGATGTGATCGCGGTGCCGTCGCGCTTCGAACCCTGCGGGCTGACTCAGATGTACGGCCTGCGCTACGGCACCCTGCCGGTGGTGCGGCGCGTCGGCGGGCTGGCCGACACCGTGATCGACGACGGCGGCGAAGGCGACACCCGGTCGACCGGTTTTGTCTTCGACGCCGCGAGCGCCGACGCGCTGGCACGCGCCGTGCAGCGTGCGGTGCAGGCGCGTGCCGACCGCCCGCGCTGGCACCGGCTGATGTTGCGCGCGATGGGCCAGCGCCACTCGTGGGACGGGCCGGCCGCGGAGTATCTCGCGCTGTACCGGCGTGCACGGCGCGAGCAGCCGGTGAGGTGACGACCTCACGCTGCCTCCTGTCGCTGCCCTTGCAGCGTTCGGCGGCGGCAAGCGGCCAATGGCCGCTTGCCGGGCGAGGACAGGTCCGGGCGAGGCTCTGCGTTGGTCAGCCTAGGTCCGGCAATTGGGCGCGCCCGAGCGGGCCGTCATCGGCCGCTCTGGCAAGGCGCGGACCGCAGCGATGGCCCGCGCCATCGCGAGGATCCGCAACACCGCCAGCGTGGCTGAGGGCGGCTCGATCGGGTGCGCAGCGTCCTCGCCCAGCGGGTGACTCGGTTCGTGGTTGACCTCGGTCGATCCGGCACGGTCTTGCATGCGGACGACAGCGGTCAAGTGCCGGATCTAGGCTCAGTCGCGGCCGGCGACGACGACGCGGTTGCGGCCCGCGCGCTTGGCGGCGTAGAGCATGCGGTCGGCGGCGGCCAGCAGATCGAACTCGTCGGTCATCGACGGCTCGACTTCGGCGACGCCGAGCGAGATCGTCTGGCGGTGGTGGACGGCGGGCCGCGGCCCGGCGGGCTCGATCACGAAGACATGCGAAGCCATGGCATCGCGCAGCCGCTCGGCGACCTTGGCCGCGGCGGTGGCGTCGGTGTCCTTCAGCAGCACCGCGAACTCCTCGCCACCCCAGCGGCCGAGCACGTCGGTGGGCCGCAGCGCGGCGGATACCACGGCGGCACTCTCCTTCAGCACGCGGTCCCCGGCCGGGTGGCCCCAGCGGTCGTTGACCGACTTGAAGTCGTCGAGGTCTAGGCAGACCAACGCCAGCGGCAGGCCGTCGCGCCGGGCCCGCACGAGCGCAAGCCGCGCCGCCTCCTGCAGGTAGCGGCGGTTGTAGACCTCGGTGCCGATGTCGATCGTCGCCAGGCGATAGATGCGGTCGTGCAGCAGCGCGTCGATGCTGCGGCGGTCGTGGAACCGCATCACGACGTTGGCAACCCGCACGAGGTCGCCGTCGGCAAGCCTGACGCTGCCGTTGACCTGGACGTCGTTGACGTAGGTGAAGTTGGCCGATCCGAGGTCACGCAGCTCGACACCGTCGCTGGCGACGCGCAGCTCGGCATGCCGGCGGCTGATGCCGATCGCCTCGACGCGCACCGCCGCGCTCGGCGAGCGGCCGATCAGCGACAACCCTTCGTCGAGGTCGAAGCGCTGACCTGCGGCGGCGCCGCTGTACAGGATCAGGCAGGGCTGCTGCAGGTGCGCCAGGCATTGGAACAGCGAGACTTCGCGGTCGGCAAGGGCCAGCGTCGGTGCTTCGTTCATGGCGGGCAGCGGCTCGAAGGGACCGGCCATCGGCCCACCGCGGCGCCGGCGGTGGCGAGGCCTGCAACGGATTTCGGCAGCGCGCAGGCGAAACTGAAGTGCCGCGGCGGCGCTGTCAGTCGGCCTTGGCGACGCGGGTGCGGGCGGCGGGCTTCACGTCGCGGCGAGGTGCCGGCTTGGCCGCCGCGGTTCGGGCCGGGGGCGGGGTGCGCGTGTTGCGCGAAGGCGCCGCTGCGACCCGCTGCCCGCGCTGCGACGCCGTCGGCGCCGGCTGGCGCGCCCCAGAAGGTCTCGGGGCGACCTCGCGCAGCAGCGCGAGCTTGGCATTGTCGGCCACGGCCTCGATGACATCGGCCACGTGAGCAATGCTCCGCGCGACGAGCAGCGTCGATCCGCCCTTGACCAGCATGCGCGCCGGGATGCGGTTGACCGCGCGCAGGTCTTCCTCGCGCATCCCCACCAGCCTCGCGGCCTCGGCGGGTTTGATCGTCTTCGGCGCCACCCAGGCCGTCCAACTGGCGAGCGGGCCTTCGTGCCGCTCGAGGTTGCGGACGAACTCGTTGGCGTTGTCGTACGGCAGCAGCACGCGGGGAGTGCCGGCGGCCAGGATCACCGGCTTCTCGAGCTGCGGGTTGAGTTGGCGGAACTGCTCCGGCTCGAGCCCGGCCAGGCGCGCCACCAGCGCGGTGTCGATGTCGCGAAGCACCGCGACGGTGACGAAATACGGGTGGTTCTCGAGCGAGGGCATCGCGAGGCCGAGTGCCTCCGGGCGGGCGACGATGTTCTTGATCGCCTGCAGCTTGGGCACGTAGTTGCGCGTCTCTGCCGGCATGCGGGGCAGGCTCATGTAGTCGGTGGCGCCGCCGTTTCGGCGCGCGCGCGCCTGAGCCTTCAGCACGTTGCCCTGGCCCCAGTTGTAGGCCGCGAGGGCAAGCTGCCAGTCGCCGAACTGCGCATGCAGCCGCTCGAGGTAGTCGAGCGCAGCCCGCGTCGAAGCGAGGATGTCGCGACGGTCGTCGCGGAAGAGGTTCTGCCGCAGTTCGAAGTCGCGCCCGGTGCCGGGCATGAACTGCCACATTCCCGAGGCCCGTGCCACCGACAGCGCCTCCGGGTCGAAGGCGCTCTCGACGAAAGGCAGCAGCGCCAGCTCGGTGGGCAGGCCGCGGCGCTGCACTTCCTCGACGATGTGGAACAGGTAGCGCGACGCGCGCCCCGCCATTCGCTGCACGTAGTCGGGCCGCGAGGCGTAGTACTGCTCCCACTTGCGCACGAGGTCGTGTTCGAGATCGGCGAGCGCGAAGCCTTCGCGTACACGTTGCCAGAGGTCGGTGCGGGCACTGTCGTCGAGCGGGTCGAGCCGTGCGCGGGGCATCGGCTCGATTGGTGGCGATGGGGGCACCGGCTCGGCGGCTGCGGCTGGCGCCGGCGGGGCGGGCGGAGCTTCGGGCTCGGCGGCGGCCACCTGGGGCGCCGGCACGGGCGGCGGCGCGAGCGGGGCGGCAACGGGGGCGGCGGCACAACCCGCCAGCCAGGCCAGCACGAGGGCCAGCAGGGGCGTCACTAGAATGCGCGGCGGCCGTTCAGTCGTGTGTGCGGTCGGATTCATGACGCCTGAGCAGTCGATTATAGAGTTGGGGCTCTGGCTCCAGACCACGCCCGGGCGCTACCTGCTCGATTGGGAGCAGAAGCGTTTCGACCGCGCGGTGATCGACGCCTTCGGCTTCCACGCGCTGCAGCTCGGGCTGCCGGGAATCGACGCGTTGCGTGCCAACCGCATGCCGCACCGCTGGGTTGCCCAGGACGCCACCGGCTGGATCGATCCAGCCCCGGCGCCGCTCGTCGGCACCGGGGTTGCCGACAGCAGCCTGCCGACCGCGGCGCCGCCGGCGCTGGTGTGCAGCTTCGACGCGCTGCCCTTTGCGGCGGCCAGCCTCGACCTCGTCGTGATGCCCCACTCGCTCGAGTTGGCGCACGACCCGCACCAGACGCTGCGCGAGGTGGAGCGCGTGTTGCGGCCCGAAGGGCGGGTGGTGATCGCCGGCTTCAACCCGGCCAGCCTGTGGGGGTTGCGGCAGCGCCTCGGCCATGCCCGGCTCGGCATCGGCATCGGCCGCAACGGTTCGCTGTATCTGCCGCGGGCGGGTGAGTTCATCGGCTACTGGCGGCTTCGGGACTGGCTGAGGCTGCTCGGCTTCCAGCTCGAGGGCGGGCAGTTCGGGTGCTACCGGCCGCCGCTGTCCACCGATCGCTGGCTCGACCGCTTCGCGTGGATGGACCCCGTGGGCGAGCGCTGGTGGCCGGTGCTCGGCGCGGTGTACTTCCTGGTGGCGGTGAAGCGCGTGCGGGCAATGCGGCTCGTCGGGCTGGTGCGGCGCGAGCAGCGCCAAGCGCGGGCGGCGCCGGCGGTGGCGGCGCGCCGCGTCGAGACGGTCGAGTCCGAGCCGTGACCCGCGCAGGGGCATCCGCCGGCCACGTACCGCCGCCGAGCGAAGTCACCATCTACACCGACGGCGCCTGCCGGGGAAACCCCGGGCCCGGGGGCTGGGGCGCCCTGCTGCGTTCCGGCAGCCACGAGAAGGAGCTGTGGGGTGGCGACCCGAAGACAACCAACAATCGGATGGAACTGACGGCGGTGATCGAGGCTCTGTCGTCGCTGAAGCGACGTTGCCGGGTCGCCATCTATACGGATAGCGAGTATGTCCGGCAGGGCATCACGAGCTGGATCCACAACTGGAAGAAGCGCGGCTGGCTGACCGCCGACCGCAAACCGGTGAAGAACGTCGAGCTCTGGCAGAAGCTCGAGGCGCTGGCCGGGTCCCACCAGGTGCATTGGCATTGGGTCAAAGGCCATGCCGGGGACCCGGGCAACGAACGAGCCGACGCGCTCGCCAACCGCGGCGTGGATTCGGTGATGCGCTAGTGCCCTGTCCCGGAAATACATGCCATTGAGATTCGACCAGATCGCGATGATCGCGGGTGCGCCGGGCGGGGCCGATACCGTGTGGTATCGGCCCCGCCCGGCAAGCCTGCGAGGGCGCGATCTGGTCGAACCCCAGCGGGGCGGGCCGAAACGGGGCGATCGCGGCGTTGCGAAGCCGGGCAGATACCACCCGGTGTCTGCCCGGCTCCGCGCCTTGCGCTCATCCCCGTTGCGGTCCGTCGCAATGGCATGTATTTCCGGGACAGGACACTAGGCGAAGCGCGACGGACCAACCCACCGCCGGCGCCGATATGGGGCAGGCGGTACAGTCCGCCCGGATACAAAAGGCAAGAGTTGCGATGGCGTTGACGACAAGACATGGCCTGGTAGCGGTGATCGCCGTCGCCCTGATCGGCGGCGGGGCCTGGTACTGGCAGAACAAGAGCCCGTCCGCCCGCGGCCCTGCGGTGGCGACCGCCGCACCGTCGGCCCCTGCCGGCGCGCGCACCGGCGGCCCAGCAGGCCCCGGCGGGCCGGTGCCGGTGGAGGTGGGCAAGGTCGTCGAAACCCCGATCACCGACGACGCCAGCGCCGTGGGCTCGTTGCGGTCGCGCCGTGGCGTGATGCTGCGCCCCGAGGTCAGCGGCCGCATCGCGCAAATCGGCTTTGCCGACGGGCATCGCGTCAAGGCCGGGCAGTTGCTGGTGCAGCTCGACGACACGCTGCAGAAGGCGCAGCTGCAGCAGGCGATTGCACAGGCCAACATCGCGCGAACCAACCTGCAGCGCAGCCGCGAGCTGGTCGCGCAGGGCTTCATCAGCCAGAGCGCGGTCGACCAGAACGCGGCCAACCTCGAAGTGGCCGAGGCGCAGGTGTCGCTGGCGCGAGCACAGCTCGCGCGCATGCAGATGCTGGCACCGTTCGACGCCACCGCCGGCATCAAGCTCGTCAACGTCGGCGACTACCTGAAGGACGGTGCCGACATCGTCAACCTCGAGGACATGTCGGCGATGTCGGTCGATTTCCGGCTGCCCGAACGTTACCTGGCCCGCGTGCGGCCGGGGCTGGTGGTCGAGGTCACGCTGGACGCCCTGCCCGGACGCACTTTCGCCGGCCGCGTCGAGGCGGCCGACTCGCAGGTCGACGCCAACGGACGGGCGCTGCTGGTGCGGGCGCGCGTCGACAACGGCGACGCCTTGCTCAAGCCCGGCATGTTCGCGCGGCCCCGCATCGTGTTTGCGCAGCGCGACCACGCGCTGGTCGTTCCCGAGGAGGCGCTGGTGCCGCAGGGCACCCGCCAGTTCATCTACAAGGTGGTCGACGACGGCAAGGGCGGCAAGATGGCGCGCCGAGTCGAGGCCAAGCTCGGGCTGCGGATGCCGGGCAAGGTCGAGATCCTCGAGGGCCTGGCTGCGGGCGACCTCGTCGTCACGGCCGGCCAGGCACGGCTCGCGCGCGGCGACAACGTGCCGGTGCGCCCGATCGATCTCGCCAGCGTCGCCGCGCCGCGGCCGGCGGGGCCCGCGGCGTCCGCAGCCAAGCCGGGTGCGGCGCCGGCGTCGGGCGGCCGGCGCGGCCCGCCGCAGGCCTGAACCCCGCAGGAGACGCGCGATGCGCTTGTCGGAAACCTCGATCCGCCGCCCGGTGCTGGCGAGCGTGATGTCGCTGCTGCTCGTGCTGGTCGGGCTCGTCAGCTTCAAGCAGCTGTCGCTGCGCGAGTACCCGCGCATCGACGAGCCGCTGGTCACCGTCGGCACGCGCTTGCTCGGCGCATCGTCCGAGGTCATCGAGTCACAGGTCACGAAGCCGCTCGAGGACTCGATCGCCGGCATCGACGGCGTCGACATCATGACCTCGATCTCGCGCACCGAGTTCAGCCAGATCACGGTGCGTTTCCGCCTCAGCAAGGACCCGGACACCGCCGCCGCCGAGGTTCGCGACCGCGTCTCGCGCGTGCGCGGGCGGCTGCCCGACGCCGTCGACGAGCCGGTGATCGCCAAGGTCGAAGCCGACGCGACGCCGACCATCTGGCTCGCCTACACGTCGGAGACGATGTCGCCGCTCGAGCTGACGGAGCTGATCACCCGCGTCGTCAAGCCGCGGCTGCAGACGGTGCCCGGTGTGGCCGACGTGCAAGTCGGCGGCGACCGCAAGTTCTCGATGCGGCTGTGGCTCGACCCCGACAAGCTCGCCTCCTACCGGCTGACGGTGCAGGACGTCGAGGACGCCTTGCGGCGCCAGAACCTCGAGGTGCCGGCCGGCCGCATCGAGAGCTCGCTGCGCGAGTTCAGCGTCACCGCGCGCACCGACTTGAACACCGTCGAGCAGTTCAACGACATCGCGCTGAAGACGGTCAACGGCTACACGGTGCGCATGCGCGACGTCGGCCGTGTGCAGGAGGGTGCGGCGAGCGAGCGCACGCGTGTGCGGCTCAACGGCGTGCCGAGCATCTCCACCGGCGTCATTCGCAACGCCACCGCAAACCCGCTCGAAGTGGCCGACGGCGTGCGCGCGGTGATGCCGCTGATCCAGCGCGACCTGCCGCCTTCGGTGACGGTGGTCCAGGCCAACGACCTCTCGGTTTTCGTCGACCGCTCGATCAAGGCGGTGTTCAAGACCGTGGTCGAGGCGGTGGTGCTGGTGGCGCTGATCGTCTTCGTCTTCCTGCGCACCTTGCGCGCATCGTTCATCCCGCTGGTGACGATTCCGGTCAGCCTGATCGGCGCCTTCGCGCTGATCGCGCTCGCCGGTTTCACCGTCAACACGCTGACGCTGCTGGCGCTGGTGCTGGCGATCGGCCTCGTCGTCGACGACGCGATCGTGGTGCTGGAGAACATCTTTCGCCACATCGAGGAGGGCATGACGCCGTTCCAGGCGGCGATCAAGGGCGTCCGCGAGATCAGCTTCGCGGTGGTGGCGATGACACTGACGCTGGCGGCGGTGTTCGCGCCGCTGGCCTTCACGCCCGGCCGTACCGGCCGGCTGTTCTCCGAGTTCGCGCTGACGCTGGCCGGCGCGGTGCTGGTGTCGGGCTTCGTCGCGCTGACGCTGACCCCGATGATGTGCAGCAAGCTGCTGCGCCACAACCCGAAGCCGAACTTCTTCGACCGCGGCATGGAACGTGTGCTGGTGGCGGTGACCCGCGGCTACTCGGCCGTGCTCCGCGGTGCGCTGAGCGCTCGCTGGGTGGTGGTGCTGGTGATGCTGGCCAGCGGCGGCGGAAGCTGGTGGCTCTTCAAGACGGCCAAGAGCGAGCTGTCGCCGCTCGAAGACCGCGGTGTGATCGCGATGCCGATCCGCGCCCCCGACGGCGCGACGCTCGACTACACCGCGCGCTACCTCGACGCGATCGAGGCCATCACCTCGCAGTACCCGGAATTCGACCGCCGCTTCATGTTCATCGGTGGCGGCCAGGTCTCGAGCGCCTTCGGGGTGCTGCGTGCGGTCGACTGGGAGGAGCGCAAGCTGACGACGATCGAGCTGCAGCGTTTGCTGATCCCGCAGCTGACCTCGCTGCCCGGGGTCAACGTCTTCCCGGTGACGCCGCCGAGCCTCGGCCAGGGCTTCCGCGAGCGGCCGGTCAACTTCGTGATGACCAGCAGCGACAGCTGGGAGAACATGTCGCGCATCACGCAGGCGATGCTGGCCGAAATGGCCAAGAACCCGGGCATCGTGCAGCCCGACGTCGACCTGCAGCTCAACAAGCCCGAGGTCTTCATGGACGTCGACCGCGCGCGCGCCGCCGACATGGGGGTCTCGGTCGAGTCGGTCGCCCGCACCGTCGAGACGATGCTCGGCGGCCGTGTCGTCACGCGCTACAAGCGCGACGCCGACCAGTACGACGTGATCGTGCAGACCGAGGCGCGCGGCCGAACGACGCCCGAGGACATCGAGAAGCTGTTCGTTCGCGGCCGCAACGACACCATGGTGCCGCTGTCGTCGTTGGTGAAGGTGCGCGAGGCGGTGAGCCCGCGCGAGCTCAACCACTTCAACCAGCGCCGATCGGTGGCCTTCACCGCCAACCTCGCCCCCGGCTACTCGCTCGGCGAGGCGCTGAAGTTCATGGACGAAGCGGCCGCACGGGTGATGCCGCCCGGCTATGCGAGCGACCTCAACGGCGTCAGTCGCGAGTTCCGATCGAGTTCGGGCGCGCTCGGGCTCGTGTTCGTGCTTGCGCTGCTGTTCATCTTCCTCGTGCTGTCGGCACAGTTCGAGAGCTACATCGACCCCTTCGTGATCCTGCTCTCGGTGCCGCTGTCGATGGTGGGTGCTCTCGGCACGCTGCACCTCACCGGTGGCACGCTGAACGTCTACTCGCAGATCGGGCTGATCACGCTCGTCGGGCTGATCACGAAGCACGGCATCCTGATTGTCGAGTTCAGCAACCAGCTGCGGCAGCGCGGGCGCGGCATTCGCGAGGCGGTGATCGAAGCTTCGAGCCTGCGGCTGCGACCGATCCTGATGACCACGGGCGCGATGGTGCTCGGCGCGGTGCCGCTGGCGCTGTCCACCGGTGCCGGCGCCGAGAGCCGGCAGCAGATCGGTTGGGTGATCGTCGGCGGCATGAGCTTCGGCACGCTGCTGACGATCTTCGTCGTGCCGACCGTCTACACGCTGTTCGCGCGCAAGGGCGTTCCGGGCGAGATCACCGAGCCCGAAGCGCCGGAAGTCCCGGCGGCGCACGGGGCAGACTGAAGGCGTCGCGTCAGGCCGTCTTCGGGACCGCGTAGCGCAGCTCGGCGAAGCCGCTGCCGAAGGCCTGCACCGATGTCAGCCGCAGCGGCGGCGACGTGATGCGCCGCGGCAGCAGCGGCCGGCCCTCGCCGAGCGTGACCGAGGCCACCTGCACGATCAGTTCGTCGAGCAGGCCGGCGTCGTGGAACTGGCCGACGAGGTCACCGCCGCCCACCAGCCAGACGTTTGCATCGCCCGCGGCCGCGCGCATCGCGCGGTGCACCGGGCGCACATCGCCTTCGACGAAGCGAATGTCGGCGCCGGCCACCGGGGGCAGCGCGCGGTGCGTGAACACCCAGGTCGGCTGCCGGTATGGCCATGCCGCCGATTCCGGCGTGCCGGGCTCGACGACATGGCGCAGCATCCACTCGTAGGTCGATGCGCCCATCGCGAGTGCGCCGACAGCGCGGACGAACCCAGGGTAGCTGGTCTCGTTGACGTCGCCGAGCGGGAACAGCCAGTCGAGCGAGTGGTCGGGTGTCGCGATGAAGCCGTCGAGGCTGGACGCGGTGTAGTACTGCGTGGCCATCGCGTCGAAGAGGCGGGCTAACCGCCGATGTAGGACATCTCGACGCGCCTTGCACCGCCCGCCGGGGCGCCGGAGGCGCCGCGCAGCTCGGAATAGCGGTCCAGGCGCTCCGCCCAGACATGCGCAACGGCGGCCGCGATCTGCTCGTCGCTCCACGGCAAGCCGGCCTCGCTGTTGCCCCGCAGCAGCGCGCGCAGATCGTGCCCTTGGCTCGCGAAGAGGCACAGGAAGAGCTTGCCTTCGGTCGACAGGCGAGCGCGGTTGCAGTCTCGACAGAAGGCACGCGTCACGCTCGAGATCAGCCCCAGCTCGCCGCGGCCGTCGCGCCAAGCCCAACGTTCGGCCGTTTCGCCGGGTGCGCTCGGCTCGAGCGGCTCGACACCGAAGGCCTGGTCGAGCAGGCGTCGCACCTCGGCAGACGGCAGCACCTCGTCCATCCGCCAGCCGTTGGTTGCGCCGACATCCATGTACTCGATGAAGCGCAGCACCGCCGCGGGGCCGTAGCGCTCGCGAACGTGGCGCGCCAAAGGCACGATCTCGTGGTCGTTGGTGCCGCGTTTGACCACCATGTTGATCTTCAACGGAGCCAGTCCGGCGGCGATCGCGGCGTCGATGCCGCCGAGCACGTCGGCGACCGGGAAGTCGACGTCGTTCATGCGGCGGAACACCGTGTCGTCGAGCGCATCGAGGCTGACCGTCACGCGCTTCAACCCCGCCGCCCGAAGGGCACTCGCCTTGCGCGCGAGCAGCGAGCCGTTGGTCGTCAGCGTGATGTCGAGCGGCGCGCCGTCGGGCGTGCGCAGCGCGGCGAGCATCGACACCAGCCCCTCGACGTTCTTGCGCAGCAGCGGTTCGCCGCCGGTGAGCCGCAGCTTGCGCACGCCGAGGCCGACGAAGACACGCGCCAGCCGCGTGATCTCCTCGAAGCTGAGCAACGACGAGTGCGGCAGGTACTTGTAGTCGGCGTCGAAGATGTCCTTCGGCATGCAATAGGTGCAGCGGAAGTTGCAGCGGTCGGTGATCGAGATGCGCAGGTCGCGCAGCGGCCGGCCGAGGCGGTCGCCGAGCAGGCTGCCGGCCGGTGGCGCACTGTCGGGTACGAAGGGGCGCGCGGCGGCGTAGCGCACCTCGGCCAGCGGGATGATCTGTTCGCCCATCGCTCGCGATTGTGCCCGCCGGGGGGCGGCACTCAGCGGGCCGGGTCTTCGGCCGCGGTGTCGAGGCCGGCGCGGCGGGCGCCGTTGAAGCGGCGGGACCAGTAGGCGTCGCGCATGTTCTCGATGCGCACCGAGGCGCCGGTGCGCGGCGCATGAATGAAGCGGCCCCCGCCGACATAGATGCCGACATGGCTGAACGCGCGGCGCATGGTGTCGAAGAAGACGAGGTCGCCGGGTTCGAGCTGCTCGCGCGCGACCGGCTGCAACGAAGCATCGCCCGCCTGCTGCGAGGCACTGCGAGGCAGCACGAGGCCGGCGGCGTGCTCGAAGATGTGGCGCGTGAAGCCACTGCAGTCGAAGCCCTGCTCGGGCGTGCTGCCGCCGCGGCGATACCGGACCCCGACGAAGTTCATCGCCGAAATCACGAGGTCACCGGCGGTGTTGCGCACTTGGCGGGCGATGGCACCGGCTTCGGTCTGCAGTGCATCGGCCGCGAGCAGACCACGCTCTTGCAGCAGCGCCAGCATCGCATCGCCGGGGGCGGCGTCGGGCATCGCCTGCGCACCGATCGCCCACGCACCCAGGGTGGCGGCGACCAGCAGTCTGGCAGGGTGGGCTCGCATCGGGCGGCGAGCTTACGGGCCGGAGTTGCCGGGTGTCAACGCGGCGTCGCCCCGGCCTGCTTACAGTCGCCCGGTGGGTGTGGCGCGCCAGCGTCAGGGCAGCGTCAGTGCCTGCCGCCCTAATCGCCGCTGCCACCGCATGCCGCGCGAGGAGACACCACGCCATGAGCCAGACCGGGTACGCCGACTTCTACCGCCGCTCGATCGATGATCGCGATGCCTTCTGGGCCGAGCAGGCAGCACTGATCGACTGGAAGACCCCGTTTGCGCAGGTCTGCGACTACGGCCGGCCGCCGTTCGCGCGCTGGTTCGTCGGCGGCAGCACCAACCTGTGCCACAACGCGGTCGACCGCCATCTCGCGGCGCGCGCCTCGCAGAACGCGTTGATCTGGGTCTCGACCGAGACCGACGAGGAGCGTGTGTACAGCTTCGCCGAGCTGCACGCCGAGGTGCAACGCATGGCGGCGACCTTGCGCGCACTGGGGGTCGGCAAGGGCGACCGCGTGCTGATCTACATGCCGATGATTCCGGAGGCCGCCTTCGCGATGCTGGCCTGCACGCGAATCGGGGCGCTGCACTCGGTGGTCTTCGGCGGCTTCGCGAGCGTCAGCCTCGCGAGCCGCATCGACGACGCGAAGCCGGTGGTCGTCGTCAGCGCCGACGCCGGCAGCCGCGGCGGCAAGGTGGTGGCCTACAAGCCGCTGCTCGACGAGGCCATCACGCTCGCCGCGCACAAGCCGGCAAAGGTGCTGATGGTCGACCGCGGGCTGGCGCCGTTCTCGCGCGTCGAGGGCCGCGACGAGGACTACGCTGCCTGGCGCGAGAAGCAACGCGACGCGCAGGTGCCGTGCGAGTGGGTGGACGCCACGCACCCGAGCTACACGCTCTACACCAGCGGCACCACCGGCAAGCCCAAGGGCGTGCAACGCGACACCGGCGGCTACGCGGTCGCGCTGGCGTCGAGCATGAAGCACATCTTCCTCGGCCAGCCCGGCGAAACCTACTTCTCCACCAGCGACATCGGCTGGGTGGTCGGCCACAGCTACATCGTCTACGGGCCGCTGATCGCCGGTATGGCGACCATCATGTACGAGGGCCTGCCGATTCGCCCCGACGCGGCGATCTGGTGGAGCCTGGTCGAGAAGTACAGGGTGACAGCGATGTTCAGCGCGCCGACCGCGGTGCGGGTGCTGAAGAAGCAGGACCCGGCGTCGCTCCGGCGCCACGACCTTTCGAGTCTGCGCGCGCTCTTCCTCGCCGGGGAGCCGCTCGACGAGCCGACCGCGAAGTGGATCGCCGAGTCGCTCGGCAAGCCGATCATCGACAACTACTGGCAGACCGAGACCGGCTGGCCGATCCTGACCATCTGCAACGGCATCGAGCCGGCGCCGAGCAAGTTCGGCTCGCCGGGCAAGGCGGTCTACGGCTACGACATCAAGCTGCTCGACGAGACCACCGGCCAGGAGCTGACCGGCGCGCATCAGAAGGGCGTGGTGGCGATCGAAGGGCCGCTGCCCCCGGGCTGCATGCAGACGGTGTGGGGCGACGACGAGCGCTTCGTGAAGACCTACTGGAAGACGGTACCCGGGCGAATGGTCTACAGCACCTTCGACTGGGGCATCCGCGACGAGGACGGCTATTTCTTCATCCTCGGCCGCACCGACGATGTCATCAACGTCGCCGGCCACCGCCTCGGCACGCGCGAGATCGAGGAGAGCATCTCGAGCCACCCCAACGTCGCCGAGGTCGCGGTGGTCGGTGTCGCCGACGCGCTGAAGGGCCAGGTCGCGATGGCGTTCGCGGTGCTGAAGGACCCGTCGAAGGCGGCCACCCCGGCCGATGCGCTCAAGCACGAGGGCGAGATCATGAAGCTCGTCGACGACCAGCTCGGCGCGGTCGCCCGCCCGGCGCGCGTGCGGTTTGTCACCGTGCTGCCGAAGACGCGCTCGGGCAAGCTGCTGCGCCGTGCCATCCAGGCCGTCTGCGAGAGGCGAGACCCGGGAGATCTGACGACGATCGAGGACCCGAGCGCGCTCCAGCAGATCAAGGAGCTGGTCACGGCTTCGACGTAGGCCAGCGTCGGCGCGAGCAGGAACAAATCGGCAAAGCCGAGGGCCGAAGCCGAAGCCGAAGCCGAAGCCGAAGCGGAAGCGGAAGCGGAAGCGGAAGCGGAAGCGGAAGCGGAAGCCGGAGGGTCGGGGCCTCAGCGGGTCTCAGCGCGATGCGTTCATCGAGCAGTTGCGCGACAGCAGGCCGTCGCGTTCGCGAACGATCGTGGCTTGTCCCTCGAAACGGTCGTCACGTGGGCGGTAGCGGCCGTTCATCTCGATCCGCCACGGGTTGCGCTGTTCGGCGCCGCGCAGTTCCCAGCCGCGTCCGCTCAGCTTCAGCTGGCCGTCCTTGTCGAGGGTGCCGGTTGCAGCCTCGTAGTAGGTGCTGCCGGCGCGGGTCCAGGTGACGCGTCGGCCGGTCACTTCGAGCGAGGCCTTGTGTTCGAAACCCCGGTTCTGCGCCAGGTTGGGCGGCGGGTTGACGATCTGGCCGCAGGCAAAGGACGCGTTCCAGAAGCCGTCGGCGTTCGCCACCGGAGCCGGCGCGGCGGGCGGGGGCGGTGCCGGTGCATGCGGCGCTGTGGTGGTGGCGGGCGGCTTGGCTGCCGCAGCGGCGGGGGCGGCTGTGCGCTCGGCCACCAGGGTGCAGTCGCGTGTCACCAAGCGGTCGGTGGGGCGCATCAGCTGGACGCGCGCCTCGATGCGCTTCGGCCCCGCCAGGTACTCGCCGCGCGCCAGCACCAGCCAGTCGCCGCTGGCGTTCTTGCGTGTTCCACGGCCCTCGGCGGACAGGCGGCCCTGGCCGTCGAAGCTGCCGGCCACCGTCTCGACGAAGTTGGCGGTCTCGCGCTTCCAGGTGATGCGGGCACCGTCGACCTCGACCGGCATCTCGGTCGAGAAGGCCTCGAAGCCGGGCCCGCTGGCGCCTGGTGAGCGGCTGGCGCCACAGGCGAACTGAGCGCGCCAGGTGCCGGATTCAGGCCCCAGCGCGGCCTTGACCGGTGCGGGGGGTTTTGCCGCCGGCGCCGGCGTGGGTGCCGTCGTGCCGCGCGGGGGCGCCGCAGCCGGCCCGGGTGCGGGCGCGGGGGGCGCCTGGGGCGTGGCAGCCCGGGTCGGTGGAGGCGTCGCCTGGGCGGTGATCGTCGGGGCGGGCGGCGGCGGCGCCGAGGGCTGCGCGGATGGCGCTGCCGGGGCCGGGCCGACCGCGGCCGGTGCCGGCGCCGGCGCCGGCACCATCGCCACCGCCGGTGCATCGGCCCCCTGAGCGCTGGCCGACGGCGGCGATGCGGGCGTTGCCGTGGCGGATGGGGTCGCCGGCGCCGGCAGCGTGGTACCGCCTGCGCCCGGCGCTGGCAGTGGCGCCGGGCCCGGGCGCAACGCGTACCAGCCACCGGCACCGACCATCAGCGCGAGCGTTCCGCCGGCCATCGCCAGCCAGCGCATGCGCCCGCTGCCGCTGCGGGTGGTCGAGGGCATCGTCACGGTGGCGTTGCCGGTGGTGTCGGCGCCGCTGCGCGCGGGCACGGGGAGCGGCATCGACGGCAGCGTGTCCAGCCCCGTCACCGGAGCGCCGCCGCTCGAGGCACCCAGCGCGCGGGCGAACTCGGCAGCGCTGGCGAAGCGGTCCTGCGGGTCCTTGGCCAATGCCCGCTGCACGGCGGCGTCGATGTCGGCCGGAATCGAGGGGTCGATCGACCGCAGCGAAGGTGCCCGTTCGTGCGCGATGCGGTGCAGCACCTCGACATCGGTGTTGCCCTGGAACGGCAGCTGCCCGGTCAGCAGCTCGAACAGCAGCACGCCGGTCGAGAAGACGTCGGTGCGCTCGTCGACGGCGTGGCCCGAGATCTGCTCCGGCGACGCGTAGCGCAGCGAGCCGACGATCAGCCCCTGCGTGCGGGTGGCATCGGAGTCGGCCAGCCGCGCGACGCCGAAGTCGCACAGCTTGACGACGCCGTCGGGCTGCAGCATCACGTTGGCCGGCTTCACGTCGCGGTGGATGACATGATGGCGGTGTGCAAACGACAGCGCGGCCAGCAGTTGCTGTGCGACGTCGAGCACCTGCGCGAGCGAGAAGCGTTCGCCGGCGGCGAGCCGGCGCTTCAGGTCCTGCCCGGCGACGCGCTCCATCACGATGTAGGCGGTGCCGCCGTCGCGACCGGTGTCGTACAGCGCGGCGATGTTGTGGTGCTGCAGCCGCCCCGCCGAGCGCATCTCGGCGCGGAAGCGCGCCTCGAAGATCGCCCGCTCGTGGTCGGAGAGCGCGTCGAGCGCGATCGTCTTGATCGCCACCGGGCGGTCGATCTGCGGGTCGTGGCCGTCGTAGACCACGCCCATGCCGCCGCGGCCGATGATGCCGTCGATGCGGTAGCGGCCGAGTTCGGCGGGCTGCATCGGCGACGACGGCGGGCTACAAGACCTCGGACGCGAAGTCGGCGAGCCGCGAACGTTCGCCGCGCGCCAGCATCACGTGGCCGCCGTGCGGCCAGCCCTTGAAGCGGTCGACGGCGTAGGTCAGGCCCGAACTGCCCTCGGTGAGGTACGGGGTGTCGATCTGCGCCAAGTTGCCCAGGCAGACGATCTTCGTGCCCGGGCCGGCGCGCGTGATCAGCGTCTTCATCTGCTTGGGCGTCAGGTTCTGCGCCTCGTCGATGAGCACGAACTTGTTCAGGAAGGTGCGGCCGCGCATGAAGTTCATGCTCTTGATCTTGATCTTGCTGCGAACGAGGTCGTTGGTGGCGGCGCGGCCCCACTCACCGGCGCTCGAGTCGCTCTTGGCCAGCACCTCGAGGTTGTCGTCGAGCGCGCCCATCCACGGCCCCATCTTCTCCTGTTCGTCGCCGGGCAGGAAGCCGATGTCCTCGCCCACCGGCACCGTGACGCGGGTGACGATGATCTCGCTGTACCGCCGGTCGTCGAGCACCTGCGCCAGCCCGGAGGCCAGCGTCATCAAGGTCTTGCCGGTGCCGGCGGTGCCGGTCAGCGTGATGAAGTCGCACTCCGGGTCCATCAGCAGGTTGAGCGCGAAGTTCTGCTCGCGGTTGCGTGCCGTCACGCCCCACACCGCGTTCTTCGCGTGCGTGTAGTCGCGCAGGGTCTTCAGCACCGCGCTCTTGCCGGTGATCTCGGTGACTCGGGCATACAGCGGCGCTGCGCCCGGCGTTTCGAGGTAGACGAACTGGTTGATCAGCAGCACCGGCACCAGCGGGCCGGCGATTCGGTAGTAAGTGTGGCCACCCTGCTGCCAGCTCTCCATCGTCTTGCCGTGCCGCTCCCAGAAGTCGGCCGGCAGCGGCAGCACGCCGGTGTAGAGCAGGTCGCCGTCCTCGAGCGTCTTGTCGTTGAAGTAGTCCTCGGCCGGCAGACCCAGTGCGCGCGCCTTGACGCGCATGTTGATGTCCTTCGACACCAGCACCACGTCTCGCCCGCTGTGCAGCTGGCGCAGGCTGCGAACGACACCGAGGATCTGGTTGTCGGCCTTGCCCTGCGGCAGGCCATCGGGCAGCTTGACGTCGATCAGCGTGGTCTGGAAGAAGAGCTTGCCACCGGCCTCTCGGTGCCCGGTGGCAGCCAGCGTGATGCCCTCTTTCGGGTCGTGCGGGCCGGCCTTGTCGGCCAGGCTTGCGAGCTGGTCGAGCTCGCGACTGACCTGCCGCGCGTTGCGCGCCACCTCGCTCATGCCGCGCTTGTGGTTGTCGAGCTCCTCGAGCGTGATCATCGGCAGGTAGATGTCGTGCTCCTCGAAGCGGAAGAGCGACATCGGGTCGTGCATCAGCACGTTGGTGTCGAGCACGAAGAGCTTGGCCGGCCCGGCGGTGCGGGGCCTGCGGGCGCGGTTGGCGGCCGGCACCGGCATGGCCGGGCGCAGTGGCGCCGCGATTGCCGGTGCCTCGGGGCGCGCGGCGGCCGATTGCGCGCGGTCGTCGAGCAGCGCGAGCGCGGCCTCGGGCAGCGTCTCTGCGCTCGGGCGGGTCTTCAGCGTGCGCTTGGCATCGCCTTTGGGGCCGGCCTGCGGCTCGAAGTCGGCAGTCGAGAGCAGGGCACCTTTCTTGGACGGCGGCTTGGGCAGTGGCATAAGGTCGGGTGGGGTCTCAAAAGGACAAAAGCCGCACAGCGAGCTGCGCGGCTTTGGCGGGGAAACGAGGTCCGCGCGGTGGCGGACTCGGGACGGGGCTCGTGCCGATGGTCAGGCTGCCTTCTTCAGGGCCTTCACCGCCTTCAGCACCTCGTCGACATGGCCGGCGACCTTGATGCCGCGCCACTCGGCTCGCATCACGCCCTCGGCGTCGATCAGGAAGGTGCTGCGCTCGATGCCCTTGACCTTCTTTCCGTACATGATCTTGTTCTTGACGACGCCGAACATGTGGCACAGCTTCTCTTCGGTGTCGGCGATCAGCTCGAACGGCAACTCGAGGCTGCTCTTGAACTTGTCGTGCGAGGCCATGTTGTCGCGCGAGACGCCGAACACCACGGCACCGGCCTTCAGGAAGTCCTTGTGGCGGTCGCGGAACTGCATCGCTTCCGTGGTGCAACCGGGCGTGCCGTCCTTCGGGTAGAAGTACAGCACCACCGCGTGACCGAGGTGCGACTGCGGCGTGAACTTCACGCCGCCGGTGGCGACCGCTTCGAACTCCGGCAGGGCTTTGTTGACTACAGGCGTCATGGGTGGGCTGTTCTCTCTTGCCTAGCGAATCGGCGCGCCGCGGTGGGCAAAGCCACGTGATTATAAAGTCGTCGTCAAGCGTCCCCGGCCGCCGCCAGCAGAAGCGCCGCCACCACCGAGCGCCGCTCGCTGGCCAGCACGTTGAAGGTGCGGCAGGCGGCGGCGGTGTCCATCGTTTCGACGCCGATGCGCCTCTCGATCAGCGCGCGCAGCAGTGCCGGTGGGGCGAAGCGCAGCCGCGCCCCGCTTCCGAAGATCACCACCTCGGGGGCGAGCGCGACCAGTTGCTCGAAGTGCGAAGGCGCCAGCGCGTCGAATGCGGCCACGCCCCATGGCTGCACCGGACCCGTCCAGGGAACGACCAAGCTGCTCTCGTGGGCGGCACCGCCCACCCAGACACGGCCCGGCTCGTGACGCGAGATCATGTTCACGCCTTCGAGCGTGTCGGGCTGGAACTTCAAGGGCGGCGGGTGGTGCGCTGGAGGCCGGCCCGACAGGACCCGGCCGGTAGAATTGTACGTTTCGCGCCAGCGTCCGAAGGCCCCTGTCTTGAAGCCGATCGCCAAGTCCAGCAAGCTCGCCAACGTCTGCTACGACATCCGCGGCCCGGTGCTCGACAAAGCGAGGCAGATGGAGGAAGAGGGCCAGCACATCATCAAGCTGAACATCGGCAACCTGGCGGTGTTCGGGCTCGAGCCGCCCGACGAGATCGTGCAGGACATGATCCGCAACCTGCCGCATGCGGCGGGCTACACCGACAGCAAGGGCCTCTTCGCGCCCCGCCGCGCGGTGGTTCACTACACCCAGGAAAAGCGCATCCCCCATGTGACGGTGGACGATGTCTACCTCGGCAATGGCGCCTCCGAGCTGATCGTGATGAGCCTGAACGCGCTGCTCGACGACGGCGACGAGATCCTGGTGCCCGCGCCCGACTACCCGCTGTGGACGGCCGCGGTCTCGCTCTCCGGCGGTACGCCGGTGCACTACATCTGCGACGAGGGCGCCGAGTGGCTGCCCGACATCGACGACATCCGCCGCAAGATCAACCCGCGAACCAAGGGCATCGTCGTCATCAACCCCAACAACCCGACCGGCGCGCTCTATCCCGAGCCGCTGCTCGAGCAGATCGTCGAGCTGGCGCGTCAGCACCAGCTGATCGTCTTTGCCGACGAGATCTACGACAAGACGCTCTACGACGGCCACACGCACACCAGCATCGCGTCGCTGGCCGACGACGTGCTGTTCGTCACCTTCAACGGCCTGTCGAAGAACTACCGCTCCTGCGGCTACCGGGCCGGCTGGATGGTGGTCTCGGGCGACAAGCGCCGCGCGCGGGACTACATCGAAGGGCTGAACATGCTGGCGTCGATGCGGCTGTGTTCGAACACCCCCGGTCAGCTCGCGATCCAGACCGCGCTCGGCGGCTACCAGAGCATCAAGGACCTGGTCGCCCCCGGAGGGCGCCTCGCGCGCCAGCGTGACCTTGCGTACCGGCTGCTCTCCGAGATCCCGGGCGTCAGCGTCGTCAAGCCGAAGGCGGCGCTGTACATGTTCCCGCGGCTCGACCCCAAGCTCTACCCGATCGACGACGACCAGCAATTCGCCTACGAGCTGCTGGCCGACGAGAAGGTGCTGATCGTCCAGGGCACCGGCTTCAACTGGGCGACACCGGATCACTTCAGGCTCGTCTTCCTGCCCAACTCCGACGACCTCGCCGACGCCGTCGGCCGCATCGACCGCTTTCTCGCCCACTACCGCAAACGGCACGCATGAATCCCCCCCGAAGCGCCTTCGGCGCCTCCCCCCCAGGGGGTCGCCGCCAGCAGCCCGGCGAAGCCGGATCCGCCGCGGCCGCTGGGTCGTCGCGACCCGCATTGGAGATGTCTTGATCAAGCCCATTCAAGTCGGCCTGCTCGGCATCGGCACCGTCGGCAGCGGCACCTACCGCGTGCTGCAGCGCAACCAGGAGGAGATCCGCCGCCGCGCCGGCCGCGAGATCCGCATCACGATGGTGGCCGATCTCGACACCGCGCGTGCGAAGTCGGTCGTCGGTGACGGCGCCGAGGTCGTCGCCGACGCGCGCGCCGTCATCGCCAACCCGGCGATCGACATCGTGATCGAGCTGATCGGCGGTTACGGCATCGCAAAGGCGCTGATGCTCGAGGCCATCGCCGCCGGCAAACATGTCGTCACCGCCAACAAGGCGCTGCTCGCGGTGCACGGCAGCGAGATCTTCGAGGCCGCGCACGCCAAGGGCGTGATGGTCGCGTTCGAGGCTGCGGTGGCCGGCGGCATCCCGATCATCAAGGCGCTGCGAGAGGGGCTCACTGCCAACCGCATCGAGTGGGTGGCCGGCATCATCAACGGAACCACCAACTTCATCCTCTCCGAGATGCGCGCCAAGGGCATCGACTTCGCGGTGGCGCTGAAGCAGGCTCAGGACCATGGTTACGCCGAGGCCGACCCCACCTTCGACATCGAAGGCATCGACGCCGCGCACAAGGCGACGATCATGAGCGCGATCGCCTTCGGCATCCCGGTGCAGTTCGCGAGGGCGCATGTCGAGGGCATCAGCGCGCTGCAGGCGGCCGACATCCGCTACGCCGAGCAGCTGGGCTACCGCATCAAGCTGCTCGGCATCACGAAGCGGCGCGAGGACCTGGTCGCCGCGCCCGCCGGCGCGGGTGGGATCGAGCTCCGGGTCCACCCGACGTTGGTGCCTTCGCAGCGGCTGGTGGCCAATGTCGAGGGAGCGATGAACGCCGTGGTGGTGCAGGGGGATGCCGTCGGCACCACGCTCTACTACGGCAAGGGTGCCGGCAGCGAGCCGACGGCGAGCGCGGTGGTGGCCGACCTCGTCGACATCACCCGGCTGCACACCGCCGACCCCGACCACCGCGTGCCGCACCTCGCCTTCCAGCCCGGCGCGATGGCGGCGACGCCGATCCTGCCGATCGACGAGGTCGTCACCGCGTTCTACCTGCGCCTGGTGGTGGCCGACAAGGCCGGTGTGCTGGCGCGTATCACCGGCATCCTGGCCGAACACGAGATCTCGATCGACGCCGTGCTGCAGCGTGAGAGCGCCGAGGGCGAGAACCAGACCGACCTCATCATCCTCACCCACGACACCGTCGAAGGGCGCATGAAGGCGGCGCTGGCGCAGATGCAGGCGCTGCCGACGGTGCTGGCGCCGATCGTGCGCATCCGCAAAGAGGAGCTGAATTGACCTCCCCGAAGCGCCTGCGGCGCCTCGCCCCAGGGGGCGCCGCCAGCGGGGCGGCCGAGCCGGATCCGCGGCGGCTGCATGGGGCCGCACTGCAACTCGCAGGCCCGGAGACATGAAGTACCTGAGCACGCGCGGCGACCCTTCGCGGCGATCGTTCTGCGAGATCCTGCTCGAAGGCCTGGCACCCGACGGCGGGCTCTACCTGCCCGAGCGCTACCCGCGCGTGGACGCGGCGACGCTGGCGCGCTGGCGGCCGCTGCCCTATGCCGAGCTGGCCTTCGAGGTGCTGTCGCTCTTCGTCGACGACATCCCGCCGGCCGACCTGAGGCGGCTGTGCCGCGAGACCTACGACGAGACGACCTTCGGCACGCGCGAGATCACGCCGCTGCGGCTGCTCGGCGGGGGCCTGCACGTACAGGCGTTGTCGAACGGGCCGACGCTGGCTTTCAAGGACATGGCGATGCAGCTGCTCGGGCGGCTGTTCGAGTACGAGCTCGGCCGCCGCGGCGCGCGGCTGAACATCGTCGGCGCCACCTCGGGCGACACCGGCAGCGCCGCCGAGTACGCGATGCGCGGCCGGCGCGGCGTGCGCGTCTTCATGCTCAGCCCGGCCGGGCGCATGAGCCCGTTCCAGCAGGCGCAGATGTTCAGCCTGCACGACGAGAACATCCACAACCTGTGCATCGAAGGCACCTTCGACGACTGCCAGGACATCGTCAAGTCGATCGGCAACGACCTCGCCTTCAAGCGTGCGCACGACATCGGCACCGTCAACTCGATCAACTGGGCGCGGCTGGTGGCGCAGGTCGTCTACTACTACGCCGGCTACTTCCAGGCGACGCAGCGCGACGGCGATCCGGTCTCGTTCGCCGTGCCTTCGGGCAACTTCGGCAACATCTGCGCCGGCCACGTCGCGCGGTCGATGGGGCTGCCGATCGACGCGCTGGTGCTGGCCACCAACGAGAACGACGTGCTCGACGAGTTTTTCCGCACCGGCCGCTACCGCGTGCGGCCGGCGGCCGAGACCTTCGAGACCTCGAGCCCGTCGATGGACATCAGCAAGGCGAGCAACTTCGAGCGTTTCGTCTACGACCTGCTCGGTCACGACGCCGCCGCCGCGGCGCGCACCGCCGAGCTCTTCGGCCCCAGGCTGGCGCAGGAGGGCGGCTTCACGCTCACCGCCGACGAGTTCGCCCGCGTACCCCGCTACGGCATCGTCTCCGGCCGCAGCACCCATGCCGACCGGCTGGCGACCATCCGCGACGCCTGGCAGCGCCACGGCACGATGATCGACCCGCACACCGCCGACGGGCTGAAGGTGGCGCGCGAGCAGCTGAAGCCGGGCGTGCCGATGGTCGTGCTCGAAACCGCGCTGCCGGCCAAGTTCGCCGCCACCATCCGCGAGGCGCTCGGCCGCGACCCCGAGGTGCCGGCGGCGCTGCGCGGCATCGAGCAGCTGCCGCGCCGCTACACGACGCTGCCGGCGGACGCTGCCGGTGTTCAGCGCTACATCGACAGCCATTGCCGCTGACGCGAAGACGCACGCGATGGCCGAAGCCCGCCCGCTGCTGACGCTCGACGACGCGCTGGCGCGCCTGGTCGCCGGCGCTGCGCCGTCTGCCATCGGCGACACCGAACGCATCGCCACCTTCGACGCGCTCGGCCGCGTGCTCGCCGGGGACGTGACCAGCCTGCTCGACGTGCCACCGGCCGACAACACGTCGATGGACGGTTATGCACTGCGCTGCGCCGATGTGCCGGCCGCGGGCGCCGTGCTGCCGGTGTCGCAGCGCATCCCGGCCGGTGTCGTCGGCCAGCCGCTCGCACCCGGCGCCGCCGCGCGCATCTTCACCGGCGGGCAGATCCCTGCCGGCGCCGACGCGGTGGTGATGCAGGAGCAGTGCGAGGCACTCGCCGGCGACGGCCTCGGCGCGGTGCGCGTCAACACCGTGCCCGCCCCCGGTCAGTGGGTGCGCCTGCGCGGCGAGGACGTACGGCACGGCAGCGTGGTGCTGCGCCGCGGCGAACGGCTCACGCCGCAGGCGCTCGGGCTCGCGGCATCGGTCGGCGCCGCCTCTCTGGTGGTGGTGCGGCGGCCGCGGGTGGCCATCTTCTCCACCGGCGACGAGCTGGTGATGCCCGGCGAGCCGCTGAAGCCGGGCGCCATCTACAACTCCAACCGCTTTTTCCTGCGCGGGCTGCTGCAGGCCGCCGGCTGCGAGGTGAGCGACCTCGGCATCGTTCCCGACCGGCTCGACGCCACCTGCGAGGCGCTGGCGCAGGCCGCCGCCGCCAACGACCTCATCGTCACCTCGGGTGGCGTTTCCGTCGGCGAGGAAGACCACCTGCGCCCGGCGGTGGCCTCGCTCGGCTGGATCGAGAACTGGCAACTGGCGATCAAGCCGGGCAAGCCGCTCGCGTTCGGGGGAGTCCGCCGCGTGCAACCGGCGGGTGGCGGTGTCCGCCGGGTGGTACCGGCGGGTGGTGGAGTCCGCCGGGTGGAACCGGCGGGTGGTGGCGCACAGCAGGCTCACGGCGCGGCGGCGCTGTTTCTCGGCCTGCCCGGCAACCCGGTGTCGAGTTTCGTCACCTTCCTGCTCGCCGGCACACCGGTGCTGCGGGTGCTGCAGGGCATGGACGCGGCGTTGCCGCCGGCGCTGCCGCTGCAGGCGGCCTTCGACTGGCCCAAGCCCGACCGCCGGCGCGAATTCCTGCGCGTGCGGTTGGACGCGCAGGGCCGGCTCGAGCTCTTCCCCAACCAGAGCTCGGGCGTGCTCACGTCGGCCGTGTGGGCCGACGGCCTGGTCGACAACCCACCGGGGCAGGCCATCCGCCGCGGCGACGTCGTTCGTTTCCTGCCGCTGGCGCAGCTGGTGTCGCGATGAAGGTGCGCGTGCGCTATTTCGCGTCGCTGCGCGAAGGGCTTGGCCAAGGCGAGGCGGTTGAGCTGCGCGAGGGCGCGACGCTGGCGCAGCTGCGCGATGCGCTGATCGCGCGCGGCGGCGCCCACGCCGCGCTGCTCGCGCGCGGGCGCGCTGTGCGCTGTGCGCTGAACCAGGTGATGGCCGACGAGTCGGCCGTCGTCGACGACGGCGCCGAGGTGGCGTTCTTTCCGCCGGTCACCGGCGGCTGAGTTCTTCGCTCGTCGCGCGTTCGAGCGCCGCGCGCGTCGCCGCGCGCACCGCCGGGCTGGCCGGCCACATCGGCGCCCGCAGCAGCTCCTCGATCTCACCGGCTTCGGCCAGCGCCGCCTTCAGCGGTGCCGGGCTCGGCTCGGCGAAGAGCGCACGGGTCAGCGGCTGCAGCCGCCGCCACAGCTGGCGTGCCTCTTCCAGCCGTGATTCGGCCAGCGCGCGATGCAGCGCGACGAAGGCCGTGGTGGCGAGGTGCGCCGACGCCGTGATGCCGCCCACCGCGCCGCGCGCCAGCTGGTCGAAGAGCTCGTCGTCGTTGCCGGCGAGCAGCGCCAGTCGGCCGTCGGCGAGCACGGTCTCAGCGGTGTCGCGCTGGCCGCTGCAGTCCTTCAGCGCGACGATGCGCGGGTGCGCCGCCAGTTCGAGCAGCGTCGCCGGCTCGATGCGCACGCCGGTGCGCCCCGGGTGGTCGTAAGCCACCAGCGGCACCGGCGACGCATCGGCCACGTGGTGGAAGAAGTGCACGATGCCCGCCTGCGAGGGCCGCACATAGGCCGGCGCGGTGAGCAGGAAAGCCGCCGGGCGGTGGCTCTCACCGAGCTGCCGCGCACGCTCGGCCACACGCTCCGGCCGCGTGCCCGCCAGGCCGCAAAGCACCGGCTTGCCGGCCGCAGCGTCGATGGCCGCGGCGAGCAGTTCCTCCTGCTCGGCGGGGTCGAGCATCGCCGCCTCGCCGGTGCTGCCCAGCGCGACGAAGCCGGCCACGCCTTGCGCCGCCAGCCGCCGCACCAGCGCCGCCAGTGCGGCCAGGTCGACTTCGCCACCGCCGGCACCGCGCAGCGGCGTCACCAGCGGAACCCAGATCCCTTCGAAAGACAACGAACCCATTGCACGCTCCTGCACAACACCGACCGCGTGGGTGCGGCACCGGCCGGGCGCAGAAGCTGCCGGGGCGGGGGAGGAGCGGGGGCGGGAAGGAGGGAGATGGAGCGCTCTCGTGCACCGGGCTGTTCCGTCGCTCGACCGGCGCCGGAACAGCCGCTCCGGTCAGACGAGCGACTGCCTTTTCTCTTTGCGCACCGCGGCACCGGGGCGGGCCCGGTGGCTGGGGAGTGCGGTGCGCATCGACATGACGGGCGGCATTGTAGGGGCGCGGTGCGAGAATGCCCCGCGATGGCGCGCGTGAGCATTCAGAGCGAAGACTTCGATCTCGGTGCCGAGGTCGCCGCGCTGCGCGCCGGCGATGCCGCGGTGGGCGCGGTGGCGGCCTTCGTCGGCACCGTTCGCGACCGCCACCCGGGCGGCGCCGGTGAGGTGAGCGGGCTCGAACTCGAGCACTACCCGGGCATGACCGAGAAGGCCATCGAGGCGATGATCGACGCCGCTGTGGCGCGCTTCGGCATCCGCGCCGCGCGCGTCGTGCACCGCGTCGGGCCCCTGGCGCCGCTCGACCAGATCATGATGGTGGCGGTGACCTCGGCGCACCGCGGCGCGGCCTTCCAGGCCTGCGAATTCCTGATGGACTACCTGAAGACCCAGGCGCCGTTCTGGAAGAAGGAGACCACGCCGGAGGGATCGCGTTGGGTCGACGCGCGCGTCGCCGACGACGAGGCGCTGCGCCGCTGGGGCATCGTCGCGGCGAACGCGTCCGACAGCGTGCAGCCCACCGCGGCCGCGCCGGCCGCCGCTCCGCGCTGACGATGCCGCTCGACAGCGACTTCGACGCACGCGCGCTGCGCAACGCACTCGGGCGCTTCGCCACCGGCGTCACCATCGTCACCACCGTCGACGCCGCGGGGGTGCCGGTGGGCCTGACCGCCAACTCCTTCAATTCGCTGTCGCTCGAGCCGCCGTTGGTGCTCTGGTCACTGCGCTCGGCCAGCCCGAGCCTGGCGGCTTTCGTCGCCGCGCCGCGGTTCGCCGTCAACGTGCTCGGCGAGGCGCATGTCGAGCTGTCGCGGCGCTTCGCTTCGGCGGTGGACGACAAGTTCGCCGACGGCGCCTGGGCGCGCGGCCCCGGCGGCATGCCGCTGCTCGCAGGCTGCGCCGCGGTGTTCGAGTGCGAACGCGTTTCGCATCAACAGCAGGGCGACCATATGCTCTTCATCGGCCGCGTGCTGCGCATCGCCGAGGCGCCGGTGCCGCCGCTGCTGTTCCAGGCCGGGCATTACCGACTGCTGGGGGAGATCCTGTGAGGCCGCAGGCAAAGTGGATCGAGATGTTCGAGCAGGCCTTCCGCCTGTGCGGGGTGGCCGCCGGCGACGCCTGCGCGGTGCTGTCGGAGACGCTGTCGCGGCCGCTGCTGCCTGAGCTGTCGCGGCTGGCGCTCGAGCGCATCGGTGCGCGCGCCTTCGAGATCGTGCTGCCGCCGCGGCCGCTGGCCGCGCCGGTGCCGGTTCGTTCCACCGGTGCGTCGGACGCCATCGGCGGCCTCGAGCCGGTCGTGGCCGCACTCGCCGGCTGCACCTTCGTTGCCGACTGCACCGTCGAAGGGCTGCAGCATGCCGCCGAGCTGCCGCGCATCCTGAAAGGCGGCGCCCGCGTGCTGGCGATCAGCAACGAACACCCGGAGATCCTCGAACGCTGCCTGCCGCGCGCCGACGACGAAGCCCCGGTGCGCGACGCGATGCGCCGGCTGAAGGCGGCGCGAACGATGCACGTGACGTCGGCCGCCGGAACCGATCTGCGCGTCTTTCTCGCCGGCGCGCGCGTCGGCGGCGTCTGGGGTTTCACCAGCAAGCCGGGCACGCTGTCGCACTGGCCGGGCGGGCTCGTGCTCGCGTTCCCGGCGGCGGGCAGCGTCAACGGCACGCTGGTGCTCGACCGCGGCGACGTCAACCTCACCTTCAAGCGCTACCTGCAGGACCCGGTGCGGCTCGTCATCGAGAACGACCGCGCGGTGGCGGTCGAGGGCGACCATGTCGACGGCGAGCTGATGCGTGGCTACTTCGCCGCCTGGGGCGATGCCGACGCCTACGCGGTGTCGCATCTCGGCTGGGGCCTGAACCGCCGTGCGCGCTGGGACGCGATGGCCTTCTACGACAAGGCCGACTTCAACGGCACCGAGCTGCGCGCCTTCGCCGGCAACTTCCTCTACTCCACCGGCGCCAACGAGGTTGCCGGCCGCCACACGCTCGGCCACTTCGACCTGCCGCTGCGGGGCTGCACGGTGGCGATCGACGGCGAGGCGGTGGTCGAACGCGGGGTGTTGCAATGAACCCGATCCGAGCCTCGAAGGGGGCGACATGACGATGCCGGCCTTCGTGCTGCAGGGGCAGGGCGCCGACGCGGTGCTGCTGCTGCACGGTATCGGTGGCGGCGCCGCGGTGTGGGGCGATGCCGGCTCCGGCACCGCTTCGGCGCTGGCGTCGGCGCTCGGCTGCCGGGTGGTGGCGGTCGACCTGCCGGGCTACGGCGCGTCGGCCCCGATGGGCCCGCCGACGCTGGCGGCGATGGTCGACGGCGTCGTGGAGGTGCTGGCGGCGCTGGCACCGCGGCGCACCGCGCTCGTCGGCCACAGCATGGGGGGCATGGTGGCGCAGGAACTCGTCGCAACGCGCCCGGGGCTCGTGAACGCGCTCGTGCTGGCCTGCACGTCGCCCGCCTTCGGCCGCGCCGAAGGCGACTGGCAGGCGCGCTTCGTCGCCGAGCGGCTCTCGCCGCTCGACGCGGGGCTTGGCATGGCCGGCATGGCACGCGCGCTGGTGCCGGGCATGGTGGCGCCGGGCGCGCAGCAGGCCGTGCTGGCGGCGGCGATCGATGTCATGTCGCGCGTGCCAGAGTCCACCTACCGCGCGGCGCTGAAGGCGATCGTCGCCTTCGACCGCCGTGAGGCGCTGCCGCAGATCGCGGTGCCGACGCTCTGCCTGGCCGGCGCCCACGACCGCACCGCGCCTCCGGAGGTGATGCAGCGCATGGCGGCGCGGATCCCGGGCGCACGCTGCGCCGTGCTGCAGCACGCCGGCCACATCGCGAACCTCGAACAACCGGCCGCTTTCAATGCGACGGTGGCCGCCTTCCTGCAGGAGCAGGGTATCGGTGGAGGGGCTTGAACCCATGCACATCGCCGGCAGCACCGAAGGGCTCACGCGCCAGCAGATCGAGCTGGTCGAGCTCGCAGCCACACTCGGCCGCGAGAAGTTCGCACCGCGCGCCGCGCGTTACGACGCCGAAGCGAGCTTTCCATTCGAGAACTACGACGACCTGCGCGACGCCGGGCTGCTGAAGATCTGCGTGCCGGCGGCTTACGGCGGGCTCGGCGCCGATTTCGCCACCTACGTGATGGTGGCCGCCGAGATCGGCCGCCACTGCGGCGCGACGGCGCTTTCGTACAACATGCATGTCTCGTCTTGCATGTGGAGCGGCTTCATCGCCGATGCACTCCACATGACGGCGCAGCAGCGCGCCGACCACGAGGCCAAGCGCGCGGTGCACTACGCGCGCATCGTCGGCGAAGGCAAGGTCTATTCGCAGCCCTTCAGCGAAGGCGGCGCCGCCGCCGCGGGCAAGGCGCCCTTCGGCACGCTGGCGCGGCGAGTCGACGGCGGTTATGTCGTCAGCGGCCGCAAGATCTTCGCCTCGCTCGCCGGCGCCGCCCACTGCTACGGTGTGCTGTGCACGCTCGACGTGCCCGGCGCGACGCAGCGTGATTCGCTGTACCTCGTGGTGCCGGCCGACGCCGCTGGGGTGAAGGTGGTCGGCGACTGGGACCCCCTCGGCATGCGCGGCACGGTCAGCCGCACGTTGCTCTTCGACGGTGTCTTCGTCCCCGACGACGCGCGGCTGATGCCCGAAGGCCTGTACCACCAGGCGGCGCTGCGATACCCGCACATGTTCGCCACGCTGTCGCCCACCTACATGGGGCTGGCGCAGGCGGCCTACGACTTCACCGTGGCCTACCTGCGCGCCGAGGTGCCGGGCATGCCGAAAGTGCTGCGCCGCATGTACCCCACCAAGCAGATCGCAGTGGCCGAGATGCGGGTCAAGCTCGAGCAGACGCGTGCGCTCTTCCTGCAGAACGCACGCGCCGCGCGAATCGACCCCGACAAGGACACCCGCATGCGGCTCTACGCCGCGCACTACACGATCATGGAGAACGCACAGGCGCTGGCGGCGCTCGCGATCCGCACCTGCGGCGGCCAGAGCTTGCTCAAGAGCCTGCCGCTCGAGCGCATCTACCGCGACGCACGTTGCGGCTCGCTGATGCTGCCGTGGACTGCCGAGCTCTGCCTCGACCGCCTGGGCCGCGAGTGCCTGTACGAGCCGGGCGAGAAGGACGAGGCGATCGAGTGAGTGCGGCTGCTGCCGTGCCGGTGCTGTGGCACCGCATCGCACGCCAGATCCTGCGCACGCCCGAGTCGCCGGCACTGCACACCGGCGCCCGCGGCACCAGCTACCGCGAGTTCGGCCAGCTGATCGACGACGCGGTTGCGACGCTGCAGTCGCTCTCGCTCGAGCCCGGCGCGCGGGTCGGCTGGCTCGGCCTGAACTCGCCGCAGATGCTGGCGATGCTGTTCGCCTGTGCGCGGCTGGCGCTCGCCTTCGTGCCGCTGAACTGGCGGCTGACACCGGCCGAGCTTGGCCGCGTGATCCGCCACGCCGGCCTCGCCGCGCTGCAGGGCACGCCGGAGATGGCAGGGCTGGCGGGCGAGGCGTCGCTGGCTGCGCAGTACCCGCCGGAGCCCATCGTGCCGCCCTGCATGCCGGGCGACGTGCTGCTGTCCTACACCTCGGGCACCACCGGCGAGCCGCGCGGTGCGCTGCACACCCAGGCCGGCATGGTGGCCAACATCGACGCCGCGCTCGCGGTGCAACCGCTGTCCGCCGCCGACCGCGTGCTCGCGGTGCTGCCGATGTTCCACGTCGGCGGGCTGTGCATCCAGGTGCTGCCGGCGCTGGCGGTGGGCGCGCAGGTGATGCTGCACGAGCGCTTCGATGCCGGCGCCTGGCTTCGCGACGCCGCGCGCTGGCGGCCAACCACCAGCCTGCTGGTGCCGGCGGTGATGCGCGCGTTGACCGAACACGCGGACTGGGCGGCCACCGACCTGTCGTCGCTGGCCTTCGTCAACAGCGGCAGCCAGATCGTTCCGGTGGCGCTGATCGAGGCCTTTCATTCGCGCGGCGTGCCGGTGGCGCAGGTGTGGGGGGCCACCGAGACCGGGCCGGTGTCGATCGCGCTGCCGCCGGCGCGCGCGCGAGCAAGGGTCGGCAGCACCGGCTGGCCGGCGCCCGGCGTCGAGGCCAGGCTGGTCGATGCCGAGGGCCGCCGGGTGCCCGACGGCGAAACCGGCGAGATCCAGCTCCGCGCCGCCAACCTGCTGCGCGCCTACCACCGCGAGCCGCCGGGCAGCGGGTTCACCGCCGACGGCTGGTGGGCGAGCGGCGACCTCGCACGCCGCGATGCCGACGGCAGCTACACGGTTGTCGGCCGCAGCAAGGAGCTGATCATCTCCGGCGGCGAGAACATCCACCCGGCAGAGATCGAACAGCTCGCCGCCGCGTGGCCCGGGGTGGCCGACGCGGTGGTGATCGGCCTGCCCGACGACCGCTGGGGCGAGGTGCCGGTGCTGGTGCTGCAGCCCAGGCCTGGCGAGGCCATCGACACCGAAGCGCTGCGCGCCAGCTTCGAAGGCCGGCTCGCGCGCTTCAAGCACCCGCGGCGGATCGAGCTGCGCCTCGAACTGCCGCGCACCGCGCTCGGCAAGGTGCGGCGCGACGCGCTGAAGCAGCAACTCGTGCCGTGACCGCCCCCGCCGAGGACAGCCAAGCGCAACCCCGGCCGGTGCTTCTGCAGCTGCTGGGGGTGCCGCGGCTGCGTACCACCGGCGGTGACTGGGTGCCGCTCGGCCGACACGACGCCTTGCTGCTGGCGCTGCTGACGGTCGAACACGAGGCCGACCGCCGCCGCACCGCGGCGCTGCTCTGGCCCGACAGCGACGCGGCGCGCGCCAACAACAGCCTGCGGCAGCGCATCTTCAGGCTCAAGCGTCAGGCCGGTGCCGATCTGGTTCACGGTGAAGCGGTGATCCGGCTTGCCGCCGGGGTGCATCACGACCTGGTGCTCGGCCCGCCCGACGCCGAGCCGCCGGTGGGTGAACTGCTGGGCGGCTGGGCGATCGACGGCGACAGCGGCATCGAGGAGTGGCTGCTGCACGCGCGCGGGCGCTGGCGGCGCCAGCGGCGCGAGCGCCTCGCTGCGATGGCCGGACAACTCGAGAACGAAGGGAGGCTGGCGGCGGCACTGGCGCTCGCGCACCGGCTGCTCGACGACGACCCGGCGGCCGAGCATGCGCACCGCCGGCTGATGCGGCTGCACTATCTGCGTGGCGACCGCGCAGCCGCGATGGCCGCCTTCGACCGCTGCCGGGAGCAACTGGCGGCGCTGCTGGCGACGAAGCCGGGTATGGAGACGCTGGCGCTGGCCGAGCTGATCGGTCGCTCGGCCCTGCCTTCCCAGCCGGTGACGGCGCCTCCGCCGGCGGTGTTGCGCCGTCCGCCCCGCACCGTCGGTCGCGACGATGCCCGCCGGCAGATCGAGCAGGCGCTCGCCGCCGGCCGTTGCGTGTTGCTGTGCGGGGAGCCGGGTGTCGGCAAGACGAGGCTGGCTCAGGATGTCGCGCAGGCCCGGGGCGGCGCCGACTTCGCCGGCGCTGTGGCGGGTGACCAGGCGGTACCGTACGCAACCGCATCGCGATGGCTGCTATCGCTCGTGAAGCGATGCGGCGCGCCGGAGACGGTGCCTCAACGCTCCGAGATGGCAAGGCTGGTCCCAGGTCTGGCGACCCCACCGCCCGGGCCCCTGCAACCGCACAAGCTGGTCGACGCCGCGTGGTCGGTGGTTCAGCACGCGGCGCAGTCCGGCGCGCTGCTGCTGGTCTTCGACGACCTGCAGTTTGCCGACCCGGCGTCGCTCGAACTGCTGCTGACGTTGGCGGGCCGATCGCGCGGCAGCGGTGTGTCGTGGCTGCTGGCGGTGCGCCATGCCGAGCGGCCACCGGCGCTCGACACCTGGCTGGCCGGCAGCGACGGCCAGCTCACCGAAGAGGTGCGACTCGGTGAACTCGACGTCGCTGCGGTGACGCAGCTGCTGCAGGACCTTGCGATGCCCGGCATCGATGTCGAGGCCTGGGGGAATGCGCTGCACCGCCATGCCGGCGGCCACCCGATGCGGCTGCTCGAGACGCTGCGCAGCGCCGCCGACCGCCGCGGTGCCCTGCCGCCCAGGCCGCCCGCGTCGTTGCCGGTGCCGCAGCCGATCGGCCGCATGATCGACAAGCGGCTCGAGAGCCTGCCAAGGTCGGCACGCCGGCTGGCGCAGCTGGCGGCGCTGGCCGGCCCCGACTTCTCGGTTGCACTGGCGGCACAGGTGCTGCGTGTGCACGAGATCGATCTCGCAGGGCCATGGTCCGAACTCGAAGCGGCGCAGTTCATGGCCTCGCGTGGGTTTGTGCACGACCTCGTCCGCGAGGCCTGCCTGGCCAGCGTGCCGGCGCCGATCGCGCGTGCGCTTCACCGGCAGATCGCGGCCGCCTCGGCCGCCGCCGGTGCGCCGAGCGCGCGCGTGGCCGAACACTGGCGGCTGGCGGAGCACTGGAGCGAGGCGGCGTCGGCCTATCGCGAAGCCGCCGCGGTGGCGCTCGCCGCCGGGCGGCGGCGCGAAGAGGCGACACTGCTCGCCACGGCGGCCGAGTGCCACGGCCGCGCCGGCCAGCCGGGGCCGCGCTTCGAGGCGCTCTGCGATCGCATCGGAGCGCTGGTGCAGTGCGCCGACGCCGGCGAGCTGCGCACCGCGATCGCCGAGCTGGCGGATCCTCCCGCCGGTGCCGCCCCGCTTCGCGACGTGGCGGCTGCCGAGGCGCAGATCGTCTTCGGTGACTTCGACGCGGTGGTGCAGTCGATGCCGGCGGCGATCGCCGCGGCGGCCGCGAGCGGACAGGCCGAACTGTCGGTGCTGGCAGCCCGTCGCCACGCCGTGGCGCTGGTGAACCTCGGCCGGCACCGCGAAGCCGCTGCCGCGTTGGCCGAGCGCCTGCCCGCCGCCGAGGCGCTCGAGCCGATCAGGCCGCGCTATGAGTTCCTGGGTGAGTACGCCACGGTGCTCGAACGCTGCAACCGCCGCCGAGAGGGCTTCGACGTGATGCAGCGCGCGATCGCGCTCGCCACCGCCGCGGGCGACGACGGCACCGCGGCGACGATGCACGTCAACCTCGGCGTCAACCGCGTCTACTGGGGCGATGCCGGGGCTGCGGTGGCGGCCACCGAGCGCGGCCTGGCGCTGCGCACCGCGCACGACGGGCTTGCCGGTCTCGCCGCCGGCATGGACATGACGCTGGGCGCGATGTGCCGCGACGCGGGCCGCTCCGGCGAAGCGGTGCAGCGGCTCGAGCGTTCGTTGGCGGCTTTCGAAGCCGACGGCAACCGCCTCTGGATCGGCAACGCGCAGTCGCACCTGGCGTTGCTGTGGCTGCAGCTCGGCCAGCCTGCCCGCGCGGCGCATCTGCTCGGTGGCAACGACGATGGGCTGCCGCCGTTCATCGTCGCGCGGCGGATCGCCGCGCGCGCGCTGCTGGCGCGCGAGCGGGGGCGCGAGGCACTGCCGCTGCTCGACGACGCGCTGGCTGCCTTGCGTGGTGCCGACCGTGCCGACGTCCGGCTGGCGATCGAACTCGAACGCTGCCGCGAGCTGCCTGCCGGCGACACCGCGAAACTCGCCGACCAGGTTGCCCGCGAAGCCGAGGCGGCCGAGTTGATGGGGCATGCCTTCGCGGCGCGCGTGCTGGCCGCCTCTGCGCGGCAAGCCCAGGGCCGGGCGCCCCGGCTGCCGGCGCGCGAGCTCCGAGCGATTGCGGCGGCGTCTCCCACGCTGGCCCCTTCGGGTTTCGACCGCGTCGTGTTGTGGCGGCATCTCGCCGGTGTTCTCGAACGCTCCGGCGACGCAATGGGCGCGCAGCGGGTCAGACAGCACCTGTCGGCGTGGATCGGAGCCGGTGCCGGGACGCTGCCGGAGCCGCTGCGGGCGGCATTCCAGCGGCGGGCGGCGGCGCCCCTATGAACGTGCACGGGCTCGGCATCGCCGGACATGCACCTGGTCGCCAGGCCCGACGGCGGGTGCTGCTCGCGGGCCCGGCACAAACGAGCCGCTGCCGAAGTGATTCCGGGACGATTGCCCGCGATGCGGTGAGGCTGATGGTCCGAGGTCTGCGGGACACGGGAAGTCGGCGCCCGATGCGGAGCATCGCCATCGCACCGAGCGCCGCCAGACCCAGTGATCCGGGCGCAGGCACCGGCTGCGCGGGAGCGCCGGCCAGCAGCGACGCCAGCTGTGCCGGGTCTCGGAGGTCGATCGTCCGGGCACCGAAGAGCAGGGCTTCGGTGCTGGGCACATGAATGCCGAGGGCGCTGCCCGACGGCCGGTGCCACGCCACCAGGCATTCGGTCATGCAGTCGCCTTCGAAGCTCGGCGTTGCCGCCCAAGCCAGCGCCGACCAGCGCGGCTCCCGGAACCAGCCGAAGTCGAAGTCCGCCAACTCGAGGTCGCCGAAGTCGATGCTGTCTTCGCCCTCGCCGCCGACGTAGAGGTCGTTGCCCCACGCGGCCACCAGCAGGCTCAGCACGTCGTCCCCGTCGCCGCCATCGACGAAGTCGTTGCCACCCAGGCCTGACCAGAAGCGGTCGTTGCCCTCCATGCCGAAGAGCATCGCCTCCGCGGCACCGGACCAGCCGACCAAGTCGTCGCCGTCGCGCAGATTGACGACGACACCCACGGCTGCACCGTACATGACGATGTCGTTGCCCCTTCCAGCATCGATCAACGCGTAGCTTGCGCCGGCGACCGGTGCCGAGATCTCGACGACGTCGTCACCGTCGCCGGCGGCAACCCGCTCCACCGAGATCAGAGTCGGCTCCGCGGCGCCGTGTTTCAGCCAGTCACCCCCGTTTGTTGCCACCAGCGTGTCGGTGCCGCCCCGGCCGTCGTAGCGACCGCGGCTGACATTGAAGGTGCCGTTGATGGCGGCCGGGCGGCGGCCGGTTGGATGCTCGAGCGTGGCCGACACGGCGGTCACCGAGCCGACGAAGCCCAGGAAGTCGGCTCCGTTGGTCCCGACGACGTCGATGAGCGCGGCGCCGGCGGTGATGGGTAGCCACAGCCAGCCGGCCAGCAGGCCGGCAATCGTGTGTCGACGGAGGCAGCAGATCATTCGGTCTCCTCTCCGGCGTGAGCACCGGCCGTTGTTGCAGCCACGGCAGCCTGCCGGCCTGGCGTTACTGGCGGGTTACCGTCGAGCCAACCCCTTGCAGGGGCTACGATGCCGGCCGATGCCTGCGCCTCGGCCCGTTGCCGCCATCGCCTGCCCCCGCTGCCGCCGCCCGATGGCGGCGCTGCTCGCCGAGGGGCACTATGGCCGTGAAGTCGAGATCGACCTCTGCGACGCCTGCCGTCTGGTCTGGTTCGACGACTTCGAATCGGTCAACCTGTCCGGCCTCGGCTGGATCACGCTGCTCGAAGGCCTGACCGAGGCCGAAGCAGCGCCGGCGCCATGGGCCGGCCGCGAGCTCGGTTGCCCACGCTGCCGGGCGCCGCTCACGCAGGTGCACGACCGCACCCGCTGGGGGCGCTTCGTCGCGTTGCAGTGCCGCCAGCGCGATGGCTTCCTGCAGAGCCATGCGCTGCTGCTGGCCGAGCGCGGCCTCGTGCGGCCGCCGACACCGCGCGAGCGCGAAGCGGCGCGGCGTGAGCCCGGCGGCTGGCCGTGCCTGAACTGTGGCGCACCGGCGACCGGTGACGACGAGTGCAGCCACTGCCGCAGCCCGCTGGTGATGTTCGACCTGCCGCGCCTGGCCGAGGCCTTGCGCCCCGCCCCCGCCGACCGCGCCACCGCCACCGGCGGGCGGCTGCTGGCCTGGCACTGCCACGGCTGCGGCCAGTCGCTCGACCCGACCACGCTGACCGACTGCCCGCAATGCGGCCACCCGGTGCTGGCGCCGACGCTGGCCGACCTGGCGCCGCTGCTGGCGGCGCTGCGCGACGAGTGGCGTGAACTCGCCGCCGCAAGGGCCGCCGCCGCCGAGGTGCGGGCACAAGTGCGCGTGCGGTTGCGGCAGGGCGGTTGACAGGGCCGACCGCGCGGTCCTGCGGCGGGAACGCGGGCAGACCGACGCCGCAGGAGTCGTGTTCGACCTTGGGGCTCCTGCCGGGGTCCATGACTGCAAGCGACCCGTCCCCGCATCGGATCGCCCGGGCCCTGGTTGCCTACACTCCGCCGCCATGACGGCAGAGACACCGACCACCGAAGAGGTCGACGTGCTGGTGGTGGGCAGCGGCGCCTCGGGCATGGCGACGGCCATCACCGCGGCGTCGCAGGGGCTCGAGGTGCTGGTGGTCGAGAAGCAGCCGCAGTTCGGCGGCACCACCGCGCGTTCGGGCGGCTGGCTGTGGGTGCCGGGCACGCACCTGGCGCGCGAGCAGGGCATCAACGAGCCGCCCGGCGCGGCGCGCACCTACCTGCAGCACGAGGCCGGGGCGCATTTCGACGCGCGGCGGGTCGACGCCTTCCTGCGCGGCGGGCCGCAGGCGATCGAGTTCTTCACCCGCAACACCTGCGTGCAGTTCGACCTGCCGCCGGTCTTCCCCGACTACCACGCCGAGGCGCCGGGCGGCGCGCCGGGCGGGCGTTCGATGGTCACGCGCCCCTTCGACGGGCGCCAGCTCGGCACGCGCGTCCGGCAGCTGGCGCCGCCGCTGCCCGAGCTCACGGTGTTCGGCATGATGCTCGGCTCGGGGCCGGAGATCCGGCACTTCATGCGCGCCTTCCGCTCGCCGGCGTCCTTTGTCTTCGTCGTCCGCCGGCTGGCGCGGCATGCGCTCGATGTGCTGCGGCACGGCCGCGGCATGACGCTGACCAACGGCAACGCGCTCGCCGGCCGCCTGGCCCGGGCGGCGATGGACCTCGGCATCCCCGTCTGGCTGGAGAGCCGGGTGACGCAACTGATGCAAGAGCAGGGTGGCGTCGCCGGGGCGCTCGTCGAGCGGCCGGGCGAGCGCTTGCAGGTGCGCGCGCGGCGCGGCGTCGTGCTGGCCTGCGGCGGCTTTCCGCATGACCTGGCGCGCCGTTCGATGCTGTTCCCGCATACACGTGACGGCAGCGGGCACTACTCTCCGTCACCGGCGGCCAACACCGGCGACGGCCTGCGCCTGGCCGAGGCGGTGGGTGGGCGGGTCGACACCTCGCTCCCGCACGCCGCGGCCTGGGTGCCGACCTCGGTGACCCGGCGTGCGGACGGCAGCGCCGGCGTCATGCCGCACTTCATCGACCGTGCCAAGCCCGGTGTCATCGCCGTCTCGCCGCAAGGCCGGCGCTTCACCAACGAAGGCGGCTCGTACCACGACTTCGTGCAGGACATGGTGGCCGCCTGCCGCGCCGAGGGCGCGCCGGAGGTGCACGCCTGGCTGCTGTGCGACCACCGCGCCCTGCGCCGTTACGGCCTGGGCTGCGTGGCGCCGTTTCCGATGCCGATCGGCCGCCACCTGGAGAGCGGCTACCTGCGGCGCGGCGCGACGCTGGCGGCGCTGGCGGGTGCGATCGGCGTTCCGGCGGCGGCGCTGGAGGCCACCGTGCAGCGCTTCAACGGCGCCGCGCGGCGCGGCGAGGACCCCGACTTCGGCAAAGGCAGCCGCGCCTACAACCGCTACCAGGGCGACGCCGGCCATGGCCCCAACCCCTGCCTGGCGCCGCTGGAGCAGGGGCCTTACTACGCCATCCGCCTGGTGGTGGGTGACATCGGCACCTTTGCCGGCCTCGTCACCGACGAGCACACGCGGGTGCTGGCCGGCGACGGCCGCCCGATCCCGGGCCTGCACGCGGTCGGCAACGACGCCGCCAGCATCATGGGCGGCAACTACCCCGGCGCCGGCATCACGCTCGGCCCGGCCCTCACTTTCGGCTACCTGTGCGGCATGGCATTGGCGCAGCCGCCCACGCTGCCCGCGCCGGCCGGTGCACCCCCGTCGTCGCCGCGCCATCACCCCGCATGACCGCCACCCCACACCGCGCCGGCATGGCGCCCGACCGTCTGCAACGCCTGGGCCGCTGGCTGCAGCGCGACTTCGTCGACACCGGCCGCATCCCCGGTTGCCAGCTGCTGGTGGCGCGCCACGGCGAGGTGGCCTACCGCGCCACGCTCGGGCAGATGGACGTCGAGCGCGCGCGGCCGATGCGCGAGGACACGATCTTCCGCATCTACTCGATGACCAAGCCCGTCACCTCGGTGGCGCTGATGATGCTGTGGGAGGAAGGGCGCTTCGGCCTCAACGACCCGGTGCAGCGCTACCTGCCGGCCTGGCGCGGGCAGCAGGTTTGGGTGGAAGGCGCCGGCGCCGCGATGCGCACACGCGCGCCGCGCCAGCCGATGACGATGCGCCACCTGCTCAGCCACGGCGCCGGGCTGACCTACGGCACCGCGCTGCTGCCGGCGGGCGCCGAGGCGCATCCGGTGGAGGAGGCCTACCGTGCGCTCGACATCAACACCCGCAACGGCGACACGCTCGAGCAGCTGGTGGACAAGCTGGCCCGCGTGCCGCTGCGCTACGAGCCTGGCACGGCCTGGGCCTACTCGCTGGCCACCGACGTCTGCGGCCACCTGGTGCAGGTGATCGGCGGCGTGCCCTTCGAGACCTTCGTGCACGAGCGCATCCTGGCGCCGTTGGGCATGGCCGACACCGCGTTTGCGGTGCCGCCGGCCAAGCTCGACCGCCTCGCCGCCTGCTACCGCTACGACGCCGAGCGCCGCATGGTGCTCGTCGACGACCCCGCGGCGAGCGCCTTTGCGCGCACGCCGGCGCTGCATTCGGGCGGCGGCGGGCTGGTGGGGACGATCGACGACTACCACCGCTTCTGCGAGATGCTGCGCCGCGGCGGTGAACTCGACGGCGTGCGCATCATCGGCCCGCGCACGCTGGCGCTGATGCGCATGAACCACCTCGCCGGCGGCCAGGACCTGACGCAACTGGCGCTGGACGGGTTCTCCGAGACGGCCAACGCCGGCATCGGCTTCGGCCTCGGTTTTGCCACCACGCTCGGCGAGGTGCAGGCCGGCGGGCTGGGCGCGGGCGACTTCTTCTGGGGCGGCATGGCATCGACGCTGTTCTGGGTCGACCCGCGCGAGGACCTGGTCGCGCTCTTCATGACCCAGCTCATCCCTTCGCGCACCTACAACCTGCGCGGGCCGATGAAGAACATCGTCTACTCGGCCATCGTCGAGTAGGCGGCCAGGGCAGGCTGGGCGGCCCTGACGGTCTCGGCAGGCCGGGCGAGCGCCCCGCTGGCGGTTGGGCCGAGTGCCGGCCACGAGTGCTCCTCTGGCCCCACCATCAACGGTTCTTAACGCCGCCGCGCGACGCTGCGCAGCGGGCGTTGCCGGCACCCGGTTGCAGACCAAGGCCCGAAGTGCAGTCGGGCGCCCGCGACCTGCCTGCCCCACCCGCCGAGGAGCCCGCAATCAGTGACGTGCGGGCCCGTCGTATTCGGGCGCCGCCTCACTGTCAGCAGTGGTCGCGGTCGGTTGCCGGCGGCCGAGCCTTGATCTGCCCGCCGTCACCCCCAAGTCCGGGGCTGACGGAGGATCCCGATGCGTTTCGACAAGCTCACCACCGCCTTCCAGCAAGCCCTGGCCGATGCCCAGAGCATGGCCGTCGCCCGCGACAACCCCTACATCGAGCCGAGCCACCTGCTGGCGGCGATGCTGCAGCAGGCTGATGGCCCAAAGGCGCTGCTCGATCGCGCCGGCGCCGACACCGCTGCGCTGGCGACGGCGATGGAGACCGCGGTCCGCAACCTGCCGCAGGTGCAGGGCGGCGGCCAGCCGGTCCAGCCCGGCCGCGACCTCGTGCAGCTGCTGCAGGCGGCCGACAAAGAGTCGGGCAAACGCGGCGACCAGTTCATCGCCAGCGAGATGTTCCTGCTGGCGCTGGCCGATGCCAAGAACGACATCGGCGGCATCGTTCGCGGCCACGGGCTGACGCGCAAGGCGCTCGAGGCGGCGATCGACGCCGTGCGCGGCGGCCAGAAGGTCGACTCCGCGGAGGCCGAAGGCCAGCGCGAGGCACTGAAGAAGTACACGCTCGACCTCACCGAACGCGCGCGCCAGGGCAAGCTCGACCCGGTGATTGGCCGCGACGACGAGATCCGCCGCGCGATCCAGGTGCTGCAACGTCGCAGCAAGAACAACCCGGTGCTGATCGGCGAGCCCGGCGTCGGCAAGACGGCCATCGTCGAGGGCCTGGCGCAGCGCATCGTCAACGGCGAAGTGCCGGAGTCGCTGAAGGACAAGCGCGTGCTGGTGCTCGACATGGCCGGGCTGCTGGCCGGCGCCAAGTACCGCGGCGAGTTCGAGGAGCGGCTGAAGGCGGTGCTGAAGGAGGTGGCCGCCGACGAGGGCCGCATCATCCTCTTCATCGACGAGCTGCACACGATGGTCGGCGCCGGCAAGGCCGAAGGCGCGATCGACGCCGGCAACATGCTCAAGCCGGCACTGGCGCGCGGCGAGTTGCACTGCATCGGCGCCACCACGCTCGACGAGTACCGCAAGTATGTCGAGAAGGACGCTGCGCTCGAGCGCCGCTTCCAGAAGGTGCTGGTCGACGAGCCCAGCGTCGAAGCCACCGTGGCCATCCTGCGCGGGCTGCAGGAGAAGTACGAGGTGCACCACGGCGTCGAGATCACCGACCCGGCGATCGTCGCCGCCGCCGAGTTGAGCCATCGCTACATCACCGACCGCTTCCTGCCCGACAAGGCGATCGACCTCATCGACGAGGCGGCGGCCAAGATCAAGATCGAGATCGACTCCAAGCCCGAGGCGATGGACAAGCTCGATCGCCGGCTGATCCAGCTCAAGATCGAGCGCGAGGCGGTGCGCAAGGAGAAGGACGAGGCGTCGATCAAGCGCATGGGCTTGATCGAAGGGGAGATCGGCAAGCTCGAGCGCGAGTACGCCGATCTCGAGGAGATCTGGAAGAGCGAGAAGGCCACTGCGCAGGGCAGCGCGCAGGTGAAGGTCGAGATCGACCAGCTGCGCGAGCAGATCGAGCAGCTCAAGCGCAAGGGTGACTTCAACAAGGTTGCCGAACTCCAGTACGGCAAGCTGCCCGAGCTGGAGAAGCGCCTGAAGGAGGCGCAGACCAAGGAGGCCGGCAAGAAGGGCGCCGGCAAGCCGCAGCTGCTGCGAACGATGGTCGGCGCCGAGGAGATCGCCGAGGTGGTGTCACGCGCCACCGGGATCCCGGTCGCCAAGCTGATGCAGGGCGAGCGCGACAAGCTGCTGCAGATGGAAGCCAAGCTTCACGAGCGCGTCGTCGGCCAGGACGAAGCCATCGTCGCGGTGGCCGACGCGATCCGCCGCTCGCGTGCCGGGCTGAGCGATCCGAACCGGCCGCTCGGCAGCTTCCTCTTCCTCGGGCCTACCGGGGTCGGTAAGACCGAGTTGTGCAAGGCTCTGGCCGGCTTCCTGTTCGACAGCGACGACCACATGATCCGCGTCGACATGAGCGAGTACATGGAGAAGCACTCGGTCAGCCGCCTGATCGGCGCGCCGCCGGGCTATGTCGGCTACGACGAGGGCGGTGCGTTGACCGAGGCGGTGCGGCGCAAGCCCTACAGCGTGCTGCTGCTCGACGAGGTCGAGAAGGCGCACCCCGATGTCTTCAACGTGCTGCTGCAGGTGCTCGACGACGGGCGCCTCACCGACGGCCAGGGCCGCACGGTGGACTTCAAGAACACCGTCATCGTGATGACCAGCAACCTCGGCTCGCCGCTCATCATGCAGATGGCAGGGCAGAGCAGCGAGAAGATCCGCGACGCGGTGTGGGCCGAGGTGAAGCAGCACTTCCGCCCCGAGTTCCTGAACCGCATCGACGAGACGGTGGTCTTCCACGCGCTCGACCGGCAGCACATCGAGAACATCGCGAAGATCCAGCTCAAGGCGCTGCAGCAGCGGCTCGAGAAGCTCGAGATGAAGCTCGACGTCTCGCCTGAGGCGCTGGCCGAGCTGGCCAAGGTCGGTTTCGACCCGGTGTTCGGCGCGCGGCCGCTGAAGCGGGCGCTTCAGCAGCGCATCGAGAACCCGGTGAGCAAGCTGATCCTTCAGGGCCGCTTCGGGCCGAAGGACGTGATCCCGGTCAACGTGAAGGGCGGCGAGTTCACGTTCGAGCGCGTCGTGCACTGACGGTGCCCACGCCGCCCCCCGGTCGCTGCCCCGCCGGGGGCGCGCCGGGCCGGCCTATGGGGTGCCTAGAACTCCACCTTCTCGCCCGGCTGCGGCACGAAGACCTTGACCGGCGCGTCGCCCAGCCCCTTGATGAAGTCTTCCGGCTTGCCGGCCAGCACCGGGAAGGTGCCGTAGTGCATCGGGATCGCGAACTTCGGCTTGATCAGGTCGCGCACCGCCATCGCCGCGTACTGTGCGTTGACGGTGAAGTTGCCGCCGATCGGGATCAGCACCAGGTCGGGCTTGTAGACCTCACCGATCAGACGCATGTCGCCGAACAGGCCGGTGTCGCCCGTGTGGTAGATCTTGAAGCCGTTTTCGAGCTCGATCAGCCAGCCTACAGGCTCTCCGCCGGGCCAGATGGTCGTCTTGCCGCTGGCGTCTCTGTGGGTGAACTCCGAGCTGTGCTCGGCACGCACCATGTTGAACTTGATCTCGGGGCCCAGCGGTGTGACGACGCCGGTCTTGTTCATGCCCGGCGCCAGCTCGGCGGGGATGAGGCCGAGCGAGGTCAGCGTGGCGTTCAGCCCGGGCGGCGCGTAGAGCCTCACCTTGTGCATCGTCGCCAGTTCGGGGGCGTCGGCAACATGGTCGAAGTGGGCGTGGGTGACGAGCACGACATCGGGCTTGCCGAGCTTGGCCAGGTCCTTGTATTCGGCCGGCGTCTTGGGGTTGGTCTTCAGCCAGGGGTCGATGACGATCACCTTGCCGCCCGGCGTGGTGATCCTGAACGCGGCCTGACCGAGCCACAGCACCTCGGTCTTGCCGGCCTGGGCCAGCGCGGTGGCGCCGCTCAGCGCCAGCAACGACCCCAACAACGTCGACTTCAGCCACTTCATCGCGTCACCTCCGGCGCACCACGCGCCGGCCGCATTGTTGCCGCGGGGCGAGGCGGAGCGGACGCGGGATTGCCTGGATGGTGCCGCCGGCGGGCGCTGGCGGGAGGGGGATCACGCGGCGTGCGGCAGCCGCGCCCGGCGCCGGCCTACTTCGGATCCAGCCGCTGCAGCTGCGCGCGGGCGATCGCGAGGTTGCCGTGCACCGCGTCGAGCACCGCGTGCAGCACGACGCCGCGGTGCGGTGGCAGCGCTCGCAGCAGCACATGGTGGCCGGCAAAGGTGATCTCCAGGTCGTGGATGTCGGCGCCGGTGCCGAGCATCGCGCCGACCTCCGACCCGGTGACGAGCAGCCGCTCGCCCAGCGCCTGGAGCATCTCCGCCGGCGGCCGCCCGCCGGCGTGCGCGAGCACCCGGCCGCTGGCGCGGTCGAAGACGCAGCTGCTGACCATGCCCTTGATGCTGGCGACACGCAGCACGTAATCGGACCAAGCCGCCACCGGCATCATCGGCCGCGAGGTGACGTCGCGCAGACCCATCGGCTGCGTCGGCTCCTCGTTGCCTTCCACCTCGGCCGGTGGCGGACCGCCGTGGGCCGGCGCCGACGACGCAGCCGCGCCGTGATGAAGGCGGTGCCAGGCGGCGCCGATCTGCGCCCAGGCGTCGTTCGGCCGCGGCGACTGCGAGGCCACGCGTGCGTGCACGCCCCGGCCGACGAAGGCAGCGGCAAATGGCGACAGCATCGCCGGCGTTCCCATCGGCACCAGCAGCAGCTCCCGCGTGCGCCAGGGGTCGGCGATGTCGATCGAATCGAGCAGCGGTTGAAGCGCCGGCCGCAACGCATGCTGGGGCAGGTCGCCGAAGATGGCGACACCCAAGGTCGAGCGCGAGAGCAGCACACGCGCCATTTCGTGGCGCGAGTGGGTGTCGGAATCGATGTCGGTGGAATAGGCTCGGATGGTCGACCCGTCGGAGGCCACGATCTCGACGAACTGCAGCGTCGCCAGCGCCACGCCGTGGCCCTGACGGCGCACCGCGAGCCGCATCACCTTGGCGTCGGTGGTGGCCGCCATCGCCGCCAGCAGCCGCAGCGAGCTGCTGGTGCCGACGTCGTGCAGCGCGATGTAGTGCGGCGACAGGCGTTCGAACTCGCGCTGCAGCGCCTGCGCAGGGTCGCCGCTGACGAAAAACTCGTACTGGTCGTCGGTGAGGCGGCGGCCGATGTCGCGGCTCTGCCCGAGGTAGGCGTCGCGGTCGCGGACGATCTGCGTCGCCGGCGCGGCCAGATCCGCGCGGCCGCGCCCGGGGGCTGAAGGAGGGGGCGCGCGGGGCGGGGTGCTCATCGGTGCGCCGCATGATAGGCGCTAACCCCGAGCTTCCGCTGCGGCGCGTCAATGGGCGTCCGTAGAATCGCGCACGAACGACGCCGTTGTGGTGCCGCGCCGACCGGGGCGGCTCCGACGGTTTGCGCAGTCGAAGGGGCCTCGCTTGAGTCTTCCGCTTCCCGGGGCCGGCAGGCCGCCGGTGGTGATCGTCGGTGCCGGCCTTGCCGGGTTGACCGCGGCGCTCGAACTCGCCGAGCACTCGCCGGTGACCGTGCTGGCCAAGCGCACGCTCGCCGAAGGTGCCACCGCGTGGGCGCAGGGGGGCATCGTCGGCGTGCTCGGCGAGGACGACAGCGTCGAATCGCACGTGCACGACACCCAGGAGGCCGGCGCCGGGCTGGTCGACGAGCACACGGCCCGGTTCATCGCCGAGCGCAGCGCCGATGCGGTGGCCTGGCTCGTGCGTTCCGGCGTGCCGTTCTCGCCCGACCCTGCCGGGCCGTTGGGTCTGCATCTGACCCGCGAGGGCGGGCACGCGGTGCGCCGCATCGCGCACGCCGCCGACGCCACCGGCAAGGCCATCCACGAGAGCCTGCTCGCCCGCGCCGCGGCGCACCCGAACATCACGCTGCGCGAGCGCTGGATGGCGGTCGACCTCGTGACATCGCGCCACATGAAGCGCGACGAGCCGGCCCGCTGTTACGGCGTCTATGCGCTCGACATCGCAGCGCGACGGGTCGAGACGCTGGCGGCGTCGGCGGTGGTGCTGGCCACCGGAGGTGTCGGCAAGGTCTACCGCTACACCAGCAACCCCGACACCGCCACCGGAGACGGCATCGCGATGGCCTGGCGCGCCGGCTGCCGGGTGGCGAACATGGAGTTCATCCAGTTCCACCCGACCTGCCTGTACAACCCGCTCGGCGGCAGCTTCCTCGTCACCGAGGCGATGCGCGGTGAAGGGGCAGTGCTGAAGCTGCCCGGTATCGACGGCGACGCGGCGCGGTTCATGCACCGCCACGACCGGCGCGCCGAGCTGGCACCCCGCGACGTGGTGGCCCGGGCGATCGACTTCGAGATGAAGAAGCACGGTCTCGACCATGTATGGCTCGACGCCACGCACCTCGGCGAAGTTTTTCTGAAGGAGCACTTCCCGACCATCCACGCACGCTGCGCCGCACTCGGGATCGACATCGCACGCCAACCGATCCCGGTGGTGCCGGCGGCGCACTACACCTGCGGCGGTGTCGTCACCGACCTCGATGGGCGTGCCGACCTGCCCGGCTTGTACGCGGTGGGCGAGACCACCTACACCGGTTTGCACGGTGCCAACCGGCTGGCCAGCAACTCGCTGCTGGAGTGTGTGGTGCTCGGCCGCAGCTGCGCGGCGCACATCGCGCGCAGCGAGCCCGCGCCGGCGGTTGCCTTGCCGCCGTGGGACGAGAGCCAGGTCGAGGACGCCGACGAGCAGGTCGTGATCTCGCACAACTGGGACGAACTGCGGCTGCTGATGTGGAACTACGTCGGCATCGTGCGCACCACCAAGCGGCTGGAGCGTGCTCTGCACCGCATCGAGCTGCTTCGCGAGGAGGCCGACGAGTACTACGCGAACTTCCGCGTCACGCGCGACCTGCTCGAGCTTCGCAACCTGGTCGACAACGCCGAGCTGATCGTGCGATCGGCGCTGCACCGGCACGAGAGCCGCGGCCTGCACTACAGCCGCGACTTCCCGCATGCGCTGCCGGTCAGCTTCCCGACCGTGCTGACACGGCCGGCGCGCAGCCGCCGTGGCGCCGGCGAGGCGGGCTGACGATGGCCGAGGCACACATTCGCGTCGGTGTCGGCGGCTGGGTGTACGAGCCCTGGCGCGACAACTTCTACCCCGCGGGCTGGCCGGTAGCGCGTGAGCTCGAGTACGCCAGCCGCAGGCTCAGCGTGATCGAGATCAACGGCACCTACTACGCCACGCAGAAGCCCGCCACCTTCGCAAAGTGGCGCGACGAGACGCCGGACGGATTCGTCTTCTCGATGAAGGCCAACCGCTTCGCGACCAATCGCCGCGTGCTTGCCGAGGCGGGTGAGTCGATTGGCTGGTTCGTCGGCAGCGGCATCGCAGAGCTCGGCACGAAGCTCGGGCCGATCGTCTGGCAGTTCGCGCCGACGAAGAAGTTCGACGCTGCGGACTTCGAGTCCTTTCTGAAGCTGCTGCCGAAGGAGGTGCAGGGGCTGCCGCTGCGCCACGTGATGGATGTGCGCCATGCGAGCTTTGCCTGCGACGCATACCTCGAGCTGGCGCGGCGACACCGGGTGGCCACGGTGTTCACCGACAGCGACGAGTACCCGTCGTTCGCCGACCTCACCGGCGACTTCGTCTACGCCCGCGTGATGCGCACCGACCCTGCGCTGCCCCAGGGCTGCACGCCCGAGGCCTTCGACGCCATCGCCGCCTGCGCCCGGGCCTGGTGCGAAGGCGGCGAGCCTGCCGAGGTGCCCCGCATCGCACCGCCGCTGCCGGCGGGCGCGCCGCGCGACGTCTATGTGTTCTTCATCGCCGGCGCGAAGGAGCGCGCTCCGGCCGCGGCGATGGCGCTTCGCGATCGGGTCGGGTGAGGGCATGAGCAGCGACCTCGCACTCGTGCTGCGCGCGGCGGCCTTTGCGGCCGCCAAGCACCGCGACCAGCGGCGCAAGGATGCCGAGGCGTCGCCCTACATCAACCACCCGCTCGCGCTGGCCGACATCCTGGCCACCGAAGGCGGCATCGACGACGCCGCGACGATCGCTGCCGCGCTGCTGCACGACACGCTGGAGGACACCGCCACCACCTCCGAAGAGCTGGTGGCCGCATTTGGCGCCGAGATCGCAGCGATCGTCCGCGAGGTCACCGACGACAAGACCCTGCCCAAGGCCGATCGCAAGCGGGCGCAGGCTGAACATGCGGCACACCTGAGCAAGAAGGCCCAGCGCGTCAAGCTCGCAGACAAGATCGCCAACCTGCGCGACGTGGCGTCGGCACCGCCGGCCGGCTGGCCGCTCGAGCGGCGCCGGGAGTACTTCGACTGGGCCAAGGGCGTGATCGACGCGCTGCGCGGCGCCGATCCGCGACTGGAGCAGGTGTTCGACGAGGCCTACCGGCGCCGGCCCTGACCGCTGTGAGGGGTGGCCGTCAGGCCGCCCGTCTGCTTCCGAAGAGGTGTTCGACCGCGGTGTCGATGACGATGCCGCACACGGTGTAGATCAGCGAGCCGACGAGCGCAGCACCGAAACCGGTGACGTCGAGCCCGTCGAGCAGCCTTGCTGCGGCCCAGAACATCGCCGCGTTGATGACGAAGAGGAAGAGGCCGAGCGTCAGCAGCGTCACCGGCAGCGTCAGCAGCACGAGCACCGGCCGCACCAGCGTGTTCAACAGCCCGATCACGAAGGCAGCGCCCATTGCGGCGCCGAAGCTCTGCACGGTGACGCCGGCATAGAGGTGGGCCACCAGCAGCAGCGCGGCGGCCAGCAGCAGCCAACGGGCGAGGACTTTGATCATGCGGGAAGCGACAGCGCAGCCCGCCGCGAGCACCTGTTCATGCCGCCGATTATCGGCGGGCACTGCCTGCATCCGCCGCGCGGCGTGGAACACCCATGCAACGCCCCCGACTCCACAGTGGCGGCCGAACGGCGACGGGCACCAGCGGGGTGGCCGGCCGATACCGGAGACCCCGATGCCCACCACCACCCTCGAGGCCGACTACGTGATTGCCGGCGCCGGCGCCGTCGGGATGGCGTTTGCCGACACGCTGCTCGAAGACAGCGCCGCGACGATGATCGTCGTCGACCGACGCGCAAGCCCCGGTGGCCACTGGAACGACGCCTACCCCTTCGTGCGGCTGCACGGCCCTTCCTTCACCTATGGCGTCAACTCGATGCCGCTCGGCGGCGGCGGTATCGACCGGGTGGGCCTCAACCGCGGGCTTCACGAGCTGGCCAGTGGTGCCGAGATTTGTGCCTATTTCGACCGCGTGATGCGCGAGCGTCTGCTGCCGAGCGGACGGGTGACCTACCTGCCGATGCACGACCTGGCCACCGATGGCATCGCGACCTCGCTGGTCGACGGCAGCCGCCGACGGCTGGTGGCCCGGCGGTGGGTCGACGCGACGATTGCCGACACGCAGGTGCCGGAGACGCACGCACCCCGCTTCGAGGTCGCAGCCGGGGTCAGGCTGGTCACGCCCACCGGTCTGGCGCGGCTGACGGCGCCGGCCGAGGGCCATGTCATCGTCGGCGGCGGCAAGACGGCGATGGATACCGCACTGTGGTTGCTCGAGCAGGGGGTCGACCCCGACAGCATCACCTGGATCCGCCCGCGCGAGGCCTGGCTGCTGAACCGCGCCAACGTGCAGCCCACGATGGCCTTCTTCGACCGCACGCTGGCGGCGATCGCCGGCGAGCTTGAGGCCGCGCGCGATGCCGGTTCGGTGCAGGAGCTGTTCGGCCGGCTCGAAGACGAGGGGCTGCTGCTGCGGATCGACCCCGGTGTCGAGCCGGCGATGTACCGCTGCGCGATCGTCAGCGAGGCCGAACTGGCGCAGCTGCGCTGCATCCGGCGGGTGGTGCGGATGGGCCGTGTGCGCGCGATCGAGCGCCAGCGCATCGTGCTCGAGCGGGGCGAGATCGCCACCTCCCCGGGCTGGGTGCACGTGCACTGCAGCGCCGCCGGCCTGCCGCGCGGGCCGGCACAGCCGGTGTTCCAGGGGCCGAAGATCGTCCCGCAATACGTGCGCCGCTGTTCGCCGACCTTCAGTGCGGCCTTCATCGCACATGTCGAGGCCACCGTCGACGGCGACGACGAGAAGAACGCGCTGTGCCGCCCGGTGCCGGTGCCCGAGACGCCGAACGACTGGCTGCGCATGCACCTGCTGACGGCGCGCAACCAGCAGCGGTGGGCGCAGCACCCGGCGCTGCGGGCCTGGCTGCACCGCTCGCGACTCGAAGCCTATGCAGGGCTATTCGAACAGGCGTCCGGGGACACGCGCTTCGGCCCTCTGTTGCAGCGCCTCCAGCAGGCGAAGGCGCCGGCGATGCAGCGGTTGCGCGAGCTGCTGGAGCCGGCGGACGCGGTCGCGGCCTGAATGCGTGTCGCAGGCCACGGTGCCGGCGAACAAGTCACACGCCGGATGTGAATAGGTCACAGCGCCGGACGCGGCAGCGGCCTATCTTCACGTCCGGCACCCACCTCCGACCGAAACCCCTCAAGCCGCCGAGCGTCAGAGATGAACCCGAACACCCAGCGCGCATTGCAGTTCGAAGGTGTCGAGGCCGCCGCGCCGGCCGATGACGACCGTTTGCACACCCAGTTCGCGGCCTTCACCGCCTTCGCGATGACGGTGATTGCGATCGCCGCCGGGTTTGCGGTGCTGTACTGAAGCGACGCGACGGACGGGACACTGGCGGAGGGAGCGTCCCCCTCCGCCATGAATCACCAAGGATCACGGCGGAGCAGGTTGAGCGCTGGCCACCTATGAAAAACAACCTCGCTTGACATCAGGATGTTGCACCCCGCATCATGAAATCGCACCCGCGTTGATGGGTGGTTGGTGCGGAGGTTTGCAATGCCGAAGCTGGCAAGGGAATTGGGGGCATTGGCGGTCTCGAAGTTGACCGAGCCCGGGTTGCACTTTGTCGGGCACGTAGCGGGCCTCGCGCTGCAGGTCACCGCGAGCGGGGCTCGATCGTGGACACTGCGCGTGACGATCGCCGGCCGCCGGCGAGACATGGGACTTGGCGCCTACCCCGAGGTGCCCCTGGCGATGGCTCGCGACAAAGCTCGCGAAGCCCGCGAACTGATCCGTCAAGGGGTTGATCCGATCGAGAAGCAACGCGCGGCGCAGAGCGCCCTTCGAGCCTCGGTCGCCTCGGCGTTGACGTTCAAGGAAACCGCCGCGGCGTACATGGCCACGCACGAAACCGGCTGGAAGAACGCCAAGCATGCACAGCAGTGGCGAAACACCTTGGAGACCTACGCCTACCCCGTGATGGGTGACTTGCTGGTGCGCGACGTGCACAAGGAGCACGTTCTGGCGGTGCTCCGCCCGATCTGGGCCGAGAAGAACGAAACCGCGGTGCGGCTGCGCGGCCGCATCGAGCTGGTGCTCTCCTACGCGATGCAGGCCGGGTACCGGCCCGAGGGCTTGAATCCGGCCCGGTGGCGGGGTGGGCTGGACAAGCTGCTACCGGCCCCCGGCAAAGTCTCAAAGGGCGATCACCACCCGGCGCTGCCAGTGGCCGAGGTCGGCGAGTTCATGGAGCGCTTGCGATCGGCCGATGGCATGGGTGCACGCGCCCTAGAGTTCGCCATCCTGACTGCCGCTCGGTCGGGCGAGGTGCGGGGCGCAAGCTGGGCGGAGATCGACCTCGATGCCAAGGTGTGGATCATCCCCGCCTGCCGTATGAAAGCGGGCAAGGAGCATCGCGTGCCTCTCTCCGCCGCCGCGTTGAGCCTGCTGAAGGCACTGCCGCGCATTGGTGGCACCGACCTGGTCTTCCCGGCGCCGCGCGGAGGGCAGTTGTCCGACATGACGCTCTCGGCGGTGCTGCGCCGAATGGGGGTGCCGGCAGTGCCTCACGGCTTCCGCTCGACATTTCGCGACTGGGCAGCCGAGCGCACCAACTACCCTCGCGAGGCTGCAGAGATGGCGCTGGCCCACGCGATCGAGAGCAGAGTCGAAGCCGCCTACCGCCGGGGTGACCTGTTCGAGAAGCGCCGGGCTATGATGGCCAGCTGGGCATCATTCCTGGCCGCGCCGCGCGCGAAGTTTGAGGTCGTGCCCATTGGGGGCAGGCGCGCATGAGTCTGCGTGCGTTGCGAAGCTTTACACAGCGCTCCGCCACGTAAGAGCGGCCACCGATTTCGATCTGCTACTAAATCCATGCCGCATTCCGCATCACCGAGCGGATGCCGGCAGCGGGGACGCTCCTCGCGTGTCATCAATGGAGTCACTTTGATGACGACGAAGAAGGCGAAGAGAGCGAAGGTTGCGGCGAGGCAGAAGGCCGCGGCCCCTGAAACGATTCCGGTCGCGCTGGCTCAGTTCGACCGCTTGCCCGACTCAGCGCATGTCCGACTGCCCGTCGTGGCGGCGCTCAAGGGAATCGGACCCGCCACGGTGTGGCGCTGGGTCAAGGCCGGCCGTCTGCCTGCGCCCGTGAAGCTCGGGCCGAACACGACCGCTTGGCGGGTAGGCGACCTGCGCGGCCAGCCTGGGGCATGAACCATGGCCCCGCACTACACGACCGGCGCCGGTGTGCCGCGATCGAGTCCGCCTGAAGACAACGAAGCCGCCAGGCTGGGGAGCAGTGGCGGCTTCGAAGAGCTGACAAGGAAGGACCCGCAGTCTACCGCCGTAGCGATCGGCCAACACGCCGGGTTGATGGCGATGAACGAGCCGAAAGAGCTGAAGGAGCTGCTGGCTCGCGCAGGGTGCCACAGGCTGACGGTTCGGGCGCTTGCCGGCGGCGGTTTCATGGTCGCCATGACCTCCTGGTCACGCGAGCTGCCCGACGCGGCGGCCCTTGAGGACTTCCTCGACCGCTGGGAGGGGCGAGCATGAGGCGCCCGGTCATCCCCCGGTTGCAGGCATCGCGCTGCGAGAAGACTGCGCACGGCGCGCGCTTGGCGGCCGAGTGGCTCGCGCGCCTCTGGTCGCAGCAGACTGAGCCCCACGAGTTGGCCGAGATCCTGGCGGCGCTCTACGGCCCATCACTGCGGGGTTTCTGTGGCGAGATCGAGGCGGCGCTGAGAACGACGTGCGCCGGCAGGAGTGCGTCATGACTGCGCCTGACGCCTTCCGCACCGCGGTACTGGCCGCGCTCGGCTCGGCACCGGACGAGATCGAGCCGGGCAAGCTTCATCGCTTCAGTGTCAACGGCAAGCGCAGCGACACCGCCGGGTGGTGCCAACTGTTTGCCGACGGCCGCGCCGGTGTCTTCGGCGACTTCCGCAAGGACATGTCGTCGGTGTGGACCGCCGGCGGTTGGATGTCGCGCGGCGATCGCGCCGAGCTGGCTCGCAGTGTCGCGCAGGCGTCGAAGAAGCGTCGTGACGCGCAGGATGCCGAGCGTGTTGCGCAGGCACCGCGTCTGGCACGACTGTGGGCGGCGTGCCGCGAAGTACGCGACGACGGCAGCGGCACCGACCCTGTGACGCTGTACCTGCGCCGCCGGCTGGCACTCGGACCCGATGAACCGCTGACCGTGCCTACCGCGATCCGCCTGCATCGGGCGTTGCCCTACGACCACGACGGAGAGCGGATCAGCACCTGGCCGGCGATGGTGGCCGCGTTGACAGACCCGGGCGGCGACAGGGTGACCCTGCATCGCACCTGGCTGACCGACGACGGACGCAAGGCGCCGGTGCCGGGGCCGGTAAAGAAGCTGACGGCGAGCG